>Ga0075163_10008857_pt1 | contig 13224 bp, 9 predicted proteins | sample JI1023141ADNA_FD_71478 | JGI IMG/M metagenome (GOLD analysis project Ga0075163, IMG submission 71478) | Wastewater effluent complex algal communities from Wisconsin, to seasonally profile nutrient transformation and Carbon sequestration -... | ecosystem: Engineered > WWTP > Effluent > Algae...
GCCGGGTTGACGGTGATGCCGCCTTCCTTCTGGCCCGTGGCCGGGTTCACCTGGCCGCCCACCATTTCACTGAAGATGCGCAGCGTGTCCTTCAGGGTGTCCACCGTATCGAACAGCGGTTCCTTGTCTTCCTGGTTGTCCTTGTTGTAGGCCAGGGGCTGGCCTTTCATCAGGGTGATCAGGCCCATCAGATGGCCGACCACACGGCCGGTCTTGCCACGCGCCAGTTCGGGTACGTCGGGGTTTTTCTTCTGCGGCATGATGGAGCTGCCGGTGGTGAAGCGGTCGGCAATCTTGATGAAGCCAAAGTTCTGGCTCATCCACAGAATGAACTCCTCGCTCATGCGGCTGATGTGCACCATGCACAGTGAGGCTGCGGCAGTGAACTCAATCGCAAAGTCGCGGTCGCTCACCGCATCCAGGCTGTTCTGGCAGACCTGCGGGTTACCGGCTTCGTCCACCATGCCCAGTGTGCGGGCCACACGCTCGCGGTCCAGTGGGTAGCTGGTGCCCGCCAGTGCGGCAGAGCCCAGCGGCAGGCGGTTGGTGCGGCGGCGCACTTCGGCGAAGCGCTCGGCGTCGCGCGAAAACATTTCTACATACGCCAGCATGTGGTGGCCAAAGCTCACCGGCTGGGCCACCTGCAGGTGGGTAAAGCCGGGCAGGATGACGTCGATATTTTTCTCGGCAACCTCTACCAGCGACTTCTGCAGGTCCACCAGCAGCTCGCCAATCAGGTCCAGTTCGCTGCGCAGCCACAGGCGTACATCGGTGGCGACCTGGTCATTGCGGCTGCGGCCGGTGTGCAGGCGTTTGCCCGCGTCCCCCACCAATTGGGTCAGGCGCGCTTCGATGTTGAGGTGCACGTCTTCGAGGTCGAGCTTCCATTCAAACGCACCGGACTCGATCTCGGACCAGATGGTAGCCATGCCACTTTGGATGGATGCGTGGTCTGCGGCGTTGATGATGCCTTGCGCTGCCAGCATGTCGGCGTGGGCGAGGGAACCGGTGATGTCGGCCTGCCACATGCGCTTGTCAAAGAACACGCTGGAGGTGTAGCGCTTGACCAGATCGCTCATAGGCTCGGAGAACAGCGCGGACCACGCCTGGGATTTTTTGTCGAATTGGTTTTGGGACATGGGCTGCAGGGGAGTGAATGGAGTCAAAATCCGGGAAACATGAAAGACACCCAAATATTATCGGCGTTCCACGAACTGCCCTCGGGAACTGAGGAACTGCCGCCTGCGCCCGCCCTGGTGTTTGATGCCTGCCATATGGGCGTGGTGCTGCGCGCGGTGCTGTTTGTGGAGCTGTCGGTAGCCGCTGTGGTGATGTTTTTCACCCAGAGCCTGCTGGACTGGGTGACGGGTCTGTCGCTGGTCACGGGGGCGGCCCTGCCGGCCACGCTGGCCTGGCTGCTGACGGCTTGTGCTGCCAAGAAGCTGCTGGCCCGTGTCGCGGCAGGGGTGCAATACGCGGTGGCCGTGACGCTGGGTGCGTTGGCGGGCATGTACGGGTGTGGCCTGTTGTGGTTCTCGGGCTTGGTGCAGCAGGCACCCTGGGTGGCGAGTGCGTTCAGTGGTGCATTGATTTCGGCGGTGCTGGTGGCGGCCCTGGTCATGCGTGCCAAGGGGCGGGGACCCGCCAATACGGCGGCGCGGCTGGAAGAGTTGCAGTCGCGCATACGCCCGCACTTTCTGTTCAACACACTCAACAGCGCCATCGCTCTGGTGCGCGCCGAACCTGCCAAGGCCGAAGCCTTGCTGGAAGACCTGAGCGATCTGTTTCGCCATGCCCTGATCGACCAGGGGGAGTCGGTCACGCTGGCCGACGAAGTGGCTCTGGCCAGGCGGTACCTGGATATTGAGCAGGTGCGCTTTGGCGACCGGTTGCGGGTGCAGTGGGTGCTGGATCCCAACGCACAAGGCGCCTTGTTGCCGCCGCTGCTGTTGCAGCCGCTGGTGGAAAACGCCGTGCGCCATGGGGTCGAGCCCAGCCCGGGCGGCGCAGACGTGAAAATTTCTACCGAACGCCGCGGATCGGTGGTGGTGGTCAAGGTGACCAATACCGTGCCTGCCGGGCCTGGGGTGGCGGGCAACGGCGTGGCCTTGAAGAACGTGCGCGAGCGCCTGCGGCTGCTGCACGACGTACAGGGACAGTTCCGCAGCGGGCTGAAGAATGGTGTGTACCAGGTGCGTATGGAGGTTCCTGCATGACGGTTGCGATGACGCCCTTGCGGGCACTGGTGGTGGATGATGAAACCCTGGCCCGTTCCCGCATGCGCACCCTGCTGGGGGATTGCCGCAATCCTGAGGTGCAGGTCGTAGCCGAGGCGGCCAACGCCGTGCAGGCCATGGACCAGCTGCAGCGGCAGGTGTTCGACCTGGTGCTGCTCGATATCCACATGCCGGGGACCGATGGGCTCGCGCTGGCGCAATCGCTGCGCGCCTTGCCACAGCCGCCCGCAATCATCTTTGTGACCGCCCACGCCGAACATGCGGTGCAGGCGTTTGAGCTGGAAGCGGTGGACTACCTGACCAAACCGGTGCGGCTGGAGCGGTTGCAGGCTTCGCTACAAAAAGTAGAGCGCTTCGTGCAATCTCGACTGGGGCTGGAGGCCGATTCGACCACAAATGAATTTCTGTTGATCCAGGACCGCAACCGTACCGAACGCGTGCCGCTGCACCAGGTGGTGTATTTCAAGGCCGAGCTCAAGTACATCACGGTGCGCACACTGGAACGCAGTTTTATCCTGGACGGCTCGCTGGGCGAGCTGGAAGACAAGTACGGCGACAACTTTGTGCGGATCCACCGCAACGCGCTCGTGGCGCGCCGTGCGATCCGGGCTCTGGAAAAACACTACGACCCGGTGGAAGGCGACGGCTGGGCCGCACGCCTGCACGGTGTGGATGAGTTGCTGGCAGTGTCACGCCGCCAGCTCGCCAGCGTCCGGGACATTCTGGCCCACTGAGCGGTAAGGCTTTCAGCCGGTGTTGCGCAAACCCGCGGCGATGCCGTTGATCGAGATGTGGATACCGCGCTGCACCCGTTCATCGGCTTTACCTTCGCGGTAGCGTCGCACCAGTTCCACCTGCAGGTGGTGCAGCGGATCGATGTAGGGAAAGCGGTGGCGGATGGAGCGCTGCAGTGCGGCGTTATTGGCCAGGCGCTGCTTCTCTCCGGTGATGGTGACCAGCGCTTGTGCGGTGGCATGCCACTCGGCTTCAATCGCCGCAAAAATCTTCTTGCGCAGGCGCGCATCGCTCACCAGCTCAGCATAGAGGGACGCCAGCGCCAGATCGCTTTTGGCCATCACCATGTCCATATTGGAGAGCAGGGTGCGGAAGAACGGCCACTGCTTGTACATCTTTTGCAGCAAGGCGGTGCGCTCTTTGGCTTCCTGTGGCGTGCCACTGTGCACAAAGGTGTTGACCGCCGCACCAAAGCCAAACCAGCCCGGCAGGGTCAGGCGGCACTGGCCCCAGCTGAAGCCCCAGGGAATGGCGCGCAAGTCCTCAATCTTTTGCGAAGCCTTGCGTGACGCGGGGCGCGAGCCGATGTTGAGCTCGGCGATCTCGCGGATCGGTGTGGAACTGAAGAAGTATTCGGTAAAGCCCGGGGTCTCGTACACCAGCGCACGGTAGGCCGCCATGCTGTTCTGTGACAACTCGGCCGCAGCATCCAGAAACGCCTTTGTGGCGGATTTGGTAGGTTGCAGCAGGGTGGCTTCCAGGGTGGCTGCCACCAGGGTCTCCAGGTTGCGCCGGCCGATTTCCGGGTTGGCGTATTTGGAGCCAATCACCTCGCCCTGCTCGGTCAGCCGGATCTGCCCGCGCACGGTACCGGGGGGCTGGGCCAGAATGGCCTGGTAGCTGGGGCCGCCGCCGCGGCCCACGGTGCCGCCACGGCCGTGGAACATGCGCAGCTGGATGTTGTGGGAATTGGCCAGCTGGTCAAACAGCGCCACCAGCGCAATCTCGGCGCGGTACAGCTCCCAGTTGCTGGTGAATATGCCACCGTCCTTGTTGCTGTCGGAGTAGCCCAGCATGATGTCCTGTTCGGCGCCGCTGCGCTGCACCAGCTTGGCCGCGCCCGGCAGGGCATAGAACTCCCGCATGATGGGGGCCGCGTTGCGCAGGTCTTCAATGGTCTCGAACAGCGGCACCACGATGAGATCGCAGGTCGCATCGCTGTCGAGGGTGCCGCGCATCAGCCCCACTTCTTTCTGCAGCAACAGCACTTCCAGCAGGTCGCTGACCGTTTCGGTGTGGCTGATGATGTAGTGGCGGATGGACTGCTTGCCAAAACGCTCCAGCATGACTTTGGCCATGGCAAATATGGCCAGTTCGCCTTCTGTGTGGGCGCTGTAGCTGACACCGTGCACGCGGAGTGCGCGGGCGTCGTTGAGCAGGCCGGTCAGCAGACTGCGCTTGGCAGCTTCGTCGAGGCTGCTGTAGTTCGGGGCAATGCGGGCGGTGGCCAGCAGTTCGGCCACCACTTCTTCGTGTTTGTCCGAGCTCTGGCGCAAGTCCACGGTGGCCAGGTGAAAACCAAACACCTCCACGGCGCGGATCAGCGGGTGCAGTCGCTGGCTGACCAGCGCAGAACCGTGGTTGGCCTGGAGCGAGGCTTCAATCGTGCGCAGGTCGGCAATGAAATCCTCCGCCTTCAGGTAGGCGTTTTGCGGCGCGACGGCATGGCGTGCAGCTTCCGTGTCCGTCAGGTCCTTGAGCGTGGCGGCCAGTCGGGCGTAGACGCCCGTCAGCGCCTTGCGGTAGGGCTCGTCCTTGCGGTGTTCGTTGCGGTCAGGGGAGTGGTCTGCCAGCGCCTGCATCTCGGGGCTGACGTCGGACAACATCGCGGAGATGGACAGTTCGCTGCCCAGGTAGTGCACTTCGGTCAGGTAGTGGCGCAGTGCCACTTCGGCCTGGCGGCGCAGGGCGTATTCCAGGGTCTGGGCACTGACGTTGGGGTTGCCATCGCGGTCGCCGCCGATCCACTGGCCCATGCGCAGAAAGCTGTGCACCGGGTGGTTGCCCAGCTTTTCTTCCAGGTCGGCATAGAGCTTGGGAATCTCGCGCAGGAAGGTGGATTCGTAGTAGCTCAGCGCATTCTCGATTTCGTCGGCCACCGTGAGTTTGGAAAAACGCAGCAGGCGGGTTTGCCACAGCTGCATGACGCGGGCCCGCATATGGCCCTCGTTGGCGGCCAGCTCCCGTGGCGATAGGGCATCTTTCTTGCCGGTATTCATGGCGGCGCGCAGCTTGAGTTCGTCGCGTGCGGTCAACAGCTGGGCAATGTCGCGCTCGGCATCCAGAATGCTCTTGCGCTGCACTTCGGTCGGGTGGGCGGTGAGCACCGGTGACACGTAGCTGTGCGCCAGCGTGTTGGAAATGGTCTTGGGCGAGATGCCGGCCCAGCGCAGGCGCGACATGGCCACCTCGATGCTGCCTTCCTGCGTATCGCCAGCCCGTTCGTGGATTTCACGGCGGCGGATGTGGTGGCGGTCTTCGGCCAGATTGGCCAGGTGGCTAAAGTAGGTAAACGCGCGAATCACGCTCACCGTCTGGTCGCCACTCAGGCCCTTGAGGAGTTTCTTCAGTGCCTTGTCGGCCTCGTGGTCAGCATCGCGGCGGAATGCCACCGAGAGCTTGCGGATCTGTTCGATCAGCTCAAACGCCTCCACGCCTTCCTGTTCACGGATCACATCGCCCAGAATGCGCCCCAACAGGCGGATGTCTTCCACCAGTGGACGTTCGTTGTCTTTGCTGCGTTTGGCGGGGGTGGCGACCGGTGTCGGTGAGGGGGCGGTTTTCATGGTGACCATGCTAGCATCCGTGATTGCTTTTTGTTTACAAATAGGTTACGACTGTGCAACATTTCACCATCGCCACGCGCGAAAGCCGCCTGGCCCTCTGGCAGGCCGAACATGTCAAGGCGCTTCTGGAGCAGCACGGGCACAAGGTCTCCCTGCTGGGTATGACCACCCAGGGCGACCAGATCCTGGACCGCGCCCTGAGCAAGGTGGGCGGAAAGGGCTTGTTCGTGAAGGAGCTGGAAGTGGCTCTGGAAGAAGGGCGTGCCGATCTGGCGGTCCATTCGCTCAAGGATGTACCCATGGAATTGCCGGCCGGATTCACCCTGGCCTGCGTCATGGAGCGCGAAGACCCGCGCGACGCCTGGGTGTCGTCCAAGTACGCCACGCTGCTGGATTTGCCACAGGGTGCCGTGGTCGGGACCTCCAGCCTGCGCCGCATGGCCTTGGTGCGGGCCCTGCGCCCGGACCTCAAGATCGAGGCCCTGCGCGGCAATCTGGACACCCGGTTGCGCAAGCTCGACGACGGCCTGTACGACGGCATTGTGCTGGCAGCAGCCGGTCTCAAGCGCCTTGGTTTGCAGTCCCGCATCCGCGCCATCTTCGAGCCACAGCAGATGCTGCCGGCGGCCGGGCAGGGCGCTTTGGGTATTGAAGTGCGTAGTGACCGCGCCGACGTGATTGCCGCCCTGGCGCCGCTGATGCACCAGTCCACTTGGCTGGCGGTGTCGGCTGAGCGCGCGGTAAGCCGTGTCATGGGTGGCAGCTGTTCCATGCCACTGGCCGCGCATGCAGTGTTCTCCGGTGACGTTTTGAAAATCAACGCGGCTTGGGGCGACCCTGATGGCCAAATGCCCCTGGTGCAGACCCAGGCACTGGCGTCGGTGAGCGACACCGCCGCTGCTGTGCGTCTGGGCGAGCAGGTGGCCGCGGCGTTGCAAGCCGGCGTGGAACAAGCGACCGGAAAAGCACACTGACCATGCGCGTCATCCTGACTCGACCCGAGCGCGAGGCGCGCCAATGGGTCGGTGCGCTGGCGCAGGCGGGTATGGACGTTATTTCCATGCCGCTGATTGCGATTGACGGTCCGCCCGACCCACCGGCGGTGGTCCGGGCCTGGCAGGGTGTGGAGCAGCTGGATGCGGTGATGTTTGTCAGCGGCAACGCGGTAGACCACTTTTTTGCATTAAAACCGCCTCTGGCCCCCGTGTTCGTTGCGCAGTCAGCTATCAAAACAAGAGCATTCGTGACCGGACCTGGCAGCCGGGAAGCACTGCTGCGCAACGGCGTGGACGTGGCGTGCATCGACGCGCCCGATGCCCAGGCCGGGCAGTTTGATTCCGAGGCCCTGTGGGCGGTGGTGCAACAGCGGGTCCACCCCGGTTTTCGGGTGCTGATCGTGCGTGGTGCGGATTCCGCCGATGCCCGCAGTGAAGGCGCGGGGCGCGACTGGTTTACCCGGCAGGTCAAGGCAGCAGGTGGCCAGGTGGAGCTGGTGGCTTCCTACCAGCGGAGGTGCCCGACGTTGACCCCTGCTGAACTGGCAACGGCCAGGGGCGCGGCCACGGATGGTTCGGTATGGCTGTTCAGCAGTTCGGAAGCGGTGGCCAACCTGAACTCCCTGCTGCCCGACCAGTCCTGGCAGCAGGCCCGTGCGGTGGCAACGCATCCGCGCATTGTGCAAGCGGCGCACATCGCAGGTTTTGGTGTTGTTTGCGAGTCACGTCCCGTGCTGGGCGCAGTGGTCGCCTCGATAGAATCGCTGCAATGAACTCCGAACCGGCTGCACCTTCCGACACCCCTTCTGCTGCATCCGTGCCTATGCCAGAGGTGGCGCTGCAGTCTGAACCGGTCAAAGCGTCTTCACGCTGGTTGTGGGCGGTGGGGCTGGTGACAGCGGGTGGCCTGCTGGGCAGTGTGATGACCTGGCAGAAGCTGGGCAATATCCAGGAGCAACTGGCCCGCCAGAGCGCGGACACCGGAGCGCAGGCCACCGAAGCCCGTGCCAACGCAAAACAGGCCCAGGAATTGGCCATGGAGACGGCCGCCAAGCTGGCGGTGACGGACGCCCGCGTGAGCGAGGTTTCCCTGCAACGTACCCAACTTGAAGAGCTGATGCAAAGCCTCTCGCGCTCGCGCGACGAGAACATGGTGGTCGATATCGAGTCGGCTGTGCGTCTGGCGCAGCAGCAGGCTCAGCTCACCGGCAGCGTGGAGCCCTTGCTGGCTGCGCTCAAGACCGCAGACCAGCGCATTGCCCGTGCGGCCCAGCCGCGCCTGACACCCCTGCAGCGCGCGATTGCGAAAGACGTTGCCCGAATCAAGGGTACGGCCTTGGCGGACACGCCGGCGCTGCTGGTCAAGCTCGATGAGCTGGTGCTGCTTGCGGACGAACTGCCCGTGGGTAATGCCGTAGGGGCCACCCGGACGGCGCCACAGTTGCAGCGCAAGCCTGAGGAGACTGTGGGCTCGTGGTGGATACGCATGGGTCTGCTGGTGCGTGACGAACTGCGCAGCCTGGTGCGCGTCAGCCGCATTGGGGACCCCGATGCCGCACTGCTTTCGCCGGAGCAATCGTTCTTCGTACGGGAGAATCTCAAGCTCAAGCTGCTCAATGCCAAGCTGGGGCTGTTATCCCGCCAGATTGACTCTGCGCGTGCCGATCTGGCCGCTGCGGGTGCCTCGATGGGGCGTTACTTTGATGCCAACTCCCGCAAGACGCAGACTGCTGCCGTTCTGCTCCAGCAGGTTCAGAGCCAGATGCGCGCACTGGAGGTGCCGCGCGTGGATGAAACCCTTGCAGCGTTGAGCACTGCTGCGGCGGGGCGCTGACCATGCGCTTTGCACTGTGGCTCATGGCACTGTTTGCGGTGGCAACCGCCAGTGCCCTGTTTGCGGGCAATAACCAGAGCACCGTGACGCTTTTCTGGGCGCCTTACCGGGTGGACCTGTCGCTGAACCTGGTGCTGCTGATCCTGCTGGCCATGTTCGTTGTCTTGCATCTGGCCCTGCGCGCGATCAATGCCACGCTGCGCCTACCGCAGCAGGCCCGGCGCTGGCGCTTGCAGCAAAAGGAGCGGGCGATTTATTCCGCGTTGCTCGATTCCCTGTCGCACCTGGTGGCGGGCCGCTTTATCCGGGCGCGCAAGTCGGCGGAGCTGGTGGTGTCGCTGGAAGACTCGGTCACCAGAGGCGGCGAGTCCCTGGTCCACGTCGGGAGACTGCGAGCCATCACCCATTTGCTGGCCGCCGAGAGCGCCCATGCGCTGCAGGACAAGCCGGTGCGCGATTCCCACTTCCAGCAGGCCCTGCAGCACGCCGCACAGCGCGATGTGCAGGATGTGCGTGACGGTTTGCACCTGCGTGCTGCGAGGTGGGCGTTTGACGAACGGGATGCTACGGCTGCCCTGGAATGGCTGGATCAGTTGCCCCAGGGGGCCTCCCGTCGCACATTGGCGCTGCGCCTGCGCTTCAAGGCGGCGCGCCTGGCCGGACAGAACCGGGAAGCGCTGGAGGTGGTCCGCCTGCTCACCAAGCACCGGGCCTTTTCCGAAGGTGCAGGCCGCAGTATTGCCCGCGGCCTGGCCATTGAACTGGTACGTTCAGCCCACGATCCAGTGCAGCTCACACGGGCCTGGGACGCGCTGGACACTGCGGAGCGTCTGATGCCGGACGTCGCCATCGAGGCGACTGAGCGCTTGCTGCAACTGGGGGGCGAAGCGCCGACGGCGCGGCAATGGTTGCTACCGGTATGGAGTGCCATGACAGGCAGTTCGGATGCGTTGGCGCTGGTGCAGCGTGTCCGGCTGGTGCGGGTGCTGGAAAAGAGTTTTGGCAAGGGGGATGGCGCGCCGGACACCACCTGGCTCGGGCGCATTGAATCGGCGCAAATGGCCAACCCGCGGGACGCCGCGCTCCAGTACCTGGCCGGTGTGGTCTGCATGCGCTTGCAGTTGTGGGGCAAAGCACAGCAACTGCTCAAACAGTCGCTTTCCATGCTGCAGGACAACGGACTCAAACGGGACGCTTGGCGTGCGCTGGCCGAAATGGCCGAGCAGCGGCAGGACATGCAGGCAGCCACCGAAGCCTACCGCGAGGCGCTGAAACTGCCGGTCTGACACCGCGCGAAGCGGGGCAATCCCGAGGGTGACGGATCGGCTTTTCAGGGCTATTATGTGCCCATGCCTACGCTCATCGAACACCTGATCAAGCTCACCGACCATCGGGATCGCGACCTGCTGGAACTGACCCTTTCCAAAGCCCTGATTGGCCTGCTGCCCATTGAACGGGTGGTGATGGTCCGCGTGGTCAGCGAAGAGGGTGTCAGGCGATGGCTGGAAATTGCGTCTCTGGATGCGCGTGGGGGCGGAAAAGTGGTGGACCCGCTGCGGGTGGATTTCAATGTGCTGCGACCGGTCGAGGACGACAAGGACCGGTTGCACTGCGTGCAGTCCCGCAGCAATGTGGAAGTGGCCTGGGCGGGCGAGGATGGGCCGCGCATTACCTACCTGCCGCTGTTCAACGATTCCCGCAACGACGACGAAGGCGTGGTCGAGGTGCATTCCGGTTCGCCACTCACGAATGAGCAGTTCCTGACCATCGGTGCGGTGCTGCATGTGTTTCGCAACATGTACAACTTGCTGGCCTACAGCGACCGCGATGCACTTACGGGCCTGCTCAACCGCAAGTCTCTGGACGACACGTTTTACAGCGCCGTGCTGGAGGAACTGGAGGAAGGCAAGGCCTCACGCATGCAGGAACTGGCCGCACCCATCGAGCCCGGCAAGGAGCGTCGCCACTGCGTGCCACCCAATTACTGGCTCGGCACTGTCAGCGTGGACCACTTCGATGTGCTGGGCAACAAGAACGGACACCTGATTGCCGAAGAGGTGCTGTTGCTGGTGGCCCGCATCATGAACAACACCTTCCGTACCTACGACCGCATCTACCGCTTTGGCGGCGAGCAGTTTGCGGTGCTGATGCATTGCCCGGACGAGGCGCTGGTGCTGGCAGCCTTTGAGCGCTTCCGCGCCAACATGGAGCGCTTCAACTTTCCGCAGGTGGGTCGTGTTACGGCCAGCGCGGGTTTCACCCGCATCTCTGCCGACGATTCCCCCAGCACTGCGCTGGAGCGTGCCGAACGGGCTGTGGAGTACGCGCAGCACCACGGACACAACAAGGTGTTCAGCCATGGCGACCTGGTGCGCAAGGGGCTGCTGGACGGTGCGACCAGAACGGGTGCGGTCGACCTGTTCTGAGTCTTCCAGAGCCCTGCTTTTTACTCCTGGCGCGGCCCGGGGTTCCAGGCTGGCAACTGGTAGCCACTGATTAAAGCAATGCCGCGCAGGAGTGTGGCGGTGGCGGCTGAGGCAATCAGCGCGGCCCATGCAGGCATACCCATCCAGGGTGCCGCAACCAGAATCCAGGTTCCGATAAACGCACAAATGGCGTAGGGGCGGTGGTCCCGGAAGGCGCTGGGGATTTCATTGCACACGATGTCACGCAACACGCCGCCAAATACGGCTGTGATAACCCCCATCATGACGGCCACAATCGCCGGCATCTGCATGTCCAGGGCAATCTGCGCACCGGAGGCCGAAAACAGCCCCAGTCCAATGGCGTCAGGCCACAGCATGGCGCGCTCTGTCACCTCAAAGTGGCGTGCACGCAGGAACAGCATGGCGAGGACGCACAGGGCCAGCAGCGCCCACAGCCACGAGGCGTGCTCCATCCAGAAGAAGGGTCTGCGGTCAAGCAGGATGTCCCGCATGGTGCCACCACCGAATGCGGCCAGCCCTGCCACCACGACTACACCCACCGCATCGAGTTTCTTGCGCGCAGCCTCCAGCAGTCCGGACAGCGCAAAGGCGCCCGTGGCCAGGAATTCCACCGTGAGTTGTACGAAGGAAAAGTCCAGAGGAAGCGGACTGGTCATGTGATTCTCCGGGACGTGCGAAAGTGAGTGTATTTCCGGGTCACGGATTGTGGGTCAAAAAAAGGGGCACATCCGTGCCCCTTTCGCTTGCTGCATGCCCTGTTGTCAGGGGAAGCGCATTACGCTGCAGGTTCCTGCTCAAACGGCAGGGTCATGTTGCGCAGGTCGCGTTTGGTTTCCACCAGCACCAGCGGGCGGTCGTCCAGCGCCACGGGAGCAGGGCGTTCGCGAGGCACGTGCACTGCGACAGGTTCTGCCGCGATGGCTGCCTGCACGGTGGCCACGCGCTCGGGATCGCTGTTGACCCACTGCAGACCGGAGCCTTGTGCCACTTCCTGCAGGGATTGCAGGGGCAACGCGTAGGTAGTGACCTTGGGCATACCCGTGGCCGCAGGTGCAGGTGCGGTCGCTGCTGCTTTGGACACTGCAACCGGGGCTGCGACAGGTGTCGCCACAGCTTGTGGTGCTGCCTCGGCGTTGGCGGCTTCTACAGGCGCCAGTTCTGCCTGTTCGGCAGGAGCCTGTTGGCGCTCGCCGCGCTCACCCCGGTCCTGGCGTGGGCCACGCTCGCGGCCATAGCGGTCGCGGGAGCGCTTCTCACGGCCTTCGCCGCTTTCGTTTTCAGCCGGCGCTGCATTGCCATCCACAGGTGTTGCTGCGGCTGCTGCCTGGCCATCGGCGTCCACAAAGCCCAACTGGGCTTGCTGGTCTTCTGGTGCGGCGTTGCCGTTGGCGTCATCCTGGCGTGGGCCACGGTCGTTGCGGCGGCCACGGCCACCACGGCCACCACGGCCACCTTCGCGGCCTTCACGTGGCGGGTTCTGGCCTTCTGCGGGAGCTTCACCGTTGCCATTGGCTTCGGCGCGGGGTTCGTTGCTACGTTCACCGTTGTCAGCACGTTCACCACGGGGCGCACGCTCCTGACGGGGGCCACGGTCGCCGCGTTCAGCGCGATCGCCACGGGGCGCACGATCCTGGCGGGGCTCGTTGCGGTTGCCATCTTGCGCAGCATTGCCGCCGTCGGCATTGACCTGCACATTGGCGTCCTGGTTCAGCGGCTTGCCTTCGGCGTCGAAGCGCTCGCGCTGGGCATTGTTGCCCTGGCGCTCGCCACCACGTCCGCGTCCACCACGTCCGCCACGGCCATCACCGCGACCGTCGTTGCGGTTGGCACTGCCATTACCATCGCGTCCTTCGGGGCGTTCTGCACGGCCTTCGCCGCGCGGGCCACGGCCGTCACCACGTCCGCCATTGCGGTTGCCGTCACGACCACCGCGACCACCTTCGCGGCCTTCGCGTTTGTCTTCTGGCTTGGCCACAGGGGCCGCCACGGGCTTGGCAGGTACAGGAGCTTCGCCGCCAAACAGGCTCTTTAACCAGCCGAAGAAGCCCTTGCTTTCTGCCGCCTTGGCTACGGGGGCGACTGCCACCGGAGCAGCCACGGCCTTGACGGGCTCGGGCTTGGGGGGAGCGA
>Ga0075163_10008858_pt1 | contig 13224 bp, 9 predicted proteins | sample JI1023141ADNA_FD_71478 | JGI IMG/M metagenome (GOLD analysis project Ga0075163, IMG submission 71478) | Wastewater effluent complex algal communities from Wisconsin, to seasonally profile nutrient transformation and Carbon sequestration -... | ecosystem: Engineered > WWTP > Effluent > Algae...
CTCGAACCACGAGGACTACTTCCTCGGTCCACTCGCCGAGCACAAGCTCGTCTACGACGAGGGCGGTAGCAACAGCGTGTCGAGCCTGCGCACGCCCGAGCAAGAAGCGGCGTGGCAGCAGATCCACACCCAGGCGTTCCGCTGGCGGAACGGCTTCATCCACTTCCTCCGGCTCTCCCACGACGAGGATCAGGTGCCGAAGAAGCTCGACGGCACGCTCGCCGAGATCCTCGACCAGGTCCTCGACCATCCGTCGGGCCGCTACATCGTCGAGGTCGCGTTTCACGGCAACGGCAGCTTGAACGACGACAACCTCCAGCCCCTGATCGACACGCTCGCCGAGAAGGCGCCGGCGACGCTCCGCAAGCTCACGCTCGGCGACAACATCGACCAGATCAGCTGGCACCACGTCGGCAGCCTCGCGGGGCTGTGGCCCAGCGTCCCGCGTCTCGAGACGCTCGAGATCGAGACGGGAGAGCTCGAGGTCGGCGAGCCCGGTCAGATGGTGGCGCCGGCGCTCGAGCGCGCGGTCTTCATCACCGGTGGCATGAGCCCCTCGTGTGCCCGGGGGATCGCGACGGCGCGGATCCCCGCCATCCAGCACCTCGAGATCTACTACGGCGATCCGAACTACGGCGGCAACGCGACGATCGACGACGTCAAGCCGCTGCTCGATCGCACCGATCTCCCGAAGCTCCGGTACCTCGGGCTCAAGAACAGCATGTTCGCGAACGACCTCGCGCGGCTCGTCGGTAGCGCGAAGGTGATCAAGAACCTCGAGACGCTCGATCTCTCCCTCGGGGCGATGACCGACGAGGGTGCGAAGCTGCTCGCCGAATCGGCGGCTGGGCTGGGGCACCTGAAGACGCTGAACCTCAAGCGCAACTTCCTCACGGCCGCCGGGATCGAGCTCGTCAAGAACCTCTGCCCGACGGTCCTCACCGACGGGCAGGAGAAGCCGTACGAGCGCAGCAACGGCGAGCTTCGCTACTTCGTGAGCGTCGCCGAGTAGTTCGGCGCCGCTGTGCGCGGTTTGCGGTGCGTGGTCTCGCCCTGCGAAGGGGTGTCAGCGACGCGACGAGGAGGACGCCTCTAGAATCGGGACATGCGCTCCCTGTTCGTCGTCTCGCTCCTCGCGTTCCTCGTGCACACGCGCACCGCGGAGGCCTGCTGCGCCATCGCCGGCGGCTCCTGCGGCTTCGGCAACTTCATCCCACACGAGCTCGACCCGGCGCAGGCCGACGACACCACGCCTCCGAGCGCTCCCGTGGTCGACGTCGAGATCACGCGGTACGACCAGGGCTGCGGATCGGACTCGCTGGATCTCGAGATCGCGATGCAAGCCACGGACGACCGCACCCCCGCGGCGAGCCTCGGCTTCGTCATCACGGTCGTGAGCGGAAATGCGTCGATCGCGACCGAGGACGGCGCGATCGTTCCGAGTGGACCGGTCGTCTTCTACTTCGCCGAGCAAGAGCTGCCGTTCGAGGGCGTGATCGAGGTTCGCGCGGTCGATCTCAACGGGAACCTCGGTCCGCCGACGCTCGTCGAGGTCTCGAGCAGCGCCGCCTCGCGGAAACGCTTCGCCTCGATGCGGGGAGCAAGCCCGTTGCTCAGCTACGGGCTGATCGGGCTCGCGCTCCTGATCGCGCGCCGGCGCCGCCGCCGGTGATCGTGTACGCCGCTCGATTCGGATCAGGCGCGCGGTGGAGGGAGATCGAGTCGAAACCGCGCGGCATCGGCCGCTGAAGGCTTTCCCTGCCAGGACGAACCCGTCACGACATCCTGATCGAACCAGATGTCTGGCCTGAGACCGACGACGCTGCCATCGACCGTCAGCGTCAGCTCGATGGAGAGATGCGGCGAGCCCGCGAGCGCGTCGAACCCGGCACGTCCGATGCGCGTGCCGACGAGGCGCAGCCAACGCAACCCGACGAAGCTCGACGTCGCTGCGATCGCGGCTGCCGCCGGCGGTCCGAGGTCGTTGTCCGTCAGGTCGAGCTCGAGCAGGGGTCGCCCTGCAGCAGCGATCGCCATGGCGTCGGTATCGACCAGTGATGCTCTTGTGAGGATCAGACGCTCGAGCGAGCGTGTCAGCGGCGAGGCCAGGAGCGTCTCGAGCGCACCACTCACCTGGCTCTGCGACAGCGCCAGCTCGCGGAGCGGCGGTGGGGTGGTCCAGCCGGCGAGTAGACGCACGGCGTCGGGGGAGAGCTGGGCGCGATCGAGGCCGAGCACGCGCAATCGCGGCAGCCGCGACCCCACGATCGCCTCGATCGGAAGCGGCCAGTCGCCGAGCTGGAGCAGCCGGAGCTCCTCCAGCTCCGCAAAGGCCGGCGACGCGAGGGCGCGCCCCAGACTCCCGGCATGCAAGGGCATCGTGATCGAGAGCGTGCGCAACCGCGACAGCGGTAGCCGTCGCTCGATCGCCGGCAGCAGGCGCTCGATCGTCGGTAGCTCGACGTTCGAGATCCGCAGCGACCGGACGCAGCTGTCCTCGAGCAGCTGCGGTCTCGCGATCAGGGCTTCCGGCAACACACTCGACTCGCAGCTGATCTGCTCGACGAAGCCGCGGGCATACGTCGGCCAGTACCCAGGCGCGTTCGAGTCTGGCATCCACGGTTGTTGCCACTGCTCGTGATGCTTCGACCACAACAGATTCTCGTGATCGGCCAGCGTGCGATCACGCGGGTCGCCCTTCGGCAGACGCGCGCGTGCGACCTGCACGTTGATCAGCTCGCCGCGGGGATCGCCGTGCTCGATCAGCCAGTCGGCGTAGACCTGACGGGGCCCATCGTCATCGGGTGCCGCGAGCACGGCCGCATGGAGGGTCTCGTCGCGCATCTCAGGCATTCCTGCTCTCAGGTTGGAAACGCACCAGCGCCGATGCTTGCACGATCCTGGGCGAGCGAGTGTCCCGCGAATCTTGCTGGCCACGTCGCGGTGTCGGCGGTCTGCACGGTCCCTGACCTGTCGACGACCCTCGGTCTGCATGAACCACACGGCGCGAAGGCCGAGCTCGTCGACGTCAACGACCAGAACGGGAGCCGTCCCCGGTTTCGTTGGTCCGTTGTTCAGGCTCCGGTCACTGAACGATCGCGGCGGCCGCGGTCGCCGTGACGCTACCCAGACCCGGACTGGTGAATCCCGTGATCAGCGCGCTACCGTCACGCGTGGTGATCCGGATCCAGCCGACACCACCACCACCGCCACCACCACGGTTCGCGTTCTGCCCGAGGCCGCTCGAACCGAGCGCGGCTCCCACGCCTCCCGCACCGCCCGCGCCACCAGCCGTTCCGCCGGTGGCTTCGGTCGCGGAGAGTTGCCCGCGGGCGCCGTCGGCTCCGCCATCGCCGCCGCCACCACCGCCACCGTTGACCGCGAGACCGCCGGCGATCGCCACGGTCGGAGCTTCGAGCACGATCGTGCCACCGGATCCGCCGCCGCCGCCGGCATCCGCCGTGGCGCCCTTCGTGCCACCACAGCCTCCGGCGTTGATGCCTCCCGGGATCGAGATCGACGCGTTCGAGATCACCTGGATCGCACCACCGCCATGACCGCCGGTCCCACTGGCGTCCGCGCCACCGCCGCCACCGCTGCCACCGGCTGCCGAGATCAGGGGAATCTCGGGTGCGCCGTACACCGCCCCGCCGACCCCACCAAGCGCAACTCCGCCGTTGCCGCCTGCGCCACCCGGGACGCCGTGCCCGGCGCCACCGCCACCACCATCGAGACCGTCATTCAACCCGGCACCGCCGGCCCCGAGACCGTTTCCGGCCGTGGCTGCACCGCCGCCGAGTGAACCGCCAGGGGATCGTTCACCCGCCGCGCAACCTGTCGCGACGAGCGTCGACGAGACGAGGACGTCTTCATTCGCCACGAGCACGACCGCGCGCGTCCCCAGCGCCGAGACCGGTCCGCTGATCGAGAGCTTCTTGAAGTGGAACACGCCGACCCCGTTGCGAACCTCGAACCCGATGCCGTTCCTCACGCCGGATCCCGCCGGCCGCACACCGGTGATCTCGCCGGTGTCGGTGTTGATCACACCGGCGGTGAGCGAGATGTCCACCAGCGTGGAGTCGACCATCAGATCGGCGGCGTTTGCAGCACCACCCGTGGGCTGCAGTGCTCCGCAGTGGTCGGCGAGGCAGCCCCAGTTGCACACCGTATCGACCGGGAGCTCGCCGAGTGCGGTGCAGCTGCGCAGCACGCTCGGGGTCGCGCACGACGAGGTCAGCTCGGTGCACAGCGCCGCATCGGGAACGGGCTCGCCATCAGGAACAGCGCTATCGCTCGTGGGGGCGACAGCCTCTTCGAACCCGAGCAGCTGCCGGCAGCCGCACAACAGCAACAAGACGAGCCCCGCACGCACGCCTCATCGTACACCGTCGGAGATCGACGCGGATCGGCGATCGTGCGAGCCCATCAAGCGTCGTGAAGCGTCAGCGCAATTGCGACGGGTGTCTGGCATGCTGCGCCGATGGCTGACGCCGATGACGTACTCAAGAAGGCAGGTGGCTTCTTCTCCAAGCTGGGAGGGACGCTCAAGAACGCCGGCAGCTCGATCAAGGACGGCGCGAAGCAGGTCACCGGCATCGGTCGTGGCGGCGTCCACCTCGAGATCGATCACACGAAGGTCGCGCCGGGCGGCACGCTCCGTGGCCGGCTCGTCCTGCAGCTGCCCGAGGCCGTCGAGGCCAAGCGCCTCGTCGTCACGCTGCGTGCGCGCCAGAAGGTGATGACGATCCAACGCGGCAACAACGGCCGGAGCATCTCCACGTCGCACGCCGACGTCTACCAGTTCGACAACGTGCTCGGTCACGCCACGACGTACGAGTCGCAGACGCTGCCGTTCGAGCTCGTGGTCCCGCCGGACGCCCTCGATCTTCGCCCGTCCTCGAGCGGCTCCTCGGGCAACGCCGTCGCTGACGCCGTGCGCACCGTCGCGTCCGCGCTGTCGCCCAGCGCCGGCCCGATCGAGTGGCAAGTGGTCGGCCGCCTCGAGATCTCGTGGGGCCGCGACCTCACGAGCGACGTCGATATCATCGTCGCCCGCTGATCACCCGACTACGAGAGGCGACGAGCGAGCTTCTTCGCGGCGGTCTCGCCGGTGTCGGCCCCGCCTTCCATGAAGCCCTGGAAGTCCTGCGAGGTGTGTTCGCCGCAGAAGTAGACGCCGCCTTGCCGCTCGCCTTCGACGCCGCCGAAGTCGGTGTACTGGCCGACCTTGTAGAACGAGTACGACGCGTTGAAGAGCGGCGCCTGGTGGAAGAGCGACTGCGTGGCGCGACCGGTGAACGCCAGGTTCGGATAGACGGGTGCGAGTTGCTGCCGGCCGCGGTGGGCATCGGCCGCGACGTTCGGGTCGGCAGCGGTGGCGAACGGTGACGTGGTCGCCATCGCTTCGGTGGTGGAGCCGCCGCTGTAGAGCACGAGAATACCCGCGGTGCCCGACTGCGCGCGCGTGGCCTCCCAGCTCGCCTGGTAGCCCGTGTCGCTGTAGCTCGATCCACTCGACTTGCCCGGCCACGGCCCCTGGCGCAGCCAATCGCGCGAGGAGAACTGGAGCTGGAGCTTGCCGTTGCGGCCCGCGCCGAGCCGGTTGATCGCGCGGTTCTTCAGCGCATCGAAGCCCGCGCCGCTCGTGTCGACGTGCTTCAGGACGGAGAACGGGATCGCGAGGACGACGTAGTCGGAGATGTCCTCGACGGTCGAGTTGCCGCGCTCGAAGGTGCACCGGTAGCGCCCGTTCGCCGTCGTCTCGAGGCGCACGAGCTTGTGGCCGGTACGCACCGCGCTGCCCAGGTCGGCGGCGATGGCCTCGGGGAGCTGCTGGTTGCCGCCGCGGATGTGAAACTTCTCGTCGGATTCGCCGAAGATGTCGAGCTGCGTCGTCGTCGGCTGGAACGCGAGGAGGTACAGCAGGTTCAGGGCGGACTGCGCGCGGGCGTTGGCGCCGAACTCGATCGCGTACGCGACGTCGAGCAGCTTGCCGAGTGGCGCCGAGTGGCCGCCCGGCACGCGCGTCTCGATCCAGTCGTGGACGCTCATTTGGTCGAGCACCTGGCCCTCGGGGGTGAACGCGTCGTAGCGCGTCGGATAGCCCGCGGCCTCGAGGTCGGCCTGGACGATGTCGAAGATATCGAGAAAATCGGCGTCGGCGTCGGTGGCCGAATAGTACTGGTTGCCGAAGCGATAGATGTCGCGCGAGTTGTTGGGCTGCGCGGCGTGGAGGTTATCGAGCGCGAGGCCGTAGCGATCGACGAGGCGGCGTACCGTCCGATGGCCCGTGTCGACGAGCTCGCCGCCCCACTCGGTGATCTGGCCGCCGAAGTAGTTCGTGCGGTTCGTGAACATGCGGCCGCCGGTGCGTCCCGACGCCTCGTAGACCGTCGACGAGAACCCCAGGTCGCGGAGGGTCACAGCGCACGTCAGCCCGGCGATGCCACCACCGACGATCGTGATCTTGCGATTCCCCGCCGCGCGGGCGCGCCCGGGGAGGGCGAGGGCGACGGCGCCGGCCACGCCACCGGCGACGAAGCCACGCCGGGTGAGGCCACGGCGGTCGTCTCGGCGCGCCCGGATCTCGTCCATCGGGACGCCGGTGCGCTTCGAAGCGCCGGCATCTCTCAGTAACTCGCGCAGCTTCCGTAACAGTGGGGTCTTGGCCATGGCCCACGAGTATTGATCAGCATCGCACCCGTGCGGGTCGGTTTCCTGCGCGGGCGAGTGTGGAGCTCATCCGGTGACTCCAGCACCGAACGCGCGATAAAGTTCCTCGCAGACCCAACGAAGATGAGGCAGGCGAAGGCGAGACCCACGCGGACGACGAAGCCGACGAGGAAGTCGATCGCGAAGCCTGCGAAGAAGGCGAGGGTGGCGAAGCCGAAGCGAGCGGCGCAGAAACCAATGCCCCCCGGTCGCTTCACGAGCGATCCGGGCTTCGCGGTGGTCGGCGACGGCAACTGGATTCCACCCGGCAACGCGTTCGTCCTCTACATCCTGCTGCGCGAGCCTCTCGAGGACGAGCGCGCGCGCACCGCCTTTCTTCGCAACGTGCCCAGACTGTGTCGTCACGCGCTCGCGTGGTCGGGGTCGATGCTGCGGCTCGGTTCGTACCTCGAGCAGAGCTACTACGATGCTCGCAAGGCCGCCACGCTGGTCCGCAAGCACTACGGCAAGGCCACCAAACCCACGCCCCTGACCCGCGCCGAGAAGCGCGAGCTCTCGACCGACGACTTCGATCCGAAGGTCTTGCCAGCCGTCGAGGAGTACTTCGCGGACTACGGCGACCCCGCGCCGTGGGCTCGCTTCTACGCCGACCTGCACCGCTGGCTGGTCGAAGCCCACGCGCGGCATCCGATCCACCTGGTCTTGCGGCCCGCCGTCGCTGGCACGCTCAGCCCACTCCACCGCAAGAGTCTGGACACGCTGCTCGCGCTCGATCTCGCGGCGGTCGCAGCCAACCCGGCTCCGTGGGTCGGAGGCTTCCTGGGCGAGGTGGTGGCGCACGCCGCCAGGTTCCCGCTCGATGAAGCCCGCGCTCGCAGGCTGGCTCCCTGGGCTCACCACGCCCCGGACCACATCACCGACGAGATTCGCCTCGCCCTGTCCGACGACGAGTTCGCCACGCTCGACCCCTACGTCGCGATCCGGATCCTGCTCGTGACCCACAGTCGCTTCGCGGCGCACGGTGCGCGCTTGGCCCCACGGATCGAGGCGACGTTCGCGCGGCTGTGGGCCGCTCACCCCGACGCCGCGGTGGTCGATCAGGTGGCGTGGACCCTCCGCAACTCGCTGCCGTTCGCCCGCAAGACCCCCGTGCTGGAGGTCCTGTTCGCGGAGATCGCCCGCCATCCGGAGGACTACGCCCGCGTGCTCGGCGACCTGGTTCCGGAGATGCTCGACTACGATCGCGCGACGGCGAGACGCCTCGCCGACGCGTTGCAAGGCTGAGCAGTGACACTCCAGAAGAGCAACAGCTCCCGCTCGGTGTCGATGATCGAGGAGGTCTACGCTGTGCTCGAGCGCTCGTTTGCCGCAGCGCAGAGCTCGGGCTGCTCCGTGCCGCAGGGCCAGACGATCGGATGTCCATCGTGAGCTTCGTCCATCGGCTCGTCGTATCGACCAAGGCAGCGAGAGCGCGTGAGCTCGCTGTCCACATTCCGGATCTGCTCGAACAGCTCCGGGCGAAGATCGAGTGGCCGTGAGCGACGCGAACCAAGCGCAGAGGTAGGGAGACGTCAGGGGCAGACGACCGTCGGACCGCCTCGTCCGACGTCGAGTTTGGTGGACGGCGGGAGCTTGGTGATCTCGGTGACAGCCTTCGCGAGGCGTTCGATCCGAACGTGCGCGATCTTGCCGGCATCGGCGACAGCGACCCCCCGGAGGACCGTCAGCTCCTGCAGGATCTCGTCGCCGATCTGCGTGACCTGGAACGCCTTGTCGCTCGTACGGAGCTGCGCGAGCTCGGCATCGAGCTCGTCGACGAACGCGAAGGCGCGGCCGACGACCGGCGTTGCGAGCACCGCGCGCGCATATGCTCCGATCCGCGTCTGCGGCTGTTTCAGCGCCTTGCGAAACGCCTCGTAGAAGTCGGCGTGAGCGTCGATCGCGAGCAGCTTCTGGAGCTCCTTCTGGATCTCGGCGCCGGTCGCACGGACCCTGCCGACGACGTCCACGGCGGCCCGCTTCTCGCAGAATTCATACGTCGCCAGGACGTGCAGCGGCGCGGGCTCTGGCGCGTCCGGTCCGACGACCGGGGTCGTCGCATGCACGGCCAGCGCCTTCGGGATCGCCAGCGCCGTCGATGCACGATCCCACGATGCCCGGGCGCCGAGCGGGCCGGTCGGGCGCACCTTGTCGAGCGCCTTGTTCCTCTCGCCGGCGCTCGCTTGCAGCTGCGCGGTTGCGAGCAGCGCGAGGTCGCCCGTGTCGTCGCCGGCCGGGATCGTCGCGAGCACCGCCAGTGCCTCGGCGGTCTTGGAGGTTCGGAGATATGCGAACGCGAGCAGGAGTCGCCCGGGTTGATAGAACGGCGAGCTCTTGTCGATCGTGGCGAGCGCCGTGGCGGCCTTCGCGAAGTCAGAGCGCTGGAACAGGTATCGCGCGTGAAGGTACGTCGCCTCGGAACGCACGCTGTCGAGGCTCGGGTCGGCAAACGCCTGGAGAGGGTACCGACCGAGCGCTTCGGTCTCCAGCGGGAGGACCCGCGCGAGCGCCGCGAACCACTTGATCGCGGCGCTGTTGTACGTGTGTGCGTTGCCGGCGGCCGAGATCTTGTCGAAGTACGTCAGCGACACCGCGTACCACTTCGTCTGGTACAGGGCCTTTCCGACGAAGAACTCCGCCCGCTGCCTGTTCTGGGTGTCGTCGCCGGTCTCCCCGTCGAGCACCTTCCTGAGCTCGATCAACGACGACATGAAGTCCTGCTTGTCGTACAGCTTGATCCCGCGCTCGAGCGTCTTCGAGGGTTGTGCCGAGGCGGTCGCGACAAGTGCGACGAGCACGAACATGTAGCGCATGCGGCAACAGTAGCCGTACCGGTGCTCGCGTGCATTGACACAGTGCGGTGGCAGCGGCTGCGAACGTCGACCAAAACACGAGCGCGCATGCGTAGCTTGTGCGCGAACGGCCGATACTCCGCGCGTGTTCGGCCTCGGCCGCAAGGCCAATTCGCAAGGCGGCGGATCGCGCGTGCACGCTGAGGACGATCTCGCGGACCACGCGCCGATCGAGGCGCTGCCCGCGGATCACCGAGCCGAAGCCTACGGCTGGCTCGCGGCGATGCTGTTCGAGGACGAACGGTTCGGCAGGCCCATTTTCTTTCCAGCCGATGGTGGGTTTGCCGGTCGAGTTGCGCCTGAGCGGGCAGGGAGAAACACGATGCCCCACAACTCACCGGCTTCCCTCATCTTGCTCGGAGAGGCCGCAACCGTGGCGTGTATGGCCCACGGATCAGCAGCCGACCTCGTCGTGCTCGGTGTCTCGTGGTGGGGCGCCGCATTCGAGGTGATGACGCCCACGTGTCTGGTGCGTATCAATCGCTAGCAGCGTCGAGCTCGCCCTTATGCATGCACCGTCGGATCCAAGCTTCCGAGAATCGGAGGTCACGAGCGACGGTGTTGACGTGGAGCTCGAGCACCTGCGCGATCTCCAGCTGTGTCAGCCCGCCGAAATAGTGGAGCTCGACGATCCGGGCCTTGCGCTCGTCGTGCACGGCCAGCGCGCGAAGTGCCTCGTCGAGTGCGGTCAGCTCTCCGGGGCGATCGACGACGATGCCCATCTCGTCGAAGGTCACGGGACGCGCGCCGTCGCCGCGCTTGCCGGCGTTGCGCCTGCGAGCGTGATCAACGAGGATCTGGCGCATCGTCCGCGCAGCGATCGCGAAGAAGTGCACGCGATCATTCCATTCCGGCGTCTCGCCGATCTGCGACAACCGCAGGTACGCCTCGGAGACCAGATCCCCGGGGCGGAACGAGTGATCCGGTCGCTCTCCACGCAAGTGCCCCTCCGCGAGACGCTGGAGCTCCGCGTAGACGCGCGGCACGAGCTCGTCGAACGCGCCCTGGTCACCGGCTCGCCACTCACGGAGCAGGAACGTCAGCGTGCGCGGCCCTGGCTCCAAGCCTCGACGAGACCGCAGGAGTCGAATGCTGTCAAGGTGCGGGCGCGGTTCGGCACGCCTGCAGTGGCATCACGGGACAACGCGCAGACGGCGAGCGAGACTTGACCGTGATGACCCGAGAGCGGTGGAGGCGGCTCGAGGAGCTGTTCACGCAGGCCGACGCGCTCCCCGCAGCAGACCGCACACGATTCTTGACCGCGGAGTGCGCCGATGATCCCGAGCTGATCATGGAGGTCGTCGAGCTGCTCGGGTATGGGCCTGATGGGTCGCTCGCGCGGATCGTCGGCGACCAGGCCCGACAGTTCGAGACCGATGCCTTCGCCCTTCCAGCACGGCTGCAGGACCGTTTCCAGATCCGTCACAGGCTTGGATCCGGCGGGATGGGCGTCGTCTTCGAGGCCTACGACGAGCGTCGTGGCGAGCTGGTTGCGTTGAAGGCGTTGCCGCACCGCGAGCCGCAACACATCGAGGCACTGAAGCAGGAGTTTCGAGTCCTCGCCAACGTCAGTCACCCGTGCCTGATCCGGCTGCACGAGCTGTTCACCGACGGCGAGCACTGGTTCTTCACGATGCAGAAGATCGAGGGAAGTGAGCTCCTCGCGCACGTGCGGCCCGACGGGGTCCTCGACGAGCCCGCGCTGCGCCGTGTCCTCGCAGACCTGATCGACGGTGTCCGCGCGATCCATCGCGCCGACCGACTTCACCGCGATCTGAAACCGTCCAACGTGCTGGTGGCCGGCGGGCGCGCTGTGATCCTCGACTTCGGCCTCGCTCGAGCGGCGGGCGTCGCCACGGCGGAGATCGCAGGCACGCCGGAGTACATGGCACCGGAGGCGTTCGCCGGGCGTCCGTCGGTGGCGAGCGACTGGTACGCGCTCGGCGTCGTGTTGTTCGAAGCGCTCACCGGCATTCGTCCAACCCGCGCAGCACGCGATCCGCAGGTTGTTGCGGTGGTCCCCGCGGATCTCGGACGGCTCGCACGCGACCTGCTCGATGCCGAACCGGCTGTGCGGCTGGCCGCGATCGCCGCGTTTGCCGGCGAATCGCACGACCTGGCGGTCGACGACGAACGCCAGTTGCCGTTCGTCGGTCGCCAGCCCGAGTTGGAGGCACTCGCGCAGGCGTACCGGGACGTCCGCGACCAGCGACGACCGATGCTGGTCCGCGTCGAGGGCGTCAGCGGAATGGGGAAATCGACGCTGGTTTCCCAGTTCTTGAAGACGCTCGATGACGCCGTCGTCCTCTCGGGTCGGTGCTACGAGCGCGAGAACGTCCCGTTCAAGGCTCTCGACGCCGTGATCGACGCGCTCTCGGCGAACCTCCTGGCGGCTCCGCGATCGCCAGTACCCCTGCACGCCGGCGACCTGTGCCGGATCTTCCCGTCGCTCGGGCGTGTGTTCGCAGGATCGGTCACCGCGGACACTCGACTCGCGCGCCAGCGCGCTACCGCCGCGCTCGTGGAAGTCTTCGCGATGGTTGCATCGGCGCGGCCACTCGTGATCTCGATCGACGACCTCCAGTGGGGCGACGTCGACAGCGGTGCGATGATCGACGCGTTGCTCGGCGCCGCCGTCCCGGTGCTGTGGATCGTCGCGTACCGCCCCGACGAGCGCTGCGATCTCGCCGATACCCTCGCCCCGCACCGGAGCATCCGGATCGCGCTCGAAGGACTCGATGCCGACGAGTCGGCGCGGCTGGTCGGAGAGATCGACGGCGCACGGGATGCCCAGGTCGTGCGATCGATCATCGACGAAGCCGGTGGCAATCCGTTCTTCCTTGCTCAGCTCACACGCGGCGCGGACGCGTTTCCGGTCGGTCGCGTCGAGCTCGCCGTGCTGGTGCGAGCGCGAGTCGCGATGCTCGATCCCGCCGCGCGACGCCAGCTCGAAGTGATCGCCCTGGCCGGGGCGCCGCTGGCGATCGATGCCGCGAGTCGCGCCGCGAACCTCGCAGACGACGCTGCGATCCCCTCGCTTCGCGCAGGCTCGTGGGTGCGGACGAGCCATGCGACCGGCCGCGGCGTCGCGGAGCCGTACCACGATCGGATCCGTGCCGCCGTGGTCGAGGGTCTCGATCCCGTGACGAGAACCGAGCTGCACGGCCGCCTCGCCCTCGAGCTGGAGCGTGACGCTGCCACGCCGGAGCTCGTCGCGCTCCACTTCCGCGAGGCCGGCAACCGCGACCGAGCCGGCCACCACACGATCGCCGCCGCGGAGAACGCGACCCGGGCGCTGGCATTCGATCGCGCGGCGTCGTTGTACCGCGATGCGCTCGACCTGGTCGGCCCGCGGCGCGAGCTCGCGACCGCGCTCGGCGATGCGCTCGCGAATGCCGGACGCGGACCGGATGCCGCCCAGTCCTACCTGCGCGCGGCGCAGCTGGCCGACGCGACCGAGGCGCTCGAGCTCGAGCGGCGGGCTGCACACCAGTACTTCTCGACAGGCCACGTCATCGAAGGCCAGCGCGTGGGCCACGACGTGATGTCGCGCCTGGGTTTGTGGATCCCCGAACATCCGCGAGCAGCCCAGCTCGTCGGGCTCGCGCGGTTCGCGGCGCTGCTGCTTCGCGGCTTCCGCCCGCCGAACCACACGATCGAC
>Ga0075163_10008861_pt1 | contig 13221 bp, 7 predicted proteins | sample JI1023141ADNA_FD_71478 | JGI IMG/M metagenome (GOLD analysis project Ga0075163, IMG submission 71478) | Wastewater effluent complex algal communities from Wisconsin, to seasonally profile nutrient transformation and Carbon sequestration -... | ecosystem: Engineered > WWTP > Effluent > Algae...
GAAACTTCGGGCGTATAATCTCAGTGTGTCGGAAGTGGTGAGTTCACTCCAACGTAGCAACAATGAAGTCGGTGGCAAACTGCTTGAAATCAGCGATGCGGAGTATTTTGTGCGTGGTCAGGGCTACATCACTTCCAAACAAGACATTGAAAACACCGTCATCCGCACCGCCTCCAACGGCGTTCCGATTATGATGAAACACATCGCCGCCGTGCAACTTGGTGGCGACATTCGGCGTGGCACAATGGACAGAGATGGCAAAGGCGAGGCAGTCGGTGGAATTATTGTCATGCGAAGCGGCGAAAACGCTCGTGCAGTGATTGAGCGCGTGAAGCAAAAAATCAAAGACATCACGCCCGGACTGCCCGAAGGCGTGGAGATTTCCGCTTCCTACGACCGCTCAACCTTGATTGAAGCGGCAGTCGGTACGCTTGAACGTGCGCTTGTGGAAGCCGCTATCGTGGTTTCGATTATTGTGGGAATTTTTCTTTTGCATTGGCGGAGCATCATTCGCATTATCATCGAACTGCCGATTGCCGTGCTGATGTCGTTTATTCTGATGTACATTTTTGGTATCACCTCCAACATTATGAGTTTGGGCGGAATCATTCTCGCTGTCGGAGTGATTGTGGATTCGTCTATTGTTCTTGTCGAAAATTCGTATCGCAATATCGCTCACGCAATGGAGCAACGTCAATTAACAGGTGGACAGCTCACGCCGGACGAATACAAGCGCATTTCGATTGATTCCGCCAAACAAGTCGGGCGGGCAATCTTCTTTAGTGATTTAATAATTCTCGTCTCATTTCTGCCTGTGTTTTTGCTCACCGGACAGGAAGGTAAGCTCTTTAAGCCGCTTGCCTTCACCAAAACATTCGCACTTTTTTCATCGGCAATCGTCGTGATAACGCTTATTCCCGTGCTGATGACGATGCTCATGCGTGGCAACTTCAAACCCGAAGATGCAAATTTCCTCACCCGCTTTTTCAAACGGCTCTACGCACCTGTGATTCATTGGGTACTGAAATGGCGCAAAACCACGCTCGCCATCAATGTCCTTGCACTTTTCTCCACGATTCCGATGATAATGAACACCGGCTCGGAATTTATGCCGCCGCTCGACGAGGGTTCGATTTTGTATATGCCCGTAACGCTGCCGAACGCTTCCACACCGGAAGTGAATCGCATCTTGCAAGAACAAGATCGTATTATCAAAGCCATACCGGAAGTTGCGCACGTTTTGGGCAAAGCAGGACGCGCCGAAACCGCAACCGACAACGCGCCAGTGAGCATGATTGAAACGATTATTCTCCTCAAGCCCAAAGATGAGTGGCGACCGGGGCTGCGAAAAAAAGACATCATTGCAGAATTGGATAAAAAACTGCAAATCCCCGGCGTTCGTAATGGCTGGACGCAACCGATTATCAACCGCATCAATATGCTTTCCACTGGCGTTCGCACGGACATCGGGTTCAAAATTTACGGCGATAATTTGGACACATTAGAAAAATACGCCGTGCAAGCTGAAGCCATTCTGCAAAGTGTTCCGGGCGCGGCGGATGTGGTGGCAGATCGCGCTCAAAACGGCTACTACTTGGACATCAGCGTTAAACGCGAAGCCGCAGCGCGGTACGGCGTAAAAATTGCGGACGTGCAGGACATTATCGAAACTGCCATTGGCGGGCAGAATTTGAGCGTGATTCTGGACGGACGGATGCGCTTCCCTATGCGGATGCGCTTTGCACGGGATTCCCGCGAAAGTATTGAGGAATTGCAGCGACTCATCGTGCCGATTCCGGCGCGTGGAGCGGGCGCGTCTATGAGTGTTGGAGCAAGCAGTGGCGCATCGGGTGGCATGAGCGTAGGCGCAAGTAATAGTACTGGCGGCGGAATGGGCAGTACAGGCGGAATGAATTCCGCCGATCCTGTTCGAGAAGTGAGTAATAGTGCGGGTACTGGTGATGCTGCATCATCGTCTTCCCTGCTTTCAAGTGGTCAAGCAAACGCACAAACGTTCCTTCCCCTCTCCTATCTCGCCGATATTCACGTTGTAAGCGGACCATCCATGATAAACAGCGAACACGGTTCACTGAGAGCGGTGGTCTTTATGAACGCTCGTGGGCGCGACATGGGTGGCGTTGTTGAGGATGCACAAAAAGCAATTTCAGAAAAGTTAAAACTGCCTGCGGGGTATTCGGTGGAATGGAGCGGACAGTACGAGCACAAAATACGCGCCGACCGCACTATCAAAATCATCATGCCGGTTGTGTTTTTGCTCATTTTTGTTCTTCTCTATTTCACGCTCAAAGATTACGTCGAGGCGGGCGTAGTGATGCTGTCCGTCCCTTTCGCACTCATTGGCGGAATGTACATGATATACGCGCTGGGCTATAACTTTTCGATTGCGGTATGGGTAGGTTTTATCGCACTCTACGGCGTTGCGGTGGAAACAGGCGTGGTAATGGTGGTGTATCTGCACGAGGCATTGGACAAACGATTACTTGCTGTGCAGCGCGGCGAACGTGGTGTGCTTACCGTGCAGGACGTTTACGACGCGGCGGTGGAAGGCTCGGTCTTACGTTTGCGTCCGAAGCTGATGACCGTTCTTACCGCAATGATTGGTCTTGTGCCTGTGATGTGGGCAACAGGTACGGGCGCGGATGTAATGAAACCGCTCACTGCGCCGATGATAGGCGGCTTACTCACGTCTGCCGTTCACGTTCTCGTGGTAACGCCCGTGCTGTTTGTGATAATGAAAGAACGCGCCTTGAAAAAAGGAACACTCGAAGTCTCGAAAATGGCGGGCTGGATGAGTCATTAAAAAAGGCGAGCTTCCGTTCGCACTCCAATAAAAATACGGAGTCCGAACGGAAGTTCGGAAAACTTACAACGGCAGCCAAACACAATGCGAACTTCCGTTCGCACCCCAGTAGAGCGTGTTCGGAATACCTAGAATTATGCTGAAAAAATATACTCATACCCCAGCGCATTTACTCCTTGATGATGTACCGTATTTCATAACGGGTGCAATTTACAAGAAACGCCCGCTATTGCGCGATTCTGCTATGAAAGAACGCCTACACGAAATTCTCCATAATACATTTCATAATTATGGATGGAATCTTGACCATTGGGTTATTCTTGATAATCACTACCATCTTTTGGCACGTAGCAAAAGAGGTAGCGATTTGCCGAAGATGATACAGCGTATTCATGCGGCTTCCGGTAAATATATCCGCGAAGCGACTAATTGTGAAAAACCCGTATGGTACAATTACTGGGACTACTGCCCTCGCAACGAGCATGAATACTATACGCGGCTTAATTACTTGCTGAACAATCCTATTAGATACGGTTATGTAGAAAATTTACATGATTACCCTTTTTCCAGCTTTCACGCACTTTTCAAGGAATGGGGACGTGAGCATTTGGCAGAGCAGTTTCGTACATTCCCACCAATTCTTAACGAGGGTAATAATGATGATTTTTAAGAGAATACTCAGATTCGCAGGAGTGCTGAACGAAAGTTCAGCACTATCGCTAAGCGCAAGCACACGGGTACTGCGGAACTTTCGTTCCGCACTCCGCAAACTCCTCTTGTGTGTCGTTGTTTTTGTAAATACAGTTACAGCACAGCCGCTTGATTCCCTGCTCTCAGAAGCAATGCGGAACAATCCCCAGCTTCGCGCTTACGCTTTTACCGTCCAAGCCGCCGAGCATCGGATTGATGCCGCCGGCGCACTCCCGCCGCCGCAAGCAGGTGTTGCGGTGGAACAAGTACAAGTCGGTAATTTCAACATTGTGAACGGCGCACTGTCGAACAATTTTTACGCTTCACAAATGTTTATGTTGGGCGGTAAACTTGGCGCAATGCAAGACATGGAGCGGGCGCGAGTGAAAAGCGAGCAAGACCGAACACAAGAATTTGCCGCAAAACTCCGCTCGGACATCACCACTGCATACACGATGCTTTGGCGCATTGACCGTCAGCGCGAAATTTATACCAGCACCGCCACCGTTTTGGAGCGTTCTATCAACGTTGCTTCTTCGCAAGTACAGGCTGGACGATTTTCCTACGCCGAAGTGCTGCGTCTGCAAGCGGAAAAATCCCTCACGCTCCTGAAACAAACCACGCTCGGCAATGAACGCAAAACCGCTCTTGCTATGCTCGCTTCCCTTGTAGGGCGTATAAATACTGCATCCATGAACATCGTACCTGTTCTCGAAGAACGTCGCTTCACAGAAACACAGGTGCGGACGCGCCTTCAAATGCTTGCCGCATCCAACCCAACACTACGGCGCATGGCAAGCATGATTGCCATGACCGAAGCGGAGCGGGTTTCTGCCGAAAAAGAGGCAATCCCTGACCTGATGCTTCAAGGGATGATTATGCGAATGCCGCAAGGAATGACGCTTACGGCAAATTCGTCCGTATTACGTGAAATGCTCTCTAATCCACATGGAGTACCGAACGGCGAAATGAATCGCACGGACTGGATGTACAGTCTCATGGCGCAAATTACGCTGCCCTTCGCGCCGTGGTCATCGCCCAAATACACTGCTAAAGCTCAAGAACTCGCTGCCCTCACACAAGCACAAACCTTAGAGCGTGAGAATATGACGCTCATGCTATCCGCACAAATGGAAGAGCAGCTTCAAAAAATGCAGACCGCTACCCAAACCATAGAAATTCTTGAACAAACGGTGATCCCGCTCTATGAACGCACTTTCGATGCACAACTTGCAGGCTTGCAATCTGGACAAACAAGCATTAGTGGGCTGCTGGACACCGAACGCATGCTACTGATGAAGCGCGATGACGTACTCATGGCACGAGAGCAATATCACCTTGCGCTGGCGCAGCTTGAATTTTTGCTTGGCGAACCGCTACGATAATTTTTCAACCGGAGTGCGGAATTTTAATTCCGCCTTTTTCAACAATTGCGGAATTAAAATTCCGCACTCCAAACCCTTACAACTATGAGACACATCATCATTGCCGTTCTGCTCCTGAGCCTTGCTGCGTGTTCGCAAAAAACTGCACAGCACGACGGGCACAACGATTCCACCGCTACACAAGGCGTAGCAGCCGCAAAACCTGTGAAATACATTTGCCCGATGCACCCGAATGTTACTTCCGACAAAGAAGGTATCTGCCCAATTTGTCAGATGGATTTAGTGTTGGAAAACAGCCCCGAAGCAAAAGAATATGCTGATGATTCCCACGGAGGGCACTCCGAAGAGGAACATTCTCACGCAGAGCATACGATGGGTGAACTTTCCGTCACAGGACAAAGCCGCATTCTGGCGGACGTACAAACGACAACAGTACGCAGCGAACCCATTCACCGTACCGTTACTGCTGTTGGAACACTGGACTTTGCCGAGCAGAATCGCCGCAGCATCACTGCCCGTGTTTCGGGGCGGATTGAAAAATTGTATGTCAACCAGTCGGGTATGACCGTTCGCAAAGGGCAAGCGTTGTTTGAATTGCATAGCCCCGAACTTATGCAAGCACAGACGGAATTTATTCTTGCCCTGAAGAATCAGCAATTAGCAAGTTTGAGCGGTGGTGCGGGGTCGAAGATTGTCGAACAATCAAAACAACGCTTGATGATTTTGGGCATGACAAGTGAGCAGGTGCAAATGCTTGAACAAACGCGAGAGACACCAATAACAACCACTATGTATGCGCCTTCCGGCGGCACGGTGATTGAGAAAAAAATCGTGGAGGGAACCTATGTGAACGTCGGCGCACCGCTTTTTGATATTGCCGACCTCTCCACGCTGTGGAATATGGCGGAACTCTACGAAACCGATGTGGCGGCGGTCAAGATTGGTCAACAGGTCGCGTTGAGGACACAGACGTATCCGAGCGAGACCTTCAAAGGGCGCGTTACCTTTATCTATCCCGTTGTGAACGCAGAATCACGCACAGTCAAAGTCCGTATTGAAACGCCAAACCCGCACCGAAGGCTGCGCCCGGCAATGTACACCGAAACGGTATTTATGCTCAATCAAGGCACAGGCTTAACGGTGCCCAATGATGCGGTGCTGGTAACGGGCAAGCAATCCATCGTTTGGGTGCAGGTGCAGGGCGAAGCAAACAAATTTGAGGCGCGGCGCGTAACGCTGGGAGCAAAGTTTGACGGCAAAGTGCAGATTTTGTCGGGGCTTTCCGAGGGAGAGAAAGTCGTGGCAAGTGGCGGATTTTTGCTGGATTCGGAGCGGCAGTTGCGTGGTACGATGGGCGGCGGACACCAGCATTGAGGTCGCAATGCCATATAACAAAAACGAGCGGTGGAGCATTTTTTTTCTGCTTGCTGAGGTAGTCTTCTCACCGATAATCAGGCTTCACCGCATACTCAATCGGGTCGTCCAATCCGGCAAGTTGAAAGCCACGTAAACGCAAGGCGCACGAATCGCACTCCCCGCAAGCCACGTCGTTGCGCTTGTAGCAGCTCCACGTCAGATGGAGCGGAGCACCTACTTCAGCGCCCTTCAAGACAATATCTTTTTTGGAAAATGTGATGACGGGCGTGTGAATCGTGATGCGCGTTTCAGGCTTTGTGCCGGCATCAATGACGCTTTGGAATGCCTCGTAAAATTCACGCCTGCAATCAGGATAGCCGCTCCCATCTTCCTCCACAGCGCCGATATAAAGTGCCTTTGCGTTCAGCACTTCCGCCCAACTCACCGCAATCGCCAGAATATTTGCGTTGCGGAAGGGAACATAGCTGGTCGGGATGGCGGTTGTTGCCAAATCTGCACTCGAAACTTCGATGGTTGTGTCGGTGAGGCTGCTACCGCCTATCGCAGCAAAGTGGCTTACATCCACAGCGAGGCGTTTTTTTACCCCGTAGAAGTCTGCAATCGCATGAAATGACCGAAGTTCGCGCTCTTGTGTGCGCTGTCCATAGTTCAGATGCAGCGCCGCAATTTCATAGCCTGCCGCATGAGCAATGGCAGCGCACACAGCAGAATCCATGCCGCCGCTCAGGAGAACAACAGCGAGAGGCTTTATTTCAGGTTTGGTATTGGATTTATTCATTCGTCAAGACGGGAAGTTTTTGTATCTTTGGTGTTTGATAGTTTTAGCAAGAAACGTAGGTTTTTCAGTCTAAAAAGGCAAAGAAAGTTGCCACAACACCGTTTGAATGCTTACTTTCTCTGAGCGTACCCAGAATGTAACTGCGTTCTATCCTGACAATTTACCGAAAAATGATGAAAATAGGAACTGTTGAAGTTGAACAAGGCGTACTGCTTGCGCCAATGGAAGATGTGAGCGATTTACCGTTTCGCGTACTCTGCCGTGCCTTGGGTGCAGATATTGTTTATACTGAATTTATCTCCTCTGAAGGATTAGTGCGGGATGCAGGACGTTCCGTTAAAAAGCTCACCCTTCACGAGGACGAGCACCCTGTTGCTATTCAGATTTTTGGCGGAAATTTGGACGTGATGAAAGAAGCTGCGCTCATTGCAGAGGCATCGGGACCCGATTTTATTGACATCAACTGCGGTTGCTGGGTAAAAAACGTGGTCGTTCGTAGCGCGGGTGCGGCATTGCTCAAAGAACCTGATACGATGGTTACAATGGCAAAAACCCTCGTGGATACGGTTGAATTGCCGGTAACAGTCAAAACACGGCTTGGATGGGACAAAAACTCTATTATCATTGTTGATTTGGCAAAGCGATTGGAGCAAGAAGCAGGAATTGCAGCGCTGGCAATTCACTGCCGTACACGCGATATGGGGCATGAGGGTGCAGCCGATTGGACGTGGGTGGAGAAAGTGAAAAACGCCGTGAACATCCCCATTATCCTGAATGGTGACGTGAATACGCCTGAAGATTGCCAGCGTGCCTTTAATATGACGGGTTGTGATGCGGTAATGATTGGCAGGGCAGCCATTACCAATCCATTTATTTTTCGTCAAGCAAAAACCTATCTTCGTACTGGCGAACTTGAATCTCCGCCTAGTCTGCAAGAGCGCATCGAACTCTGCTTGCAGCATTTACGCCATTCGGTGGCGTTCAAAGGTGAGGGACTGGCAGTGCGGGAATTTAGAAAATTTTACAGTGGCTATTTGAAGGGTCTTTACGATGCTTCATCTGTCCGCCGCGATATCATGCGTTACGATAGTTTTGCACAGGTAGAAGAGCGACTTTGGCTCTATCATGCGCAGCTTTCGGAACGCCAAGACGCTGAAGAATCTTCAGCAGAATTCACAGAATACGCAGAACACGCAATGGCGATGTAAGGTAGGCATGGAGCCAGCAATTGTGCGCTCGGTCGCGCCTCAGAGAATTTCCTCCGCGCTCAGGATTGCTTTTACTAAAACAGTGTGCATCATCTGATACTTCCTCACACTTACTCGCCGCACAACACCTATAACGAATGGCACGACGACCCCCACGCCCCCAGCAATCAAGCACTTCGGGGCGCTCCCGTTTTGACGAAACGCCGTACTCCGGCAGTCACGGCACCCCAAGCGAGCGCAACACTCCACGCGGTAATCCGCCACGCAGCACTGCGCCACGCCCTAATACTAATATACGGCGCAGTAACCAGGGGCGCGCCGACGCGCCTACCGGCAATGCTTCGCGCAACAGCGCTTCGCATGGCTCTCCCTCACGGGATGAATTTCCACGCGACAATTTTCCGCGAGATAACTTTCGACAAGGCTTCCGTCCCGACTCGCCACGTGGCGGGCGTACGTCTCGTGTCAGTTCACCGTCTCGTACTCCACGCACCACGCCACCCAGAGAGCGCACAGAATCTCGGGTAGAGCATCGTCCTGAACCACAGGCAGAAGGTCGCATTATCCCCGTCAATCCCTTTGCTCCTCAGCTTCCTGCATCGTTTACGACGCTGGAGAATGAGCATCTGTATCTCCATTCCACTTCCGAAGCGTCTCTAAGCGATACGTTGTACGGCGTTCGGATGGAACAAGCTCTCATGCGATATGTGGCAGAACGCCAGACGCAGACTATTCCGCAGCCAACTCGCATTTCCCAAGACGGAGAAGAGAAAACGGCAAGCGGTGCAGAACTTACTCCCAAGCAAGCGCTCACGCCAGCCCGCACCCGCCACGCTCGTAGCGTCGGCGACCAGACAGGTGACGAAGGCACTCCTGTGCCAAAACCTGCTCGCAGAGTGCAATTGCCCGACGAACCCGACCATGTAAAAAGTCCTTTTGGCGACATTATTGAGACCATACAAGAAGTTCTCATCGCACGCAATAGTGGGCGTTATATGCCTATCCCCAAGTCATCGGAAAAGCCTCGCCCGCCCGGTGTCGATTTGCATCCGGCTATCGGTTTCAAGATGTACGCGCCCAATCCGCACAAGCCAGCCGGCACACAGGCACGTCGCGGGATGCAACGCTATCCGAACCGCCAAGAACGAGTCTATCCGGCAGCCGTACCCATTGATGCTGTCTTTGAAACCATGCCTACGGCTCTGAGCACTTTCCACGAGCGCCTTCAGAGTGTCTTGCGCTACGAAGCCGAGATGCCCGCAAGTTCAGAAGTGGTCGTCGCCGTAAGCGGTGGTGTGGATTCGATTGTTCTTTTGGATATGCTGATGTGCCTTGCTCGGAACAATGCCCTCACGAGCGGAAAACGACAAGTACAAGTAGCCGTAGTGCATTTTAACCATCGCCTGCGTGGCATAGAATCAGATAATGATGCCAATTTTGTCCGCGAGACGTGTAAGCGGTACGATATTCCTTGCTACATCGCTTGGGCAGATGTAGGGCGCTTTGCCGAGATTCAAAGTATGACTCTCGAACAAGCAGGACGCGAATTACGCTATAAATTTTTGGAATTTGTCGCCTACAAACGCCGTGCCGATGCCGTCTTGACGGCACACACGCTGAACGATTCGGTTGAGACCGTGCTGATGAATATGCTACGTGGCTCAGGTCTGACGGGGCTTTCCGGTATTCCTGCGCAACGTGCTTTTGGCGAACACACCAAACTGCTGCGTCCGCTTCTGAGTATGAAAAAATCTGAGATTCAAGAGTACGCAACGCTTCGCGGCTTGTCATGGCGCGAGGATTCGTCCAATTCGCAGTCGGTTTTTCGTCGTAATAAAATTCGCAATGAACTTCTGCCATTGCTGGAACGTGAGTATTCATCGGGCATTGTTGATGTGCTACACCGTACATCGCAGATTATTTCGGGTGCGGAGGATATCGTGCGCGATGCCGTGGAACGCGCTTTACCAACCGCTTTAGTGGAAGATGAATTTCAGCCGTATATTGGTCTGACGGTTACGGCGCTCCGTGTGCAGAAGCGCTTTTTGCAGACAGAAATGGTTCGCCGTGTGGTGCAGCGCCGCTTTGGTCTCGCTCTTGGCTTTGATGCCGTTGATAGAGTCCTGTCGCTTGTGGATGCCGAAGTGGGTGCAAAAGTAGATGTCATGCGGGGTTTTATTGCGCTCCGCGACCGAACGGCAATTTTACTTTCGCCCGCCCCCGGAGTGCATAATATCAACGTCCGCGTAGAGAAGAATAATCGCTATGATTTTGGCGGGTGGCAGATTATTTTAGAGGAAATTGACCGAAAAAATGTCAAATTCACCGCCGACCCTGCGGTCGAATTTCTTGATACCCGTGCGCTGCCGTATCGCATGACGCTCCGCACGTGGCAACCCGGAGATGTCTTCACGCCGCTTGGGATGAAGGGGACGATGAAAGTAAGTGATTACCTTACCAACTCTAAAATTTCCTTTTTCAACCGTCAAAATATTTTGGTACTCACTGCCGCTATGCCTGAAGGAGAGCAAGTGATATGGCTTTGCGGCTTGCGTTTGAGCGATCAATTTCGCCTTCCGCCCGATGCTCATAAAGCACTGCGGCTGGAGTTCCGCCGCCCGAAAGGAATTGTTCTTCCTGCTCCACCGCAAGAAAAAATATAGTGTGGCGAGTGCCCAGCAACCCACACAACACACTAATTTCGCTAAACAAGCGTTTACACAAACAGTACACAATCATATTCTTTAACGACGATGATGAGCAACAACGATATTCTGGAACTCCACGATAAGCATTTCAAAAAATTTATTACCCGCGAGCAAATCCACGATGCAGTCAAGCGTCTCGGTGCTCAGATTACGTCGGATTACAATGCAAGCGAGGTAGTATTCGTCGTAGTACTCAAAGGCAGTATTCTTTTCGCAACCGACCTCATTCGTGAAGTCAATCTGCCGTGCAGACTCGAATTCATACGCGCTGAAAGCTACGGTACGGGTATGCACTCGTCAGGTAAGGTGAACGTAACGCATTATACAGGGATGGATTTGACCGGCAAGCACGTCATTGTTCTCGAAGATATTGTGGATACAGGCTTGACGGTCAAACAAATTCTTGCACATCTTGAAGAAATGAACCCCGCATCACTTAAAATCGCAACGCTTTTCCTGAAGCCCGAAGTATGCAAAGGTACAGTAGCAACACATTACGTAGGGTTTGAAATTTCGCCGCTCTTTATTGTCGGCTATGGGCTAGATTACAACGAACTCGGACGCAATCTCGCTGATGTCTATATCCTGCACGAAACTCCGTAAGGTCATCTCTCACCAGGCATCATCAAACGTTTTTCGCTCTACTGTCGTCGTAGTGTACAAGGAACAGTAAGAGCTGTGCGATTTCGTACCAAAACAAAAACTCAGGAACGTGTGAATTTTTCATTTGCACTCCCCCTTTGCAAAACAACATAATCGAAGTAAAATAACAACTTTTCGTCTTTCACTCATCGCTTGTAAGCACGATTTTCTGACGCTTACAGCGCTCCAAAGGAGAACAGAATGGCAGCTGATGAACGCAAAAACACGAACAACAGCGAGCCGAAAAAGCCGAATCGCCCGCAAAACCGTGATAACAAAAATAATCTCAAGGGTTTGCGTAACAACAACAATGACGAATCCCCAGCAGGCAAAGTCATGAAAACGGCGATGATATGGCTCTTCATTTTCGGCTTTGTCGTCGTAATGTATATGCTCGTCAGTAGCGGACAGCAATCAGAAGTGTCCGTTACCTACACCGAGTACAAGCAATTTCTCGAAGCAGGGAAAATTGAATCGGCAACAATTTCCAAATCGCAGCTTAACGACTTTGTTTTTCACGGTGTTCTGCGTGAGAAAGTAAGCATCTTGAAGCCTAATGGCACGGGACAAGTCGAAGTACAGCGTTTTTTCACACGTTTGGGCGTACTGGATTCCGAGACCGAGAAGGCTTGGGCAGACAAAGGTATCGTCTGGCGCTACGAAGAAGGCGACAGTCCTTGGCTGAGTATGGTCATTTCCTTCTTGCCATGGCTTATCCTAATTGGTGTTTACTTCTTTGTCATGCGCCGGATGCAGGGCGGCGGAGGCGGACCGGGCGGCACACGTGGTATTTTCTCCTTCGGCAAAGCACGTGCGCGTCTGATGAACGAAAATGCAAAGACCGTAACCTTTGAAGACGTAGCTGGTGCGGACGAAGCAAAATATGAACTCGAAGAAATTATCGAATTCCTCCGTGACCCCAATAAATTCCAACGCTTGGGCGGTAAAATTCCCCATGGCGTTCTGATGCTCGGACCTCCGGGTACAGGCAAAACTCTTCTTGCCCGCGCAATTGCTGGCGAAGCAGACGTACCGTTCTTCTCCATTTCCGGCGCGGATTTCGTAGAAATGTTCGTCGGCGTGGGTGCAAGCCGTGTGCGCGACCTTTTTGAGCAAGCAAAACGCAGCGCTCCGTGTATCATTTTCATTGATGAGATTGATGCTGTTGGTCGCCATCGTGGCGCAGGCTTAGGCGGCGGACACGATGAGCGTGAGCAAACCCTCAATCAGCTTCTTGTCGAGATGGACGGTTTTGAGCAGAATATCGGTATTATCGTTGTTGCAGCCACGAACCGCCCTGATGTTCTCGACCCCGCACTTTTGCGACCGGGACGCTTCGACCGTCAAGTGGTCGTTGACCGCCCCGACGTGCGCGGACGCGAGGGCATTTTGAAAGTTCATGCCCGCCATATTCCGCTTGCGCCGGATGTGAATTTGGAAATTGTTGCACGTGGTACGCCGGGACTTTCCGGTGCTGACCTTGCGAATTTGATGAATGAAGCCGCTCTTTTTGCCGCTCGCAAGAATAGGGATTTTGTAACGATGGACGACATCGAAAGCGCAAAAGATAAAATTCTGATGGGCGTTGAGCGGAAAAGCATGGTTATTTCCG
>Ga0075163_10008863_pt1 | contig 13219 bp, 12 predicted proteins | sample JI1023141ADNA_FD_71478 | JGI IMG/M metagenome (GOLD analysis project Ga0075163, IMG submission 71478) | Wastewater effluent complex algal communities from Wisconsin, to seasonally profile nutrient transformation and Carbon sequestration -... | ecosystem: Engineered > WWTP > Effluent > Algae...
GGCGCGCAGTCACGCAGGAGCGCCTGGTCGAACTGCCGCTCGAGCTCACGCACCTCGAGGACGATCTGCGGAGGAATGGTGCGCTGCGGAGGTGCTGGAGCCGGCGCAGCGACAGGCGCTGCGACAGGAGGCGGTGGCGTCGCCGGTTGCTGTGCGAGCGCCACCGAGGCGAACAGGGTCAGGAGCAGAGTCGTTCGCATCAGTAGATCCTCACCACCACGCGGCGCAGGCGGGCGTTCTTCTGCTCCACCGTGAGGCCCTGGGTTTGTTCGACGGGAAGGGGCTTGGTGTCGGCGTAGCCCTCGACGCGCACCCGCTCGCGGGGGATGCCGACGTTCTCGAGCCGTTCACGCACCACGATGGCGCGCTCAGCCGCGAGGTCCCAGTTGCTCTGAAACGCGCCGCCCGCGGCCACCGGGTTCGAGTCGGTGTGGCCCTCGACCGCGAAGCTGTAGCGCTTGCCGTACGGCTCGAGCGTCTTGAGCATGCTCGAGACGACGGTCTCCATCTCGGGGCGCACGGCGGCCTTGCCGGAGTCGAAGACGAGCCCCGAGTTGAGCGAGATCTCGAGGCCGTCGTTGGTCACGTTCGTCGAGACGAGGTCCTTCAGCTGCTGCTCGGCGATGCGCTGGTCGATCTCCTTGCGAATCGACTCGAGGCTGGCCGGTTGCTCGGCGCCCGAGAGGCTCTTGGCGATCTGCTGCATGCGGCCCTTGCTGAGGTTCGCCGCGGTGAGCAGCACCACGAAGAAGAGCAGCAGGTTGGTGATGAGGTCGGCGTAGCTGAGCAGCCACGACTCCTCTCCTCCGGAGCGTCGTCTCATCTCACGCCCCCGCTCCGCGCGACGCGAGCTCGTTCACGCTCTTCTCGCAGCGCTCGAGCAGGCCGAGGCGCTCGTCGAGCAGGCCGTTCCAGAAGTGCCCGATGGGGCCTGCGATGCCGGCGCCGAAGGCCACGCCGTACAGCGTCGCGAGCAGCGCCAGGGACATCGCCGCGCCGATGTTCAGGTTCTCCGACGACATGTTCTTGAAGAGCTGAATCATGCCCGTGATGGTGCCGACCATTCCGAACGCGGGCCCGAGCTTCGAGAGCATCTCCCAGTTGTGAATCGCGGGCTGCCAGTCGCTGATCTCGTCGTGGCGCAGCTCGGTGAAGACCTTCGCGCTGGCGGCCTCGGGCGCGCGCTGGAGCAGCAGCTCGAGCACGTGCTTCGTCGACGAGAACGCCGACTTCTCGGCGAGGGCGACCGCGGCGCTGCGCTGACCGTTCCTCCACAGGGCGCACAGCTCCTCGCGCTCCTTCTCCATGGTCTCGGTGGTGAGGTGAAACGAGCGCAGGCCGGGCACGAGCTCTTTCAGGGCGAGCACGGTGCGCAGGGCGTTGCGGGCCGACGACGACAGCAGCACCGCCGAGGCCGAGCCGACGACGACCATGATGAGCGCGTGAAGGTCGAACGCCGAGACGGCGCGGGTCGAGTCACGATCGGCGAAGCCGAACCACACGATGAATGCGAGCACGGCGATTCCAAGCAGCTGCACGGTGTCTCCTTCGTTCTCGTCAGGGTTGCTGCCGGCGCAGCTCTTCGAGCTTCTTGCGCACGGCGGGGTCACTCTCGACGGCCTCGGCCGCCTCGTAGACTTCGATGGCCTTGTCGCGCTCGCCCATCATCAGCAGCAGCGACGCCTTGGCCCGCAGGAACTCGGGGTGCGATTTGTAGCGTTGCAGCACCGTCTCGCACCACTCGAGCGCCAGCGCGTAGTTGCCCGCGCGCGTGGCCTCCTGCATCAGGTTCTGCGCGCGCGTGATGCTCACGTCGGGCGCGTCTTCGTCGATCTTGAGGCCGCGGGAGCGATAGGCCTCGACCAGCGAGGTGTCGGCCTTCGTCGGAGGCGGCGGCACCACCCGCATCGGCGCGATGGTCTTCACGCCCGAGTTGCCCGCGCCGTGCTCCACGACGATGCGCTGCCCCGAGGCGAGCACCGGCACGTCGACCTCGGTCATCACCTTGCCGTCGTTCCACCGCACCTTCATCACCGTCGTCGAGCCGTACCCGAAGGGACGCACCAGCGTGTCGTCCTCCTTGAGGGTGGTGTTCTTCTTCACCGTCGGTTCGATCAGGTAATACGTGTAGTTCCTGGCCGCGCACGACGCGCACGACACGCAGGCAGCGATGATGAGCAGTCGGTTCATGGCAGGAAGGGCAGCGGCAGAAGAGAGACGTTGAGCAGCGAGATGCCGAATGAGACGCGGCCGTTCGTCGAGACCGAGGCGAAGAGCGCGTAGTTCGTCTTGAAGAGCGGCAGCCGCAGCGCGAAGACACCCGTGAACGTGTTGTCACCCAGCAGCGACTGCGGGTTGTCGGGATTGAACGAGTTGATGATGGCGTTGGGAATGCTGACGAAGAACTTCCCGCCCACCATCAGGTTGAACGCCGGGGGAATGACTCGGAAGTAGCTGACGCCCAGGCCCAGCAGCGGGTCGACGATGGAGACGGCGAAGCCCGAGAGGTTCGCGTTGTCGGGGCCCCACTGCTCGTGCCACTCGAGCGAGATGTGCTGCTGCGGCCCCAGGCCGAAGTCGGCGAAGGCGTGGGTGAGGCTCTTGCCCGCGATGCGGCGCTCGAGCTCTTCAGCCTGCGTGGTGGTGGTGCGGCTGGCCGCGACCGACGCGAGGTTCTGATCGACGTTCTCGGCGATGAGGATGCGCCCGTTGCGCAGGTCGACGATGCGCACGGCGACGCCCTCCATCGTCTCGTCGAGCCAGATGGCGCTGACGGCCCGTGCGGACTCACCGCGGGTCAGCTCGTCGAGGCGCACCAGGTCCTGCACCGAGAGGCTGGTGGCGACCTGCTCCATGCGACCGTCTTCAACCGTGAGCCGCTGCGCCATGCAGGCTTCACAGGCGCGCAGCGAGCCGGCGCCCAGCACGCGGGCGAGCGAGGTGACGGCGGCGGCCGGGTACCAGGCGCGCGTCTGTTCGAAGGCAGGTTGCGTGCTGACGACGATGGCCGGCGTGAGGTCCTTCAGCGAGAGCACGCCGTCGTTGAGGCGACGGGGCAGGGACTCCTCGAGCCGCGCCAGCGCTCCACGCGTGGCCTCACGCTGCGCCATCGCCGGAAGCGACGACACCAGCACCGCCACACAGAGGGCGCGCGTCAGAAGCAGAATGACACCTCCACGCCGAAGGACTGGAAGCGCAGGCCGACGATCGGAATCGTGATGTACGTGCCGATGTTGTCTTCGTTCTCGAGCGCCGGCAGCGTCTCGACGAAGGCGATGAGGCTGATGCGGTTCTTCACGCGCAGCTCGGCGCCGATGGTGAGAATGCCCAGCGTCGAGCGTGGCTCGTTGTTGGTGTTCGCGTTGAGGATCTCGTCGATGGTCGGGTTCTGGCTGGTGCGGAAGATGAGCATTCCGCGGCCCTGGCCGAAGAGCACGCCGGCGCCGACGAAGGCGTAGAGGTCGGGCCACGTCAGCGAGGTCGCGCTGCCGGTGAGCAGCCTCGAGAGCCGGCCCTGCGCCATGACGGCCACGTGCGACTGCGGCAGCCAGCTGAACGCGGCGTTGATGCTCGCGGTCCACGCGCGCGCCTGTGTGAAGGCCGCCTCGAGCCCGGTGCTGACCCAGAGAAACGGCGTCGCGTTGGTCGTCGCCTGCGTGCCCGATGCGTAGTTGCGAATGCCGACGCGCACCGGCACGAGGAACAGGCCGCGACCGCCGAGCGCTTCGAGGTACTCCTTGCGGGCCTCGGCCACGCTCGTGAGTCGCTCACCGTCTCGCAGCATCGCCGGGGTCGAAGTGGCCGTGGTCAGAGTGCGGGCCGAGACGATGCGCAGCGTCTGGTCGAGCGTGGTGATGCGCGCGCGCAGCACGAGCGAGGCGCCTTCGGCTTCGAAGTCGAGGAACAGCGCGTGCTTCGCGCCAGACGAGACGCCGGCCTGCGCGAGCGCCTCGGGGTCGTCATAGCCGCGCGTCACCACCGTGCCTTTCGCGCCGGAGTGGACGACCCACGCCGAGCACGCCGGGCAGTGAACGAACTGCACGTGGGTCTTCGGGTTCTTCACGACGAGGCCGGCCACGTGGTTCTCGAGATACGCCTCGAGGCCCGTTCCCAGCGACACGGGAACGGACACACCAGCCAGCACCACGCCGGTGTCGACGTCGAACGGACTCTCCTTCGTCCAGCCGTAGACCAGCTCGTCGATGAGCTCGGCTGCCTGCAGCTGTACCTCGCTCGCGACCTCTGCGCGCAAGAGCTCCATCTGCTTCTCACGCAGGTCGACCTCGCTCTGTGCGAAGGCCACTGTCGACACGAGGCTGAGCAGGAGCGCGGCTCTCACGGCAGCCACCTCCACTCTCCACGCAGACACACGCCGCCGTGCAGCTGGGTCTCCTTCGGGTCGACGATCATCAACCCCAGCAGCGCCTCGTCGGGGCCGAGCACCTCCGTCACGAACGAGCGCGCGCAGGCGATTCGGTAGACCTCGCTCTGCGGCAGCGTCACCAGAAACGCGACGTCCCCGGCGGCGAGCGTGGGCACCCGGTCCGACACGATGAAGCCTCGCTGGGCGAGCGTCGTGCGGGCCGCGACGGCGATCTTCTGGGCGACGGGCAGCGACGGGTAGAACGCGTCGACGTGCCAGCGCGTGGTCTGCGGCGCCATCGCGCCAGCGCTGTCGGCGAGCTCGGTCACCTGCGTGGACAACGTGGTGAGAATGGCCTCGTCGCGGTTGGGCCGCTCGCCGGTCTGCAGATACCTCGTCGAGCAGGCGAGCACGTCGCCCATGCCGCCCGCGAGCTCCTTCGCCGGAGGTGGCGGGACCTGACCCGGATAGCGCGCGGCAGCTTCGACGTCGGACAGGCGCTGGCAGTCGAGGTTTCGACGCTCTGCCTTCGTCTTGAACGCGAGCGTGTCGATGGCGCAGCCGCTGAGGGCACAAAGCAGAACGGCGCGGCTCATGGCGCGGTTCCCTTCGGCTTCTCTGGGCTCGGCTCGGGCGCGAAGCTGTTCATCACGCGCGCGCGCACCTTCGCGTTGTAGAGCAGCTGGGCGAGGTGCCCGTGCAGATCGCGGGTGAACTCCTCTTTGTAGCCGTCTCCCGTCACCTGTTCGCTCTTCGGTCTGATCAGCAGGTCGATGATGCCGTTGAGCGCCCAGACGCCCAGCCCGAAGGACTCCACGAACCGCTCTTGAAACGACTGCTGCGCGAGCAGAAACCCCTGCGCGTCACGAATGCGAATCTCCTGGCCGAAGGTCCACTCCTCGACCGCGGGGATGAGGGTGAACGAGGCGATGCAGAGCAGCGAGAGGATTGCGCTGTCTTCGTGGTGAATCAGCTTCGAGTTGATGTCGATGATGAACTGCGGCGGCGTCTCGATGCGGTCGGGCGCGGCCACCTTGCCCGAAGCCCGGACGACCTCGGTCGTCACCATCGCGCCCTGCTTCGTCAGCGAGCTGCGCACGTTGCGGCAGAGCACATCGGCCTCGACGCCATCACCGGGGTGACAGCGCACCAGCACGCGGGTGTTGTCGGTGAAGTTCGTCGGCGTCTGCGGGTCGAGCGCGATGGGCCGCTGCAGGCCCACCAGCGGCTGGTAGACCGTCACGCACCCCGTCGTCATCGCGATGGCCACCACGGCCAGACCGAATTTCACGGCCCGGCACTGGTGCAACTGCAAAGCCATGTGACTCCTCGTGAGGTCCGGGCCCTTGTTGCCGGATCAGCGCGAACTGATCACCAGGCCACGCGCGGGCGCGAACCGTAACTGAGAGGAGAGACTGGCACCACGACAACACCGTCAGATCGTCGTGGAGATTCGTCGGTGAGTGATCAGGTTGCTACAGGCTGATCAGCTCGTCACCAGCTGATGCGAAGGCCGGCGCCGATGCGCGAGTCGCCCTGGCTGTCGTGGCTGGCCGAGAGGGCGAAGTCGACGTTGTCGCGCACCTTCCAGGCCGCTTCCGCGTTCGCGGTGGTGCGGTTGGTCTGGAAGTTGTGATCGACGCCTGCCGAGAGGCGGAAGTTGTCGTTCGGGCGGTACACGACCGAGCCGCCGATGTTCTCGAGGCCGTTGCGGTTCGCGTTGATGTACGCGTTGCCCGAGAGCGTCGCGCTGTCGTACTGCGCGCGCAGGCCGGCGCCCGTGAGACCCGTCGAGTCGGCCGAGATGGAGCCCGAGAGCTTCCAGTTGTCGATCTGCTGGGTGTACGTCGCGCTGCCCGAGACCTTGAAGTCCTTGAAGTGCGACTGCCAGTCACCGCGCAGCTTCACCTCGAGCTTGTCGTCGAAGAACTTCTGCTTGATCTCGGGCTTGATGCCCAGGCTCTGCAGCTTCTGGCTTCCGCCCGAGTACGCCGCGTAGCCAGCCGCCACCGCCGCGCCAGCCGCGAGGCCGTAAAACGCTGCAGGAGAGTCCTGCTTGAGGTCCTTGAGCAGGTCCTTGGCGATGTCGCCGCCGATGTTGCCGAGGTCTCCGAGCTTGGTGCTGTTGATGTCACGCACCTGAATGCCGGCCGCCGAGAGGCGCTCCTGAACCGCGCCCGCAATCTCGGGCGACAGCGCGCCGATGGGCATGTCCTTGATGAAGTCCATCGAGGCGTTGCGAAGCTCGGTCTGCTGCGCGTCGGTGAGCACGTCGCCTTCACGAACCGGCGTGCGGCCGCGGGCCATGCTCATCGCGTCGTGGCCGAGGGCGGTCTCGATACGCGAGTTGAGGCGGTCGATGTTGGCGTTGACCGAGGCTCGCACGGGGTTGGGCAGCGTCGCCTGAACGTCGGCCGCGTTGGGAGGCGGCGGCGCGATGTTCGGGTTGACGGTGCCGCGGCTACCAGTGCCGGCAGCCCAGCCCGTGCTCTGCGTGGCTTCGGTGGGGGTGGTCGGAGCGGTAGGAGCCGTCGGGGTGGTCGACGAGACGGTTCCAGTACCAGGGAGCGGACGGGGGCCGGACGGGCCAGACACATTGGGCATGGCGGCACCCTATGCTGAGGCACTAGAAAAGATCCATATGGCCATTGGAATCCTCGACACCGCGCAGCTGCTCGATTCGAGCAAGGTCGGCGCCGACGCCGCGAAGGCTCTGGAGAAGACCTGGGCAGACGCGAAGGCGCAGCCCGAAGACAAGAAGCGTGAGGTGCTGGCGCAGCTCGAGCAGAAGCGGGCGAGCCTTCGTCAGCAGGTGATCGACCGCGCGAAGCCGATCGTCGCTGAGCTGGCGAAGCAGAAGAAGCTCGACGCCGTGCTCGAGAAGGGCGCCGTGGTCTGGTCGGCGGGTGAAGACCTCACGAAGGAAGTCATCGCGAAGGTCGACGCCGGCGGCCCGCTCAAGGGCTGACGGAGGCCTTCTTCAGCTTCACGCGCATCGCTCCTGCGACGGACTGCTGCACATCGCGCTTCGTCTCAGCCAACTCGTCGGGAACCCAGAAGTGCAGCGTGCGGCCATGCGCTTCGGCTGACATGCGGAAGAAGCTCATGTCTTTCGCGGTCGCGCGTTCCGGCGCGCTTCCGATGCACTTCGAGCACAGACAGGGCAGCGCGGTGACGGGCTCGTGCGCGGTGAGGTTTCGGGTCGCGGCCGCAGGCGCGCTCGTCGTCGAACCTCCCGTGGCTCCCAGCAGCACCTGCGCATCGGCTGGCGTGAGCACCCGGGGCGTCTGCAGCGACATGCCGAGCTGTCCCGGAGCGGCGCTGATGCCCTTGCCCGAGTCGAACTTGATGGAGCCCTTGAGCGACGTGATGTCGGTGATGGGCGTGCGGTTGGGCTTCGAGTTCCACCGCTCTCCGTCGAAGGTGAGCCCATCGAGCACCGCTACGAGCCACAGCACGTCGTCGGGCCGCGCAGTGACGAGGAAGAGCCGGCCGCCGGTCTTCAGCTTCTCGAACGACTTGTGGGTCGAGCGATAGAGGTCGATGGGCAGGGTCGTTCCCGGTTTCGAGCCGGGGCTCTCCTTCTCGAAGACCGCCTTGCTGATGATGGCCATCATGTCGGGCATGGCGCGCAGTGTAGACGAGTCAGTCAGCCACGCGATGGGTCGTTCGTCGTCGGCGCCATGGTGCTGCGAAACCTCACGTCGAGGCCTCCGTCATGGAGCCCTCTCTTCACGACCTGCTCAGGGTCTGGCGCCGCACGCGCTGCCGTTCGGTGGCCGACGCGATCGACTGGCTGAGTGATCAGCTCGCGCTGGAGTCACCTGCGCGCCCGGCTTCCGATTGGCTCGCGCTCGATGCTTCACCAGCCGCGCTCCCGACCCTGCTCGCCGCCGTTCCTCCCGTGGCTCACCCGCTCTTGCCGAGGTGCCTCGATGCCTTCTGGCGATGGCCCGTCGACCCACGCCTGACGACGGCGTTGCAGCGGCTCGTCCTGCAACAACTGCCACGCAGCAACGACTGGATGTTCTGGAACCGTGCGCTCGCCTTGATCGCCTGGGTGGGAGACGTGCGCGCAGCAGACTGGTTGGCAGCGGCGATGCTCGAGGTCGACGGGCCTGCGCTTCACACGCGCTGGCTCGTTCAGCGAGCCAACGAGTTGATCGTGGTGCTCGGTCAACCGGCGCGAGATGTCGAGCGCTCGAGCGTGCGTGGTCGCGTGCGTCCCTTCGGCCCCGCGCCAGCTGATCTGCAGGCGAGGCAGGTCTTCGCCGACGAGCTGCAGGAGCAGGGCGATCTCCGCGGCGAGCTCATCGCGTTGCAGAGCCTCGAAGCGCCGCGCCTCGATCAGCTCCGTCGCGCGTCGCAGCTGATTCGCGACTACGGGCGACCCTGGCTTGGAAGGTTGTCAGGAGCGCTCAAGCCGCAGGGCCTTCGCTTCGAGCGGGGCGTCGTCGTGGCCGGGAAGGTGAGTGGCTATCGCGCGCTGCGAACGGTGCTGGGAGCGCCGGAGTGGTCGACGGTCGAAGAGCTCGATCTGTCCGAATTGCATCGACGGCGGCCGGCAGGGTCGAACTTGATGTCGTTTCTCACGCAGGAGTCGCTGCGCAATCTGAAACGGGTGCGAGCGTTTCCCGCGACCGAGCTGGCGGAGCTTCGGGCCTGTCGTGTCCCGACGGCCATCGAAGAGCTGCACCTCGTCGGCTGGGTGCCTGCGGTGATGCTCGACGGACTCGGAGCGAGGCCGGCACTGCCTTGCTTGCGGACGGTGACGCTCAACGGCGCAGAGGTCGTGATTCGCTGATTCTCTTCGCCGAAGTCGCGTGGCACATCTCGCCGCGAATGACGCTGGGACCCGACGAGCTCGTGCGCTTCGAGTTGTTCGACGACGCCGTCGTGGTCCGCAAACGCGCCGTCATGCGCCTGGTGCTCTCGTCCCCGGCCGACCTCTTCGCGCTGCGAGAGGTGTTGTTGTTCGACGACGACGCGGGTGTTCGTGCCCTCGTGCCGCCACGGTTGGCCGAAGCCGACGATGCGCGGGTCGTTCCGTGGCTGGTGCAGGCGGTGGGCGACGAACGCCCGTCGGTGCGGGAAGCGGCGTGGAATGCGCTCGGTCGACAGCGCGCGGTGGAGTTGGTGGCCGTGGCCCGGCAGGCGCTGCGTGACGACGACACCTGGTGGGTTCGCCGCGCCGTGATTCGGGCGTTGGCGCAGGTGGCGAGTGACGAGAGCGTCGATGTCATTCTCACCGCTTTCGATGATCCGTTCTGGCGGGTTCGGCTCTCGGCGACGCAGTCGTTGTGGCGGCGGATGGGGAACGATGCCCGGCTCGTCTCGCTCCTCGAGCAGCTCCGTTTCTCGCCAGGTGCGTTCGTTCGGGGCGCGGCGGCGTGGCTCTTGTCGGACGAAGGAGAGGAAGCGGCTCCGACGCCGACGTTGCCGGGCCTCGATGCCGACCCTGCCGTGACGGCGGCGCAGTGGTCTTCGCTCGAGGTCGACGCGAAGACGCAGGTCGCGCTGCTGGGAGAACCGCACGACTCGTTGCGCTGGGCGGTTCGCAAGCGGCTCTCGCGCAACACGGATCTCGACGTCGCCGAGTTGGTGCTCGCGTGGCTCGATGAACCGCGCGTTCCTCATGCCGCCCGAACTGCTGTCGCGTGCCTCGAGGCGATGCCGATCGATCACGCCGAACTCTCGCGACGCGTGCTGCCCAGGCCGGTTGGAGCAGGTCAGGCCTCGTATGCGTGTGCGGTGTTGGCGAAGCTGGGCGAGCCGGACGATCTCGACCTGCTCCGCCGTCTCCTGACGCACGAGTCGTCGCCGCTCCGATGTGCGGCCGCGGTGGCGCTCGCGTCGGACCCATCGAACGAAGCGCTCGTCGTGTCGGCGATGCGGCATGCAGACGTCTTCGAGGTGATCGTTCGCTGGTGGGAGCAGGTTCGCCGCTCCGACCTGAAGGTTCTCGCGCAGACGATTCTCGCGGGTCGTGCGACGGCGGTGGCTCGCGTGCTGGCGGCGCGTGCCCTCTTGCGTGAGCGTTCGCTCGAAGGCGCTGCAGACACGCTCGCCACCGCGTCGGGGCCTGCTGAGCTCGAGGCGCTTCGTGAGAACGCGTCGCTCGAAGGCGCCGCGGTCACACTCATCACGCCGGCGAGGTCTGCTGAGTTCGAGGTGCATCGTGAGAGCGCGTCGCTCGAAGGCGCCGAGGGAAAGCGTGCTGCGCTCGACGTTCTGCGTGAGAGCGCTGTGCTCGAAGGTGCTGCTGGGGCGCTCTCGATCGAGGCGCTGCCTGCCGCTGAGCGGACTCGCCACCGCACGTCCCCGGATCCGTGGCACCGTCGCGCAGCGCTGACACCCGACCACGCGCTCACCGTCGCGAAGTCTGATCCCGATCCCTCGACGCGTCGTGCGGCTGCGGCGTTGCTCCTCAAGCACCGCGCCTCGTTGAGTCCATCGGAGCGAAGAGCCGCGTTCTCGGCGCTCGTCGATCAACCCGATCCGCACCTGCGCGTGACGGCCTGCTCGCTCGTCGCGCCAGAAGATGTCGAGCTGCTCCCCGCGCTGCTTCGGCTCTCTCGTGATTCGTCCGAGGCGGTGCGCTCGGCCTTCGTCGCAGCCATCGAACACCTCTCCAACCTGCACGAGTCGCTGAAGACGTTCCTCTCGACCGAGCGAGATCCGCTGCTCCGTCGAACGGCGTACTCGTTCTTGCTGAAGAGTGCAGATGCGGGCTCGCTCCAGTTGCTCGATGAAGCGCTGCGCCGAACCGACGAAGACGCGCTCGTTCGTGAGCACCTGCTTGCGCTCACGATTCTCTTTTCCGACGAACAGCTCGCGACCTTCCCCGAAGTGCGAGCGCTCAGGCCGACGAGACGGGTCACGGCTGCGGTCGTCGCTCGTCACGCGCTACTTCCTCCCGGCCGGGATCTTCGCCTGCTCGGTGGAGTCCAGGTCTCGTCCCTCACGCTCTCGGGCGCGAACGGGTTGGACGTCTCTGGCTACGTCTCCGCGGTCGAGCGTGGCGTCACGTCGTTCTTCTGGGAGCCCGACTCACGCGAGCTGACGCGCTTCCTGTCGCATCGACCCACGGCGCCGCTCTCCATCATCGCTGGAAGCTACGAGTCGGGCGCCGCGGCGCTTCGCAAAGACGTCACGCGGCAGCTGCGAATACTCCGGCGTGATGCGCTCGACGTGTTTCTGCTGTTCTGGGTGCGCTCGCCGTCGCGGCTCTCGGACGAGAACCTCGAGACGCTCGAGCAGTTGCGCCAGGAAGGGCTCATTCACACCTTCGGCTTCTCGACGCATCTGCGTGACGTTGGTGCCGATGCGATCGTGCGCGGGCGATGGCCGGTGGTGATGACGCGCTACTCGGCCGCGCATCCCGGAGCAGAACAACGTCTGCTGCCGGCGGCGAAAGAACACGGCGTTCCCGTCATCGCGTTCACGACGACGTCGTACGGCCAGCTGCTGCGTGAGGTCGATGGCGTGGCGTCACCGCACCCGCTCCCGACTGCCGAGGAGTGTTACCGCTTCGCGCTCCACGGGCCCTCGGTGGCGACGGTGCTTTCGGCGCCGCGTTCCTTCGACGAGCTCGAGGAGAACCTGACGGTGCTGGACTCCGCTCCACTGAACGCCGAGCGAGAGGCCGCCCTGCGACGCCATGGCGAGCACGTTCGACTGATGGACCGCCGATTTCGGGCGCAGCTTCGTTCGCCGCTTGAAGGCCCAGCGCGCTCCTGATGAGGTGGCGCGGCTCCCGGAGTCGCGTTCGGCTAGCCATCTCCGCGATGTCACGTCGCGGGTGAACACGACTCACCATGAAGAATGAATTCGCCCGGGAGTCGCCTTGCGGCTTCTTCACTCCCGGCGTCCTCTGCAGGCAGGTAACCACAGGCGCGATTCCGGGAGCGTCTGGCTTGCACCACCCTCGACAGGCTGCTGTGGTGTCGCGGCTCCCGGAGTCGTGTTCGGCTAGCCATCTCCGCGATGTCACGTCGCGGGTGAACACGATTCACCATGAAGAATGAATTGGCGCGTGAGTCGCCTCGCGGCTTCTTCACTCATGCTCTCCTCTGCAGGCAGGTAACCTCAAGCGCGACTCCGGGAGCGTCGTCTGCTCAAGTCGGCCCATGGCGCTTGCTGAGCTGCTGCTCGACCTGAAAGAGCTGCTCCAGAACCCCGACGAGAACGCCGAGGCGATCGTTCGGCTCCTCGAGCAGCACGCAGACCTCGCCGAGTTCGAGGTCGCGCGTGCCTTTGCGGGCGGAGCGGTGGCGGAGGGCATCGAGCGGCGACTGAAGAACGTCGACCCGAAAGAGCGGCTCGCCGCGGTTCGGAGCATCTCGGGGCTGTTCCCGCGCGCGCCGGCCGCGAGGTTGTTGCGCAAGATGGTGAAGGACCCGAGCCGCAGCGTCTCTGCCGCAGCCCGCGCCGGTGTTCGACGCCTTGGCCTGCGCGACGTCGCGCTGCCCGACTCACGGTGGACGCCGGATCGCGAGTCTCCGCTCGTGCCCGGTGGGTGGAACCCGTCTGGCTGGTGGGCGGGCCTGTTCGGGCGCAGCTCGAAGCCGCCACCGAAGGTGTCGTTGCCGAAGCTGGCGACGCGAGCGGATGTCGCGAAGCTCGTCGGCGTCACCGAAGAAGAGCTGACCGCGTTCATGCGGCCGGGCGCAGCGACAGGCTCGGGCTACGTGGAGTTCGACGTTCCCAAACGCAGCGGCGGCACGCGTCGAATCGCGGCGCCTCGCGCGAAGCTCCGGACTGCTCAGCGGGCGTTGCTCGATCAGGTGCTCTCGAAGATTCCTCTGCACGGCGCGGCGCACGGGTTCGCGATCGATCGCTCCGTCGTCACGAACG
>Ga0075163_10008864_pt1 | contig 13219 bp, 14 predicted proteins | sample JI1023141ADNA_FD_71478 | JGI IMG/M metagenome (GOLD analysis project Ga0075163, IMG submission 71478) | Wastewater effluent complex algal communities from Wisconsin, to seasonally profile nutrient transformation and Carbon sequestration -... | ecosystem: Engineered > WWTP > Effluent > Algae...
CCGATACCCAGCGTGCTGCGGCCCAGTTGCTCCGCCGCCGTCGGGAAAACCGTCGAGGCCGGATTGTGCGCCTGGATGAGGTTTTTCAGTTTCAGCAGGTTCGCGAACGTCGCGGGAAACACCGTCGTGCCGTCGGCCAGGGCCACGGCGTCGTGCAACGCGTCCGCCTTCGTCGCATCGCCCTGCAGGCGCCACGCGCAGTCGCCCTGGGCATTCTCCAGCAGCGTAAACGCGCCGGCCGCGGTCTCGACGCGGCTCTTGCCGTAGACCTTCACCGCTTTGCTCGCCTTCAACTCTTCGCGCAACGCGGGCCAATCGAGGCAGAAGTCCGGCGACACACACGGATTCGTCGCGATGCGGAGTTTGTTTTCGAGGAGGAAACGATTGATGGCAGACATGGCGGAAGGAGAAAAAAATTCCAGAAACGAGCCCGAAGTGCCGCACAAACGCCCGGGGGTGACAAGGTTTGGTTGCGTATTCGGACAGGCGTCCGTGCCGGACCGTCCGCTTGCCGGAATTTCCGCCCCACCTTTTTTTCAGAGGCAACCGCGCGCCGCGGCATTTTGGAGATTGCGCGCCCGCCGCCGCGCGCTCTGCTCGCCCCTTTTCCTCGCATGTCCGTCGTCGCTACTCCGGCCACCACTCAACCCAATCCCGACCACGTCCTCCGCCTCGCGGCCGAGTTGAACATCAAGGTCTATCAAGTCGCGGCCACCGCGCAGCTCTTCGCCGAGGGCGCGACCGTGCCGTTCATCGCCCGCTACCGCAAAGAGGTCACCGGCGAACTCGACGAGGTCCAGGTCCTCGCCATCCGCGATCGCCTTGAGCAGATGAAGGCCATCGACGAGCGCCGCGCCGCCATCCTCTCGTCGCTAAAGGAGCGTAACCTCCTCACGCCCGCCCTCGAAAAATCCATCAACGCCGCCGATACCCTCGCCGCGCTCGAGGACATCTACCTTCCCTTCCGCCCGAAGAAACGCACGCGCGCCACCATCGCAAAAGAGAAAGGCCTCGAACCCCTCGCCGAACTTCTCTGGGCGCAGGACCCGACCACCGACGCCCTCGCCGCCGCGCAAGCCTACGTCGGCAAGGAATACACCGCCGACGACGGCAAAAACGTCGTCTCGAAAATCGCCTCCGTCGAGGAAGCGTTCGCCGGCGCGCGAGACATCATCGCCGAGCGCGTGAGCGACGATAAAGACGCGCGCGCCAAGCTCCGCGCCGTTTACCAGAAGGACGCGATCATCTCCTCGAAAGTTCTCACCGGCAAAGACAGCTCCGTCGAAGCCTCCAAGTTCAAAGACTACTTCGAGTGGAGCGAGCCGCTGGCCAAAGCGCCGAGCCACCGCGTCCTCGCGATGCGCCGCGGCGAGAAAGAGCTGTTTCTCATGATGCGCGTGCAGCTCCCCGACGAGGCCACCGCCTTCGCCGAGGTGCAGCAGCTCTTCGTGAAGGGCAAGGGCTCGGCCGCCGATCAGGTCGTCCTCGCCGTGCAGGATTCCTGCAAACGTCTCCTCTGCCCCGCGATGGAAACCGAGATGCGCCTCGAATCCAAAAAGCGCGCCGACGAAGCCGGCATCAAGGTCTTCGCCGATAATCTCCGCGAGCTCCTCCTCGCCGCGCCCCTTGGCCAAAAAGCCGTCATGGCCATCGACCCCGGCATCCGCACCGGCTGCAAAGTCGTGATCCTCGATCGCCAGGGCAAACTCCTCCACAACGACGTCGTTTTCCCCGACCGCATGGAGGTCGAGGCGAAGGACAAACTCACGGGCTTCGTGAAGTTCTTCAACGTCGAGGCCGTCGCCATCGGCAACGGCACCGCCGGCCGCGAGACCGAAGCCTTCGTCCGCACGCTCGGCCTCTCGCCCGCGATTCCCATCGTGATGGTCAACGAATCCGGCGCCTCCATCTACTCCGCCAGCGACGTCGCCCGCGAAGAGTTCCCCGACCACGATCTCACCGTCCGCGGCGCCGTCTCCATCGGCCGCCGCCTCATGGACCCACTCGCCGAACTCGTGAAGCTCGACCCGAAATCCATCGGCGTCGGCCAGTATCAGCACGACGTCGATCAGTCCGCTCTCAAACGCTCCCTCGACGACACCGTGGTCAGCTCCGTGAACGGTGTCGGCGTCGAGCTCAACACCGCCTCGAAACAACTCCTCAGCTACGTCTCCGGCCTCAACTCCGCTATCGCCACCGCGATTGTCGCACGCCGCAACGAGAAGGGCCCGTTCAAATCCCGCGCCGACCTCAAGGACGTTCCGCGCCTCGGCCCGAAGGCCTTCGAGCAAGCCGCCGGCTTCCTCCGCATTCGCGACGCCGCCCATCCGCTCGACTCCAGCGCCGTGCATCCCGAACGCTACGCCGTCGTGGAGAAAATGGCCGCCGACCTCGGCACCACCGTCTCCGCTCTCATCGTCGACGGTAAACTCCGCGCGAAAATCAAACTCGAGAATTACGTCACTGCCGAAGTCGGACTGCCCACGCTCACCGACATTATGGCTGAGCTCGCGAAGCCCGGCCGAGATCCGCGCGAGAAATTCGAAGTCTTCGCCTTCTCTGCCGACGTCCACCGCCCCGAGGATCTCAAACCCGGCATGAAACTCCCCGGCATCGTGACCAACGTCACCGCGTTCGGCGCGTTCGTTGACATCGGTGTCCACCAAGACGGCCTCGTCCACGTCTCGCAGCTCGCCGACTCGTTCGTGAAAGAACCCTCCGCCATCGTGAAGCCCGGCCAGAAAGTCCAGGTCACCGTCACCGAGGTCGATCTCCCGCGCAATCGCATCGCCCTCTCGATGCGCAGCAATCCCACGCTCGGCCCCAAGACCGCAAATACCGGCAGCCCCGGCGGCCAGCGCGGCCCCGGTGGTGGCGGCCCGCGTCCCGGCGGCAACAACGCCCCCTCCGCTCCCCGCGCGCCCGCCGCCGTGAACAACGATTGGTTCGCCGCCGCGCTGAACAAAAAACGTTAAACCACCCTTCCCCTCGTCCGTATCACCGCGTAGGATCGACCCGTCCGGTCGTCACGTTCCCAAACCCTTCGTATGCCTAACTCAAAAAACCTCCCACCCGACCTCGCCGCCAAACTCATCGTCCGCGGCATCCACCTCGATCTCACCGACGCCCTGCGCGTCGCCGCCGCCGAAAAAACCGCGCGCCTCCTCCGACACAACGACCACATCATCCGCCTCCGCGTCGACCTCGAACTCGACAAGACGCATGAAGTCGGCGCCCAGTTCATCGCCAAGGGCCACATCGAGATCGCCGGACCCGATCTCCTCGCCAGCGTCACCAGCGACGACTGCTACAAATCCCTCGACCTCCTCGTCGACAAACTCGACGGCCTCCTCCGTCGCCGCCACGGCCTGCACAAGGACAAGCGCAATCACCCGCACCCGATCGATATCGACACTCCATTGCCGAAGACCGAGTAACCGCTCCCGTTCCCCCGGCCGGCCGCCGAAAAAATTCGGCCGCTGCCCTCTGATCCGGCCGCGCAGACCGCTCTGCCCGCGCCGGATTTTTTGTGTCTACGCATCGCCACTCGCCGCGCGCCCGTCGCGAGCTCTTCGCGAGCCCTTCGCGTATCCGCCACGCATCTCTGTATCTGGAAACTCCCGACGCGTTTCCACTCAACGAAAACCCACGGTGTGAGTCTACCCTTGTGTATGACCCATCCAAAAAACAACCCGGCCACCTCCCCCGCAATCGACAGCAAGCTCATCGTCCGCGGTGTGCACCTCGACCTCACCGAGGCCCTGCGCAACGCCGCCACTGAAAAAGCCGCCCGCCTCCTCCGCCACAGCGACCACATCGTCCGCGTGCGCGTCGATCTCGAACACGACCACACCAAGGGCGACCGCGCCGCCTTCATCGCGAAGGGCCACATCGAGATCGCCGGACCCGACCTGATCGCCAGCGTCGCCAGCGACGACGCCTACAAGTCCCTCGATCTCCTCGTCGACAAGCTCGACCGCATGTTGCGCGAGCGTAGCCGCCATCGCGCCGACCGCCGCAACAACCGGCCCGCCGACACCGAGTTTAACGACGCGCTCGCGCCGTCAGCCTGAGTTAGCTCTTCCCGCCCGCCACCGGCCGATCAGCGGATCGGCTGGTGCAGCTCGACCGGCTTCGCGCGCGTCTTCGCCCGCAACCGCAGATTCAACATTTCGACGCCAAACGCGAAGGCCATGGAGAAGTAAATGTAGCCCTTCGGAATGTGCTGGCCGAGCGCTTCGCCCACGAGCGTCACGCCGATGAGGATCAGGAAACTCAACGCCAACATCTTCAACGTCGGGTGCCGATTGACGAAATCGCTGATCGCCCCCGCAAACACGAGCATCACCCCGAGAGCCACGACGACCGCCGTGATCATGATCCAGAGCTGGTTCGCCATGCCGACCGCTGTGATCACCGAATCGAGCGAGAACACCACGTCGAGAATCAGGATTTGCACGATCGCCGCTTTGAACGAGGCGACCTTGCCCCCCGCGGTCGAATGCCCGTCTTCGCCCTCCAGTTTCTCGTGCACCTCGACCACGCTCTTGCCGATCAGAAAGAGACCGCCCAGCAGGAGAATCAGGCTCTTGCCCGTGATGCCGACATTCAGCACCGGCAGCGTGAACAGCACCTTGGTCAAACTCATCAGCCAAGAGATGCTGAACAGGAGGATAATGCGCGTGATGAGCGCGAGGGTCAGACCGAGCTGACGCGCCTTCGCCTGCTGCTCCTTGGGCAGCTTGCCCGCGAGGATCGAGATGAAGATGACGTTGTCGATCCCGAGCACGATCTCGAGCCCGGTGAGCGTGAGCAGGGAAATCCAGACCTGCGGGTCGGTGAGCAATTCCATAGTGCGCGCGAGCAAGGCCGTTGGCTGCTCCGCGGTCAACCCGGCGGTGCGCGAAACTCGCCGACCAAATCAGACCCCCAGCCACGCCAGCCCCGCCCGCAGCCAAAGCGGAATAACCAAGACCCCCAGCGCCGTTGTCCCGAGCACGATCTGCACTGCCGTGCGCGGATGCCCGCCATACATACGCGCGATGATGATCGAGACCACCGCCACCGGCATCGCCGCCTGCACGAGCAGCACCCGTTTCAGCTCCACCGAGCACGGCAGATATTTCGCAACCACGAGCATCACCACCGGCAACACGCCGAGGCGCAACGCCATCGCCGCGAACGTCACCTTTGCGTCAAAGAGGTGGCGCGGCTCGTTGAGGTAGTTCGCGAGATTCACACCCGTCATGATCAACCCGAGCGGGATCGCGCACACGCCGAGCGCGTGCACCGTTTCCGTCACCAACTTCGGCAACAGCGGCGTGACACCCGCGAGATTGCACCCGACCGCGAGCACCAGCGTGATCATCACCGGGCTGACGAGCTTCCGCCAACCTTCGCGCAACGATTCCCCGCTCAGCACCAAAAGCCCTACCGTCCAAATCGCCGCTTCCACGCCCACATTGTGCACGAGCAGCACGCCGCGGCTCTCCTCGCCCCACATCGCCGCCATGATCGGCAGCGGCAGGTAGCCGTAATTCGTCACGCCCACCGCGAGCGCAAAAGTCCGCAGCCCCGTGCCCACGTGCAACCCGATCGCCTTCGCCACGAGCAACCCCGCGCGAATCCCGATAAAGGTCATCACAAAACCCACCAGTGGCGGCAGCAGCAAATTCCCCGGCGTCCGCAACGCCGCATTCCCCGCCACCGATTCGAAAATCAAACACGGATAACACACGTTCACGACCAACCGGATGAGACTCGTCTCCGCCTCGCCCTCGACCCAATGCACGCGCCGCACCACCACCCCGATCGCGATCAACGCGAACACCGGAAGCACAAGCAGCAGCAGTTGCCAGTAGGACATCATCGGAAAACCGGGCAGCACACCTTGCACCACCCGACACCGCAAGCCGTCAGCTGCCGCCCACCAGAACTCCGAGGCAGGAGCCTGCTTGCAGGCGATTTAGTGCCTTCGCCGACAATCCCCATCCTCCATCGCCTGCAAGCAGGCTCCTACCTCCGGACCACTCGCGCTTCGAGTTCCTCGATCGTCGTGAACTTCCCCGCCTTCATCTCGCGAATTTTCTTCGCCGTCGCCCGCTTCCACACCGGCGTGCCATGTTTCAACCAGATCATAAAGGCCTGAAGTTCCGCCCGCTCGCGCTGCGACAGCCGCGAAACCTGCTGCTTGAGTTCGAGGAGGCTCATGAGGCGAAAAGGCCAACCGCGGCGCTTCGGTCAAGTGACCACTTTTCTGCCATCACTCCCCCATCCCCTGCCCCGCCAGCCACCCCGTCGTCCACGCGGCTTGGAAATTGAATCCGCCCGTCACTCCATCGATGTCGAGCACTTCGCCGGCGAAGTGCAGCCCCGGGCACACCCGGCTCTCCATCGTTTTAAAATCCACTTCCGGCAACTTCACGCCACCGCAGGTCACAAACTCGTCTTTGAATAAACTCTTCCCGACGACCTTCAGCTCCGCCGCCGTGAGCTGAGTCGCGAGTGTGCCGAGGGCCGCGTTGCCCACTTGCGCCCACGGCGTGATCGCCGAGATGCCCGCCGACACCACGAGGCGTTCCCAGAGCCGCTGAGGCATCGCGACCGGACTCCAGGTGGCAATCTGCTTCTTCGGATTTTTTCCGCGCACGTCCATCAACTCGCGCACGAGCGATTCGCGCGTGTGCGTGCCGGTCCAATTCACGCTCAATAAAAACTCGTAGTTCGCCGCCGCCAGCTCGCGCGCGCCCCACGCCGAGAGCTTCAGGATCGCCGGCCCGCTCAGTCCCCAGTGCGTGATGAGCAGCGGCCCATCCGTCTTCAACTTCGTCCCCGGCACGCTCACGGTCGCGTTCTCCACCGATACGCCCGAGAGCCCGATGAGCCGCGCATCGTCGATGTGAAACGTAAACAGCGACGGCACCGGCGGCTCGATCGTGTGACCCAGCGCCTCCGCGATGATGAGACCGGCCGACGATTTATTGCCGCCCGTCGCGAGCAGCAGCCGCTCGCAGCGCACGCCGGAGTTGTCAGTCAGCGTGAGCCAAAAATCCCCGCCCTCGCTCCGCGCTCCCGCGCGCTCCGCCTTCCGCACGCCCATGCTCGTGATCACCTTTACGCCCGCAGCCTCCGCCGCGCGGATCATACAATCCACGATCGTCGCCGAATCGTCCGTGACGGGAAACATCCGCCCATCCGCCTCGGTCTTGGTCTCGACCCCGCGTTCGGCGAGCCACGCGACCATGTCGCGCGGTTGGAATTTGTGAAACGCCCCGAGCAACTCGCGCCCGCCACGCGGATATTTTTTCACGAGTTCGCGCGGTTCGAAGCACGCGTGCGTCACATTGCAGCGCCCGCCGCCGGAGACCCGCACCTTGGCCAGCGGATGCGCCGTCGCCTCGTAAATCGTGACATCGCCGGCCGGGCCGAGTTTTTCCGCGCAAGCGATGGCCGCGAAAAATCCCGCCGCCCCGCCCCCGACAATCACCACACGCCGTTTGTCCGTCATGCGCGCACGCTGCGCGCCGGTCCCGCCAAGGCGAAGCGAAAATCCGCCGAGCCTTATCCTGCGGACATAAAAATGGCCGTCGCGGGCTGCAATCCGCGACGGCCGTAACCAACCCCTAACAAGTCATGCGAACCGTTTACTGGTTCTTCTTTTTGCCGCCGCCGCCGCCGCCGCCACCACCGCCGCCGCCTTTGCCACCTTGGGGCATCGCGTCGAACTTGGCTTGCTGCTCGGCCGTGAGGACCGCGCGGACTTCCTTGGCGGCTGCCATCATGATCGGGCCCATCTTCTCACGGCGCTCATCCTGCGGGATCGCCTGCATTTCTTTGGCCGACTTTTCGTAGATGGCGGTGATCTTGGCCTTTTGGTCGGCCGTCAGGGAGCCAATCGCTTCTTCGAGGCGGGTGATCCGCTGCTCGGTGCTCATTTGGCCGCGGCCTTTCTTTTCCTGGGCCATACCGGTGCTAACAAACGCCGACACGCCAAGCGCGACGACGGAGAGGAGAATTTTGGCTGATTTCATGGGAAGTGCGGAAACGAGAATCCGTGATGGGTTATTTTTGGAGTGAGCCACGCCGCGAAGGCAGCGGGTTCGGGGGGCAAGACGCCGCGGCCCGGGGGTAGTTTCGCAATTTTTGCACAAGCTTGCGGCAGCCCCCGGCGCCCCCCAGCGTCCCGGCCCATGATTGAGGTCACCGGACTCTCCAAATCCTACGGCGCCTTCACCGCCGTGCACGACCTGTCGTTTACCGTCCAACCCGGGGAAGTCCTCGGCCTGGTTGGACCCAACGGCGCGGGCAAAACCAGCACGCTCCGGTGCCTCGCCGGTATCATCCCGGCCTCGGGTGGCACGGTGCGCATCGCCGGCCACGACATCGCCACCGACCCCGTCGCCGCCAAGCGCGCGCTCGCCTTCTTCCCCGACGAGCCCCGCCTCTTCGACTACCTCACGATCCGCCAGCACCTGAATTTCGTCGCCCGCATCTACGGCGTCGCCGACCACGAGACGCTCGCCGAGCCCCTCCTCGAAGAGCTCGAAATCGCCGACAAAGCCGACCAGCTCCCCGGCGAACTTTCCCGCGGCATGAAGCAGAAACTCGCCATCGCCTGCGGCCTCCTGCACAGCCCGCGCGTGATGTTTTTCGACGAGCCCCTCACCGGCCTCGATCCGCTCGGCATCCGCCGCATGAAAGACTCGATCTTGAAACGCGCCCGCGAAGGCGCCGCCGTCGTCCTCAGTTCGCACCTGCTCCACTTGCTCGAAGAAGTCTGCTCGCACGTCCTCATTCTGAAAAAGGGCGGGAAGATCGCCCACGGCACCCTCGCCGAAATCTCCGCGCAATTCGCCAACGGCGAGACCGGCGTGAGCCTCGAGGAAATCTTCATCCGTGCCACCGGCGGCTCAGAGCACTGAGCCGGGCCTCACCTGCACCTCCGCCCACCGATGATCGGCGCCCTTCTCTACCTGCGGCTCACCTCGCTGAAAAATCAGATCGTCTCGCGCGCGAAACGCCTGCGTCAGCCGAAATACCTCCTCGGGGCGATCGCCGGCCTCGCGTATTTCTACTTCATCTTCTTCCGCCAAATCGGGGCCGCCGCCAACGGTCGCGGCACGAAACGCGCCGCCGCCCGGCAGGCCGTCGAGACGCTGCCGTCGCCCGAAATGTTCGCCGAAACGCTCCCGCTGATCGCCGCCCTCGGCGCCCTGCTCCTCCTCGGGATCGCCCTGATGTCGTGGATCATCCCGTCGGACAAACCCGGCCTCCGCTTCACCGAAGCCGAGACGTCGTTTTTGTTTCCCGCCCCGGTCAGCCGCGTCGCGCTCATCAACTTCAAGCTGCTCAGCTCCCAGTTTTCGATTCTGTTCACCTCGCTGTTTTTCACGCTCATCTCGAACCGCTGGAGCTTCCTCGGCGGCAACGCCGTGATGCACGCCTTCGGCTGGTGGTTCGTGCTCTCGACCTTGAATCTCCACTTCACCGGAGCCGCGCTGACGATCTCGCGTCTCGTCGAAAACGGCGTGAGCCCCCTGCGCCGCCGGCTCATGGTGCTGGCCGGCGTGCTGCTTGTGATCGGCCTCACGCTCGCTTGGGTCTGGCGCGACCTGCGTTCGCCGGAGGCCGACGATCTCGCCGGCGTCGCGCCGTTCACCCACTACATCCTCGGCATTCTCGACCACGGCGTCCTCGGCGTGCTGCTCCTCCCGTTCAAGGCCGTGCTCGGACCCTTTCTCGCCCCCGACGCGCGCACCTTCCTTTTTGCCCTCGCCCCCGCGCTCCTCGTGATCGTGGGCCACTACGGCTGGGTGCTGCGCCTGGCCTCGGTATCCTTCGAGGAAGCGTCGCTGGCGCTCGCCGAGAAGCGCTCAGCGACCGTCGCCGCCGTGCGCGCCGGCAAGAGCCCCTTGGCCCTCGCGACCACCCGGGCCCGGCCGGCGCCGTTCTTCCTCGCCGATACCGGCCGCCCCGAACTCGCCTTCTTCTGGAAAAATCTCCTCTCAACCGGTGCGTATTTTAACCTCCGCGTGCTCGCCATCGCCGCCGCCGTGATCCTCGTCGGCAGCAAGTGGTTTCTCAGTGGCGATTCTCCGGATACACGCGCCCTGCGGGCCATCGTCCTGATCGTCTCGGTGGCCAGCGGTGGTTATATGCTGCTGCTCGGGCCGCACCTCGCGCGTCAGGACCTGCGCAGCGACCTCGCCAACGCCGACATCCTCAAAACCTACCCGATCCGCGGCTGGCAACTCCTCCTCGGCCAACTCCTCGCGCCGGCCGCCATCCTCTCCGGCCTCGTCGGTCTCGCGCTCCTTGCCCTCGTGCTCGCGATGCCCTCGTCCGGGCGCGTCGCGCTGACGTTCACCCCCGCAGTGAAGCTCTCCGCCGCCCTCGGCATCGCCGCCATCACCCCGCTCGTCTGCGCGCTCCAACTCCTCGTCCTCAACGGCGCCACGCTCCTCTTCCCCGCGTGGTTCCAGACCACCCGCGCCGCCGGTGGCGGCGGCATCGAGCTCATGGGCCAGCGCCTGATCTTCGTTTTTGGTCAACTGCTGGTCGCCGTGATCGCCCTGCTCCCGGCCGCCGCCGCGGCCGTCGCACTCATCTTCGCCTCGCAATGGCTAATCGGCCTCGCCGCCGCCATTGCCCTTGCCGCCATCGCCGTCTTCGCCGTCCTCGCCGGTGAAGTCTGGTGCGCGCTCTGGTGGCTGGGCGAACGCTTCGAACGCCTCGACATCTCCGCCGAACTGCGCCCGTGACCCCCGCCGAACTCACTGCCGTCGCCGCGGCCACCGTCGGCGCCGCCCAACGCCAGCTCCCACCCGAGATCCGCGCCCTCGCCCGCGATGTGCCCGTGCACTACGAACAAACGCCCGCGCCCGACGTGCTCGCCGAAGGTTTCCCGCCCGATATTCTCGGCCTCTTCACCGGCAGCGCCCACGGTCTGGAGCTCTCGCACGACAACCCCGCCCCGGCCCAAATCCTCCTCTATCTCGCCAACCTCTGGGACTACGCGGAGGGCGATGTGGAGATTTTCCGCGACGAGGTTCGCCAGACCTACCTCCACGAATTCGGCCACTACCTCGGTTGGGACGAAGACGACCTCACCGCGCGCGGCCTCGACTGAGCCCGCCCAATGTGAACAACCGCGGGGGAACCACCCCCACTCCGCGCTTTCCAACGCCCGTGCGCCGTGCATACATCTCGGCTCAATTCAGCCTTTCCGTCCCGTCATGAAGAAACTCCTGCTCCTGTCCCTCGTCGCCCTGTTCGGTGCCGCGCTCGTGCGCGCCGAGGTGTCCCGCGCCGACCTCGTTGACCGTATCGAAACCTGCGAAGCCATTCTGCAAGAATTCCAGAGCCGTCGCGATACCGCCATCCCCGCCGCCGTGCTCCGCCAGGCGAAAGCCATCGTGATCGTGAACCAGTTCAAAGCCGGCTTCTTCATCGGCGTGAAAGACGGCTACGGTGTCATCATGGTGAAAAACGACCAGGGCCGCTGGAGCCTCCCGGTGCTCATCAGCGCCGGCGAAGCCAGTCTCGGTCTGCAAATCGGCGCCAGTGCCGTCGAAAGCATCTATGTCATCACCGACACCAACACCCCCAAGCTCCTCTTCAAACAACGCTTCAACGTCGGCGTCGACGCCAAGGCCGTAGCTGGTCCGAGAGCCGCCGAAGCCGAGCGCCTCAACGCCGAGATCCTCCGCACGCCGATGCTCATCTACACGAAGTCCGCCGGCCTCTACGCCGGAGCCACCGTGAAAGCCGGCCACCTCTCGCGCAACGACAAAGCCAATTTCCAACTCTACAACACGAACTACACGATGCCCGAGCTCCTCTACAGCGACTGGGTGAAACCGCCCGCCGAGGTGCAGCCGCTGATGGCGCTCGTGCAACGCCTCGCGCCCTGACGCGCGCGAGATGAAGTTTAAGGGGCGAAGTTTAAGTTGAGGCCCGACGTGCCGGAGTTCCTTCGGCTTTTTCGTTTCGCGTCGGCCTGAATCGGGACGTCGTGCCGCCGCCGAGTTCATCGAGGAGTCCGTCTTTCGGCTTCCAACTTAAACTTCCCCGCTTCAACTAGCGCGCATGTGCGCGCTTATCTCCGGCTTCCACCACGTCTGTATCAAGACCCGCGACTGGGAACGCACGATGGCGTTCTACCGGGACACGCTCGGTTTCGTTGAGAAAATCGCGTGGCGGTCCGCCCCGCAGCGCGCCGCAATGCTCAATGCGGGTGATGGCAACTATCTCGAGGTGTTCGAAGACCTCGCCTACGAAGCCGCAGCCAACGGCGCCGTGATTCACTTCGCGTTGCGCACATCCCACCTCGACGAAGTCGCCGAACGCGTGCGCGCCACCGGCGCCAAAATCACCGTCGAGCCCAAGGACGTGACCATCGCCACCACCAATGCGCACGTGCCGGTGCCGATCCGCATCTTTTTCTGCGAAGGCCCGAATGGCGAGATCATCGAGTTTTTCCAGAATTCGCTCACGTGAGCTCCTCCCCCGAGTCACCCGCCCCGCCTACTCCGACCGCGAGCCGCGCGGAAGCCGAGGGCGCCCACACCGGCGCCTACCTCGGCATCGCCGCGCTCGTGTTGCTCGGCACCGGCTTTTTCGTGACCGCCGCCGTCGCCAAAGTCCGCCAACCCGAAAACGCCCCGCCGCCCAAGGCCCTCGGCGTGCCGGCGTGGCAACTCGCCACGGCTGGCTTTGTAAGCACCCTCGCCGGCGGACTGTGGCTTCGGCGGATCGTGAAATAAAAGGGCGGACTGAAGTCCGCCCTAAGCCCGGCAACGGCCTGTCGCCGATTTTTCCTTACGGCAGCTCGTAAACCTCGACAATGGCGGTGCCCGCCGAGCTGCCCACGCCACTGACTCGGGCGCTGTAGGCACCGGGTGGCAGCGTCACGAGGAGCACGGCGTCTTTCGTGCCGACATCCGCGATCGCGAAGGCGCCGACCGTGGCGTTGGCATCCATGAGCTGGGCGTCGCCGCCCCAGTTGTCGTTCTCCGTGACTTTGGCGCCGGTGTCGTTGTTGAAAAGTTCCAGCTTCGGGTCGGCCATCACGCCGCTCAGACCAAAAATCGTGCCGAGCGAGGGGCCGACACCGCGGACGAGGACGGTGCGCGCCGTCGCGCCGCGGAGCACGAAGCCGACCGCGAGGCTGCCGCCGGCGTCGATCTGCGTGAGCGTCGAGAGATTAACGAGGCGCGGG
>Ga0075163_10008865_pt1 | contig 13219 bp, 12 predicted proteins | sample JI1023141ADNA_FD_71478 | JGI IMG/M metagenome (GOLD analysis project Ga0075163, IMG submission 71478) | Wastewater effluent complex algal communities from Wisconsin, to seasonally profile nutrient transformation and Carbon sequestration -... | ecosystem: Engineered > WWTP > Effluent > Algae...
CGCAGCTCTCGGCGCCACATCCGAACGCCACGTCGCGTCGGTCGACACACTGGTTCCCGCAAGCCTTGCCGTGCGGTGCCACGCAGGAAACCGCGGCCGGCTCCAGGAGCGGTGGAGCCCCCACGCTGCACCCGACATGGATCGCCGTGAGCGCTGCAACGAAAGCGAGGACGGAGCCTCGCCGGTTCACGAGGTGCGCGCCTTGATGCGGTGAAAATGGCGAAGAGCGATGCCCGACGCCTCGGCCGCACGCGTCACGTTGCCACCGTGCTTTTCGAGCATGCGGCGCACGTATGCCTTCTCCAAGCGCTCGTTCACCACCCGGCGAATCTCCGGCAGCGGAAGGTCGAGCGCCAGCGCGGTATCGAGGGACTCGTCGTCGCTCTCCGCTTCGCCGTGGGGCAAATCGCTCCCCATGGCCATGCGACGCGACACAGCGTTTCGCAGCTGCCGAAGGTTGCCGGGCCATGGCTGGTCGCGCCAGCGGGGCAGTTCCGCATCGGGAAACTGCGCAGGATCCCCACCGAGCTGCTGCCAGAAGAACCGCGCCAGCATGGGGATGTCGTCGCGACGACGACGGAGCGCCGGGAGCTCGACCCGTGCCACCGAGAGGCGATGGAAGAGGTCGTCGCGAAAACGGCCAGCCGCCACTTCTTCGTCGAGGTTGCGACGCGTGGCGGCGAGGACCCGCACGTTCACCGCGATGGGCTTGTCGCCCCCCACCCGCCGAACTTCGCCGCGCTCCACCGCGCGCAGCAGCTTCGCCTGCAGCGACAGCTCGAGATCGCCGATCTCGTCGATGAGCAGGGTGCCACCGTCGGCCAGTTCGAAGACGCCCTTGCGACGCGCCACCGCGCCGGTGAACGCGCCGCGCTCGTGGCCGAAGAGCTCCGACTCCACCAGCGAAGGGTGGGCGGTCGTGCAGTCGAACACCAGGTACGGCCCGCTGGCGAGCGGCCCTTGCTCGTGAATCGACTCGGCCAACACTTCCTTGCCGGTTCCCGTCTCGCCCTCGATGACCACCGGGACTTTGGTCGCAGCGAGACGCTCGAACACCGGATAGAGTCGCCGCATGGCGCGGCTCTCGCCGCGTACCCGTCCGAAGGAAGTGCGCTCCGAGAGCGACGACTCTTCTGCGGAGCTGGGCGCTAGCTCGACGGTGAGGAGCGCCGCCCCCAGGCGCACCTGCTCGCCGCCTACCAGCACGGCCTCCACGATGCGCGTCGCACCGAGAAAGCTACCGTTGGTGGAGCCCAGATCGGTGAACCGAAGCCCGGTCTCCACCAGCTCGAGCGATGCGTGGCGCCGGGAGGCGCTGCGGTCCGACAGCTGAATGGCGCAGGCGACGCTACTGCCCACCAGCACCGGCCCCGGCGTCGAAGGCAGAATGCGAAAGGAGGTCCGCTGACCTCCGGCGTCGACGTGTACCTGATAGGCGCGCTGGGGCATGCCGCGGACAGGCTTCTCGCGAAGCGTGGGGTCGTCGTGGGGCGGACCGGAGGCGGGAGGCACATTCATCGCGCTCTCCGTTCGTACACCAGCGCATGCGTGGGCGCCCGAACAATTCGGCGCCGCGGGGGTGACCTCCGAGGTCACCCGGGATGACCTCGAACAGCACGCCGAGCGCGGTCGACGTCGCAGGTTTCCCCGGCCAGTAGCAGGATGTGACCGCTGGCCCACCGATTGCTGAGGCGGCGGATCGGGCGCATCGCCCCGCTCGTCCCCCTTCGCCGCTCGCGGCATACCTTGGAGCTCTCCGTGCGAACGTCTTTCCTCACCCGTGCTTCCCTCGTCCTTCTTCTGGTCGCCTGCGGTAGCGCCGGCAACATCCCGGAGACCGGCCAATCCGGCTCTGCGGTCACCACCTGCGTCAGCGGCACCGACCGCGCGCGCTCACTCGCGGTCACCGACCCCGCCGCCTTGCAGAAGTTCGGCTTCGGGCGGGTGATGGACCAGGTGCGCGTGAGCGGAAACGTCGCCGCTGCGCAAACCAGCACCGACGTGTTCCAGACGTGGATGCGCACCTTCAAGAAGGGCCCCGGCGGCTGTAACGACCCCAAGATCGACCCCAACAAGTACGGTCTGGTGTGCCCCCGCGATGCCGAAGGAAAGCTCGCCAGCGTCGACCCGTTCGCCCCCGACGCCAAGGTCACGTTCTTCCCGGTCGCGCTCTTCAATCGCTTCGATCTCGCGCCGCAGGACGGAAAGAACTGCGGTGAGTACCGCATCGTGTACGCCATGAAGTCCACCGACCCCAACATCGGCGGGCGCGCCTTCATCATCTTCGAGGCCGCCCTTCCCAACCCCACCCCGGCCGCGGGCATCGATGCGTGCCTCCCGGTGGCCACATTCTGGCAAGGCCTGAGCAGCAACCCCGACGCCGCCGACCGCGCGGCCAAGCTCGAGTCGTTCTACTTCAACGGGCTCCCCGGCTTCGCGCCGGTGGTGCAAGCGGCGAACTATGGCCTGCAGAACGGCCGCGGCGCACACACCGCGGGTCAGGTGCGAACCAACTTCTTCATCGACAACGTGCGCTGGCACCTGCGCGAGTTCAAGACGCTCCGCACCTGCACCGGCGCGGGCGCCGACACGTGCCGACTCGACCTCGAGCACGTGGCCGCCAAGGCCAACCCCGCCAACGAGCTCTTCGCCGGCGATGCGGCGCGCTCGGCCGGCTTCCGCGCGGCGTTCGCGGCACAGGTTCCCGCCCTGCTCGCCACGTCGGTGCCCGCCATCGGCATGAGCACGGCCGACAAGTTCAACGAGTACGAGAGCGTGTCGCAGGTGAACTTCGGGCAGAGCGGCGACGTCGACTACGCCATCTGGGCCGGGCCGGAGATGCGCAAGAGCGTGCAAGATGCACTCACCGCGGCAGGCTCCAGCATCACCGTGGACCAGCTCCTGCACCGCGCGACGACCCAAACCTGCGGAGGCTGCCACCAGATCTCGCAGGAGCCCAACCACGACCTGGGCGGTGGCCTGGTGGTGGAGCCTTCGCGAGGGTTCGTCCAGGTAGACGAGGGTGGCATCCTCTCGGACGCTCTCAAGAAGCAGTTTCTGCCGGCGCGAAAGGCCATCCTGGAGAAGTTCATCAACGATCGCTGCGCGGGCGGGAATGGCGCCTTCGTGCCGGTGGCCGGCCTCACGCTGGGCGGAAGCCCGGAGGGATCGGCGAACTGACGCGGCAGCCAGACGCTACTTCTGGTGCCGGGCTTTCAGGAGCTGGAAGTAGCGGTGTGCGATGCCCGAGGCGGCGGCGGCCCGAGACACGTTGCCACCGTGCTTGCTCAGGAGGCGCTCCACGTAGGACGCCTCGAATGCCGCGAGGATCCGCTGCTTCGCCTGCGGAAGCGGGAGCTCTTGCGCGAGCACCTGGTGGAACGGATCGATGGTTTCGGGCCCGCCTTGCGCATCGCGCCCGCTGGAGAGCGCGCCGGTCACCAGCTCGGCGGCCACGGCGTTCTGCAGCTCTCGAACGTTGCCCGGCCACGGCATGGCCTCGAAACGCGCCACCAGACCCGGCGGTGCGCCACCGGCCCCGGCAGCGCCCCCGGAGAGGGCTCGCCAGAAGTGATGCGTGAGGGGTCCGATGTCCTCACGGCGCCGACGCAGCGGTGGCACCTCGAGCCGGGCGCCGGCCAGTCGGTAGAAGAGGTCCTCGCGCAGCCGCCCTTCGTCCACCGCCTTGTCGAGGTCGGCGATGGTGGTGGTGACGACGCGCACGTCGACGCGGGTCACGCGATCGCTGCCCACGCGCTGCAGCTCTCCGCGTTCCACCGCGCGGAGGAGCTTACGCTGGAGATCGAGCGGCAGGTCCACCGGACCGTCGATGAGCAGGGTGCCGCCGCTTGCCTGCTCGAAAAGGCCGGCACTGGCCGCGCCTTCGGCCGAGGCCTCGCTCCCGAACAGCGTGGCCGCGAGCTTGTGCGGCGCCGAGAGCGAAGGGTCGAACACCACGAACGGACGCTCGCGGCGGGGCCCGGCTTCGTGAATGCATTCTGCAAGCAATTCTTTGCCGGTCCCGGTTTCACCCTCGAGCAGCACCGGGATGGGGCTGGCGGCGAGGCGCTCACAGGCGGCGAAGATGCGGCGCATGATGCGGCTCGGCCCCACCGCGCGACCGAAGCTGGGGAGCGCGTAGGGGTCTTCCTCGGCGCGGGCGCCGAGCGCGTCGACCCGCAGCGTACTGGCACCGATGCGCACCATCTCACCGCCCCGCACCGAGCACTCCACCACCCGGACGCCGTTCACCCAGGTGCCGTTGCTCGACCCGAGATCGTAGAGATCCATGCGATCGGCGGCGGCTCCCAGCGCCAGGTGACGCCGGGAAACGTGAGGATCGCCCAGCCTTAGCGAGCACGCGCCGCCGGTGCCGAGGAGCACCCGTGACTCGGTGACCGGCACGTCCATGACCTTGCCGGCGTCGGGCCCCTCCACCACCACCAGACGAAAGAGCGCCGTGGGCGTGGTCGCAGGCGCGTATTTCAGCGTCGCAAGGTCTTCACTCTTCATGGGTCTTGGGAGAGCTTGGTAGCATAGCAAGCGTGACACCGCACACCGACGCGTCGCCTCCGCTGGCGCCCGGCAGCCGCGTCGGGCGCTACGAGCTCCTCCGGTTGCTCGGTCGCGGCGGCATGGGCGAGGTGTGGCAGGCGCGTATCGACGCGTCCTCGCTGGTGCCCACGTACTTCGCGCTCAAGGTGCTGCGTTCGGGTGTCACGCGCACGCCGGACGCGCGGGCGGGCCTGGTCGACGAGGCCCGGCTGGCGGCGCAGATCCAGAGCCCCCACGTAGTGCGTGTGGTGGAGCTGGTGGACGCCGATGGCGCCCTCTGCGTGGTCATGGAGTGGATCGACGGCGCGCCCCTCGACCACCTGCAAGACGAAGGCACATCCCTACCACTGGGTATCGCTCTGCGCATCGCGGCGGACGTCTGCGCCGGGCTCCACGCGGCACACGAGCTCCGCAACGACGCGGGCGAATCGCTGGAGCTGATCCATCGCGACATCTCGCCGCAGAACATCCTGGTCGACCGCGGCGGCACCAGCAAGCTCATCGACTTCGGCATCGCCAAGGCGAAGGGCCGCCTGGTGAAGGAGACGACCTCGGCGGTGAAGGGGAAGCTCGCCTACATGAGCCGCGAGCAAGCGGCGCGCGAGCCGATGGATCGGCGGAGCGATGTGTTCGCGCTGGGCACGGTGCTCTACGAGATGCTCACCGGCGTGCTGCCTTTTCCCGGCGATAGCGATATCGCCCTGTTCGCGGCCCTGGCCACGCGCACGCCGATGCGGGCTCCCCCGAAGCCCCTCCCCGCCCCGGTGCTCGCCATCTTGAAGCGTGCCCTCTCCCACGATCCCGCGGCCCGCTTCGCCACCGCCCTGGCCATGCGCGTGGAGCTGGAGGCGGCGATGGTGGAGTGCAGCGTGCCCACCGACGCCACCGACGTGGCCCGGGCCTTCGCCGGTCGCTTTCCCGAGCGCCCCACGACCGCGGGCAGCGGCGGGTCGTCACCGCCACAGGCGCGGGTGGCCACGCAGCGATCGGCGCCCCCCCCCACGATGCGCCTAGCGCCCCGGCCGTCGCTCCCGCCGTCCGCGCCGCGAGGACTTCCCGCCGGAGCGATCGTCGGCGCTGGAGCCCTCGTGCTCCTGGCGACGCTGGCTGGCCTGGGAGCTTGGACGTTCACGCGATCGCACGCCGTTGCTGCCCCCGAGCCCCCGCGGCAGCGGAACGACGATCTCCGCGCGGCGACCCCCATCGTTCTGGGCTCCGCCGGCACGCCCGCCGTTACCTCCACGCCGCGAGCGGCCGACCCGTCGAGGCCGCATGCACAGCCTACGGCAGAGGTTGCTCCGACCGCGCCTCCCCTGGTTCCCACCGCGGCCTCCGCGACTTCGACGATGCCGGCGAGCTGTGATCCCCCGTGGATCATCGACGGCCTCGGGCATCGGCGGTATCGTCCAGAGTGCCTCCATTGAGACACCTTCCGCTTCCCTTCCTGCTCCTCCTCGGGGGCATCGGCCTCGCTGCCGTAACCGTCACCACCAGCGCCCACGCAGATCCGGTGGAAGAGTGCGCGAACGCTGCGAGCCGCGGCCAGACCATGCGCGACGGCGGACAGCTGCTCGAGGCGCGGAGCGCCTTCGCAAAATGCGTGGAAGCCAGCTGCCCCGCCGCCCTCCGCAAGGACTGCAGCGAGTGGTACACCGACGTCGAGCAACGCACGCCTTCGCTCGTGGTGCGCATCGTCGGCCTCGACGGCAAAGACGCCCTCGACGCCACGGCGACCATCGACGGCAAGCCGGTGACCCTCGACGGCCGGGCGATTCCGGTGAACCCCGGCCGCCACACGGTGGTCGCCGAGCGCCCGCGAGGCCTCCGCGCGCAGAGCACCGTCGTGCTCTCGGAGGCGGAGAAGAGCCGCATCGCGACGCTCGTTCTCGATGCGAGCTCCGGCGACGGCACCCGGCGCACCGCCGGCTACGTGCTGCTGGGCGTGGGCGGTGCGGCCCTGGTGACCGCGGGCGTCGTGGGCTTCGTCGGCCTCCGGCAGTGGGTGGACCTGGAGAGCGAGTGCCGGCCCCGCTGCGCCGGCGACGACGTCTCGTCCGCGCGCACCAAGTTCGTCATCGCCGACGTGGCGCTCGGCGTGTCGCTGCTCGCGTTGGGCGCCGGCGCCGTGCTCCTGCTCACCGCGCCCAAAGCGCCGCCCACTTCGGCCTTCGGGCCCGGCCTGGTGAGGTTCTGATGCGACTTCGCCGGCTGCTGATCGCGATGTTGGCGGTGTCGTTCGGGGCCGCCTGTTCGTTCATCTTTCCGTTCGACGGGCTCGAAGGGGCGCCGCTCGACGCGGGCGTCGAGGCCACGGCGTTCGACGCGACCTTCGACGCCGGCCCGTGCCCCGATGGGGGGTCGTTGTGCAACGGCGCGTGCGTCAACCTCAAGAGCGATCCGCGCAACTGCGGGGTGTGCACGCTCGCGTGCAAAGAGCCCACCTGCAGCGGCGGCTTCTGCCAGGCCCTCAGCATCGTGGGCGAGCGGGGCGACCCCGACAACATCGTGGTCGAGGGCACCGTCGTCTCGTGGATGATACGCACGCCGGACGGCACCAAGATCTTCCGCGCCGATCTGGCGGCACCCGACGCCGGCGCCTCCCGACGGGTCACCACGATTCCCCTTCCGGCGGTCTACGATCTGGCGGTGACGCAGAACGGCTACATCTACCGAACGAGCCAGACCATCTACGCGCTCCCCAAGGACGCCACCGACGCGGGTGCCGCGACCGTGGTGTTCGACGCCGCCGGCAACGAGACCATCGCCGGCGTGGTGGCGACCGACATCGGCGCCGATACCCGCATCGCCTACCTGCTGAAGCGGGCGGGGTCGTCCATGTTCACCGGATACCGCGTCGTCATCGGCAACAACCCGAGTGGGCCGGTGCAGCGGTTCTTCGCCGACGACGGCCCGGGCCGCAGCGCCCGCTACATGTGGACCAACGGTGACGATACCTACTTCTTCTTGGTGGACACGGATTCCACCGGCGATCTCATTCGCGCCACCAACGCCTTCGGCGGCCCCGCCAGCGACGTGACCTCCATCGGTCCCGGGCAGACGCGGCCCACCGGCATGACCGGCGACGACGCAGGCTTCATCGCTTGGACCGCCTCCAATGTGCTCTTCGCCACCCGCGCGGGCGGTTCGCAACGATCGCTCACCAAGGCCGGCGCGAACGATCGCTTCTCGCAGCTCGCCATGGACGAGCGCGACGTGTTCTACCTCTCCCCGAGCGCCGGCGTGCTCCGGCGCATCCCACGCGACGGCGGCGCGGCCGCTGCGGTGGGCGCCGCCGACGACACGCCCAGCAGCGTCACCGTCACCGCCGACTACGCGCTCTGGGTCCGCGACAACAGCCTGTTCGCGCTGCGTCGGTGAAGTCTCGCGTCAGCGACAGACCTGGGTCTGCGAGACGTAGTGGATATCGCAGGCGTCGGGCGTGACCGGGTCGAGCGCGAAGTCCGCAGCGACGCCGCAGCTCGGCACTGTGTCTTTCCAGCCGCGGCTGATGGCGCACACGCCACCGGTGCACAGGCACTGCTGCGGGTCGATGCGGGTGTTGAGCTGCGTCTCCGCGCCGTCGCAGTCGAAGTCGTAGCTGCCGCTGGGGCGAGGCGTGCCGTACGACGTGGTCTGCCCCGGGTAGGCGCGCCCGTCGGTGTCGTCGCAGTCGTCGGTGGTGGCGGCGAAGCCCGCGGGGGCCGTGCACGCCGCGGCGGTGGCGCCGTTGCCCACGCCATGACCGTCACCGTCGGCATCCTGGTAGAACGTGGAGAATGGCTCGCAGCCGTTGGCCGGGTTGCCGTCGCAATCGCCGTAGCCCGGATCGCACGCCACGATGACGCACGCGCCGCCCACGCAGGCGGATGTTCCGTTGTTGGATTCGCAGACCACGCCGAGGCAAGGATCGCGATCGGGCGCCGCGTCCACTGCCCCGTCGCGCGAAGCATCGGCCGCATCCCGGCCCGCGTCGGTGGGCCGCGCGTCGGTCCCGGCGTCGACCGGGCGCGCGTCGACTTTCCCGGCGTCGTAGACGCTGCCGCTCGATCCGCTGGAGCTACCGCCGTAGGGGCCGCAGTCGTAGTCGTAGTCGGTGTCGCAGCCGCGCGTGCGATGGCGGTACTCGCCGCCGATGGCGCAGGCAGCCAGAGAGCTCAAGGCCAAGAGAGACAAGAGAGCAGAAGCGCGCATGGAATGAACCTCGGCAAAAACTGTCCCACCGGGATCCCGTTCGGTCAACACGCGCGGCGCAGCGCTCGTGCAATGCATGTGGGGAGAGGTCGGCAGCCTGCTACGCGCTGCCGGGCTGGGAGAGCTCGCGCAGCCGGATGACGTTGCTCGCGTCGCCCATGACGATGAGGATCATCCCCGACTGGAGCACGAACTCCGGGTCCGGGTTGTAGGAGAACTCGCGATCTTCGCCCCGCACCGCCACCACGAGCAGCCGCGTTTCCCGGCGTATCGGCGTGTCCTTCAAGGTTTGCCCGGCGAACGGCGAGCCCTCGGGAATCACCACCTCCTCGAGCCGCAGGTTCTTGTCCTTGTCGCGGAGCATCTGGTCCAGGAACTCGTTCACTTCCGGACGCACGAGCTCGCTGGCCATGCGACGCCCGCCGATCTGCGCCGGGCTGACCACGCTGGTGGCGCCGGCCTTCATCAGCTTGGCCATGGAGGCGTCCTCCACCGCCTTGGCGATGATGCGCGCGGTGGCGTTGAGGCTCCGCGCGCTCAGGGTGACGAAGACGTTGTCCTTGTCGTGGGTGAGCGCCGCGATGACCCCCTGCGCCTCGCGCACGTTGGCGGTCTCGAGGACGTGATCGTCGGTGGCGTCTCCGTGGACGTAGAGGAGCTTGCCGCCCGCCATGTCCTCGCTGATGCGCTCGAGATGCGGCCGATCGCGATCGATGACCACGAACTTGGTGCGGGTGGCGATGAGCTCTTCGATGACGTGACGTCCGGTGGAACCGGCGCCCGCCACCACGATGTGGCCCTTGAGGCCGTCGATGGCTTTCTTCATGCGATTTCTCCGCCAAGCCTGGCCGATGATGCCCTCGACCAGCAGCGCGGTGAGGTTACCTTGAACGTATGCGAGGGCGCCCACGCCGCTGACGATGAGCCCCACCGTAAGCGCCCGCGCCCCCGGCACCTCGCCCATGTTGCCGAGCTCGCCGAAGCCCACGGTAGAGAGCGTGATGACGGTCATGTAGGCACAATCCGAGTAGTGCCATCGACCGTGCCCCAGCGCATGAAAGCCCAGCGTGCCGGTGAGCACCAGCACGGCCAGCACGACCAGAGCCCCGAAGAGCCGACGAATGGATGCATTCACCACGGATTGCCGCCGATTCTAACGAATCGGTCAGGGGAATGTTCGGCTACTTTTCGCGGCGCCCTTGCGGGCTACTCGGTGAGGTCGGAGAGCGCCGAGCCGAGCTCCGGATACAGGAACGGAAACCTTGCGTCGGCGAGCTTCTTGGGAATCGCCCGCTGGCCGGTGAGCAGCGCGCGGCTTTGCTCTCCTAGGGCCAGCTTGAGCGCGAAAGCGGGCACCGCCATGAACGAAGGGCGCCCCAACGCGCTCCCCAGGCTCTTGGCGAATTCCCCCATGGTGACCGGGTTGGGCGAGACCAGGTTGAATGGCCCCTGGAAGTCTTTGGTGTCGACCGCGAACACCAGCGCCGAGACCGTGTCTTCGAGGTGAACCCAGGGGAAGTACTGCACGCCGCAGCCGAGCGGGCCACCGACGAAGGCCTTGAAAGCCGGGAGCATCTTGGCGAAGACGCCGCCTTCGCGACCGAGCACCAGGCCGATGCGCGGGTGCGAGACGCGAACGCCGGCATCGCGGGCGGGGTCGGCCGCACCTTCCCAGTCGACGCACATGCGCGCCAGCACGTCGCTACCGGCGGGCGTCGACTCGTCGACCTCTGCGCCACCGGTGTCCATGCCGTAGTACCCGACGGCCGATGCGCTGACCCAGGTTTTGCACCGGGTCCCCTGGCAGAGGGCGTCGGCCAGGAGGCGCGTGGGCCGAATGCGACTGTTGCGGCATGCCTCGAGGAACTCGGGCGACCAGCGATGATCCATGATGCCCTGACCGGCCAGGTGCACGATGGCGTCGACTTCCTTCACGGTCTCTTGCCACGGGCCCGCGATTTCGGGCGTCCACTGAACGTGGGTGACGCGCGCATGACCGTGCGCAGCGGGCTCCTTGGGTGGCGGCACGCTGCGCGAGAACACCACTACGTCGTCACCACGGTCGACGAGGCGCCGAACGAGGGCGCTCCCGATGAATCCTGTGCCGCCGGTGACTAGTATTCTCACAATCGTTGGATGCCGGCACCTTCGAACGGGTGCAGCGAAAGCGGATGTCGGAAATCCTAGCAGATCGGACCGTCCGGCGTCGACGACCAACCTGTATTCCGCATGCTTCGTGCTTCGGCAGCTAGGCCTGTGGCGCGGCCAGCAGCTTTGGCGCGGCCCGGGTCATCCACCCGAGCGCGACCGTGGTCCGCGCGTGGGCGGAATCGTCCAGCAAATCGCCGTGGGCCATGACCAGCCGGCGAAAGTCCCAGCGAAGGAGGTGCGAAGCGCTCTCCGCAGCTGCCCCACGATCGCGCACCAGCAGACGCCAAATGCGGCTCTGGGCGGTCTTTCCCAGGGTGCCCACGAGTCGCAGGAAGAAGCGGGTGACGAAGCTCTCGGACTGCCGCACGTTGAAGAGCAGATCGGTGACGAGGGCGGTGCGGGAAGGCCGGTGGAAGAACACGTGCTCGTCCATGAAGGGCGCGCCGTCGATGCGGAGCACCTCGAGCTCGTCGCCCAGCGCCGGGTCGACGGCGCCGCGGGCCGGCAGCGGGTCCATGGGGAAATCGGGGAGCTTTCGCTGGAGCAGCGGCGCACCGAGCACCTTGGCGTTCGGATAGCGTTCCTTCGCCGCCTTCACGAAGAGCCAGTGCACGGCGCTGGGGGCGACGATCCAGCGCACCTCGCCCAGCCGGTCGAGCTCCGCCGCGGTGGCATCGTCGAGCGCCAGCGGCGAGTGCAGCAAGAGCTCACCCGTCGAGGTGCGAACCACCGTCGCGCGGCTCGGCAGATGCACGCCCCCCGGCATGCGCAGGCTGGTGTCGTGGCTCCATAGATTCTCGGCGATCGGTCGCAGCATCGTGGTCTCCTCGGCAAGTAGTCAAGCACACCTGACCAATTAGTCAAGCGAGCCTTACCATTTCGTCAGGCGCGGTTGACGATCGCCGCGGCGCCGGCTCTACTCTCGGCGTGGCCTACGAAGACGACCTCGAAGCAAAGAAGGCCCGCTCCACCCTGCAGCTCCTCTTCCGGGCGGCGCGCCTCCTCAACGAACGCGCCATCGCGAAGACGCAGAAGCGCATCAAGCTCCCGGTGCGCGTGGCCCACACCACCCTGCTGCCGCACATCGACCTCGAGGGCACCCGGCTCACCGAGCTGGCGCGGCGCTTGGGCGTGACCAAGCAGGCGGCCGGTCAGCTGGTGGACGAGCTGGAAGCCATGGGGATGCTGGAGCGCACGCCGGATCCGGCCGACGCGCGGGCCAAGCTGGTGTGCTTCAGCCCTCGCGGCAAGAAGGCGCTCCTCGACGGGCTCGGCACGTTGCAGGAGATGGAAGGCGAGCTAGAGGCGCTCCTGGGCCGTGCGGACCTCGCGGCGCTGCACCGGATCGCCACGACGCTGGTGCGCGCCGAAGAAGCGCGCGCGGACGGCGCCTGAGATCAGTCGTGGGGCGCGCGGCGAAACACCGCGTCGAGCACCGCATCGGGTAGCTGGGCCTCGACGAAGGGAAACAGCTCGCGCTCCTCGAAGCGAACGTGCTCCTCCAGGCGCCGCGCGAAAGCAGCGAAGTCCACCGGCTCTCCGGCTGCTGCGCATGCGGCCTCGGCCCGCAGGTGCGCGTGATCCTCGGCGGTGCGCGTTGCCAGCGCGCGGCTCTCGGCGTCGGTCCGGAGCGCCAGCACCGACAGCACCTCCTCGTCCTCGATGCGAAAGTGGGGCTCGAGCTCGGCGAAGAATGTCTCCGCGAGCATCGCGCCGGTGGCCGAGGCGCCGCGCAGCGTGTGAGCCAGCACCAGCGCGCGGTGATGGTCCGAGGAAAGACCGCGAAGGCGAGCGTCGCGCTTCACCCGCCCAGGTACGCCTTCTGGATCTCGGGGTTCTGCAGCAGCTCTTTGGCGTTGCCGGAGAGAGCGATCTCGCCGGTGCGGAGCACGTAGCCCCGGTGGCTCGCCGAGAGCGCGACCTTGGTGTTCTGCTCCACCACCAGGATGGTCACGCCGGCGGCGGCGATGGCACGAATGGCGGCGAAGATCTGCTGCACCAGCTTGGGCGCGATGCCCAACGAGGGCTCGTCGAGGAGCAGCATGGTGGGCCGCGCCATGAGCGCGCGACCGATGGCCAGCATCTGCTGCTCGCCGCCGGAGAGGGTGCCGCCCTCTTGCTTCATGCGCTCACCGAGCCGGGGAAAGAGCCGGGTGACGTCCTCGATGGTCTCGCGCATCGCCGTCGCATCGCGATGCAGGTAGGCGCCCAGCTCCAGGTTCTCGAGGACGGTGAGGTTGGGGAAGATAGCGCGCCCTTCCGGCGCCAGTGACACGCCCGCACCGACCAGCGCTTCGGGGGTCATGGTCGCCAGGTTCTTTCC
>Ga0075163_10008867_pt1 | contig 13217 bp, 14 predicted proteins | sample JI1023141ADNA_FD_71478 | JGI IMG/M metagenome (GOLD analysis project Ga0075163, IMG submission 71478) | Wastewater effluent complex algal communities from Wisconsin, to seasonally profile nutrient transformation and Carbon sequestration -... | ecosystem: Engineered > WWTP > Effluent > Algae...
GAAGTACAAGGCGCTGAACCCCCGTGGCAGCCGGCACGCCTACGTCGGCAGCAACGCCTCGATCAAGGATCTCGAGGCCGACCTGCGCACGAGCGGATCCGCGATCCTCAGCAACCCGCTCTACATCAACGGCGACGTCATCAAGAACCCCGGGCAAGGGTTCATCGGCATGTACGAGGGATTCGAGATCTACGAGACCTCGTCCTGTCCCGACAACGACGCCGACACCATCTCGACCGCCTTCCTCGTCGCCGGCGAGCTGGGGGCGATCGGCCTGGCGGTGTGGTGGCGGTGGATGCACGAGGTGCGCCCGAACCCGGGCGCCGCCGGCAATGAGCTCTTCACGAGCGCGCGCTACGGCCTCTGCATCACCAACCAGGCCAACCTCCTCGAGGTCATCTCGCAGGACTAACTGGCGCCGCTCACCGGAAGGACGACGAAAATGGCAAGACTTCGAGACGTGGAAGACAAGCTGCAACGCGTGCCCATCGTGACCGAGGCCGGGATCATCAAGATGATCCCGATCGCCAGCGGCATCACGGGCGCGGTTACGGCGAGCGTCGACCGCCGCACCCAAACCGCGACCCTGCGCCTGAGCGCCGATCACGAGGCGGCCGGATGGTCCCTGCTCCACGACCTCTACATGGCCGAGAAGCGGTCGGACCTGTGGAAGGCCTGGGTGGAGCACCAGAAGGCCGTCACGGATGCCCGCGAGATCGGCCAGGCGATGGAGCCGTTCCCCGCGCGCTTCCTCCCTGCCGAGGTCCAGCGCCGCCGCAAGGGCTTCACCCCGCGCAAGGTCGCGTGGACCGAGCCGAGCCTCGAGCCGATCGCCATCGGCGACGACGGCGAGGTCAGGGCCGACCCCAAGGGCAAGCCCAGACCAAGCGCAAGGACGCCGGGGCGTGAGCACCCGGCCCGACTGGCGAGCTGTCTGGGAAGACAGCTTCGTTGGAGTCCGCGACCAGCTCTATCAGGAGCGGGCCGCGGGCATGCGTCCGCGTCGCGGCATGCGCAGCTACTCCGACAGCGCGATCGACAAGTACGCGAGGGCGGAGGCGGACAGGCGCACTGACGCGGCGATCATCCGTTACAACGAGGCGATCGCGGCGTGACCAACGGCCACCACCAGGTCGTCTACCAGGGCGGCGCCCAGGCGCTCGCCACGGTCCCCCTGAACCGCCAGGCCCACCCCACCGCGGCCACCGCGGCCACCTTCCGCGTCGTCGATCTGCGCCTTGGCGAGGACGACCCGCTCCGACTCCTCGCCAGCGGAGCCGCGACCCTCGACACCACATCGACGACGACCACCGCGCCCGCGGGCCTCGGCACCGCCCGCGCCCGCGAACTGCTGGTGGCGTCGTCCGCCGGATTCACCCAGGGCAAGCGCTACCTCGTGACCGACGACTCGGGCATCCGCGAGCTCGTGCTGTGCGCGGCCACCGCGGCGGGCCTCATCAAGCTCCGCAACGAGTTGAGCCGCAAGTTCGACACCGGCGCCACCGTCCGCGGCATCGAGGTCTCCTGCACCTTCCCGGCGCTCGAGGCCAACAAGGACGGCTCGGTCGACGACGGGGGCGGTCCGTATGCCGTCGACTGGTCCTGGGACGTCGACCCGTCGCCCCGCCGCGAGATCGTGTTCATCGTCCGGAGCGCCGGGGAGCTGACGATCACCGAGGAGGAGCTCCTGGCCGTCGACCCCACGCTCAGCGCCGTCGCCGGCACCCGGGTGTCCCTCGCGGCGGCGATCCGCACCGCGGCGATGGAGGTGCGGGCGATGATGCAGGCCGCCCAGGTCGACCCCGACAACTTCCACGGCTCGGCCACCGCCAAGCTCGCCGTCGCCTACCGGGCGGCCTGGCACATCCTGCGCCACAAGGACGGGGACCGCAACGACGCCAAGGCGGAGATGAGCCGCATCGAGGGTCAGAAGTACCTCGACAACCTCCTCATCGGCCGCCCGCCGGAGAAGAGCGTCGCCACGAGCCCCGGCACCGACACGGCGCCGGCCGGCAGCAGCAAGAAATACCACCACTGGCAGGTCCTGAGCTGATGCAGTGCACGACCCAGCCGCAGATCCATGCCCGATTCCGGGCCGTCATCGAGGCGATCGCCCCGATCTACGACTACCTGCGGGACGCCCCATGGGGCTACGTGGAGGAGCTTCCCGGCGAGGTCAGCGGCCCGGAGATCCGCCGCTTCACCCTCGACTACACCGTCGCCGAGCCCGTCGACGCCGGCCTCTTCTCGATGGGGGAGGAGTACGCGTTCCAGCTCGACATCAACGTCGCCTACGGCGCGTTGCCGAAGGAGCACGCGCCCTGGCTCATCACGCAGGACTCCGTCGACCTGCGCACGGTGCTGGAGGCGCAGCTCTCCCCCACGCTCACCGGCCTGCTGAGCGTCCGCCGGACCGCCTTCGAGCCGCTCTCCGACGAGACCGGGCACTGGTTCGGCCGCCACGTCTTCGACATCCACTACATGCACGACACCGGACTGACGGCGATCCCGAATATCTGAGGACTCATGGCGATCAATCACCTGCACCGCTCCTGGCTCGCCTTCGCGTACGAATCCACCCAGGGCGTGGTCATCACCGATTGGGACGGAGACGGCCTCCTGGTCGACCACCTCGAGGCCGACCCCGGGGCGATCGCACAAAGCCTCATCGAGGACGCCACGCTGAACTTCCGCGCCTTCACAAAGCGCAAGTTTATCAAGGGCATCCGCAACAACGACAACCTGAAGGTCAAGCTCAACTGGCACGGCAGCGAGGCCGTCACCGCGAACGCCGCCGCCGTCGCGCAGACGCCACTCATGAAGCTCACCGAGCACTGCTGGGGCGGGCAGGTGCGAACGAAGTCCACCACCTGCACCGGCGGCACCGCGCTGATCCCCGAACTCACCAGCGTCGACACCATCACCCCCGGCACCTTCATCGCCTTCGAGGACCTCGGCGACCTGGGCCGCTGCCATATCCGCCGCGTGCTGGCCGTCACCGCCCTCGCGGTCACGCTGGACCAGGCGCTGCCGTTCACCCCCGCCAACGGCGACAAGGCCCACGGCTGCGCGATCACCTACATCGACGAGGATGTCCTCGAGGACAGCACCGTCGGCAACCGCACCCTGGCCTGGCGCCTCGAGCGGTCCGGCACCGAGGCCGTCTACGAGTTCGTGGGGACCAAGGCGATGCTCGGCATCACCCTCCCGCGCAACGCCCCGCCGAGCCTCGAGCTGACCGTCTACGCCGCCAACTTCGAGCACGAGACGCTCACCAAGGAGACGTGGACCCAGACCCCCGCCGGCCAGGCCCCGCTGGCGATCGGCCGCGATACCAAGCTGTTCGTGCAGGTCTACGGCACCCACACCTCAACGGACCTCCACTGCCAGCAAATGGCCGTGGAGGCCGGCGTGCCCGTCGTCCCGATCGACACCATCACCGAGGTCGACAGCCGCATGGAGGGCCGCGCGGGCTACTCCATCCAGCCCGCCGACACCACACTGACCCCGGTGATCGTCCCGTTCGACGACGACTGGGAGGTCGCGCTGCAAGCGGACACCACCTACAAGGTCCGCTACGCCCAGATCGCCCAGGCCGGCAAGTGCTGGGCGGTGCACTGCTCCCGCGCCGAGATCGGCGAGACCCCGAAGTTCACCCCGGTCAACTCGGTCCAGGGCGTGAGCGTCAAGTTCCGGGCCCACGAGGACCTGGAGAACGAGGACGCCACCAACGCCGCGCTCTGGCGCTCGAAGATCATCCTCGTCCAGGCGTAACCCGATGGCCCGCATCCGACCCCCTCAGCACCGCGCCGACACCCCCGGCATCTTCATCCCCCGCAGCGATTCGAGCTTCGACCGCGACCGCTTCGACCGCGAGCTGCTGGCGATGACCGAGAAGGACATCCCGGCGGCCACCCACCCGATCAACCGCTACTACGCCGGCGAGACCCGGTACGACCTGCAGGCCACGGACGAGCTGCTGGGCCAGGCCGTCGCCGCCGCATCGTACTTCGACGCCAGCAAGGAGCCGGAGCGCTTCATCCTGCGCCGCCTCGACTGGGAGCAGTGGCACCGGGTGCTCGGCCTCCTCGAGCAAGGCCAGCTCGGCCAGGGCCAACTGCTCGCCGCCCGCTACGGCGTCGCCGAGGTCCAGAACTCGCACATCAAGCTCACCGGCGCGGCCACCGGCATGCTGACCCACGAGGACATGCAGCGGCTGTTCGAGGTCGACAGCGGCCTCCCCGTCGCCCTCGGCTTCGCCTGCTGGCGCTACAGCAAGCCCCTCACGGACGCCGAAAAAAAAGCCTGAGGCTCGCAGCCTGGGCCTGGGCGCCGAGCCGGACAGAGACGAGCCGCGGCGAGGGCAAGGCCTCGCGGGTCAGGTGGACCCGCGAGGAGGTGTTCTGCTGCCAGAAGGAGTGCCGGCGCGCGGGCTCGGCTGAGCTCGACGACGACGCGCGTGCGGCCAAAAACTGCACCCTCGCGCAGCGGCCTGTCTCTGCGGACAGGTGGCGCAGCGCCGACATCCCGCCCGGCCGTGTCGGGTGGATCCACATGGGCCTCCCGACCCGATGGGACCGCGACGGGCAGGACAGCGACTTCATGACGCCCGCCGAGGACATCCGCGGCGAGGGGTGCCCCGGCGGGTGGTACCGCTGCGGCTTCGTGCACAGCCTCCACAAGTTCCGCCGGCGCGGCGAGGGGCGCACCGAGAACATGCTCCTCAGCCGCACCGACGACCGCCTCGTGCTCGAGGCGATCGCCTACCTCGAGGACGAGGAGGCGCACGCGCTCGGCGCGTTCTACGAGGCCCGCGACGCTGACGGGTAGAAGTCATCGTGAACATCCTCCGAAGCCTCGCCATCCTCGCCCTCGCCGTCAGCGCCTGCGACGACCCGGGCGCCAACGCCTGCCCCGAGCCGGAAGCCGCCCTGGTCATCGCCCCGCCGCCGGCCGCCGACCCGCCCGACGATCTCACCTTCCGCGAGCAGGGCCCGCCGCACGCGCGCTACGTCGAGACCTGGAACGGCGCGCCCATCCACGCCAAGCAGTTCGCCGACGCCGTGACCGTCTGCGCGAAGGTCGGCGACCCCCAGCTGCTGCTCACGCTCAGCGACTACGACCCTGACGTCGCCAAGCCCGACGACCGAGTGGTCGGCGTCGGCGGTTCGATGATCGCCAGCGACGAGCTCTTCGAGTGCCTGTTCAAGCGGTGGGCCTACAACGACGCGGTGGAGCTGCCGTGAAGCGCATCACCCTGGCGCTCGCGTTCATCACGGCCGCCGTCGCGTGCGGCGGCCAGGACTGCGACGACGTCGAGATCACCGATCTCTGCGTCCCCGGGGCCTGCGCCCCGCCCAAGCCCGCCGAGGTCTACGGGCCCTGCGACGCGAACGGCTGCCTCGACATGTGCCTGCCCCTCGGCAGTGGGAGCGTGTGCACCGCGGCCTGCGAGGACGCCAGCGACTGCGACCCCTGCTCCCCCGACGGCGCCAAGGTGACGTGCATCGCGGGGCAGTGCGTCGTCCAGTGCACGCTCGGCGGCGCGACCTGCCCGATCGGCATGTTCTGCGACCTGCCCACCAATTTCTGCGCCTGGCCGTTCAAGGGGGCGCTTTGACCCGGCGGCACCTGCTCGGCCTCCTGGTCGTGCTGCTCGCCGCCGAGGTGCTCGGCCTGGCCGTGGGCTTCGTCAAGTCCGGCGGGTGCGACCGCGATCCGCCCGACGAGCCGGTCCCCGCCTGTCAGCCAGGAGACGAGACCTGCAAGGTCGGCGCCCCGGCCGGGCCTGTCCCGAAGGACCTGTCCAACGGGACAGGTGGGGGCACCGGCTGATGCGCTCCTGGCTCCCGCCGCTCCTCCGCGGCGTCGGCAACGGCGCCGGCCTGCTGCTGCTGCTGGTCGGCATGTACTACGACCACCAGCACATGCCGCCGGGGTGGATCACCATCGCGGCGATCGGGCTGCTCTGCGGACCAGAGCTGCGGGAGGCGGGCCGGGCGTGGGCACTCGAGCGGGCGGCGCCGGTGGCCAAGCCCCTACCCGAGGTCCAGGCGGCCCTCCGGATGATGCCGCTCTACCGCGAGCACGGCAGCGCGGTGTTCCTCGAGCTCGAGGAACTGCTGGCCCGGCGGGCGCTGAAGCGAGGGGGCGACGATGTCGGCGGCTGACACGGGCGTCCACCCGATCCTCGGCCCCGCCCCGGCGCGTCCTCGGCCCCGCGTCGACCGCCGCGCGCAGGTCGTGCGCGAGGTGCTGGAGATCATCGGCTCCACGCGATGGGGCTCACCACCGCCGGACGTCTCGGTGCGCCAGGTCCTCCTGCGCGTGCTGCTGACGACGATCGCATTTGCCCTGCTGCTCTGGGGGTCGACGTGATCGACGCGGCCCTCCGCCACCTTGCTGCCGCCGGGCTCCTCCTGCTCACCGTCGCGATCGCACTCGAGCTCGTCGATCTGGCCGCCCGCGCCCTGCGAGGTCGCCGGTGAGCACCTCGCAGCACGTCGCCGAGGTCGTCGTCCGCGGCCAGACCGACGGCGTCAGCACCAAGCTCAAGGAGGTCGCCGACGGGACCGAGAAGGTCAAGAAGGCAGCCGACGCCGCCGGCGACGCCCAGGAGGGCTGGGGCAAGAAGCTCGACGCCCTCGACAAGCGCCTCTCCGGCTTCCAGGGCTCGATCGACAAGGTCAACAAGGTCCTCGGCGCCGGCGGCCTCGCGGCGACGGCGATGGCCGCGGGCCAGGCGATCGGCGCGATGGCCGAGCGCGCCAACCAGGTCGCCCTCGCCAACCAGGCGCTCAAGATCAGCATCCAGGCCGCGCGCGACGCGACGATGGGCATGGTCGCCGACTACGACCTCACGGTCGCCGCCAACAAGGCGGTGAGCATGGGCGTGGTGAAGACGGATCGGGAGTTCGCCGCCCTCGCCAAGACCGCCGCCAAGCTCGGTCTCACGATGGGCCAGGACGCCGGTAAGAGCGTCGACGACCTCACCACCGCGCTCGCCCGGCAGAGCCCGATGATCCTCGACAACCTCGGGATCACGATGAAGGTGGAGGAGGCCAACGCGACATACGCCGCGCGGATCGGCAAGGTCACGGAGGCGCTCACCGACGCGGAGAAGAAACAGGCGTTCATGACGATCGGCCTGGAGAAGGCCACCGAGGCCGCCGACAAGGCGAACGTCAGCCTCGACACCCACGCCGCGCAGATCAACAAGGCGACGGCCGCGTGGACAAATCTGAAGGACGACGCCAGCACCGCCGGCACTGGAATCCTCGTATTCCTCAAGGATCTCATCGCTGCAGAGCCGTCAATCGGCGCCTCTGCCGATGCGCTCTCCGAGGTCCGCCGGGCCGCCGAGAAGGCGACCGCGCCGATCACCGACCTCCGCGGCGAGGTCGCTGACATCGCCGCCGCCTTCGGCATCGCACGCAGCGAGGCCGACCAGCTCTCCAACTCCCTCTTCAACCTGAACGCCGACCAGCTCAAGGTCGTCGCCGCCGGCAAGTCGGAGGAGGACCAGGCCCGCGCGGGCTGGCTCGCCTACAAGAACGGCAACGAGGAACTGCGCAAGAGCCTGGTGCTGGAGGAGCGACGCGACGCGCTGAGCCGTCAGAAGCTCGAGATCGACACGAAGAAAAAGCGCGGGAAGGGCAAGAAAACGGAGCAGGTCGACAACCTCGACCGCTTCGCCGACCAGACCGTCGGCGTCAACGCGAGCAGGGACATCGCCGACTCCATCGAGATCCAGAAGAACAACGAGGCCCTGGTGAGCGAGCTTCAGCTGCGCGAGGACCGGATCACGCTCATCGAGCGCGAGCAAGAACTGGCGGCGGCGCAAGCGGAATCGGGGCTCGTCGACGCGGACTTGCAGGAGCAGCTGGCGGATCGGAAGTTTCGCGCCGAGCAAGACCTTCTCGACTTCCAGATCGCCGCTGCTGTGACACGCGATGAAATCCTGGACCTCGAGCTGGCGAAGCGCAGGCAGAATACGGCGCGCGGGACGGCGATCCTCCTGCAAGCCCAAGCCGCCGAGAATAAGGCATTGCTACAAAAGCGAGCCGCCTATGAGCGCTACGGCGGCGCCGTGGGGGACGTCATGGGGCAGGTGACGACCGCGCTGATCGACAGCGCCAACGGATCCGAGTACGCCGCAGCGAAGGCCCTCGCCGCGATCGCCACCGGCATCCGCAACCAGATGATCATGGAGAGCCTCAAGGAGTTCGCCCTGGCCGTCGCCAGCGCAGCCTCATACAACTACCCCGCCGCGGCGCAGCATGCGACGGCGGGCGGGCTCGCGGCCGCGGCCGCGGTCGTCGCGGGCAGCTTCGGGGCGGGCGTCTCCGCCGCGATCCCCTCCGAGCCGTCCACCAGCGTCCCGCCGAGCTCCGGCGGCATCGGCTCCGAGCGCGACAAGGGCGGGTCGTCCAGCTCCCGCGGAGGCGGCGACGACGACGGCGTGCCCACCAGCTACTACGACGGCGGCCTCTACTCGAAACGCCCCACCCGCATGCCGCAGGCGGCGAACGGCGGCGGGAGCACGACCAACAACATCACCGTGCTGGGCGCCACCACCGACCAGGTCGCGCTCGCGCTGCGGCGTGTCCAGGACCAGGGCAAGCGCAGCCTCGGGAGCGTGAAATGATCGAGACCTCCTGGCTGGTCGGCAGCACCTACGTCCCCGCCACCGACATCACCATCAACGGGTCGGCCTACGTCTTCCCGGCCGGCTACTACTACCTCCGCCACACCACCGCGGCGCTCTCGCTCGTCGACACGCTGGACGACCTCCTGGCCGACGAGGGGATCACGGGGCATCAGGTCTATGTCGCGCGCGACCGCAAGGTCCGCATCGTCTGCACGGCCGGGTCAGAGTTCCCGCTCGTGTGGCCGGCGGCGTTGCGGGGGCTGTTCGGCTTCACCACCAACCTCCCCGGCACTGACGCGATCGAGATCGCCGAGGGCGTCAGCCCGCTGCTCTGGAGCGCCGGCAAGCCCCACAGCCCGCAGGAGGCTCCGTTCGGCGCCCGCGGCCGCAGCGTCTACGACACCCGCCTGGGCACCGCCCCGGACGGCACCCAGGTGGCCGACTCGCACCACGTGCAGATCGTCAACCAGTTCACCTGGAACCACGTCGCGTACACGCGCTTCCAGACCGCCGACCCCGGCGTCGGCGGCGAATACGTGACGTTCTTCGACGCCGTCCTGCGCAACGCCTTCAAGTTCTACCTCTACGCCTTCGTGCAGGAGAACCTCACCGCCGACGACACCGCCGTCAGCTGGCCGACCAGCACCAACAAGCTCGGACCCTACGGCTACCGGGCGACCCGCGGCGCGGTCTCGTGGGACTTCCAGCGCAGCAGCGGCCACCAGAACACCGGGCGCTTCAACCAGGTCTCCCTGGACGCCCTGATCGTGCCCGAGTGGGAGACCACGTAGATGGCAGTCTCCATCAGCGATCTGCGTCAGCGCACCTCGATGCGCCACGCGTACCTCCTCCTCATCGAGGGCGTCCCCTTCGCCTTCACCGATGAGCCCGAGCTGGCGGTGCCGAAGTGGTGGCTCGAGGACGGCCCCGGCGACGACCGGGTCATCAAGCTGGGCCTCACCGTCCCCGAGACCCTGAAGTTCTCGCTCGAGCTCGAGAGCGGCCTCCTGGAGGAGGACCAGGCCGTCTTCCGCCTCCTCGACATCGACGGCACGGTCCCCGAGTTCTTCGGCGGCCTGGCCAAGGTCGACCTGGTGAAGGGCCTCGGCGCGCGCCTGCTGCCGACCCAGGACCCCGCGCCGGCGACGATCGACAACTACGGCGAGGCGCTGGACCTGGACTCGTCCTTCGTCGGCACCGAGGCGATCGGCCCCGCCGGCCAGCGCAACTTCTACAGCGCGACGCCCGGGTGGGGCCAGCTGCCGGGCCAGGACCACCCGACCCGCGACGAGCCGCTGCCCGTCGTCAGCACCGCCGGCGTCGGCCCATACCTCATCGAGGGCCGCCGGGTCGCCCTCTACCGGGTGATCTACGACCCCGACGCCGGCGAGTGGCCGGGCTTCAGCACCCATATCGCGCAGGCGCTCACGGTGCCGGGCTGGTCGCCCATGCTGTGGTGGGGGACGCTCCGCCAGGCCGGCAAGGTCGAGGGCAGGATCTGGTCCATCACCTGCACCGGGCCCGGCAGCTGGCTGCGCCGCAGCCTGAACAACCGCAGCACCACCGGGTGGTACCAGGTGACGGCGGACTTCGAGCTGGACGACAACGAGAAGCACATCGGGATCACCTTCAACAAGCGCTACTTCGGGGACGGCTCCTACTTCATTTTTGCGAACACATACTCCACATATCTGGTGGACCCGACCAGCAAGGACACCATCATCTCCAGCATTGCAGCCGCGATAACGGCCACGAAGAGCGCTGTAGGTGATGATGGCGTATGGACTACGTCGGCAGGCATCGGCGCTGGGGATGTCGATTTCACGGAAGACTATATACAGATCAGCATCTCGCCATCGGCGGGGTACCAGGCAAACATGTTCCTCACCCTGTCGCGCAAGGTATGGCGCGCGATCGGGTATGACCCAGACGCAGGTGTCAACAACGACGGAGGGCCCGGCCCGCGCTTCAATGTAGGCTCGTCGTTCGACTTCATCTCCGCAAACCCAGACATCATCGTCGACCCGCCACCGAGCTACTACACGGCACACATAACGACCTGCCCCGAGGGCACATCCCCCGTCGGTTTCACCGGAGAGGCGAGCTGGTCGGGCTCAGATAACCCACGGGTGTACTATCCGACGTACGTCTCTGGAGTCTCGGTTCTAAACGGTGCCGGCGGCCAGGTCGTCAGATTCATCCCCGAGAACAACGCCGACGTGTACGTGGAAGGGCAGACGATCCGCGCCCACGAGAGCGCGGTGGAGATCAACGGCTCCCCGTGCACGGCCCAGCGGCTATGGTGCTTCCGGGGGAAAATCCAGCTCCCGCAGCAGTTCTTCACGGACAAGGAAGGCGCCGCGATCGCGCTGGGCCCTGAGCCTGAGCCCGTCGACACCGTCCAGGTCGCCCGCTGCCTCTGGGTGGAGTCGGAGAGCGGCGTAGTCGCCCCCGACGGCACCGGCACTGGGCGCGGCCTCTACATCGCCGAGTGGCTGGACCCGCGGCTCTTCGGGCTGAACTACGAGCCGATCGACCAGGCGCTGGGCTGGGCCTCCAACGACGGCGGCGAGAGCATCGAGTGCAGCCCCATGGCCCACCTCGGGGCCTACTACCGCCGCCCCGACCGCGTCGACCACACGCTGCTCCGGACCCTCGTCTCGACCGGCACGGCGGTCTGGACGCCTGGCACCGAGGACGTCGCCGACGGAAGCGCGAGCAGCAACGCCAGCACCGACCTCACCCCCGGCGACAACGACCTGACCCCGCTGTGGCCCGCGGGCGACTTCGAGATCTACGACCTCGGCCTCCAGATCCCGAAGGCCATGGTCGACACCGACCTCATCCTGGACGCCGCCGCCGACCTCCCCGGCGGCTCGACGGGCCCGCTCGGGCAGAGCAAGGTCGCGGTGCAGGGCGGGCCGCTGCAGAGCGAGGAGTTGCTGCAGGCCCTGATGGCCCCGCGCGGCTGGGCGCTCTCGCTGAAGCGCGGACGGATCGGGCTGTGGGCGCCGCACGCCTCCCCGGAGGCCAAGTTCGACGACGCCCGCGACTTCGTGATCGGCGAGGCGGATCTGCACGGCACCGCCGGCGACCCCGCGAGCACCATCCCGAACGTCGAACTGCGCCCCGTCTTCCCCTTCGACCGGATCGCCTGGACCCACACCGGCAACCCGACGGAGAACTGGACCGAGGGGCAGGAGGAGCTGAAGTACAAGGCGCGGGACACCGGCGCCCGCGCGCGCTCCGGCACCCGCGTGCGCGACCTCGCCGCGCCCGACCTGATCGCCACCAACTGGTTCGTCTCGGGCGACCAGCAAAACCCCAACAACGCCGACACGGACCTGATCAAGGGCTGGACGAGCGAGGTCGTGCAGCTGTGGGAGCGCGAGATCGCGGCCTGGCTCGCGCAGCCTCACCGCCTGGTCCAGGGCCTCCGGATCTCCCGGCCCAAGGGGCAGGACATCTACCCCGGCGCGATCCTCCGGCTCACGAACCCCTGGCCGGCGAACTCGATGGGGACCTACGGCGTCGCCGGCGCCTACGCGCGCGTGCTGAGCGTGGCCCACGAGACCGACAGCTGCGCCGCCGTCGTCGACGCCCTGCTCTACGCGACGCCCCCCGGCGCGCTGCGCTGGGCGCCCATTTTGCGCGTTGTGGACGACGCCGCGACAGCGGCCGACCGCTACGACGCCGCCACCCTGACGTTCACGGTGCAGGACTGGGGCGGCGTGGCCGCGCCGCTCGAGTACTTCGTCAAGCCCGACTACGTCGACGTCGCCGACGCCCCCGCCGCGATCTGGATCCTCCAGTTCGACGGCGCGGTCTGGGTCCGCACCGCCACCGCCCTCGTCTCGAGCGTGAGCACCGGCGCGGGCACGCTCACCCTCACCGGCGCGGGCCTGACCGGGACCTTCTACGAGCGGATGTACGCCCTGATCGTCCTCGCACCCGCGGACGATCCGGACCAGGTCGACTGGGTCCGCGCGCTCTACGTTCAGCACGTCATCGGCTCGGCGCCAGGCAGCGCGCCGAAGCTCCCGAAGTGAACCCATGGCCGTCCTCGACCGCAACAGCAAGGCCGACACCCGCTTCCTCTGCGACCGCGACGGCGGCGGCGCGCCCGAGCTCGCCACGGACATCAGCCAGTGGCGGGCGAACCTCACCAACAACACAACCTACCTGACCAGCACCGACGCGCGCCTGGCCGTCCGCTCGCCACGCGAGATCAGCCTGGTGATCTGGATCGCCACCGGCGACTCGCGGGTGATCCTGAACTGGGGGCAGGGCACCAGCTACATCTACCGGATCGACGTCGCCTCCGGAGGCACCGGCACCGTCCGCTTCGGCCACAACGGCGGGACGATCGCCTCGATCATCCCGCCGAACGTCGGCGGGACCGCGCGCCAGTACATCATCCACTGGTCGACCGAGTACGACGTGCGCGAGGGCGACTACTTCTCCGAGATGGCGATCTGCGACATCGCCTCTGGCAGCTGGTCGATCACCCGCGTCACCCACAACCAGCCGCAGGCGACGGCGGGCGGCGACCAGTTCAACCTCCGGG
>Ga0075163_10008869_pt1 | contig 13217 bp, 9 predicted proteins | sample JI1023141ADNA_FD_71478 | JGI IMG/M metagenome (GOLD analysis project Ga0075163, IMG submission 71478) | Wastewater effluent complex algal communities from Wisconsin, to seasonally profile nutrient transformation and Carbon sequestration -... | ecosystem: Engineered > WWTP > Effluent > Algae...
ATACGAGAACCTTTCATACCAACACAAGCTCCAACTGGATCAATACGCTCATCGTAAGACTCAACAGCAACTTTCGCTCTCTCACCTGGTTCACGAACAATCTTTTTAATAGTAATTAAACCGTCAGCAATTTCAGGAACTTCCATTTCAAACATACGCTCCAAGAAAACTGGAGATGTACGAGAAAGTACAATTGCTGGCGTTCCGTTTTTCATATCAACACGTGATACTACCGATTTAACGTTATCACCTTTTTTGAAAAAGTCAGAAGGAATTTGTTCTGTTTTTGGCAACAACAATTCGTTTCCTTCGTCATCCAATAATAAGATTTCTTTTTTCCAAATTTGGTAAACTTCTGCAGTAACGATTTCTCCAACACGTTCTTTATACTTGTTGAATACTTCGTTTTTCTCTAATTCAAGAATTTTTTGAACTAAATTTTGACGAACAGCTAATACAGCTCTACGACCGAAATCTTCTAAACGTACAGGCTCTGTAACCTCTTCGCCAATTTCGAAATCGTCACCAACTTTTTTAGAATCAGTTAAACTAATATGTTTACTCTCATCATAGTCGAATGAATCTTCTGCAAATTCATCATCAACCACAACGCGGTTTTTCCAGATTTCTAAATCCCCTTTATCAGGGTTTACAATGATATCGAAGTTTTTGTCGCTTCCGTATTTTTTAATCAACATACTGCGAAACACGTCTTCAATAATTGACATTAAGGTAACACGATCTACGTTTTTGATGTCCTTAAACTCAGAAAACGATTCGATTAGATTAACTGCCTGTAGCATAGCTTTTTTTTATTTGAATGATAAAACTAATTTAGTTTCCTTTATCTCCTGTAAAGGAATTGTTATTTGTTCTGTTATTATTTGTTTTTTCTTTTTTTCGTCCTTAACGGTTTTTGAACTTTCCACTACAATAGCATCTGCTTCTTTGTAGGAAATTAAATTTCCGTTTATTTTAGTACCATCTTTCTTTACCACATCTACCTCGCGACCAATGTTTTTTTGGTATTGTTTTTCAACTACAAAAGCCTCATCAATACCTGCCGAAGAAACCATTAATTCAAAGTCTTCCTGCTCACGATCTAATGAACTTTCTATGTGACGGCTCATATCAATACAGTCGCTAATAGCGATGTTTGACAGGCCATCCAACAATACTTCGATGCGTTTGTTTGGACTTACTTTAACAGAAATAATGAAACGATCTGTTCCATTTAATTTCTCCTCTACGAGTTGTGTTATGCTTTGTACTGTAATCATGTTTAAACAAAGAGGGGACTTTCGGTCCCCTCTGTCATTTTCTTATTTCGGCTGCAAATATAGGTGTTTTTTTGGGAAATGCAAAATTTTAGGGGATTTCGGTGGTTTTGATGTTAATTGAGCTTTGAAACTGCTCAATTTATTGATTCCGTTCTTATCTGCACGGATTGGCTTTGGCTCAGGCGGCGCTACAAATCCGCGCTAACGGGGTGTTTTTTCATAAGCTTATTTTTTAATGTTTAGTGAGAATAATTTTCCCTGTTATATAATTATTATTGTCGTTTATTGTATAAAAATAGAACCCTTCATCAGCAATTAAGTTATTCTGATTGTTTCCCGCCCATTTTCTGACATTCCTATCCGTCCAAACTAATTCACTACTCATATTATAGATGTTAATTATTGCTGAATCAGATAACTTTAAACATGAAAAATCCACAAATAAATCAGTATTTAATTTTAAATAAAAATCCTTCCTTAAAATCATTTGTTCGTTTTGGGAATAAGTTTTAAGACTAATTTCATTTGAATTAAATAATGAAACACTATCTATATAGTAATATGATTGATCAGGCAAAGAAACGTGATGGTTTGCGATGAACATTGTGTCAATTACTTCAGTTGTATCTCTAAAGTAACCTAAAGTCAAAAATAATTCACCACCCGTGGCAGTATAATTACCAGTAACCTTTACCCAATTTGAGGTATCAGTTATAAATACATTATTATAGATTTGCGGTTCATATGGAAGACTTTCGAAATTTGTAAAACCACTAATATCATTAACTGAAAAATAACACCCAATATTTTTCACTGCATATTCGGATGAATCGGCCATTACAATATAATAGCTTAATATATAATTCTCATTTGCTACAAGACTTTGAGTTAGTTGTGCGGAAATGTATTCGCTGGCTGTATGATTACCAGTTGGATAACCAATCGGAACAATTCCAACACAATTATTCCCTTGAAATGGTTGCTGATAACCAGCGCAATTGTTTGGTAGAGTCAAGCAGGAGTTTGTTGCGCAAGTTGATAAAAAATCACTTGATGCATTTGTTGGATCAAACCAGTTATTTATAAAGTTAATCTGCCCGCCATTAAACGGACATTGTGAATACTGTTCAAAACTCCCATTCGGCACAAGATTAGTTTGTGCTTTCATTGCAAAAAAAACAAGAGAAAAAAGAAGTATGTAGAATGTTTTTTGCATATAACTAAAGTAAACTAAATTTTGAGAAAAGCAAATTTTGGAATGTTAAATTGCAATTACGAAAACCTTACAATAAGTTGTTTTATAAAATGAAGTACTACTAAATGATAACTAATTACCTACACAACTCCCTCAACTTCTCCACTTCCTTATCCTTATTCATAATCTTATCAAAAACACTATAATTTACAGGGTAATCTGGCATAATGCCCCGCTTGGTATCGGGTACTTTTATGGCGTGCGTTAAATGATATAAAGGAATTTGTATGATAGAACCTGTGTTGGGTAAAATTACTTTACCACTAATCATTGCATTGCTTCCTGTTTGTGTGCCGCCTGTTTCCTCACCAATTGTTTTTGCACCTGCTTTGTATTTTAAGTAGGATGCCGTAACACCCGACATAGAAAAGGAACGGCCATTTGTTATAACATATACGTTTCCGTTAAAGTGATTTCGATAACGAGGCAATGCCAGGAAATAATGCGTCCACCTGCCTTTTTTAAACCAAGAAATTGGATAAATGCCAAATGAAAAAATAGTTAAGCGTGAAGCAAAGCCTATTTTTATTTTAGGATTAAGCGGCAAGAGATTTGGTGTTCTTCCAAACGGAAAGCTAAATGGCTTTGGTAATAAATAGGTTAGGAGGTAGGTTCCTTTTCCAACCTTTCCACCACCATTGTCGCGTACATCAATAGCAAGGTTGGTAATTTCGGGATGAGCTTTTAAATATTTAAATGATTTTCTAATAACTCTCCTCCATTTTTTACCAGCAAAATTATCTATATCCAATATCGCTAAGTTTTTGCAAACGGTATCTATTTTAAATTTAGCTTTTGAGTTTTTGAAAATAATACTCTTGTCGTGCACAACTTGCAATTTCAATGTGTCGAATTTTGAACCTATATGATTTACTGTTATATTTTGCGTGTCACCTTTTAAAGTTCTTACTTGCAGAGCGTAAGTAGAATCAGGTTTGTAAGCTGCTGCGTAAAAATATTTAAACCTATCTAAACTTAAGTTCTGTTTTTTGTAAGTGGTGTTTAATCCATCGCTCGAAAAAGTGCTGTACATTTTTTCGATTACATCTTTTGCATTGTTTCCGTTAATGGAAAGAATTTCATCTCCCTTCTGTAATTTTTTATCTTTAAGTATGTATTGTTTTACGTATAGTTTGTTTGTGTCTATTATCCACAAGTTACCAGGGAACATTGGACGGTTAACTGAATTGATGTTTTTGGTGTACTTTTTTGAAGGTAATGCAGCAGTGTGTCCACAGCCAATTTTTGCAATTATTTGACGAACGTAAAAACGAAACTGAAATTCATTTAACGAATCAGTGATTTGATTTTTTATGCCTTCTACATACAAATGCAGAGAGTCTTTTGTTATGTAATGATATGGATCGGGATGGAAATGTTTTAATCGTTTTTCTAAGATTGTTAAATCCTCTTTTAATTGAGAAGGCGAATATTTTTGGTCGATGTTATAAATTGGTTTTTGTGCAAATGCACTGCCAATCGTTGTAATTACAACAATAAAACAATAAAGAATTTTTTTTGAATATGTAAAATTTCTACTTAGCAGGCTTAATGTCGATTTTACGTTTATTTATTTCATAAATAATGAGCGGAACAAAAACGATTGTTGGTGCTAGCCAGCCAACAATTTCAGGAGCGTGTATCCACCGATTATTATTGTTCACTAAAAATGCAGTGAAAGCTCCAATGTAACTGCCCAGCATTCCGCCAATATGTTGAAGTAACCAATAATTTTTGTGTTTTATTTTTCCACGATAACGTTGAATGTTAGAGTAGGAACCTCTAATGCCAATGCTTCCGAAGACAGCGCAAACAATTCCAAATTGTAAATTACCTTTTACGATAACTAAAGTTCCAATTGATACGAGCGATAAATTAACAAGTATGTTGATACTATCGATTGCCCAATCGTACCAAGCTGCTTTTTGCTCGAGGTGTAATTTTTTTAATTTAAGTGAGCGAAGTGCGGTAATGCAAGAGTGGTAAGTGAAAATAGAAATGAAAAACAAAAACCAATTTTGTTTGTATAAAGAAACATAAAGTGAAGTGACAAAAACAACAGTCATAGCCCAAAAATACACGGAGCCAAAGGGACGATGTTGTTTAATTTTGTTCCGAAAAATAATTGCCCCTAAGCCCGCAAGCAAAGCAACGCAGCCAGCAAACACATGCACAAATAGTGAGTATTTTATAAATTGTTCCATTTAATTAAATAAGGAATTGTTGAGTTAAAGAATTAGAACGTTATTATTTTGTGCTAATTTAAATCTTCTTTTGTTAATAGCATATTAATTGTTTTAAGTTTAATAAACATTTGTATTTTAGTAGAATAAATTCCACGTTAAATCCTCATAAATGATTCGTATTTGTATTTTATTTTGTTTGTTAATTTTAAGTAGCATTGTTTTTTCGCAATCACCTATCTTAACAATTAAACCAGGAGGACACACAGCACTCATTAGGTCGATGGCTGTTACCAACGATGGTAATTACATTGTTGCTGCGGGAGATGATAAGGCGGTTAAAGTTTGGAGTTTACAAACGGGCGAAGTTGTGAAAGAGTTTTTAGGAGAAATTGGTTTAGGTTCTGCTGGAATTATAAGCAGTATTGCCTTATCTCCCGATAATAAATATTTAGCAGTTGGAGGAAGTTTTGCAACCGACATGACTTCTATGAAAGGCGGAGGCGATGTTCGTATTTACGATTTTAAAACAAAAAAAATAGTTGCTCTACTAACCGATAATGCTTTACCAGTTAATACACTTGCTTTTTCGCCCGATGGAAAATTATTGGCAACAGGTAATAAAGGGAAAACGATTCGCACCTATAGTACTGATAATTTTAAATTGCAGAAAACAATGGAGGGACACGAACGTGAAGTGTGGCATCTTAGTTTCGTTGGCAATAAAAAAATTGTGTCTTGTTCGTTAGATGGAACAGTAAAATTATGGAATTCAGAGAAGGGAAAAGAAATTGCTTCGCAAAAATTACATACAGGTATGATTACTAGAGTTGCCGCAAGCAAGGACGGGAAAAGAATATACAGCTCAGGTGAAGATAAGCAGATAATAGAATACGATGAGGATTTAAAAAAACTCACAATTGTTAATAGCACACAAATGGTTTCATCATTGGCTTTATCGGATGATGGATTAAAAATGCTGGTAGGCGGTTGGAGCAAACCTTTTTTATGTGAAGTGTATTTAAAGAAAAGTGATAAGTGGGTTTTAGTTAGTGCTTATAAAGGTCACGATCATACTATACCATCTTGCGTTTTTGTAAAAGATAAAATGGTTGCGACTGCAGGTGGTTTAAATAATGAAATTCACTGCTGGAATTATCAAGATTATGAAGATGGCAATATTGCCTTAGTTCAGCAGGCAGCTAAATTAGTTGGTTACGGACAACAAATTTGCGCAGTTGGTTTTAAAGATGAAAAAATTGGTTTTGCAGATTATTATTGTTCAGACCAAAGAGGTAAGGCGGACTTAACAACTTCTTTTAATTTGTTTACACACGAAGTTTTAAAAATACCTGCAAGCGAAGAAAAATCTTATGGTGATATTATGCTCACGCTTCAAGGTGTTGAGTTAAAACATGCTTATTATGATGAGTTTGGTTTAGCTGATGCTATGTTACAATTGATAAAAGATGGAAAACCAGTTTTAAGCATTTTAAGAAATGATTTTTCTGGATTTAATCACGCGTCTTATACATTCACCAATCAAACACGAATTGTTTCAGGCGGTACTGGTAATATACATATGTATTCGGGGCGAGGAGATTTGTTAGGAGAGTTTGTGGGTCATGCGGGAGAGGTAATTGCATTGTGGGTTTCGCCTGATGGTAAGCGAATGATTAGTGGTGGTTACGATCAAACCATGCGTATTTGGGATTTAACTAAGGTTAGTAATACAGTTAAGTTATTGACGCCCGATAAAATATTGCCTGCAACAAAAGCAACTTATAAAAAATTGTTTCCAAATTATGATATTGAAACAAGTGAAGGAATAGAAAAAATTTACAATGCATTAAGGGACAACGGTGCAATGACAACACTAAGTTGGTTTTTGTGCGAACCTAGAACCTATGAGCCAATTGCAAGTGTTTTTATTGGAGCAGATAACGAATGGGTAATGTGGAGCAACGATGGGTATTTTACAAGTTCTAGAAAAGGTTCTCGCTATATTGGTTTTCATGTTAACCAAGGAAGTGATAAGGAAGCGAAATTTTATCCTTTCGAGCAATTCGATTTAAAATTAAATCGCCCTGATATTATTTATGAGCGCTTAGCCTTGGGAGATAAGGAATACAGCGAAATGCTGTTAGCTGCACATAATAAGCGCGTAAAAAAAATGGGAATGAAAGAAGAAGATCTTTCGGTTGATTTGCATGTTCCCGAAGTTATTATTGAGTCAGAATCGAAGGAAGTAAATGAGAAAGATTTTCAACTTGTTTTTGATGCGGTAGATGAAAAATATGATTTAGATAGAGTAAACGTTTATGTAAATGATGTTCCTATTTATGGAAAAGATGGAATTTCATTAAAAGCAAAATCAATAAAGAAAACCAAGCAAAATCTTTCAATCGAATTACTTCCTGGTAAAAACAAAATACAAGTTTCTGTTCTTAATGTTAAAGGTGTTGAGTCCTTAAAAGAAACAATTTCTGTTTTTTATAAAACTTCGGATAACAATGAAAAGCCAACGTTGTATATTGTAACTATTGGGACAAGTAAATATACAGACGCGAATTACAATTTAAATTACGCTGCAAAAGATGCACAAGACGTAGCAAAATTGTTTGCTGATGCTAAAAGTCCAAATAGTCCGTATGCTAATGTTATTACTAAAACCTTAACCAACGAACAAGTTACTAAGGAGAGCATCAAACAATTAAAAACAACTTTAGCAGGAGCAAAAGTAAATGATGTGGTAATGATTTTTGTAGCGGGGCATGGTTTGTTGGATGAGAAGTTTGATTATTATTTTGCAACGCACAATATCGATTTTAATAAGCCAGGAATTAACGGAATTGCTTACGAAGAAATAGAATCTTTATTAGACGGAATTAAAGCAATTAAAAAACTATTGTTTATGGATACTTGTCACAGCGGAGAAGTAGATAAAGATGATGTAGTAGCTGTTGCAAGTACAGAAACAGAACAGGGCAATGTAATGTTTAGAGCAGTTGGTTCGGCAGTAAAAGAAAAAAGTGCAAGCTTAAAAAAGACATCCGAGTTAATGAAAGAAATGTTTACTGATTTACGTAGAGGAACCGGCGCAACAATTATAAGTAGCGCTGGTGGTGCAGAGTTTGCCATGGAAAGCGCTGATTGGAAGAACGGATTGTTCACCTATTGTATGCTTCACGGATTAAAAGACAAAGCAGCTGATTTAAATAAAGATGGCGAAGTATGGTTATCTGAATTACAAAATTATTTAACCGAAGAAGTTCGTAAACTAAGTAAAGGAAAACAAGTTCCTACAGCAAGATCGGAGAATTTAGTTTTGGATTATAGAGTGTGGTAATTAGTTTATTGGGTAAGTGGTTCATTGAGTTTATTAACAGATGAACCTAATAAACTATTCAACCAATAAGCTAATCATCCGCCCGCTTTCTTAGCTTTATAACCAGCTTTAGTAAGTATATCCACGATTTTATCTCTGTGTTCGCCTTGGATGAGAATTTCTCCTTCTTTAACTGTTCCACCAACGCCACATTTTTGTTTTAGCATTTTACCTAAAGCTTCGAGGTCTTCATCTTTTCCAATAAAGCCATTTACTCTGCTAAGCATTTTTCCGCCACCTAACCTGTCTAAATATACTTTTAGGTTTTGTTGAGCAGGAGCAAGGGTTTCCAAATCATCATTGTCTTCCGATTCGTAAGAAAAATTTGGATTTGTGCTGTACACAATGTCTTTTTTGTTTTTATCTTTTTTACTCATTATTTTCTTTTATAAAGTAGTAAAGCTGCCATTATTAAAAATACACATAAAACTCCAATAAGGTATTTAAGTGTGTAATTTTCTGATTTTAATTTATCAATGCTGATTTTATCTTCTATGTTATTTTGTGGGGTAACAGTTGTTTCTTCAATATCAGTTTCAGCTAATAAAGCATCTTTTTGTTTGTAATAAAGAGATTGATAAACATAGGCAGAATCAAATTTTTGTTCTTGCACATAAATATCTTTTAAAAAATTGTAGATAGATAAATTTCCTTCCGCATATACATTTTGTTCGCTAATTAATTTTGCCTGATATAATAAATCTTTCGCTTTTTGTAAATCTTTTAATTCAAAAGCTACAGAGGCTATGTTGTTGTAGCTATCTACAATATCTATTTCATTACCCATTAATTCTCTTAACTCGAATGCATCTTCGTAATAAGCGAGTGCTTCAGCGTAATTTTTTTCTGCTTCATAAATCGCCCCTATGTTATTATAACAAAAGGCTTGTAATTCGTGGTCGTTAAGCTTTTCCCCAATAGTTAATGATTGCGTGAAATATTTTTTTGCTACATCAAATTGTTTGGCTTCAAATTTTAAAATTCCCAAATTGTTTAGGGCAATAGATTTTTGTTTTAAGTTGTTCAGTTCATTAAATAATTGCAATGCTTTTAAGTAAGAACTTTCCGCCTCTTGTTTTTTGTTCATGTCGCTGAGTACATTGCCCAGATTTTGACGACTAAAAGCAATTCCTTCTTTATCGTTTAATTGCTCTCTAATTTCTAATGCTTTGGTGTGGTACTCAAATGCCTTTTCTAATTTTCCAGATCTGAAATTTAAAACTCCCAATAAATTATTTGCTTTTGCAATTAATAATGGTTTGCCAAAATTTTTAGCTGATTCGGCACAAGCATTTGCATAAGTATAAGCATCAGTCATATCATATGTGCGTGCAGCAAAACCTTTATTGTAAAGTTCCATTATTTTGCTCGAGTCATCGGGTAATTGTGCGTAGTAATTATCTATTAAGCTATCTGCGTTTTCGTTGGATTGTGCCAGTGCAAAACGAAAAGTACAACTGATAACTATCAGAATTAGTAATAAGCTTTTATTTAAATCACTTAAAAGGCGCATCGTTTCACAAAACAAGTCAAAAGTATTGATTTTTTTGAGTTTTGATAATTTGTTAATTATTTAATTGCTCACATCCTTTCAAACATCGTAATTTTAGGTTCTTAATTTAACATCCCAAACACATATGAAATTTTTTATTGATACAGCTAACTTGGCTCAAATTAAAGAAGCACAAGAATTAGGTATTTTAGATGGTGTAACAACCAATCCTTCATTAATGGCTAAAGAAGGAATTAAAGGCAAAGGACCAGTTCTTAAACATTATGTAGATATCTGCAATATTGTTGATGGAGATGTTAGTGCTGAAGTTATTTCAACTTATTATGAAGGAATGGTAAGAGAAGGCGAAGAGCTAGCAGCATTGCACGAGCAAATCGTTGTTAAAATTCCTATGATTAAAGAAGGAATTAAAGCAATAAGATATTTTTCTAACAAAGGAATTCGTACAAATTGTACATTGGTTTTTTCAGCGGGGCAAGCATTGTTAGCAGCAAAGGCTGGTGCTACTTATGTTTCTCCTTTCATTGGTCGTTTAGATGATGTTAGTACAGATGGATTAGCTCTTATTGAAGACATTCGTTTGATTTTTGATAACTATGGTTATGAAACTGAAATTTTAGCAGCTTCTATTCGTCACCCAATGCATATTATTGAGTGTGCTAAAATTGGTGCTGATGTTATGACTGGACCACTTTCTGCAATCATCGCTTTAGCTAAACATCCTTTAACTGATACAGGTTTAGCAACGTTTTTAGAAGACGCAAAGAAATTTGCTTAATCAATTTGAAAATGAGTTAATTTGAAGATTTGAAAATTATTTTCTCAGGCAATTAAAATTAATTCATTTTCAAATTTTCAAATAAAAAGTAACAAAAAACAATTTATAATTTATGTCATATATTTTAACAATAAACGCTCGTCAAATATTGGATAGCCGTGGAAATCCTACTGTAGAAGTAGATGTTTACACAGATAACGGTGTTATGGGCAGAGCAGCAGTGCCAAGTGGCGCTTCAACAGGAACACATGAAGCAGTTGAGTTGCGTGATAACGATAAATCTCAGTACATGGGAAAAAGCGTTTATCAAGCAGTTGAAAACATCAATTCCATTTTGCGTGAGCAATTAAAAGGAATGTACATTTTCGATCAAAATGGTATCGATAAAAAAATGATGGAAATTGATGGCACACCAAACAAAGCTAAGTTAGGTGCTAATGCAATTTTAGGTGTTTCATTGGCTGTTGCAAAAGCAGCTGCTGAAGAAGCACGTCAACCATTATTCAGATACATTGGTGGTGTAAATGCAAATTTACTTCCTATTCCAATGATGAATATTTTAAATGGTGGTGCGCATGCTGATAATGGAATCGATTTCCAAGAATTTATGGTTATGCCAGTTGGTGCTCCAAGTTTTTCTGAAGGATTAAGAATGGGTACTGAAGTTTTCCATCATTTAAAGGCAGTATTAAAAAAGCAAGGTTTATCAACCAACGTTGGTGATGAAGGTGGATTTGCACCAAACATTAAATCAAATGAAGAAGCATTAAAGTGTGTATTGCAAGCTATCGAATCTGCAGGCTACCGCCCAGGTGAAGATATTTATATTGCAATGGATGCTGCAGCATCTGAGTTTTATGATGCGAAAGAAAACGCTTACATCTTTAAAAAATCAACAGGAGATAAATTAACTTCTTCTCAAATGGTTGATTTTTGGGCTGATTGGAGCATGCGTTACCCAATCTTATCTATCGAAGATGGATTTGCAGAAGATGATTGGGATGGTTGGAAACAAGTAACAGACAGAATTGGAAAAACAGTTCAGTTAGTTGGTGATGATTTATTTGTTACAAACGAAACTCGCTTGGCTCAAGGAATTGAAACTGGTGTTGCTAATTCAATCTTAGTTAAAGTAAATCAAATTGGTTCTTTAACAGAAACTATTAACGCAGTTCAAATGGCACAAACAAATAGTTATACTTCTGTAATGAGCCACCGTTCTGGAGAAACAGAAGATACTACTATTGCTGATTTAGCAGTTGCATTGCGTTGTGGACAAATTAAAACAGGTTCAGCAAGTCGTAGTGATAGAATCGCTAAATACAATCAATTATTACGTATTGAAGAGCAATTAGGAGAGAACGCTCAATACCTTGGAAAAGACTTTAAGTTTTTGAAGAAGTAAAACTCTTATCGCAAATAAGTCCCCTATTCATCTATAAGTATAGCAGGAATAGGGGATTTTTATTTTATATTAATTGTTGTTTCATAAATTCATTAATTAGTGGCTTAATTCTTAGTTGGTTTATAAGGGTTTCAATTAAATATTATATCTTTATAAGCTAATGTAATTCCCTTTTAATCAAAATAGTACATACAAAAAATGAAAAAATATTTACTCTTAATCTTTACGTTTCTTTTTATCGGGATAACAACTAATGCACAAGTTTGTTTTGTAACTCATGTTGATTATTCGGCAGGTAGTCAACCTTACCAAATTGTAACAGATGATTTTAATAAAGATGGTAATTTAGATTTAGCTTACCCAAATATGGGGGATAACAATATTTCGGTTTCTTTTGGCGATGGTAATGGAGTTTTTGGTTCACCAACTAATTATGCAACTAGCACTTATACGCAGGCTATTGGTTCAGGAAATTTCAATGCAGATGTTTTTCCTGATATAGTATATACTACTGCTGGCAATGTTTATGTGATGTTGAATAATGGTTCAGGTGGCTTCGGAACTCCAACAATGTATATAAGTAACAGTGGACCAATGGATCTTGCGAGTGGAGATTTTAATAGTGATGGCTTTACAGATATTGTTTCTGCAAACCAGGCTACTGGAAACATTGCTTTGTTTTTAGGAAACGGCGCAGGTGTTTTTGGTACTGCAATTAATTTCACTACAGATATAGGTCCAATTGCTCTTGTTTGTGAATATATTAATAACGATGCTTTTTTAGATGTTGTTGTTTGTAATGGTATGGCAAATAATATTTCTGTATTGTTAGGAGATGGTTCTGGTGGATTTGCTCCAAGTGTTAATTATGCGGTAAATGCAAGTAGCCCAACGGATATTGCAGCAGCGGATTTTGACTTGGATGGTGATAAAGATATTGTTGTTGGATATCAAAATTCTAATGTGATTTCAGTTTTGCTAAACAATGGTTCGGGTGTTTATAGCGGTCTTGCTTCATATCCAACTGGAATTCCGAATAATAATATGAGTAGCATTACGTCTAAAGACTTTAATTCAGACGGCAAACCAGATGTGGTTGTAAACATAGAATACACCGATCTAATAGCGGTTTTTTTAGGAGATGGTGTAGGTGCTTTTGGAACTGCAATAACTTTTGCAACTGATATTGCTCCTCGTTTTCTTTGTTCGGGCGATTTTAATAATGATGGCAAATTTGATATTGCAACATCTAATTATAACTCTAACTCTGTTTCTGTTTTATTAAATAATCCTGTTCCAGTTGTACAAGCTTCTGCTACTGACACTTTAGTTTGCTATGGGCAAAGTATAGAGCTTAATGGTATCGGTGGTACTACTTATACTTGGACTCCACAATATATTCCTGGTTTTAATAC
>Ga0075163_10008870_pt1 | contig 13216 bp, 8 predicted proteins | sample JI1023141ADNA_FD_71478 | JGI IMG/M metagenome (GOLD analysis project Ga0075163, IMG submission 71478) | Wastewater effluent complex algal communities from Wisconsin, to seasonally profile nutrient transformation and Carbon sequestration -... | ecosystem: Engineered > WWTP > Effluent > Algae...
CTGCTCAAGACCTCGGAAGGCACGCTGATGTCGCCGGCGGGGACCTTGTTTCACGGGCGGCCGCTGCTGCTGGCTGGTTTGCACACAGTCCAAACAGGCATTGCCGTGGCAGTGCTTCCCTCCTCGCCGCCATGACCGCAGCACGCTGGAGCGAGGTGGTCGCGCTGCTCGAAGGCGGGGTGGGGACGGCGTTTCCCGCCGCGGCGCTGGTCTGTGGGTGCGGCGAAGGTACGCCCCTGTCGGTGGCTGTGGGTGCGGCCGAGCAGGGGACGTGGTTCGATCTGGCGTCGCTGACCAAGGCGCTGGCGACCAGCCTGCTGTGCATGCAGCTCACCCAGCAGGGGCGGCTTGGCCTCGATGAGGTCGTGATTCCCGGGGTCCCGGTGCGCAGCCTGCTCGCCCACACGAGCGGCCTGCCGCCGGGCTTCCTGCCGTCCCAGGGCGGCGACAGCAAGGGGCAGGCGCAGGCGCTGGCCCTGGCGCCCAGCGTCGAGACGCGCCGGCAGCTGGTGGCCCTGGCGGCGCAGACCGAGCGCGCTCCCCTCGCCGAGCGGGCGATCTACAGCGACCTCGGGTTCATCCTGCTGGGCGACTTTCTGGAGCAGCGCACCGGCGAGCGGCTGGAGATCCAGTTTGCCCGCCTGGCGACGACGCTGGAGCTGGAGATCGGCTATCGGCCCCTGGATGCCGGGCCAGAGCGCCTGCCGGTGGCGGCGAGCCGGATTGCGGTCACCCGTCGCGAGAGCCCGCTGCGCGAGCCGCTCCAGGGCATCGTGCACGACGACAACGCTCGGGCGATGCTGGGGGTCGCGGGCCATGCCGGGCTGTTTGGGACGGCTGGGGGCGTGATGCGGCTGACGCAGCGGCTGCTCGCGGCCTATCACGGCAGCCCGGCGGCGGCGGCGGCGCTGGGAATCTCGGCCGAGACGCTGCGGCGCTTCTGGGCGCTGCCCGCTGGCCCGGCCGGCGCGACCTTCGGGCTGGGCTGGGACCATCCCACGCCGCTGGGCGCCGGGCCTTCGTCGGCCGGTCAGCTGTGGCCGCGGGACGGCGTCGGGCACCTGGGCTTTACGGGGTGCTCGCTGTGGCTGGATCCGCCGACGCGCACGTTCGTCGTGCTGCTGAGCAACCGGGTGGCGGCTGCGACCCCGGCCGAGGCCGCGGCCTCGATGGCGGCGATAAAAGCGCTGCGTCCGGCCCTTCACGACGCGGTGCTGCGCGCCTACGGGGCCTGACGGAACGAAGGGGCAATCGCCCGGCCCAAAGTGGCCATCCGCCGAGGTACAATAGAGCCGCTTGGAGGATGCTCATGCGACACCTGGTCCTGGCTCTGTCTCTGCTCGTCGGTGCGGGCGGCTGTAGCGACGGTTACCGCTCGGTCGGCTTTCTGGCCCCGGTGGCGACGACGCTGCCCAAGGTCAACAACAACACCGCCAGCGCGGTGACGTTGGGGCTGGGCGATCTCAATGGCGATGGGCGGCTGGACGCGGTGATCACCGACAACCAGAATCAGGTGGACGTGCTGATCAGCAACGGCGACGGCAGCTTTGCCACCGGCGCCGCGTATGCGACCGAGAACATCGGCAACGGCTCGCCGCGCAGCCTGGTCGTGGGCGATCTCAGCGGCGACGGCCTCGCCGACGTGGTGGTCGGCCACGTGCAGCAGAGCACGATCAGCATCTTCTGGGCGCAGAACGACGGCAGGCTGGTGGCCGCGAGCGGGAACCCGCTGAACGTCGGCTGCCAGCCGGTGGCCATGGCGCTGGCCGATCTGAGCCGCGACAGCCAGACAGACATCGTCATCGCCTGCGCGAACCCGAACGAGATCCACCTGCTCAAGGGTCGCGGCGCGCAGAAGGGCTTCGATGCAGCGGTCACGCTGGCCTACGATCTGCCCGGTGCCAGCGGTCAGGCGCCGCCCCCGCGCAGCATCGCCATCGGTCAGCTCGACGGGGACGGCCTGCCCGATGTGGTGCTGGGCACCGACATGGACATGCGCATCCTGCTGAGCCCGCAGGAAAAGCCGGCCACCTACACCGTCAGCGCGCCGCTGAGCAACCGGCCGGGCGGGATCGGCATCGGCGATGTGAACGGCAACGGCGTGAGCGACATCTCGGTGGTTGTGGGAGGCCTGGACATCCGCGTCTACGAGTACGCGGCGGGCGGCACCTACCAGCAGGCCGTGGTGTACCAGGGCATCGGCGTCATGGGCCGGACGACCAAGGATGGACTGGGGGTCGCCGACTTCCTGCGCGACGGGCGGAGCGACCTTTTGACCATGCTGCCAAATCCCAACGAGCTGCACCTGGTGGTGAGCCGGGGCGAGAGCGGCCCGGTTGCCCAGCCGGTAAGCGGGATCAACCAGTTCGGCATGACGCCCTATGTCTGCGACGGCTGCCTCGTGCTGGGCGACATTACGGGCGACGGGCTGCCAGATGTCGTACTGCGCAATGGCGCCAGTGTGAACGCTCTGGTAACGGCCAGCCAAAACTAGGCTACTCAGGCGCAATCTGCCCAAAATCGGGCCGAAGTTCGGCCCTTTCCCCGCTACCTCGTCGCGGTTTCCGGCTGATAAAAACCACGTAGCTGCGGTAAGATGTAAAAAGGCCAGCGGAGTCGCACGGCCCCATGCTCATGCTTCGTCCCCTGCATATTCCGAGGGTCCTCTCGGCCATAAGTGCGGCGATCCTGGCCGGATTTTTGGCTTTTTGCGCGGCTGCGCCCGCGCTGGCCCGCGCGGAGTCTGCGGGCTCGGCCCGAGGCAAGACGGCGCAGAGTCAGGCTCTGTCGCTGTTCAAGGAGTCGCAGGAGCTCCAGAGGGCGGGAAATCCGCGCGGGGCGCTGGCCAAGCTCGATGAGGCCTACCAGCTGCTGCCGACGCCGACGCTGCTCTTTCCCATCGCCAAGCTGAACCTGGAGCTTGGGCAGCCCGTCGAGGCGCTCGATACGCTGCGCCGTTACCGCCAGGAGATGGAGCCGGCGGAGATGGAGCCCGGGCAGCAGCTCGGCGACGTGGACAAGCTGGAAGAAAAGGCGCGCGCGCAGCTCGCATACCTGCGCATCACCGCCGCCACTGGAAGCAAGGTTGTGGTCGACGGCAAAGAGGTGGGTGCGGCGCCGCTGTCCGACCGGGTGCCGGTAAATCCCGGCAGCCACAAGGTCGCAAGCTCCGGAGGCAAGAGCAGCGCCGAGAGCTCCATCGACGCCAAGGCTGGCCAGGAGGTCGCAGTTTCGCTGGAATCGTCGGGCCGGCGCGGCTATTTCCCGAGCACGGTGCCGTGGGTGTTCGTGGGCATCACGACCGCGGCGCTGCTGGCGACGACGGTGGTGGGCGGCATCGCGCTCAGCGACAGCAGCTACCTCAGCGGTCAGTGCGTCGACCGAATCTGTGTCGGCGGCACGGGCACCGACATCGTGGCCTTGAACAGTGCCGTCGCGGCGCAGCGCTCGCACAGCTCCATTGCCATCGGTCTGCTCGGTGCAACGGGCATCCTGGCCGTCACGACCTCGGTGCTGCTGATCATCGATTGGAAGCGGCAGCGAGAAGGGCGCACGCTCCTTTCGGAGCTTCGAGGCGGTCCGCGCTTGAGCCAGGTCGCTCCCCGCGTCAACTTTGACCTGGGTCTGACTGGGGACGGTGCCGGACTCTCGCTGGGAGGGCGATTCTGACCATCGAGCGGACAGATAGCGTCCTCGGCGAAGAGACCCTGCTCGGCACGACCATCGACAACCGCTATCTGGTTGAGAAGCGCCTGGGCGAGGGTGGCATGGGCGTGGTGTTTCGCGCCCGCCACGTCATCCTCAACAAGGCCGTCGCCATCAAAGTCCTGCGCAAGGCCCACGACGAGGCCGCGTGGAAGCGCTTCGTTCAAGAGGCGCAGACCGCCTCGGCGGTGAACCACTACAACGTCGTCGGCATCAGCGACTTCGGCGTCATCGGCGGCCACGCCTATCTGGTGATGGAGCTGATGGAGGGGCAGACCCTCACCGACGTCATCAATGCCGGCCCCGCCGATCCGCTGCGCGTCTGTCGCATCGGCGCCCAGATCGCCCGCGGTCTCCAGGCGGTTCACGACAAGGGCGTCGTGCATCGCGACCTCAAGCCCGACAACATCTTCCTCGTCGAGCGCGAGGGCAAACAGGATGTGGTCAAGATCGTCGACTTCGGGCTCGCCAAGAGCGAGGCCGGGCAGCGCCTGACCCAGGATGGCACCGTCGTGGGCACGGCCGAGTACATCTCGCCCGAGCAGGTGACGGGGCAGGACACCGACTACCGCAGCGATCAGTACTCGCTCGGCTGCATCCTCTACGAGATGCTCACCGCTCAGCTTCCTTTCGACGGTGAGTCCACAGCGACGCTCATCTACAAGCACGTCTACAAAAACCCGCTGTCGCCGCGCAAGCTGCGGCCGGAAATGAACATTCCTCCGTCGCTGGAGGCGGTCGTGCTGCGCTGCATGGCCAAAAAGCCCCAGGATCGCTTTCCCTCGATGGGCGCGCTTGAGCAGGCGCTGCTGGCCGAGGAGCAGATGCTGTCGCCGAAGCTCACCGGCGGTGGCGACACGCTGCTCGTGCACTCGGGCGCCTACGGTCCCCAGCAGTGGCAGAAGTGGACCGCAATCGGGGCCGGCGGCGCGGCGTTTCTGATCCTGCTGGTCTATCTGCTGGTGCGTCCGGCGTCGCCGCCGCAGCTGCCGCCCAACCATCCGGCGCTGGCAGCGACCGCTGCCGACATGGCGCTGCGCCCGGTCATTCCTTCGCCCTCGCCCCCCGATCTCCTGCCGGCCGCAGCGGCCAATCCGAACCCAGGTCGCGTCGGTGAAAACCCGACGCCCGGCGAGGAGCCCGATGGCCCCGGGGAGCCCGGCGAGCCGAACAAGCCCGAGGCCGGCAAGGATCCCCGTCCGAGCAAAGGAACCCGCGCGGCCGTCGCTGTGCGCTTTGAGCTGGAGCCCAAGACAGTCAACGCGCAGGTGGCCTGCAAAGGCCGCAAGGCGAGCTGCAAGGGCAGCTGTCAGGTGCAGGTCGCCGATGGTGCCTCGTGCACGGTGAGCGCTCCCGGATACGTGAACAAGATCATGCGCTTCAAGGAACTGCGCGCCGAAAAGAGCAAGCAGGGCAGCGTTCGCATCCGACTCTCGCCGATAAAGTTCAAGCTCCATTAAGCTCCCGAGCAGCGCCGCCGAAAGAGGCGTCACTCGACCCCCTCCTCCTCTTCGTCCGGCGTCGAGAGGGGCGGTGGCATGGTAGGCGGCGAGGGCCGCGGCTCCAGGGCGTCGAGCTCGGTGGCCAGGCTGCTGCTGAGCTGACTGGAGCAGCCGTGGAGCCGGCGCACGGCGGCCTCATCGCCGGTCAGCGCCGCCAGCGCCACGTCGAGCGCTCCGACGCGACCGGCCAGCTGCTCGGCGGCCTCCCGCGACCGGGCCCGCTGCCGCTCGGAGTCGGCCCGACAGCGCAGGCCGTAGACGCGCGCCACCCGCAGCTGGAGCTGGGTCCGCAGCTGCGCGACCCGCTGCGCGTCCCGCCGCAGCGCCACATCTTCGCGTGCGAACAGCAGTCGCCCCAGATCCCACTGCGCGCCCACCAGGTAGCTGGTGCGGTCGCCGTCGAGCGTCTGGCTGGGGGTGCCATCGGTCTGCGTCGAGTAGGCCCACTGCCAGCCGCGACCGACGCTGAGCCGCAGCTGCGGCAGGAGCGGCGCCAGGTGCAGCCGCGCCTCCAGCGTGCGCCGACCGGGTTCGTCCAGGTGCGCGTGGCGGATGGCCGAGCGCTGGAGCGCGCGCAGCTCGTCCGCATCCGACTCCGCGGCGTGGGCTGGCCGCCCGCAGAGCAGCAGAATCGCCACGAACAGTTGTGAACCAAACTTCCCAAGATTCCTAAAACGGGCCATGCCAAGCTCCTCAAGAGGTTGTGAGCTCTCTTGTTCGGCAGAGGCGGCGCAGAGTTGCGAAAAGAATCGCTTTTTTTAGGACCGCGCTAGGGCTGGCTGGCGGAAGAGGTGCGGCTGGCGACGGGGTCTGCGGCTGGAGCCGAGGCCGGAGCGGCGCTGTCGGCCTGGGCGAGCCGCTCCATGAGATCGGTGACCTGGTTGGTGAAGTTGGCGCGCTGCGCTGCGGCCAGGGCTGGTTCGCGCGGGCTGCGCCACCTGCTGGCATCGACCTGCTTGTTTCCGATCCGCAGCACAAAGTGCAGGTGCGGCTTGGGGTCGCGGGCCGACGGAGCGCTGCGGGGCGCACGGCCGTGTCCGGGCTGCGCGGGCTGCGCCACTGCGCCGATGATCTGCCGCAGCTTGACCGCCTGGCCCTCGGCGAGCCCGCGGGTCAGGCGGCCGAGGTTTTGATAAGTAGTCTCGACTCCGCCCGGGTGGCTGATGACCACCGTGAGTCCGCCCGGCGTCCGCGGTCCGGCAAAGGTCACCTTGCCGGCGCCGGCAGCGACCACCGGGGTGCCCGCTCCGGCCGGGTAGTCGATGGAGGCTCGCCCGCGCTCGCTGTGCACCAGCGGACGCAGGGCCGCAGCATCGGTGAGTCCGCCGGGCGTCTTGCCGTAGAGCAGCGGGGCGCGGCAGATGGCGCGCGCCAGGCTGTCGCCCGCTTCGTTGAAGTAGAGGGCAGTGGCTCCGGGGGCGGCGCCGGCACTGGGCGAGCTCACAGTGGGCGAGAGGAAGGCGCGAAGGCGTGCCTGCGGTCGCGCAGCTGCGGCCACCGGCTGATACTCGGCCGCGAGCAGCCGGCCGTAGCGATAGAAGCTGCCGCCGAGCAGGACCTTTTCAACCACCAGGCGAAAGCGATCGCCGGCGTGGGCATCGGTGTAGGCCGCAGCCTCGCAGGCAAAGACCTCGGCGAGGCGGGCGGCCAGGGCCGGCTGCTCGCCGGCGCGGGTGAGCGCTCCGATGAGATCGCCGTCGCGTTCGAGCACAACGGCAACCGTGGCGACCTGACGGGTGAGCAGCTGCTCCTGACGGGTGCTGACGAAGCGCTCGGCGCTGCCCGTGGCCACCCGCTCCAGGTGAAAAGCGGAGCTCTCGGTCAGGCGGTAATCGAGGGCAGCCAGGCGATCGTCGTGATCGTAATAAAAAGAAAAGGTCTGGCCGGCGCCGAGTCCGCCCGGGTCGAGCAGCGGACGCAGGCCGCTCTGAAGCTCGTCGGCGAGCGGGCCGGTGATGCCGTGGCTGCGCAAGGCGGAGGGCACCGTGTCGCCAACCTTGAGCGAGACTTCCACGATGCGCGGATAATCGGGCAGCGCCGTGAGGCTGCGCGAGCGGCGTGAGGAGCGGCTGGGCACCGGCGGTGTGCCCGGCGGCCCGAGCAGCCGGGTGCCTGCGTGCGTGGTCAGCGCTGCCCGGCGGCCGGCGTTGGCCAGCTCCATGAGCGCCGGCACCGACGTGTCGTGACGGTAGTAGAGCACGTACAGGTTCACAGCGCCGAGAAACAGCAGAAACGCGGCCAGTCCGATCGCTGCCCGGTGGCGGCTGAAGAGCGAAGCGCTGCGGCTGCCGCGGACGCGACTCGACGAGCCGGCAACGTAGAAGCTGCTACGGCCGGAGCGCGCACTGCTTCGCCGACGGGAACGGGGTGTGCCGGTCAGGCGTCCGAGCAGGCGCAGCGCTGTGGGGGCTGGGGAGCGTCGCCGCGACATGGAGAAGCCCCATGGATATCACGACGATGGCGAGGAGTGAAATTTTCGGATCGGGAGGTTATCGGCCGAAAAGCCCGCCGAGGCCGCGCTTGCCGGCCTCTTGGAGGGCCTTGCGCGGGTCGTTCTTGGCGGGTGCGGCCGGAGCGGCAGGTGCACCGGGTGCGTCGGGCGGTGCGCCTGGCCGGGTGGCGGGCTGCGCCGGCTGAGCGCCCAGACCCCCGAGGCCGCCCAGGTTGGGCAGACCCGCCGGCAGGCCCTGCTTCTGGCCACCGGCTGCGCCTCCGCCGAGGCCGCCCAGCACGTTCTGCAGCTGCTTGCCGCCGGCGCCTGTGAGCAGCTCCTTGCCGCGGCCGCGGGCGATCGCGGCAAGCAGCGCTGCCACCGTGCGCTCGATGTCCACCGGCTCGACCCGGGGATCGGTGAGGCTGCCGCTGAAGCGCAGCGCCACCGGGATGGGGCTGTCGGGCACCAGCCGGCCGCCGGTCAGCTTGCTGATGGTCTGCGGCGAGAGGTCGAGGTTGCCGGTCAGCGCGAGGGTCTTGTCGAGGCCGATGCTGCCGGCCAGGGCCATGGTGTTGTCCTCGGTGCCGAACTTGATCGGGCTCTTGGTCTGCAAGCGGCCGTTGGCGATGCTGAACTGCGCATTCAGATCGCGCAGCACCAGGTCGCGCTCGCCGGGAGCGGTCTGAAGGCCCTTGCCCATGCGCGCCAGCATCGGGTTTATGACCGGTCCGGCAACGCCAGCTCCCACAAGTTTACCGTCGGTGAGACCCAGTCCCATGTTGCCGGTGACGCGCGGTGCGATGTCGGCCCACGAGAGGCCGTTGCCATCGGCCGACAGATCGAAGCTGCCGTGGCCGTTGAGCTTCTTGCCGGTCTCGCCGCCGCGCATCGCCAGCACCTGGCCGAGCTCGATGCGCTCGAGCTTGGTGCGCAGCGAGAAGCGCGGCTTGCTGGGGCCGAAGTCGATCGTCGAGCCGCTGGCGGTCACGTTGCCACCGAAGGCCTGGCCGCGCAGCGTCTTGATGACCAGCTTGCCGCTCGACATGGTCAGCTCCAGCAGCAGGTCGCGCACCGCGGCGCCTTTGTACTTGCCGCTGTCGACCTCGATGCGGCCGTTCATGTCGAGGCGGCGCACAAAAGCCGGGACGCTGGTGCTGCCGCTGCTCTGCTCGGCGGGCTCTTCGGCCTTGCTGTCGTCGCCTTTGCCGAGGATGCGATCCAGGTCCAGGCTCTTGCCGACGAAGTTGAAGGTGATCTTGCGCGGCTCGTCGAGGCCCACGATGTCGGCGCTGCCCTTGAGGCTGCCGCCGGCGACGGACATGTCGAACTGATCGAGGCTGGCGTGGGCAGTGCCGAGCTTGTTGGGGTTGCCGGCGAAGCTGACGCCGATGCGCAGCTTGCTGTCGAGAAGACCGCCGGCCGCGCCCTTGCGCAGCGCCGGCAGGACCTGCGAGAGGCGCGACAGATCTAGATCCACCGGCGGGATCTTGAGATCCAGCCGGTTGCTGCCCGAGTCGACCTGTCCGACGACGCGGATCGTGCCACCGGGCAGGCTCAGCTCGGCCTGGCGAACGTTGATGAGCTTGCCGCTGCGCTCGATGTTGGCGCGCAGCTCCATGGGCACGCCGCCGTTTTTGTCGACGCTGCCCGGCACCCGCAAGGCGGCCTTGGTCAGGTCGAGATCGGCCTTGATGGTGGAGCTGGCCGGCGTGGAGTGGATCTGCGTGCCCAGCTCGGCGTTGCCGCGCACCGTGATGTCGCCCTGGTCGAGCTTGGCGTTGGCCATGGTAATTTTGGCGCCGATGTCGAGCGTGTCGCGCTGCTTCTTGATCGTGCCGCTGACGCGCAGATCGCCATCGATGCGGCTGCCTTTTGGCACCGATTTTTCGACGCTGGGCAGCAGACGCAGCAGCTTGTCCAGATCCACCGAGCCGGTGTCGAGCTTGAGGTCCAGATCGTCGGCCGAGTTGAACTTGCCCTTGAGGAGCAGCGCCAGCGGCCCGAGCGTAAGACCCAGTCGATCGATGTCAGCGGCGCCGCTCTTGATCTGGGTGCGCAGCTCCAGCGACAGCGGCGTGCCGGCGGGCTTGTCGAGGTAGGGCATCTGGATGGTCGCGGGCGTCAGATCGATCGCCGCCTCGACCTGCGCCGAGGTTGGCGAGCCGGAGGCCGAGCCCCGGATGAGCAGCGGTCCGCGCAGCTCGGCGCCAGCGGGCATCGCCGCCGGCGGCAGGATCGCGATCAGGCGCTCAAGCAGCAGCCCGCGCGAGCTCAGGGCCAGCTTGTTGACCGCCGGCGCCGTCCACAGGCTGCGCAGATCGGCCTGCGCGCTCACCACCATGTCGTTTACCACCAGCTCCAGCTTGTCGATCTTCATGTCGCCGGCCAGCAGGCCCGCGGCCAGCTGCGTCTCGATGCGCACGTCGGTGGACTGACCGCGCCGCGCCGCCGTCAGCCGGCTCGCGGAGCCATCTTCCAGCACCAGACCGCGCGCCGCCGCGCTGGCGCTCAGCTGCAGCTGACCGGCGTTGGCCGGCGTCTCCAGCTTCAGCTTCGCCTCGATCTTGGCGCGCTGCATGCTGACGCCGGGCGAGGGCGGCAGGAAGCGCAGGATCGGCTCGATCTCAATCGGCTGAATCTCAAGCTCGGCGCGGCGCACCAGCGCGAGCGGCTGCTTGGCCTGAAGGTCGCGCGGCAGCGGGCCGAGCTCCAGCGCCAGGTGGAAGTTGCGCTGCGCCGCCAGCACAGCCATGTCGAGCGTCAGCGAAAACGGCGAAAAGAGCGCCACGTTCTCGGCGGAAAACTGGATGTTGTCCAGGCGCAGCGGCGTCGCCGCACCATACGGGCTCGATAGATCGTAGAAGTAGATGCCGGTCTCGCTCAGCGCGGCGTGCACGATCGAGATGTCGCCCAGGCGATCGATCTCGTCCTGCGTCATGGGCTGGCCCTCGGGCTGCGTCGCCAGCTTGTCGAGGATGTCCTGATACGAGAGGTGCCCGTCGGCGGTGCGCGCGATCTGCACCTTCAGGCCCGAGATCTCGACATCGCTCACCACGACCTTGCGCCCAAATGACCACAAGAGTGGCCCCACGGCGACCTTGGTGCGCAGCAGACCTACCTGTAGGAGCGGCTGCGCCAGCACGCCGGTCTGCCCCGGCGGCGCGTCCAGCACGATGTCGTTTATCTCCAGCCGCACCGACGGCAGCAGCCTGAGGTGGATGCGGCCAAAGCGCAGGTCGCGGCCGACCTGGGCCTGAACCTTGGGCGCGATGGCCTTGAGCTGCTTTTCAGCGATTCCGCCCAGATCGACCAAAAAGCCGACCGCCAGGATGGCGATCAGCAGGGCGCCGACCAGACCGCCGACAGCAAGCAGGGCGATCTTCGCCCCGCGATGACGCTGAAAAAATCCTCTGGGAGTCGCTTCGTCCATGGGGTTTATGTTACATGCCCGGCCGCGGGAATGACTGCTCCGACTTGAATGTTAGGAAACTAGTCACTAGGTTTTTCGGTACAGCATCAAGACTTTGAAGGCAGAAAAGACAGACCCGGCGACGGGATGGGAACGAAAGTCCCCTCGCAATGGAGGAGCAATAGGGATGGCACCGCAACTTCGTGAAACGCGCTTTTGGCGCAGCGTGGCGCTCTTTTCAACCGGAGCGCTCATCACCCTGGCCTGTACCCGCGTCAAGGTGACGTGGGACCAGGCGGCTGGAGCGGCTCCGTCGGCCGCAGTGACGGCCGCCTCATCTGCGGCCGTGACGCCGGCGCTGCCGCCGCCGACCAAGTCGCAGATCGAAGATGCGCGCACCATGTCGCGCACCTTCGCGCAGGTTGCCGAGCAGGTCTCGCCCAGCGTCGTCTCGATCCGCGTGCAGAAGAAGCAGAAGATGCGGGCGATGCGTCGCGGGATGCCCTTTGGTCACGGCTTCTCGCCGTTCGGCTTCCCCTTTGGCGGCGAAGACGAGGATGATGGCGATGGCGACGAGCAGAGCGGGCCGGTGCAGAAGGGCGCCGGCTCGGGCGTGGTCATCGACGACAAGGGCTACATCCTGACCAACAACCATGTCGTCGGCGGCATGGATGAGATCAAGGTCCAGTTCCAGGACGGCAAGGAGCTGGCGGCCAAGGTCATCGGCACCGACCCGCGCACGGATCTGGCGGTGATCAGCGTCGATACCAAGGCCTACAAGGTCAAGGCCGCCCGGCTCGGCGATTCAGAGAAGCTGCTGGTCGGCGAGTGGGTCATGGCCATCGGCAATCCGTTCGGTCTGGACCACACGGTCACCGTCGGTGTGATCAGCGCCAAGGGGCGCTCGGGCATCGGCGATCGCCGCACCAGCTACCAGGACTTCCTTCAGACCGACGCGTCGATCAACCCTGGAAACAGCGGTGGACCGCTCGTCAACCTGAACGGCGAGGTCATCGGCATCAACACCGCGATCCTGGGCCCAGGCGGCAACATCGGCATCGGCTTCGCAGTGCCGTCTGATATGGCGGGGCCGGTGGTAAAAGAGCTCATCAGCAGCGGCAAGGTGCGGCGTCCGTACCTGGGCATCTCGATGCAGGAGCTCACGTCGGATATGGCGCGCGCCATCGGGGGGCCGGAAAAGGGCGCTCTGGTGCAGGCGCTGACCAATGGCGCTCCGGCCGAGAAGGCGGGCGTCAAGCGCGGCGACATCATCGTGAAGGTCGATGGCAAGCCGGTGACCAACTCGCGCGATGTGCAGCGTCAGGTGCTGACGCGGCGGGTCGGCGACTCGGTGGCGCTGGAGCTGTGGCGCGATGGCAAGGCGGTGACGCTGTCGGCCAAGACCGCGGAGCTGCCGGGCGATGAGAACGCGGCCGTAAACGGTGGCGGCGACGATGCGCAGGGCGGCAAGGCGCGGCTTGGGCTGAGCCTGCAGACGCTGACTCCGCAGATGGCAGAGCGCTTTGGACTCAAGGCCGAAGGCGGCGTGCTGATCAATGGCATCAAGCCGGGCAGCCCTGCGGCGGAAGCGGGTCTACAGCGGGGCGATGTGATCCTGGAGGTCGATCGCCGCTCGGTGAAGACTGCCGAGGAAGCGGTCAAGAGCCTCGCCAGTGAGCGCGCCGGCGGCCATGTGCTGCTGGTGCAGCGCGGTGAGGTCGCGATCTTCGTGCTCGTTCAGCCGCCCGCAGCCCCAGCCCCTGCCCAGAAATAAGTGAAGACCTACCTCTTCGCCTGCATCCACAACGCCGGCCGCTCTCAGATGGCGGCCGCGCTGTTCAATGCGCTCTGCGAGCCTGCTGATGGGCGGGCCCTATCTGCGGGAACGAATCCCGGCACCCGCGTTCATCCGGAAGTGGTTGAGGCGCTGCGCGAGCTCGGCATAGATGTCGCTGAGCAGACGCCGCAGCGTCTCACTGCGGAGCTGTGCGCCGGCATCGACATGCTCATCACCATGGGCTGCGGCGATGCCTGTCCCGTGGTTCCGGGGGTGCGGCGCGACGACTGGCCGCTGCCCGATCCCAAAGGCCAGCCGATCGAGACGGTGCGCCTGATCCGCGACGACATCGTCCGCCGCGTCCAGGCGCTGCTGAAAGCCGAGGGCCT
>Ga0075163_10008872_pt1 | contig 13212 bp, 10 predicted proteins | sample JI1023141ADNA_FD_71478 | JGI IMG/M metagenome (GOLD analysis project Ga0075163, IMG submission 71478) | Wastewater effluent complex algal communities from Wisconsin, to seasonally profile nutrient transformation and Carbon sequestration -... | ecosystem: Engineered > WWTP > Effluent > Algae...
CGTTGTGCTGGATGACCATCGCCCCCTCCGTGAGGTCGATGTCGTCCCACTCGAGCGCGCAGATCTCCGAGACGCGCATGCCCGCGTCGAGCGCGAGCAGGCAGATCACCAGCGCGTCGGGGCCGCGCTGCTGTGCTGCCGCGACGAGGTCGTCGATCGCCTCGTCGGAGTAGACCGCCATCGGCCGCTTGCGCGGCAGGGGCAGGCGCTCGATGTTCGGCACCACGTCGATCGCCTTCAGCTTGCGGGCGAAGCGGAGCAGCTTCCCCAGCTTGGAGAGGACGACGTTGGCGGTGCTGGCGGCCATGCGGCCGTGCAGCGCGGCACGAAAGCCGGAGATGCGGTCCTCGTCGAGCGCCCGTAGCGGTAGCTCGCCGAGCAGCGGGGCGATGTGGTTGCGCCACATCTTGCCGTAGTAGTCGCGGGTCGAGGGCTTCTGCAGGTTCACGTGCTCGGGCTCGAAGCGTTGTTTGTAGAAGTTGGCGAGCGTCATGACGGGCGCTCCCCTCGGTGGCAGGACCTCCTTTCGTGCTGGTGCGAGCTCGGCCGCCGCAGGCAGCTCTGGCGCACCCATGAGCGCGAGCAACATGGACGGCACCTGACGCTCGCCCCACAGGCGGGCTTGTCTCGGGTCCATCCCCGCGGGCGCCACAGGGCGTCGACGGAGCTCTTGTTCGGGGCGCGCGGGGTGCATGAGGCGGATGTCGAGCTGCCAGCGGCTCGTGTCTCTCGGGTAAGGACGCAGGCTGATCTTTATGTCGACCGATCGCGCAGATTGGCCGCCATCCCGAAGCCAACCAAGTATGGCATCGCGCGTCCAGGCAAGCGCTTTTCCGAGGCGCATCGGGGCAGGAACCTGCCCGCGGGCCGCACGGTCGCGAACGGCTTTCGCGGAGATGCGGAGCAATGTAGCGAGGTCCGGCACATACAGGATGTCCGGCAGATGCTCCAGCGAGGCGGCAGGCTGACCGCCCTCTTCCGCTCCCTTACCCCGAGGCCCACGGCCCATCGCGCCCCCCCTCCACACCCACGTAAACACGCTAGCGGTCGTCCAGGAGCGTGTCACCGGGAAAGAATGAGCTGTGCCCTTCCGCCCGCGCGACCAGGTTCCGGCGCGACCGGCAACGCCTCGACCTCCGCCCGGCGGCGCCGAGCGCCCCTGCTCGGCCCCCTCGGTCGATCACCCCTGGTAGCGCCCGGACGCCCCCGATGCGCTCGCCTGGGCGCTCACGCGAGTGCCGCCGCAGCCGCGGGCGCCTGAACCGCGGTCATATCTCGGTGCGGGAGGCTGGCGGCACCCGCGATTCGCGCCGGAAGATCAGCGTCGTATGTGCCACATGAAAGCTCAGGAAACCCGCGGAGAGCGCGACGAACGCCCACCGGACCCATGGCTCGTGGCCAACATAGGAGGTGGTCGACAGCGCCACACCAGCCAGCCATAGCGAGGGCGTATAGGCGGGGGCCAGGAATCCCAGCGCGTGACGGCTCCACCTGCTCTCCGGGCGGTGGATCAGGGCGAGCCAGCTCGCGAAGTAGGCGACCAGGCCGAGACCATACACGAGCAACCCCGCGCCGGGTTCGAACACCGTCACGCCGGGCAGGGCGAACAGGGCGATCCTCAGGGTGTTCTCGGGGATGCTGATGATTGAGGGGACCTCGTGCCAGAACACGTCCCGCGAGAAGGCGGCCGGCAGCTTCGCTGCGAGCAGGATGTTCCATACCATCACGGGTGCGAGCAGCCAGATGCCATTGTATGTCACCACCGTTGCGATATCAGGCATGGCTCGCTCCGCGATCGACGGCGTACGATTCTGCCCGTCGCCGCCGAGAAACACAAATTCGCAGATCGCCCGCTCCGGCCTCCCTTGTTCGTCGACGGCGCGACCCGATCGCCCTTGCGGAACGTATAATCCACCAGTCTGGCGCTCACCCCGTCGCGCACGACCTGCGCCTCGCTGAACACCGCCTCGCGGCCCCAGCTCGCCTCGAAGCGCGGACCGTCCTGGAACTGGACGTGGAGGTGTGGCTCGCTCGAATTGCCGCTGTTGCCGCACGCCCCGAGCAGCTGCCCGCGCCGGACGCGATCACCAACCTTGACCTTGAGGCTGCCGGGGACCGGGTGCGCGTACGCAGAATAGACCTCGCCGACCTGGCGCAGCACGACCAGGTTGCCGGTGGCAAAGAACCGGTCTTGCTCGCCGGGCACCCCGTCGACTGCCGTCACCACTGTCCGTCCGACATGGCGAGGATGTCCTGACCGTACGCGTAATAGTCCGCGAGCTCGCGGCCGCTGCCGCGGTGGGTCTTGCCGTCCGCGCCCACGATGGCTGGCTTGTGTGCGCCTGAAGGCGTGAGCTCGCTGCCGTGGCTGCGTCAGCCGCGTTCGCCATGCGAGCGCTTGCGCCGGATCGCCAGCTCGGCGATCAGGTCGACGGCGAGCGTGACGCCGAACAGCACCACGCCGATGGCGAACAGCGCCTGGTAGTGTTCGCCGCCGCGGGCGGCCTCCCCGAGCTCCGCCGCGATCGTGGCGGTCAAGGTCCCGACCGGTTCGAGCGGGTTGCCCGGCAGCTGAACCGAGTGACCGGTCGCCATCAGCACGGCCATCGTCTCACCGACGCAGCGCCCGAGCCCGAGCAGCACCGCGACGAGCAAGCCGGAGCGCGCGGCCGGCAGGAGCACGTGCCAGGCCGTCTCGCCGCGGGTCGCCCCGAGGGCCTGGGCGGCCTGACGGTACGTGTCGGGGACGGCCCGCAGGGCGTCCTCGCCGAGCGAGATGATCAGCGGCAGGGTCATCAACGCGAGCAGCAGTGCCCCGTTGAGCGCGTTGAGACCGATCGGCGCGCCGACGGCCTGGAGCGCCGGGCCGAGCACCATCACCCCGATGAAACCCCACACCACGGAGGGCACGGCGGCCAGGAGCTCGATGATCACCTTGATCGGGTCGCGCAGGCGCTCCGGCGCGAACTCGGCCAGCCACACCGCGGCGGCGAGCCCGAGTGGGACGGCGATCACCAGCGCCAACCCGACGACCCACAGGGTGCCGAGCAGCAGCGCGAGCAGGCCGAACTCCGGGGGATCGAGGTCCGGCTGCCAGCTCGTCGAGGTGACCATCGACCCGTGCGTCAGCAAGAAGCCGAGGCCCTCGCGACCGATGAAGGCGAAGATCGCCACGACGAGGACGATCGCGCTGACGCCACAGGCCGCGATCGTCCATTCGACGAGGCGCTCGCCCCTCCGCCGGTCGCTCATGCGTGGCCCTCCGCGGGCACAAAGCCGCTGGCGAGCACGAGCGCCTGGCCCTCGGGGCCGACGGCCCAGGTGATGAACGCCGCTGCATCTCCCGTCGGCGGGCCATCGGTGTACAGATACAGCGGGCGGGAGAATGGATAGCGGCCGGCGGTCACGCTGGCGAGCGAGGGGACGAAGCAGGGGCCGTCGTCGGTCGCGGCGACGCAGACGAAGCGCACCGCGTCGCTCTGGTAGCCCATGCCGCCGTAGCCGATCGCGCACGGGGCCGTGTGGATGACGTCGACGACCTGCTGGGTCCCGCTCTGCTCCATCGTCGGGGCGAAGCGGCCGTGCGCGCCGAGCACGGTCGATCGAAAGTACTCGTGGGTGCCCGAATTATTGTGACGTCCGAGGCGGACGATCGGGTCGCCGCCGGGGCAGGCGAGCGCGACGCCCAGCGACGACCACGTCGCGCACTCGCCGTCCTCGGCGTAGATACAGCGCAGGTCGGCGATCGACAGCCGCTCGACCGGGTTGTCGCGGTGCACGTACACGGCGAGCCCGTCGTGGGCGAGGACGGTCGGGTGAGGATCGACGCCCCGGGCGCTGGCGGCGGCGAGCTCGTGCGGCTTGATCTCCCGGCTGGCGGCGGCCATGTCGGTCGTCCCGTCGATCAAGCCCGCGAGCCCCGTACCCGTGCCGCCGCCGGACACGGCGACCGCCGCGTGGGCCTGGATGTGCGCGTGGCGCTCGGACAGGCGCACCATCAGGTTGACCATGGTGTCGCTGCCCTTGACCCGGAGGATGACGCGGTCGTCCGCAGCGCAACCTCCGAGCAGCACAGCGAGGACCGCCAGCCTGCGACTATCCATATTCGCCTCCGAGATAGCCGCGGGTCCGCGGGTCGACCGGCGCCGAGAACATCGCCGGAGTCGGACCCACCTCGACCAATTCGCCGAGCAGCATGAAGGCGCAGCGGTCCGCGATCCGCCGGGCCTGGGCCAGGTTGTGGGTGACGATGACCTGGGTGACCTCGCGCTGCATGGAGCGCATGAGATCCTCGATCGCCCGCGTCCCCTCCGGATCGAGCGCCGAGCACGGCTCGTCGAGCAGCAAGATCCGCGGACGCAGCGGCAACAGGCGGGCGATGCACAGCTTCTGCCGCTCCTCGAGCGACAGCGACTCGGCGCTGTGTTTGAGGCGGTCGCGCACGCGCGGCCACAGACCGACGCGGGTCAGCGCGTCCTCGACGACCCGCTCGGCCTCGGCCCGGGGCGGCGCGCCGTGGTGCAGCCGCAGCCCGAACAACACATTGTCGCGGATCGACATCGGCAGCGGGTTGGGTCGCTGGAACACCATGCCGACGGCGCGCCGCAGGCAGAGGGTGTCGACGTCCGGGCTGCGCACGTCGTGGCCAGCGACCTCCAGCCGCCCCGCGATCCGGGTCCTCGGGGCCTCGTTCATGCGGTTGAAGCAGCGCAGCAGCGTCGACTTGCCGCAGCCCGAGGGGCCGACGAGCGCGAGGATCTCACCCGACGTGGCGACGAGGTCGACGCCCGCGAGCGCCTGGAACCCGCCGTACCACAGCGAGAGGGCGGCGGCGACGATCGGCGGGCTCACCCGAACCTCCCGGCGAGGTAGTCGCGGGTCCGTGGCTCGCGGGGGTCGGCGAACAGCTCGGCCGTCGGCCCCTCCTCGACGAGCTCGCCGTCGAGGAGAAAGGCGGTGCGGTCCGCCGTGCGCCGGGCCTGGCCGAGCAGGTTGGTGACGAGGATGATCGTCATGCTGGCCCGCAGCTCGGCCAGCGCCTCCTCGATCCGGGCGGTGGTGATCGGATCGATGGCGATCGAGAACTCGTCGAGGCACAGCAGCTCGGGCGCGGTCGACAGCGCCCGCGCCAGCGTCAGGCGCTGCTGCTGCCCGCCCGAGAGGCGGGTCCCGAGCTCGTCGAGGCGGTCCTTGACCTCGTCCCACAGCGCGGCGCGGCGGAGGCTGGTCTCGACGATCTCGGCGAGGCGGTCGCGGTCGCGCACGCCGGACATCCTCGGCGCGAGCGTGACGTTGTCGCGGATCGACAGCGGCAAGCCGACCGGCAGCGGCAACACCATGGCGACCCGGCGGCGCAGCGCGGTCGGGTCGAGGCCGGCGATCGGCGCCCCGTGCAAACGCACCTCGCCGCTCCAGCGGGCGCTGGGCACGTGCTCGAGCGTGCGGTTGAGCACCGACAGGAGCGTGCTCTTGCCGCTGCGAGCCGGGCCGATGATGGCGAGGATCGTGTTGCGCGCCACGGCGAGGTCGAGGTGGTTCAGCGCGACCTGGTCGCCGTACCTGGCATGCAAGCCGCGGACGGCGACGGCTTCGGCTACCACGCTCGCCTCCCGCGCAGGCGCCAGCGCAATGCGATCGCGGCGCTGTTGATCGCCATTACCAGGACCAGCAGGACCAGCGCCGTGCCGTACTTCGCGTCGTCGGGCACCCCGGGGATCTGGGTGAGGAGCACAAAGAGGTGGTTGCTGAGCGCCATCGTCTCCTGCGTCGGGCTGGTCGGCACGACGGGAAGGTAGAGCGCGGCGCCGGTGAACAGGATCGGCGCCGTCTCGCCGGCGGCGCGGCTGACCTGCAGGATCACGCCGGTGAGGATCCCCGGCAGCGCGTTCGGCAGGACGATCGCGCGGATCGTCTGCCAGCGGCTGAGCCCGAGGTTCCAGGCCGCGACGCGGAACGCGTGCGGCACCGAACGCAGCGCCGCGCGCGTCGACGTGATGATCACGGGCAGGGTCATCACGCCGAGGGTGAGCCCGGCCGCGAGGATCGACGCGCCGAGGTGGAAGAACAGCACGAACGCGCCGAGGCCGAACAGCGCGTGCACGATGGAGGGGACCCCGGCGAGGTTGACGACCGCGAGCTCGGCGAGGCGCGTCAGCCGGCCGTCGCCCGCGTATTCGGACAGCCAGATCCCGGCGAGCACGCCGACCGGCACCGCGAACACGAGCGAGACGCCGACCAGCCACAGGGTCCCGAGCAACGCGGGGAACAGCCCCCCGGCGGTCATGCCGTCGGTCGGGAAGGTGAACAGGAACTCCAGCGAGATCGCCGGCGCACCGCGGTACAGGAGCAGCCCGACGATCGCGATCGCGGGCGCCGCGGCCAGCAGGGCCGCGAACCCCAGCGACCACGCGGCCACGCGGTCCCCGGCGTGGCGCCGTCGATCGCGGCCTTTCAGGTCCCGACTCATCGCTCGTTGTCTACGCCGCGAATGTGACGCTTCGGCCGCAGGCTCCGCGGGTGCGCGTGCAAAGGCTGCATCGCGAGCGCGGACGCCGTCCGCGTGGTGCATTCAGTCGACGGGCCCCGGGGGGCGCGCCATGCGAGGTAGGGCACATGCAACGTTTGCGGGACGCCCGAAAGGCGGCCTCGTTCGGACAGTCGCGTCGCGCTCGTCGACGACGATCACGGGGCGTCGTCGGTGGGCGGCGACGGATCGAGTCCTCGCAGAAACAGACGCGCGACCCGAAGCGGGCGGAACATGGCGCTCTTTTTGTCCTGGTGGGCGCTCATCCGGCGCAAGATATCGTCGAGCAGGACGACGGCCTCGGCGATAAATGGCCCCTTGTTGAGCATGACGCACTCGGCGCGCTCGGACATCGCCGCGTCGGTCACCTCGGCGCGGGTCGGGCGTCCGGTCCTGGCCAGGGTCTCCAGCACCTGGGTCGCCCAGACGACCGGCACGTGGGCCGCCTCGCACAGCCACAGGATCTCCTCCTGCACCTCCGCGAGGCGCTGAAAGCCGCACTCCACCGCCAGGTCGCCGCGGGCGATCATCACGCCGAAGCGGGGGTTTCGCATCGCGGCGAGCAACAGCTCGGGGAGCCGCTCGAAGCCGCCGCGGGTCTCGATCTTGAGGATCACCCCGAGGTCGGCGCGACCGAGCGCCGTGAGGCGGTCCTGCAAGGCGTGGACGTCGGCCGGGTCGCGGATGAAGGAGAGCGAGACGATGTCGGCGGTCTCCGCGGCGAACGCGAGGGCCTCGCGGTCGCGCGCCGTGAAGGCCGGGATCGTGACCGCGGTGTCGGGGAGGTTGATGCCCTTGCCGGCGCGCAGCTTCTCACCGGCGAAGCCGGCCGCGGTGATGCGCACGAAGAACGCGTCGGCGGCGACGGAGGTGATGACGCCGCCGATCCGACCGTCGTCGAGCCACACGGCCTCGCCGACCCGCACCATGTCGACCAGCTCCGGCGGCTCGCACGGGATGCGCGCGGGGACCCCTGCGCTGCCCGGCGTGGCGCTGCGCGTGAGCGCCAGGGTGTCACCGACGCGCAGGACGAGCGGGCTCTCGAGCGGCGGCAGCGAGTCGATGGTGGCCTTGCCGGCGGGCCCGTGCACCACCGTCCCGGTTTGCACATAGGATGTCCTTTGGGACAGGATCTCGGCGGCTCCGTCCGTCACCGACGCCACGCGCCAGCGCCGGACACGGCCGCGAGCGTCGCGCAGCTTCAGCTTGTCGCCCGGATGAAGGCTCGCCACGAACGCGGCCGGTACCGGCAGCGCCGGCGTGCGAGCTGCGCTCGCCGAGCAGGTCAGCCAGGCGCGCGCGGGGGCCAGCACCTCGCCCAGCGCGTTCCGCTGGGGGCGCAGCTTGAGCACCTCGGGACCCGGCGCGAGCGCGCCGGTGCGGCACTTGGGGCCGGGCAGATCGACGGCGATCTGGCACGGCCGCGCGAGCGCACGCGCGGCCGCTCGCACGTTGCGGGCCATCGCTCGCCACGCGGTCAGATCGTCGTGCGCGGCGTTGATGCGGGCGCAGTCCATGCCGCTGCGAATGAGCGTGTGGACCCGCGCCGGGTCGTCGGCGTCTTCCCAGGCGAGGGTCACCATGATGCGGACCCTGCGGCTCGTCGGAGGCGGTCCGAGCAGCCGGTCGTTGTGCTCCTGGAGGAGCGCCCGGCCGCGTTCGCGGGCCACGGCGCTCGTGTCGGTCCCGGCGCTCGCGTCGCCACCGATGATCCGGTCGAGCACCGCGAGCACGGCCTGCAGCGTCGACAGCACGTGGGGCTCACTGCGCCCGAGCGACGAGAGGCCGCGCTCGGCGAGCTGGCCCTGGAGCTCGCGATAGTCGCCGCGGCGCAGCGCCAGGTAATGCAGCAGGTTCACGGCGCTCGCCCGCTGCTCGGCGTGCACCGTGGCGAGCAGGTGGGCGGCCGCTCGCTCGCTCGCCCGCACCTCCGCGAGCAGAGACAGCAGGGTGTCTCGTAACGCGGTCCACGGGGGTCGATGGTCGCTCGGCATGATATCGGGGCTCACCAGTCCGCCGGCTCGGCACGTCAATGCGGTGACAGGTACGCGAGATCGTAGCGACGGGCAAGGGCCGGCGATGCGCACGATATGCCGGCCCTGGTGGATCGCATCGGCCGCGATCCACGGGGCTCAGGCTCGCAGCCGCGCGATCAGGTAGTAGCGCCCGGGCCCAAGCTCCACGTCGGTCACGGACTCGAAAAGCCTGAGGCGGCCCGCGGCGAGGAAGCCCTGGATCTCCGGATCTGCGCAGTGGTGGGCGTATTCCGCGGCGCCGAGGCAAGTGACGACGGTGAAGTCGACCTTCCGGGCGATCGCCTCCCGGATCATGCGCTTGATCGTGGCCGAGACGCCGTTGATCTCGAAGAAGGTGTCGGTGAGCAGCGCGATGCGTGGGTGCAGAACGGATACGGGCGCAGATCAGGCCGCACGTCGCCCGCGACGCTCAGGGTAGGGGTTAGGGAATGACGAGGCCGCATTCTCGCGCCACCTCGTTCCAGACCTCCGACCCCGAGAGCGCCCGACAGGCCGCGGCGATGAGCCCGTTTCGTGAACTCGGGTAGGTGACAAGCGTGTCGGGGGGGCCGTGGTATTCGATGGTCTCCCCGTCGAGTGCGACTGTGGCGTTGATGAACAGCGGACCCGCGGCGCGCAGGCGGATGACGGTCGAGGACATCACGGTGTCCCATACGACGAGGCCTCCGTGTTCATCGGTGAGCAGCACGCGCTCGCCGTCGCGGAAGAAGCTGCGTCGACGGCCCGTGGCATAGTGGGCGATCGACGTGTTGTTCGTGCGCGTGGGCAGGTCGATCAAAACCGGCTCCTCGCCCGAGAGCGACCACAGGAACGATCTTCCGTCGCACGAGGTCAGCAGCGTCGCGCCGTCGGGTGAGAGCTCGGAGGCGCCGACCAGGCGCAGGTGATCGTAGGTGCAGCGATCCTCGGCGCGAAACCTCAGCCGGCCGGTCGCAGGGTCGTGGACGTGGGTCGTGATCCCCACCCGCGTCACCAGCGAGCCATTCTCGGCGAAGGCCAGCTCGAGCAGGGGGAGGGGGCGGCGATCCGCGATCGGGAGGTCCATCGTGGCGAGCATCTCGCACGCCGTGGTCGACCACGTCGTGATGCGAAACGCGCCGATGAGATCGGTCGTGATCGGGTTCCGCTCACCGGTGAGGACCGCGATGCGCTCGCCGTCGCGGCTGAGCACGATGGCGACGCCCGGTGCCGGTGCCCCGGCATATCGGTGCGCCTCACCCGTGATCGTGCAGCGCAGCGCGCCGCTGGCCGTCTCGAACACGTCGATCGAACCCTCCGCGGTGACCGCGAAGCTGCGCGGAGCCCCGTGGGGCAGGTACCATTCGCCGTCGCTCGCCGGCCAGCTTCGCCGCTGCCGCTGGATGAGATGACCATCCCGGAGGTCGTGGAGGCGCAGCTCGTCCCCGCGCCGACTCCACATTCGATCGCCAGCGACATGAACATCACGCAGGGGCGGCTCGGCGTCGTCCACCCCGGCCGGCTCCTCCGCGATCCGCCCGAGCACTGCGCCGGTGCGGCGGTCATGGACCCGCACGACCCGCCCGGGAGCCTCCGTCACCACCACCCGCCCGGCATGGAGCGTGGCACGTACGCCCTCGGGTGGCCGCCAACTGGCGAGGACCCGCGGGTCCGCGAGGTTCCACAGGCGGACGTCGGTTCGACCGGTCGCCGCGCGCCGCAGGTTCGCCGATACCCCGAGCTCAATCTCACCCATGATGTCCGAGGCGTCGGCACGGACATGGTCGATGAGCGCACCATCACTCCATTGTACCATCAGGCGCGCGTCGTCGTTGACCGCCAGCACCTTGCCATCGCCCAGCGCGGTGAGGCTGAACAGGGGATCGGTCGAGGTCATCACCACGCTGGCGCTGGCCGCATCGATGGCGTGAAAGTTACTAAAGTTGCTGGCGAGGAGGAATTCACCGTCGATCGAGAAGGTCATCTCCGTATAAGGGAAGCCGCCCGGTCTGATGGGGGTACCCAGGTGCCGCCGCGTCGGCAGGTCCCAAAGGTGTACGCCGCGCCCGCTCACCGCCAGCCGCTTCCCGTCCGGCGCCACGGCGATCGCTTGAACGTCGGGGATGACGGATGGCTCGTCGCGTCTCCCGGGCGCAGGAGCCCGCAGCAGGGTGATGCTGCGTCCGTCGACGGCGTCGATCACCTGCACATCGCCGCCCGCTTGCGCCGCGAATAGCGAGGTGCCGGCGCGATCGATCGCCAGAGCCTCGATACGTCGCGCGCTCGGCCCATTCCAGCGTCTCGCCCCGCTGCTCGGATCCCAGGCCGCCACACGCGCCGTATCCTCGGTGATGACCCCGTGGAACGCGGCCCCATCGGGCGCGAACAGCCCATAACGGCACCGGGGGACGTCGTGCAGCACGGTCGCGTCGCGCGCGGCGAACAGCGTGCATTGATCGGTGGCGGGGTTGCGCTCGGCCCGGTCGTCGGTACTGACCAGAATGGTGCCACCGTCGGGGCTGAAGCTCGCGCTTGCGCCGCCTCCGGACCACGCGCCGGAGGCTCGCAGCTTCCCGTCTGCGGCGTCCCACAGGCGGAGGGTGTCGCCGGCGTCGAGGGTTGCGATCTGGGCACCGTCGGGCGAGAGCGCGACGCTGACGAGACGCTCGCCATCCCCCGGGAGGGTCCGGCTAGCGATCAATGCAGGGAGCGCGTGGGCGATCCCGTCGATGGCGAGCAGCGGCGCAGCGTCGAAGTCCGGGCCGTACCGCGCGAGGGTCTGAATACCGAGGACCATCGCGTCCCGCGCTCGACCCTCGGATTGTGCCAGGCGCGTGACCTCGACCGACCGCTCGGCCTCTGCGAGCACCGAGCGCTCGAATGCCAGGCGGCGCGCCCGCTCGTTTTGCCCGGCCGCGTCGCGCTCGGCTGCCTCGGCGCGGCCATGTTGGTCGTCCGCGATCCGCCGCTGCTCGAGGCCCTCACGCACCGCGACGGCGGTCAATGCGAGCAGTCCGAGGCCAGCGGTCGCCGTCAACCAGGCGCGCCGAAGGGCCCCGCGATCGCGGCCCAGCTCGGCCAGGAGCGCCGCCATCGTCGGCCAGCGTCGTTCGGGGGCGACCTCCAGGCCGCGCAGGACCGCCGCGTGCAACCACGCGGGTACCTTCGTCCCACCCGGGGGTGGACGCACATTGCCGGCGAACTTCGCCGCCGCGAGCGCCGCCATTGCCTCGCCGGCGTGCGGACGAAAGCCGTGGAGCGCCTCGAAGAGCGCGGTGCAATAGCTGTACTGATCCGAGCGAGCATCGGCGCGTTGCCCCTCGAGGACCTCCGGCGCCATGTAGGCCGGCGTGCCGATGACCGACCCCTTGCCGGTCAGGCTGGTATCGAGGCGTCCCTGCGGCGACGCGGGATCGCCGGGAGCCACGCTGTCGACGCCCTTCAAGGCGCGCGCGAGCCCGAAGTCGAGGATCCGCGGGCGCCCGTCATCGCCGACGATCGTGTTCGCCGGCTTAAAGTCGCGGTGGACCAGGCCGGCCGCGTGTACGGCGGCCAGCCCGTGTCCCGCGGCCACGAACAAGCGCAACGCCGCCTTCCAGTCCATCGGCTCGTCCTGTCGCTCCAACAGGTGCGCGACGCTCTCCCCACGAACGTACTCCATGGCCACGAACACGTGGTCGAGGTGAAAGCCGACCTCGAAGACCTGGACCACGTTGGGATGAGAGACGCGTGCCAGGGCCTGCGCCTCGCGGAGCAGCCGATCGCGGCCGTCCGGCGTCTCGACGAGCTGCGAGTGCAGCACCTTGATCGCAACCCTGCGATCGAGCTCGGGATCGAATGCGGCATAGACCTCGCCCATGGCCCCCTCGCCGAGCTTCTCCAGGACATGAAAGCGGCCGATCCGCGGCGCGGCGACGGCGATGCCGAACATCTGCTGGGCGAGTCGCACGCGGGTCGTCGCCAGCTCGAGCGGGCTGGCCTCGTTGAACCGTGGGAGCTCGGTCGGGTCGGAGCCGGATGCGGGGAGGCTCCGTCCGGTCTCCCCCGTACTGTCGTGCACGTCGCCCGGGCGCATGGGCGTCAGGAGAGCCTCGCCGACGCGAGCCCGTCAACCTGCGTGAGCAGCGCGAGCCGCCACTTGCTGCCACGACGGGCCCAGGGCGGCCCAGCGGGTGATAGCATGCCGGGCACGAGGCCTTCGGACCAGGTTGGCGCTGCCGCGCGTGCACACTCGTGTGGCGATTCCCCCCGGACCCGTGAACCGCGGACGGCGGTCGCCGTCGCGTCCGACCGCGACGGCGACCCGACGCGTACGCCTCAGTTCTGCACGAGCTTCTGGGAGGTTGTGAAAGCGAACGAGGCGCCGCTGCCGGTGCCCTTGTAGACGTAGCTCGAGCCGACCCGGAGCAGGCCGGAGAGGGCGTCATCGGGGGCGGAGATCGCGACGTCGCCGTACAGCCAGGTGCGGAAGTGGCCGATCGCCACGACGAGGCCGAAGTTCTCGCGCGCCGCGTTGGTGCTGCCGGCGAAACTCGACTGCTTCATCTCGATCGTGTGCGCGAGCATGGTGGTCGTGTTGCCGAAGAATACGCTGGCGACGCCGGCGCGGACGCTGCTGCCGCCCGGCACGGCGCGCGGCGAGCCGACCACCAATTCGTACTTGGTGTCGGTGTCGACCCGCCCGGCGGTCAGCGC
>Ga0075163_10008873_pt1 | contig 13212 bp, 9 predicted proteins | sample JI1023141ADNA_FD_71478 | JGI IMG/M metagenome (GOLD analysis project Ga0075163, IMG submission 71478) | Wastewater effluent complex algal communities from Wisconsin, to seasonally profile nutrient transformation and Carbon sequestration -... | ecosystem: Engineered > WWTP > Effluent > Algae...
TTAATGTTATATCCTGAAAAGAATTTTGGAATTACTATACTTTGTAATGGCTGGTATGCTCAGGAAGCAGTTTGGCATAAAATAACAGATGAAATCACTAAATTATACTTAGAAAAATAAAACCACCTATAACACGGGGTTGGCAAAAGTGGCGATTCAGTGCTCCGCAGAAACATTTGTGGTGAAAATCGTCACCTTCGCCAAGCCCGAAACCGTTAGCAAAAGGTTATTTGAACATATTTTTCTATCAACAGTTTTTTAAAATGTAACATAATTGTTTGACAATAAAAAGGACATAACGGTGTATAAAGCAATCCTATTTCTATCCATTTTACTTTCTGGAAGCTTTGGTTTTTCTCAAAACGGAACTATTATTGAGGAACAAGTTTATTATCTATCCGACTCATTAATTAATTCTAAAATCAAGGAGTTTCCAAATCATAGAGAAAACTGTTCAAGCGTAATTTGTAAACGAATTGTATATCAAAGTGATTCCATTGCTGTAAAAGGTTATTTAATACAACCTAAAGCACCAGGGCTCTATCCTTGCATTATATACAACAGAGGTGGTCATGGAGAATTTTCGAATATAACAGACGCATTCACTGGTAAATTAATTGAATATGCCTCAATGGGCTTTGTCGTAATCGCAACACAATACCGAGGTGGCTGTTCTGACTGTGAAGGGAATGATGAAATAGGTGGAAAAGATATAAATGATGTGATGAACCTTTTTCCAATAATTGACCACATGTCAAATGTGGATACCTCTAGAATAGTGATGATTGGAGCTAGCAGAGGAGGTATAAACACTTGTCAGGCTCTTACAAAGACAAATCGAATCAAACTTGCCATTCTCATGTATAGTCCAGCTAATCTATTCACGAATGTGAGTAAAAATCCCGAGATGGAAAACGTTGTTTTGCCTCAATTTCTGCCTGATTATTGGAAGAATAGGGATTCAATTTTAATTGCTCGCTCACCCGTTTTTTGGACCAACAAATTTTCCAAAAATACGAACGTTGTAATATTACATGGAACAGATGACAAAAGAGCATTCTATGAAGAAGCACTGCAACTGTATGAAAATTTAATGAAGAATGATATTAATGTAATACTAGAAACTTTTCAGAATGGAAACCATGGGTTAACTTCTGATAGAGAATTATATTGGCAAATAAGCAGATATTACTTAGAATTAATTAAAGAAAAAAAGAGCATTACAAAGTATCAGCGGAATTAAAACGACTAGGCAGAACAACGTTGGACAATAGAGAGCCCTTTGTTAACAACACATATGCAATAAACGCTGGTGAAGCTAAAACTTGTAAGTTCGACTTTTCATTTTTAACTTTGAAGCTGGTTGGTAGCGAAGCACACTAAAATCGAGCACTTCGCAAAGCTGCAAACCGTTATAACCTATCCTAAATGAAGTGTTTTGTTTGACTGATGTAACACGCACTTTATTTGACAAACGTTATTCATCAATTTATGATAATTGTAAAAATAAATAAATCTTTGAAATGGTTAACTATCATTTTATTTTGTTTGGTTTCTAATAAAATGAATTCACAAATTAGAATTGAAACAATTGATTCATTAGATATTTATGGCAACACCAAAAAAGCATTACAATTGACATTAGAATACATAAGTGTTCATGGATATAATAAATCGTTAGCATATAACACTGCTTGTCGTTATGCTAAAGTTGGAAATGTTGATTCAGCATTCATCTTCTTAGATTATGCTATGAATTTAGGCTTAAAAGAAATCTATTTTTTAGTTGATGATGATTTGAACGTTTTACGAAATGAAGACCGGTGGAAACGAATAACAAAAATAGTTGAAGATGAATTCAAGAAGAAAAATAGTTCGATTTTGAAGCCAGAATTAGCTATCGAAATATGTAAGATGGGATTCAAAGATCAAAATGGTCGACAAAAAATTTTACGCTCAGAACAAATTGGTGAAAAAAAATCAACACTTGACAGTCTATGGACAATTCAATATAAGCAGGATTCCATAAGTTGTGAATACATCACGAATCTTATTCATCATAATTCAATGTTATTTCCAAGTATTTCAGATATCGGCAATACAGCCAGCAGGTATGCTTTTTTAATGTTGCAACATTCAAGTTATGATGTAAGAAAAAAACATTACAATACCATTAAAATGGCAATGGAAAATAATCATTTAGAAAAAAAATATTTTGCTATGTACCTCGATCGATTACTCATTGATGAAGGGAAAAAACAAATTTATGGTACACAAATGCAAAAAAACAATGAAGGTGAACTCACATTATTCCCTGTAAAAAGAAAATTCAATATGAATAGGAGAAGGTCTAAGCTTGGGTTAGCTAAAATATAAAAGTTGAAATTGAAAACGGCTCAAAAAATAAAGGCGCGCATTATAACAGTGCTTATGGTTCTGCCAGCATGGTTCTTCGAATTATAGTGCAGAGATTAAGTGGAATATTTGTAGTTTTGAATACGGCTTTACAAGGGGTAGCATTGCCTGGGTATGAAACGTTACAAGCAGCCTTTATCAAATGACTTTTGCTAATGAAACAATTTATAATTTTATTAACGTTAATACTATGGGCTTCATTGACTTTCGGTCAAGACGGTTGCATTGTATCCAAAAACACGTTGGATGTTAGAAAGACGGAACTCTGGGAAATCATCTCGTCCAATGATTCTATATTACCTGATTACCATTATGCTAATAATCTAAATTATTCTGAACTAGTATATAAAAGCGACTCACTAACTGTTGAGGGTTTTGCTATTTCGCCCAAAGCAAAAGGGCACTATCCAGTAATCATTTTTAATAGAGGTGGTAATCGCGACTTCAATAAATTATCGCTAAAAATGCTATTTTTCTCTACGGCAGTCTTAGCAAATGAAGGCTACATAATTTTAGCGAGCAATTACCGAACTCATGACGAGTTCGGTGGTAAAGACTTGAATGATGTGCTTAATTTAATTCATGTTGCAGACCAATTGGAATATGCCGATACCTCAAGAATTGGAATGTTTGGGTGGTCAAGAGGAGGCATGATGACGTATTTATCCTTAAAAGAATCGGATCGGATAAAAACTGCTGTTATTGGGAATGGTGTATCTGATTTGTTTTTAGCTATTGAACAAAGACCTGAACTAGAACAAAATGTGATTAGTGAATGTATTCCAAACTATTCACAAAACAAGGAAATAGAGCTAAGGAAAAGATCAGCACTATTTTGGGCTGACAGTTTAAATAGAAAAAGTAGTTTACTTCTGCTTTGTGGCACTTTGGACGCTCAGGTTGATTACCAGCAATCTTTAAATATGGCCAAAAAACTTGATGCAATTAATTACCCGTACAAACTTAAAGTGTATGAAGCAAATCATGGCTTTCAAGGGAAAAGCAAGGAGTTAAATGCTGAATTAATAGATTGGTTTGATACTCATTTAAATGTTCCCCAGAAAAAAGAACGCTCTAAAATTGCAATAACAATTGATGATGTTCCAAATACAAAGCTATTTAAAGATAATCAGTATAAATCAATATTGCTTGAGAGTTTAGACTCCTTAAATATTCCAATTGCAATTTTTGTCAATGAAGGATTAATCACCAGAACTTCAGATACAGCACAAAATGTGATGCTCTTAGAAGAATGGGGAAAACGAAAGTACGTTACGCTTGGTAATCATACGTATTCTCATTTACGCTATTCCGATGTTGAATTCGATAAATTCAAGAAGGACATTGAAAAGGGAGGAGTCATGCTACATCAATTAGCTAATAAGCACAACAAGCCAGTTGACTATTTTCGATTTCCATATAACGATTTGGGGATTGATTCAATTCATCAGATAAAAATGGATAGTTTATTGACCACCTTGAATTATAAAATTGCGCCCTTCACTGTTGAAAGTTCTGATTGGCAGTTTAATGCGATTTATGAGTACTACATTTCAAATTCAAAATTTGAAGAGGCAAATAAAATTGGTGAATTGTATGTTTCTAAAACGATAGAGTACATTCATTTTTTCGACTCGCTATCTCAATCCATATACGGAAGAAATGTTAATCAGATTTACTTATGCCACGATAATTCACTTAATGCTAAATACCTTATAAAAATCATAGCCTTATTAGAATTAGAAAATTATGAATTCGTTAGTATTGACGAATCCATTAAAGATTCTGCATATTATCAAAATAATAATTACTATAAAAAATGGGGAATTTCATGGTTTTATAGATGGATGTCAGATTCAAACAAAAGAAAGGAATGGATGAAAAAAGAACCTGATATAAGTGACATAGAAAATATTTATAATACTATTATCAAATGAGAATATTCTTTTTATTAAGCTAGAAAAGTACTGGCGCTAACATCAGGTTATCGCCATACGGGCTTCATACTCCGTAAGACAAATTATATTAACCTTTAAACTTACAACAATGACAAAATCAATACTAAAAAGTGTTCTCCTGTTGGGAACAACATTAGTACTCTTATCATTTGATTTACCTACCGGTTGGTTTGCAGCAGGAAGCAAACCCAAAAGCTATGAAATGGGCATTGACAAAGGTGTTGGACGTGATGGAAAAAATGCAGCAACCATAAAATCCATCGACAAAAAGATTGACGGGTTTGGGACGTTGATGCAACAAAGCAAACCAGATAAATATCTTGGTAAACGAATTAAAATGACCGGATTTGTAAAATCGGAAAATGTTGTAAACTGGGCTGGACTTTGGTTTCGTGTTGACAAAGCAAATTCACAACAATCACTTTCATTTGATAATATGGGTGATCGACCAATCAAAGGAACAACCGATTGGACCAAGTATGAAATCGTTTTGGACGTTCCCAGCAATGCATCGCTTATTGCATATGGCGCCTTGTTGAATGGCAAAGGGCAAATTTGGTTCGACAACATTACGATTGAAATCGTTGATAACACCGTACCCACAACGGATTCGAAAAACGGAAAAAAATCTGCGACACAAGACGAACCTACCAATCTTGACTTTGAGAAATAAATACAAGACTTAAATAGTTATTTTATCCCATCAACAAAAACATCCTAAATGAACGCAACCTTTTTCTCCACGCAAGCAAAATTTAGAGCCTGGTTGGAAAAACATGCTACCAAAGAAACCGAACTGATTGTTGGTTTCTATAAAGTAACAAGTGGTAAGCCTTCCATGACGTGGTCGGAATCGGTTGATCAGGCATTGTGTTTCGGTTGGATTGATGGTGTAAGAAGATCCATTGATGCAGAAAGTTATTGCATCCGTTTTACACCTCGAAGAAGTACCAGCATCTGGAGTGAAATCAATATCAAAAAGGTGGAAGCGCTCAAAAAAGCAGGATTGATGAAACCGGCCGGACTGGCAGCCTATGCACATAGAAAAGATCATAAATCGGGAATCTATTCGCATGAAAAAGAACCGGTGGACCTTTCTGCTGCGTATGAAAAAGAATTCAAAAAGAATAAATTGGCTTGGAACTTTTTTAAAAATCAAGCACCCTCTTATAAAAAAGTAATGATTCATTGGATCATGAGTGCAAAACAGGAAAAGACGCAGATAGCACGACTGGAGAAAACAATACGCACAAGTGCCGAACAGAAACGCGTGTTGTAAATTTCTAACTTCATTCACCAATAAAAAAATCCCCGCTTATTCAGCGGGGATTTTTAATATAATTCAAGGTACGTGTGAACCGTAAAGAGCAGTTTGAATTATATCAATACTGTTTATTATTTTATTACTCGTTTAAGAAATCTTCAAATTGTCCGAATACACCTTTTACTTCAGGTTTTGCTGGATCACCTTCAAAAGCAATTTTCGCTTTGTCCGTGTATTTTAATTTCACAGTTCCTTCAGCGATTAATGCTCCGTTTTCGCCATCGCGGTGAGAATAAATTCTAACCGTGAAATCGTAGGTTTGACCAACTTTTAATTTGTCTTTGTTATCATACAAACATTGAATTGCTGCATAATCTTGTACAAATTGACTTTGATATTGGTTGTATTCGCGAATTGCTCTGGTTGGTGATTGACGGTATTCGAATTTTTTTGATTCGATAACCGGTACCATGTTACTCCAAGCTGCAGATTTTTTTCTTAAGGTTTCTCTGTTTGTTTTTTTGCCACCCATTTCATACTCAATGTTGATTTGTTGTCCAGGGTATTTAACACTTGGAGGAACGCTGAAGAATGCCATGAAGTTCATGTTTCCAGCCATGTCCAATTCTGTTTTGAAATCTGCACCATTTACACCAATTTTATCCGGGTAACCTTGTTTTTGTAGATGATACCATTGCGCAGCAAAAACAACTTTGTCTACGTTTTTTGAGTACACCTCATTTTTCATCCACTCTGCTTTTTCTTTCTCTAATTTTTCAGTGTTCAACGATGCGATAATCATATCTACTTTCGCTTGTGCTGTTTCAATATCCCAAGCTTCTAATTTTGCTTGGTCTTTCCCATAGATATCTGTTACTTTTCTCTTTGCATCCAAAGTTGCTGGACCACCATTCGCGCTTTCGCTTGATTGAGAAATTTGAGCTAAAATTCCCGGCTCAACTTCAATTAGTTCAACATATCCTGTTGCACTAGCTGTTACCCATGCATAAAAAAGTTTTACTTTGTTTTTGCTGAAATAGCTTTCTTTCATTGATAATTTCAATTGTGGCTCAACGCTTTTCTTTTTTTCGAAATAATGCAATTCATTCACAATTTTACCATTCGCTTCTTTTACAAATCTGAAACCGAATGATTTTTTATCCACTTTCCCAAAGTATTGTCCTGTAACTCCCAATTCATCTTTTTCTGCATTGAATGCTTCAAAGTTCCCTTTTATCTGCGCATTCATCTGAAATCCATAAACAAATAGCATGGCTATTGTTAGAATAATGTTTGTTTTTTTCATAGTAATCTGTTTTTGTTTATTAACGATTTAATTGTATTAATTTATTTACTAAAAATTCCTTTGTTACCATTCCGTCCATTCATTCCTGGAGAATACGACTGTGTTTTTGCTTTTCCACCCACTCCACCTGTTCCTCCGTTATTCGATACAGAAATTTTTATCGATGCTGCCCCACTTCCTGAAACAACTACATTTCCGCCATTGCCCGCATCGCCACCATTTCCACCATTGCCGAAATCCACAGAGCCACTTCCACCATTTCCACCATTTGCATTGATGGTAAGTGTATTGTTGATGTTCATTTTAGATTCTACCAGCACACTTCCGGAATAGGTATCTGTTATCACAATTTTGTTTACTTGCTCTCCATTGATTTGCATGGTGGTAACAGAAACATTCACACTCTTTCCATCTGCTCCGTTTTTTCCGTTGATTGTAAATCCAACGGTACCGCCTCTTCCGGAAGCACCTGAACTCCCAGAAAAATTATAGTTTACATCCGTTTTGTAATTAGCAGGACAACTGTATTTACCTTTTATCTTTTTAGCATCGTACTTTGACCAAACAGTAATTTCAATTTTATCTCCCGGAATTTTTCTGCTATCATCCGCTACTTTAAAATCTCCACCGGCAAAATCTCCACCATTTACTTCTACCTCAATTTCTGTATAAGGAGTGAAGCCGCCTAAGTTTTTTGTTTTTAAAACTTTTCCGTTGTCCAAGGTAAACTCAACACCGATAGGTATAATGCTTAGCAAGCCTACTTCTGTTGGTTTTGTTACCGGTACCACATTAATCGATTTGATTGTTTTACCTTTTAAGGTATTTTCTTCTTCTTGTTTCGCAAGGAGTGCGTTGTTTTCTTCAATGCGTTGTGTGCGCGTGGTGGTTTGAAGTTCTTTGATTTTTGTGCGGTATTCATCCAATGTACTTTTTTCATCTGCATAGCTTCTCACTTTCGATTCGGAGAAAATGTATTTAATGCTCGCACCTGTTTTTACACTATAGGAATAGTAGTAGATTTTTTTGTCAATTGCAGAAATAACAATTTCGCTTGTCTCCGATTTAAAATAGGCAGGATAGCCCGGTAAATCGGCTTGGTATTTTTCTTCGATGATGCCCGCTCTGTTTACAACTACTTCTGTAAAATTTTCACCTTCTTTTTTAAAGCTGATTGGCCATTGTTTTGCAGCCACTTCAAATTTGAAATTGCTTCCACTCTCCACCACTTTATTAACTGTGAAATTTCCGGAAGTCAATTTTGAGAGTTCTGTGTTTTGGCTTTCTTGCGCTTTCAGAACGAAAGGAGCAAGTGCTAAACTAATCATGATCAATGTATGTTTCATTCCCTGTATCATATTTACGGGGCAAACATAGGTGAGAATTGTTATCCATTTCGGCATACTTCACCAATAGCCAATTTAGTTCAGGAATGGACTTAAGCAATCACTGCTTCTTCGAATTCAACTTTTTTATACTTCGAAAGTTTTGCAATTAAACCGTTCGTTAGTTGAATGGAAAGCTCTGTTTTTGAGTAGTTAAGGATATGATTTTTTGCAATGATCCATGATTTGTGAACACGAATGAACGAAGTGTTTTCTGAAAAAATGGTTTCGAAGTGTTTCAGATTCTTGCTAACGGTATACTTTTTATCGGTAGTATGTACAAAGGAATACGACTCCTGCGCTTCAATGGCGATAATTGTTTCGATTGGAACAATGTGCTGCTGACCTTTGTCGCTCACAACAATACTTTTTAATTGTTTGTTTTTAAGGGTTGAACTTAACAATGACAAACGTTGTGCTTGCTGCTCCAGGTTGTATTGATTTTGAACTCTGCCAATGGCGCGTTTCAATCGGTCGATATCAATCGGTTTTAATAAATAATCAATTGCTGCTGTTTCAAAGGCGCGAACCGCATATTGATCATACGCGGTTACAAAAATAATTTCAAACTCAATTTCTTGAAAAAAGTTCACCAACTCGTAACCGGCATAGTTGGGCATTTCAATGTCTAAAAATACCAGATCCGGTTTTTCTTTTTTAATAACCTCTACCGCCTCTAAAACATTTTCACACTTGGCAACCAATTCTACATCCGGACAAAAGCGGAGCAGGAGGTTTTGGAGCACATCACGTGCACTTTCCTCATCGTCAACCAATATCGCTCTGATTTTATTCATTTGTTGCAAATCTAATCGAGATTCCTGTTCTTTTCACATAAAATTCAGGAATCAACCTTTTTCATTCAGGAATAGACTAAAATTTATGTTTCACGGGGATGGTTAAGGTTACTCGGGTGCCATTCGGAATATTATTTTCATATAAATCTTCGTATTCGTATCCAAATTTGCTGTTCATCACATTGCTTAATATTTCGAACCGCTTCAGAATCGCCTTTCCCGAAAAGGATTCGTGATCGGACCGTTGACGCACTTTGATTGCTTTTGATTTTTCTCTTCCAATGCCATTGTCTTCAATGGTACAAATAAGTGACTCCTTCATTTGAAAATGAATCGACAACTTCTTACTTCCTTCTTTATGAAGTAAACCATGCACCAATGCGTTTTCAATAAACGGCTGAACCAACAAGGGTGGAATCATAATGTCGGCAGTATTGTCGATGGTGATGGTATACTCCAGCTCCTTTTTAAATCGCAACTTTTCTAAGGATAAATAAAGTTCCAGCAATTTTATTTCTTGTTCAAAATCCACAAAATCTTTATCCGAATAGTTTAAGGTGCGTCTTACTAAATTGGAAAATTTGGTAATAAACGTATACGAATTATCAATATCACCTTTCAATACCAAATCCTGAATAGAATTCAAGGCATTGAAAATAAAATGCGGATTCATTTGCGATTGAATTGCTGTGAGCTTTGAGAAATTAAGCTCATTGATCATTTCTGATTTTTTGCGTTGTGCATTCAACATATACCGATAAATCAAAGTGATAATTAAAATCACCAGCAATGCAGTTCCAATGATAAACCATCCTCTCAAATAGATGGGTGATAAAATGGAAAACGAGTAAGAAACAGTCTGACTGTATTTGCCACGGTTTTCTACTTTAATCAAAAATGTATAGGTACCAGGGCCCAAACCATTATAAACAATTTCGTTATTAGAATAATTTCCAATCACCCAATTTTCTTCATACCCCAACAACTTATAATGGTATTTGATATTCTCTTTGTTGCGGAGTGTTGGTGAAGAAACCACAAATCGAAATTTTCGTTGATCATTGTCAAATTCTTGTGCATTTAATCCATCTATTGCACGATCATTCACTTCAATTTTGATCAATTTAATTAATGGTGGTTCGGTGCTGTTTTTTAGTTGATGGATGGATAGTTTTTGGACACCCTTTGAATGACTGATCCAAATTTGATCGTCAATGATTTCGAAATCAAATATTTTATTGGTAGAAAAACCTTGCACTTTATTCAGCTGGATTAAAACAGTTCCGGTTTTATCAAACACAACAAGTCCTTCAGAAGAAAGTGTGTATAGCTGATTCTTATGCACAACCAGCTTGTGCACTTCAATCATTTTCTGATTTAGAATAGGAGAAATTTGTTGAATGGCACGATCATTTTCAAAGACAATAATTCCTCTATTTTTGGTTGAAACATAAATGGATTTTCCGTCAGCAGTGATATCATTCGCAAATAATATTTCATTCTTATACGTGGCATTTTCAACTGCAAGATTTGTTTTTAAAATTTTTAACCCTTCAGAAGTTGCAATAAATACGCTTTTTGTTACCGGCTCCAATTCAACGGAATACGTTCGCGTTTTAAAGGCTTTAGAACGCTCACATTTAAATGAGTTTTCTCCAACTACTGTTATGTTACAAATGTTGGTATTTAATGCTATTAAAATATTCTTCTCATCAATAAAGGTTGCATCTTTTAAAGAACCCTCTAAAATTGTATTTATTTCCCCTGTTTTTCTATTATACGCTTTCACTTGACCATCATCAAAGATGATGTAAGGAAAATTGGGCCAACTGAATACCGATTGCAGTGGCCTGATGCCGTTGTTTGATATTACTTTATACTGATTGTTTTGAAACGATAACAGTTGCCCTTGCAATGTCCCCATCACGATTCCTAAATCACTATCTTGTTCAATACTCACAACCGATTGCCCTTCCAAGGCAGGAACAACATCCGGAATTTCAAAATCAGGAATTACCAATACTCCTTTATTAAAAGTACTTAAAAGCAAATTTCCTTCGCTGTCTTGAAAAACATCTGAAATCAATTCATCCGAATAGAATGTTTCGGAAAGTTGATTTTTCGATATATCACCAATATACCTAACTCCCGATCTTGTTCCGGCCAACCAAAGTTGGTTGTTTTCATCATAAAATCGGAAAAATTCTTTGCTGTCCATAACTGAGCTTGCAAATAATTTTTTTAGTTCGAACGTATTTTCATTGAACGTATACACATCTTTCCCTGCAGTTGAAATAGCATATGCCTGATTATTCATCCGAAAAAATTTCAATACTCCATCAATTTTTTCTGAGTCGTAAAGAATTGGGGCAAAACTAACGTTCGTGTTATCTATAATTAATAAGGAGTCCTTGCCCAGCATGTAGGAGATAGTTCTACCTGACTTTGTGAGAAAAGGGAAACAGTAATAACTGGGCGGAGCAAACGCAATGTCAATTTTCTTTCCGGAAGGTTCAAAAAGCAAGGCGGTTCTTGAAACCACGAGTAACTGATTATTTGCAGTGATGGAAAGATATACATCACTAGCGCGTTCATTGTCTTTAAACTCATAAAAAACGGAACAAACATCGTTTTCAATTTTAAAAAGTTGACTGTTGAGATTGTAGCAGAAAATTGCTCCCTCTTTGTTTTTTACAAAACCGAATGCCGACAAGCCTTTCATGTCAGCGCATTCAATCCTTTCAAATGTATAGCTATTGTATTTGTAAAAGCCTTGGTCGGTAGCAAACCAATAATTCAAATCATTGTCTTGGATTACATCATAAATTTGAACGCCTTCAAATTCGTTTTCTCCCAAAATGAAATAGGCAGGTTGTTGCGAAAAAAGCGATTGAATTCCGAAAAAGAATGAAACAATTAAAATGTGAAATTTCATTTCACGAAGATAATTTATTTTTCAGACGGAGTTAAAAAGAAAAATTACATGCCCATGTCTCCACCGCCACCATCAAATCCACCGTTGTTTTGTCTGTCGGGGCGCGACTTTCTGGTTTCAGCCATTTTACCAAAACGGTAACTGAAAGTAAGCGTTGCTACACGGGACTCTCGTTTACGATTCATTTCCTGATAGAAGGTAGGATCATTGTCTCCGATAATCTGCATTTTACGCGCATCGGTTAAATCAGTAATATTCAAACTCAAAGTCGCGTTTTTAAACAGTTCTTTTTTTAATCCTAAATCCATCGAAAAAATAGATTTCACTTCCCCTTGCAGCGTGGCCGTTGGGCCATTGTAATTTGCAGTAAATTGGATATCCATATTCTTCCAAACACGCATGTTTGACAAGAATTTGATAATGTAACTAAGATTCTCATTTTGTAAATCAGCTTGTGCTCCACCATCAATTTTTGTTTGAAAACCATTCGCACTAAACGTAACATTCCACCATTTAGTAATATCCGATTTAATAATCACTTCCAAACCGTAGGATTGCGACTTATCTAGGTTGATAAAGGTGATTTCTGAAATGGTGCTGTCTGAAATGGTTTTATAGCGTTGAATCACACCATCGGTTTGACGAAAGTATGCAGTTGTGGTAAGCACTCCTTTTGGAAAATACTTCATGTAACTTAACTCATACGAATTAATGTATTCCGGTTTTAAATACGGATTTCCATACCGAACATTGTAGGGATCGGAATTGTCTTTAAACGGATTTAAATTTCTAACATTCGGTCTGTTAATTCTTCTGCTATAACTGATTTGTATCTCTTGTTCTTTCTTTAATTTTTGTGAGAGGTGGAGAGAAGGAAACAGGTTAAAATAGTTATTGACAAACTTCTCATCTGTTGTAATTAACTTTGAAGCAGTATTCGCTTGTTCTGCACGCAATCCAATTTGGTATCCGAAATTTTTAATTGCACCCGAGAATGTCGAATAAGCCGCGTAAATGTTTTCCGTGTACAAGAAATTGTTACTCAAATTTGTATCTAAGGTAAACTCCGACAAACTATAATCAAATAAATTAGACGTATAATCACTCCCGATATTTCTCAATGTTGATTTCGCGCCCAGCTCCCATTTCATT
>Ga0075163_10008874_pt1 | contig 13211 bp, 11 predicted proteins | sample JI1023141ADNA_FD_71478 | JGI IMG/M metagenome (GOLD analysis project Ga0075163, IMG submission 71478) | Wastewater effluent complex algal communities from Wisconsin, to seasonally profile nutrient transformation and Carbon sequestration -... | ecosystem: Engineered > WWTP > Effluent > Algae...
AACGCCGCGGAGCTCCTCAAGCTCGCCCCGGGCATCCTCCTCACGAGCGAGGGGGGAGACGGCCACGCCGAGCAGATTTTCCTCCGCGGCTTCGACGCCCGAGAGGGGCAGGATCTCGAGCTCACCGTGGGCGGCGTCCCCATCAACGAGAGCGGGAATCTCCACGGCAATGGCTACGCCGATACCCATTTCATCCTCCCGGAGCTGGTCTCTTCCCTGCGGGTGATCGAGGGCCCCTTCGACCCTCACCAGGGCAACTACGCGGTCGCCGGGAGCGCCGACTTCGCGCTCGCCCTCCAGAAGCGAGGGCTGAGCGCGAGGTACACCGGCGGCTCCTTCAACTCCCACCGCCTGCTCCTGCTCTGGGGCCCTCCCGGTCAGAGCGAGCGCACCTTCGGTGGGGCCGAGATCTACACCACCGACGGCTTCGGTCAGAACCGGGACAGCAAGCGCGCCACCGCCATGGGCCAGTACGAAGGCAAGCTGGGAGAGACCAGCACCTTCCGGGTCACGGGCATGGCCTACCTCACGGCCTATCACAGCGCCGGCGTGCTGCGGGCCGACGACGTGGAGCGGGGACGAAAGGGCTTCTTCGACACCTACGATTTCGGCCAGGGAGGGGACGCTTCCCGCTTCTCGCTCTCGGGCGACATCGCCTCCCGCTCCGCCGCCGTCGACTACCAGCAGCAGCTCTTCGCGATCTACCGCGGCATGCGGCTGCGGGAGAACTTCACCGGCTTCCTCCTCGACGTGCAGACTCCCCTGCAACAACCCCACCCGCAGCGCGGCGATCTGCTCGATCTCGACTCGACAGCGATCACCTTCGGGGCGAGGGGCTCCGCTCGGCTGAAGCGAGAGGCCTTCGGGCGACCCCAGGAGCTCGAGCTGGGCTATTTCGCTCGCGGCGATGTGGTGAGGGGCACCCAGAGCCGGCTCGAAGCGGGGACCGGACACCCCTATCACCTCGAGACGGATCTCTCGTCCAAGCTGGGCGACATCGGCCTCTTCGTCGATGGGGCGCTCCGTCCGCTCTCGTGGGTCACCCTCCGCGGTGGCCTCCGGGCAGATCTCTTCGCCTATGATGTCCTCGACAACTGCGCGGTGGGGAGCGTCTCTCACCCTTCCAAGATCGATCCCCCGGGTGACGCGAGCTGCCTGTCACAGCAGAGCTTCGGCGCGCACCGCGAGCCCTTTCAGCGGGCCTCCACCGCGAGCCTCGCCCTCCTCCCGCGTGCCTCGCTCAGCCTGGGCTCCTTCCGGGGCTTCCGCTTCGGCGCCGGCATCGGCAAGGGCGCGCGCTCCATCGACCCGAGCTACATCACCCAGGACGTCAAGACCCCCTTCGCCAGCGTCCTCGCCTACGAGGGAGGTGTCGAATACGCAGGCGGGAGTGACACGCTCGCCGTCGCCGCCCGCTCCATCGTCTTTCAGACCCGGGTCGATCGCGACCTGATCTTCAGCCAGACCGCAGGCAGAAACCTGCTCGGCGGCGGGACGACCCGGACCGGCTGGGTGGGCGCCGTGCGCGTCACGGGAGAGCATTTCGACGTCAACGCCAATGCCACGCTGGTCAAATCGATCTTCGACGACACGAAGCTGCTCGTCCCCTACGCGCCAGACGCGGTGATCCGCGCCGACGCCGCGTGGTTCGGCGAGCTCCCGCTCACGATCCTGGGTGAGCGCTTCCGTGGGGCGATCGGGAGTGGGCTCACCTTCGTCGGTCACCGGCCGCTGCCTTATGGCCAGCGCAGCAACGTGATCTTCACCCTCGACGCCTCGGCCACCCTCTCTTGGTCGCACTACGAGATCGGCCTCTCGCTCACCAACCTCACGGGGACCCAGTACCGGCTGGGAGAATACAACTTTGCCTCGGATTTCCGCACCGAGCCCTCTCCCACGCTCGTGCCCGTCCGACATTTCACCGCCGGCGCCCCCCGCGCCGTCTACGGCACCGTCGCCGTCAACTTTGGAGGCAACTGATGATTTCCGGAGCCACGCGAGCCTTGATCATGGCCTGTCTCCCCGCCCTCGTCTCCTGCGTCGGGACCACGGGCAGCGATCTCTTCTCCTTCGACGCGGCCGCATCCGGCCCGGAGGACGCCGAGCTCGGTAAACCGCTCTCCTTCACCACCGGGCGCGGCTATGCGGTGGTGCTCGACCGGGCCAGGGTGCATGTCGGCGCGGTCTACCTCAACAAGGCCGTCCCCATCTCCGGCGCGCAGACGACGAGCTGTGTCCTGCCAGGTATCTACGTCGCCCAGCTCACCCGCGGGCTCGTGGTCGACGCCCTCTCGCCCGAGCCGCAGCCCTTTCCCGACGTGGGTGAGGCGCTGGGGGAGCGCGCCCTGGCCGGGGAGGTGTGGTTGACGGGGGGCGACGTCAACGCGCTCAGCGATGACACGGTCATCCTCGACGTGGCGGGCACCGCCGAGAGGGACGGGATCACCTATCCTTTCGAGGGCGCGCTCACCATCGGGCAGAACCGGGCGATCCCGGTGGCCGATCCGGCCCAGCCAGGCGCGCGCCCGATCTGCAAAGAGCGCATCGTCTCTCCCATCCCGGTCGCGCTCACGCCGCGGGAAGGGGGCAGCCTGCTCCTGCGCATCGACCCGCGCGGCCTCTTCACCAACGTCGACTTCTCGGCCCTGGACCGGGTGTCCGACGCCCCTCCGCTCTACCGCTTCGCGGACCGGACCGAGGGGCAGCCGAACGTGAACCTCTATCGAGGGCTGCAATCTCGCGAGGGGACGTATCAACTCATCTGGAACGACTGATCGCCTCTGAACGTCACGAAGGAGAATGTCCAATGAAACGTTTCTGGTATCGCAGCTTTGGTGCCCTGGCCTCGCTCGCCTTCCTCTCGGCCGCTTGTGGAGACAGCGGTGGTACGGGCGGGAGCGGCGCAGGCGGGGCCGCTCCCTCGGGAGGGAGCATCGTCTTCACCGCGTCGGGTGAGGCGCTGGCCCTCGGGGGATACGAGTTCCCCTACACCGAGGTAGGCTTCGTCGACGGCTGGGAGGTCAAGTTCACCGAGCTCCTGGTGACGGTCGACAAGCTCACGCTCTCGGAGAACCCCGATCTCGATCCCGGCGACCAGCAGAAGACCGGCGCGCTCGTGGCCCAGATCGACGGGCCCTGGGCGGTCGATCTGCACAAGGGTGGGCCCTTGACCGGAAAGGGTGGCTCGGACGAGCAGGCCATCGAGCTCGCCACCATCGACAAGCAGAACAAGAATGGTGACAAGCCCTTCCAGGCAGACGCTCGCTATGCCTTCGGCTTCGACCTCGTCCCCGCGACGGCCTCGGCCAAGCTCCTGAACCTGGACGAGCAGGGCAAGGCCGACTACGCCGAGATGCAGCAGAAGGGCTACACCGTGCTCTACGTGGGCACGGCGACCTTCAAGGGGACGGGCTGCGTGCCCGCGGACCCGGTGTTCGACAAGCTGCCCAAGGTGGTGAATTTCAGGCTGGGCTTCAAGGCGCCTTCCACCTATGTGAACTGCCAGAACCCCGACAACGATCCGGCCAAACCCTTCGGCGCCGAGGAGCACCAGCGCGGGATCGTCGTCCGCGCGAACCAGGCGGTGACCGCGCAGGTGACCATTCACACCGATCATCCCTTCTGGGACACCTTCGCCCACGACGCCTCCCCGCATTTCGACGCCATCGCCGCGCGCTACGTCGGTGTCGCGGGAACGCCGACCGCGCTGCTCGAGGACATGAAGGGCGTCGACTTCACGGGCTTCACCGACAAGGAGGGCACCGCGCTGCCCTGGAGGAGCTGCAGCAAGGACTATGTGCCACCGGACATGGGGACCATGCACTTCGACAGCACCGGCGTGCCGGTGGACCCGGCTGGTGATCCGAGCAAGGCCCTGCGTGACTACCACGATTTCATGACCTACGGGTTGAGCACCATGGGGCACCTGAACGCCGACGGGCTCTGCTTCACCAAGCGCAACTACCCCTCTCCTCCCTGAGCCATTTCGATGTTCGTCCTCGCGATCGTTCTCTCCCTCCTCGGGCTCGCGCTCGGCCCCGCGCTCGTCGCGCTGGGGCGCGGGCGCGGGCGCGCGCTCGCGTCCTCGGCCATCGACGGGTTGACCCTCGGGCTCGTGCCCTTGTTTCTCCTGCTCCGCCTTATGCCGCATCTCTATGAGGCGTCGGGGGCCGTGGTACTCGCTCTTGCCGCGCTTGGCTATGGGGCCTTCTCGCTCGCGGAGCGGCGTAGCCCGAAGAAGAGCGTTCGCGTCGGACGGGCCTTGATCGTTCCGGCCCTGACCCTTCACTCCCTCCTCGATGGTGCCGCCCTCGGCCTGGCCTTCGCGGCCGGCGGGGGCGTCACCACCTCCCCGCTGCTGGCCGCGGCGCTGGTGCTACACCGCCTCCCTGAAGGCCTCTTCCTCGCGACCACCCTCACCCCGGAGCTCGGCCTTCTGCGCGCTTCGTACCGGGTCGCCGCCGTCGGCGCGGCCACGGTGCTCGGCGCATTCGGCGGTCACGCGATGCTCGCGCGCGTGCCCGAGGCCTCGCTCGGCTACGCCATCGCTTTTGGCCTGGGCGCGATGCTCTGGCTGGTCACCCACCGTCGAGGATCGAAGGTCAAGACGCCGCGCGCCCGGGCGGCGAGCGGGGCCTTCTTTCTCCTGGGCCTCCTGCTCGTGCTCGTCGTCCCGAGCCCCGACAGCGTCCTTCATCTGGCGCAGCCGCGCGAGCTGTCCTTGCTCGAGTCGCTGGGCCCGCTCTTCGTCGAGACGGCGCCCTCACTGCTCTTCGGTTTGCTCGGCGCCGGTCTGCTCCATGCCTTCTTCCCGCGCCACCTCGGCTCCTGGCTGCGTGGAGGCTCAGCTCCTTCCCAGGCGTTGCGCGGCGTGCTCTTCGGCCTCCCTCTCCCGGTGTGCTCCTGTGGGCTCACACCGCTGCTTCGCCGCCTCTTGCTCGGCGGTGCCCCGGTGGCGGCGGTGATCGCCTTCACCATCGCGACGCCCGAACTGGAGGTCGGGGGCGCAGCGCTCTCACTGCGCCTCCTTGGAGTGCCTTTCACGGCGGCCCGGATCGGAGCAAGCTTGGTCGCGGCGATCCTGGTCGCGCTTCTGGTCGCCGCCGTCGCAAGGCCACCGGTGCCCCATTCCACCGCGCAAGACAGCGAGCCCGAGGTCGCCTCCACGTCCATCCCGATGCGCCTCCGCCTTGCGGTCACAGAGGCCTTCGGCCCTGCGCTCGATCACGTCGCCGCCTGGTTCGTGATCGGCCTGCTCCTCGCGGCGATCATCGAGGCGGGGCTCCAGCCCGGGCTCCTCGCCCATCTTGGCGCGCCCTTCGACGTGATCGCCGCGGCCGTCCTGGCGATCCCCGCATACGTGTGCGCCCAGGGGGCGACGCCCATCGCCGCGGTGGTCGTTCACAAGGGCGGCTCCCTCGGCGCAGCGCTCGCCTTCTTGATGGTCGGCCCAGCGACCAACCTTCCGGTGCTGGGAGCGATCCGGCGGCACCTGGGATTTCGGGCCGCCCTCGCCTTCGCCGTGGGGAATCTTGGCGTTGCCGTCCTTGCGGGGCTCGTCGTCAACGTCGTGGTACAGCGCTCGACGGTGCCGGAGATTCACGCGCTGGTCGCTCACCAGCACTTTGGAATCGAGTGGGTATGCGCGCTCGGCCTCGGACTCCTGCTCGTGGCGAGCCTGCTTCGCCTCGGACCGCGTGCCTGGTTCGGAGCCATGTTCGTCGGCGATCACGATCACCCGCACGCACACGACGTTCAGCGGCCGCTGTTCCGCACGACCGCCTCGATCAGAAAGACCGCGCCGAGACCAAGGCTCAACAACGCGGCGAGCGCGCTGATCACCCGCCGAGCGTGGCCCGGACGGCGCATCGTCCAGGTTATGGGCCCTGACATCAAGATCGTCAAAAGCACCATGCCGAGGACGGTCCCCAGCCCGAAAAGGCCGAGGTAGGACGCGGCGAGCACGCGCGAGTCGATCGTGGTGCTCGCCAGCAGGGCGATTGCCGCAGAGCCGGCCAGGCCATGAACGACGCCGACTGCGACGGGCCGAACCGACGTGGAAGGCGTCGAGCTGCCTTCCGCCGATACGGCCTCTTCCTTCGCGAAGCTGCGCTTCAGATGAAGGGCACCGAATCCCAGCAGCATCGAGGCGACGAGCATCTCCGCGATCCGGTCGAAATGATCCGGGATCCGCAGGCCGGCGAGCACGACGAGGAGCCCCACGCCGAGGAAGGCCGCAGTGTGACCGACACCCCACAGCGCCGCGATGCGCGCGGCGCGCGCCGTGCCAGGCTCGCGCTGGAGCAGGGTAGAGATGACCACGACATGATCGGCGTCGGTGGCGTGACGGAGGCCGAGGCCAAGGCCGAGGAGGAGTACGGAGAGGCCGTTCATGGGGCCTCCTCGAAGGATCGTCCTCGGAGCTTTGGCCAAGAGGGAGCGCGTTTCATGACAGCGGCTCGATCGCCCAGGTGACGACCCGTCCGGACGCGTCGACGCCGGTGATCTGATCGTGGTTGGGGCGAAATCTCACGTGACTGACCACCCCGTTCATCGAGCCCACGGCGACTGGCTCCGTGGATTGACGGGGCTCCCAGACGATCACCCGCGCGTCCTTTGCTCCCGACGCGAGCCGCGAGCCGCGCCGGCTGAAGACCAGATCGGTGATCGTTGCCTCGTGGCCCGCGAGCAGGATCGGCGTCGAGCCCTCCGGGCCCCGCCCCGAAAATTTCCAGACGGTGATCGTCGCCTCCCCTCCCGTCGCGAGGAGTGTCGCGCCTGTGTCCCAGGCGAGCGAGCGTGGTTTGGATGGATAGCCCTGCATCGCCGAGTCGTTGCCGGTGGAGAGTCGCCAAAAATGCACCGAGCAGTCCTGGCTACCACAGGCGATCACCTTGTCGTCCGGGCTCCAGGCGAGCGAGATCAAGGAGCCCTGGAAGGGAAGGGTTCGTGCCTTCGCGCCCGAGCGGACAGCCCAGAAGTTGAGCCCGCCGTAGCACGCCGTCGCAAGCTGCGTGCCTTTGCGATTCCAGGCCAGTCCGGTGACGGTGCTGCGGTGGGGTTCGGTTTCGAGCAGAGGAGCGCCGTTGGCACGCCAGAGTCTCACCACCTTGCCGGAGCTCGTCGCCAGCGTCTTGCCGTCGGGGGACCAGGCGAGGTGCTCGACCCACGCGGCGACCCCCGGCAGCGTCGCGAGGAGGGCCCCGTCGCCTGCATTGTAGAGCCTTGCGCGACCATCCTGCCCGGCTGTCGCCAGACAGCGCTTGCCAGGGCACCAGGCAAGCGCGAGGACGCCGCCCGGGTGCGCCGGGAGCCTTGCGTGCAATGCGCCGCTCTTGCCGTCGAAGATCGAGACCTCCCCCGAGGCCGAGCCCACCGCGCAGAGGGCACCGTCGGAGGACCAGTCGAGGGCCGTCGCGTAGTTACCGAGCTCCGCCTTCCAGAGTGTGGCGAGGGTGGGGCCTGTTTCGTCGGTCGGCGCTCTCAGAGCAAGCATCGGCGAAACCCTTCGTTCAGCGCGGCCCGATCGAGATTGCGACCGATGAAGACCAGATCGTTGACCCTGGGCGCGCTCCCCCAGGGCCGGTCGGCGCATCCGTCGATGAGCATGTGCACGCCCTGAAAAACGTAGCGGTTCTCTTGCCCGTCAACGTTGAGGATGCCCTTCATACGAAAGATGTCCGTGCCCCGCTCCCGGAGGAGCGCCGACACCCAGGCGTTGAGCCGGCCGGAGTCCACCGTGCCCTCGGCGTGGATCCCCACGGAGCTCACGGTGCCATCGTGGCCGTGGGCCGCCGCGAAGGGTCGCGCGATCGACGGCGACAGCGTGACGTCGTCCTGAGAACGAAGCGTCAACGTGAACTCCTCCGGAAGGTGCTCGGAGAAGAGCGCGTAGCGGCCGGGCTGGAACACGCGCAGCGGGAAGGACTTGGCCCCGGGGGCGCTCAGATCGAGCCGAAAAGGCGTCTGGCTCGGCGAGAGCGCCTCCCCCGAGGAGAGCGGTACGGGACGCTCCGCGAAGCGGCGTAGCCCTTCCTCGGCCGCCGCCCTCAACGCATCCTCGCCTTCGCTCGGGACGGGCAGCAGGAGCACGGTCATGCTGGGGTCAGGGCCTTCCGCGAGGCAAAGCGTCGACTCCCCAGTCTCCAGCGCGAAGATTCCAAGCCACTCGAAGGGGTACTCGGGCTCGAGGAAGGCCGGCTTGGTGGCGAGGGCGCGCGCGAGATCGAAGCCGCCCACGTCGAGGACCCGTTCCATCGATACGGCGGCGTTCACGGCGTGCTCGACGCGGGCCATCGTGTTCATCGAGCGGATCCGCACGTCGATCCGCGCGAGCTCCGCCTCGGAGACCAGATCGGTCTTGTTGAGGATGATCACGTCGGCGAAGGCGATCTGCGCCTGGCACTCCGCGCTGTCGTCGAGGTGGAGCGAGACGTGCTTGGCGTCGATCATGGTGACGATGCCGTCGAGCGCGAAGTCGGCGCTCACCTCCTCGTCGACGAAGAAGGTCTGGGCGACGGGCCCCGGGTCCGCCACGCCGGTGGTCTCGACGAGGACGTGATCGAAGCGCTCGCGCCGCCGCTTCAGGTTGCCGAGGATCCGGATGAGGTCACCGCGGACGGTGCAGCAGATGCACCCGTTGTTCATCTCGAAGATCTCCTCGTCGGCGCGGATGACCAGGGCCTGGTCGATCCCGATCTCGCCGAACTCGTTCTCGATCACGGCGATGCGCTTGCCGTGCTGCTCCGTGAGGATCCGATTCAAGAGCGTCGTCTTGCCCGAGCCCAGGAAGCCGGTGAGCACGGTGACGGGGATCCTGGTTGCCCTGGGTGTCGTCTCGTCCATGGGTGACAGTTCCTCTGGTTGTTTCATTTGCATCAAAATTGCGTCAGGTGAACGAGCGAGGTACCCGCCCGCCGCGACGCCTGCAGGGTCTTCCGGAACAAAGTACTTGCAATGTTGTTGCAATAGCAATAAGAAAGCGCGGGCTGGCTGTCCGGGCGCGCTCGGTTGCCTGGGCGACGCCCCCGGAGATCGTTCATGAACCAACTGCCCGTTACCGTCCTGTCCGGCTTCCTCGGAGCCGGCAAGACCACGCTGCTGAATCACGTCCTTCACAACCGTGAAGGGCGACGCGTCGCCGTCATCGTCAACGACATGAGCGAGGTCAACATCGACGCCGCGCTCGTCAAGAGTGGAGGCGCGGCGCTCGACCGGACCGAGGAGCGGCTGATCGAGATGCAGAACGGCTGCATCTGCTGCACGCTGCGTGAAGATCTCCTCGTCGAGGTGCGCAAGCTCGCCGAGGAGCGCCGCTTCGACTACCTGCTCATCGAGTCCACGGGCATCGCCGAGCCCCTCCCGGTCGCCGAGACCTTCACCTTCGAGGACGAGCAGGGCGTGAGCCTTTCGCAGGTGGCTCGGCTCGACACGCTGGTGACCGTCGTCGATGCTTTCAACTTCCTCCGCGACTACGTAGGAGCGGACGATCTCGGCGAGCGCGGCCTGGCAGCCGGGCCGGAGGACGATCGCACCGTGGTCGACCTGCTCGTCGATCAGATCGAGTTCGCCGACGTGATCGTGATCAACAAGGCCGATCTCGTCGAACCAGGCGAGATCGGCAGGCTCGAAGGTATCCTGCGCCATCTAAACCCTCGGGCGCGCCTGCTGCAAGCCTCCTTCGGAAGGCTGCCGCTCGATCAGATCCTGAACACCGGTCTCTTCAACTTCGAGAGGGCCCGCGAGGCGCCGGGCTGGCTCGCCGAGATGCGGGGAGAGCACGTTCCCGAGACCGAGGAGTACGGGATCACGAGCTTCGTCTACCGCGCCCGGAGGCCGTTCCACCCGGCGCGCTTCTGGGGGCTCATCCACGAGGAGTGGACCGGCGTGATTCGCTCGAAGGGCTTCTTCTGGTTGGCCTCACGGGGCGAGATGGTCGGGCTCTGGTCGCAGGCGGGCGGAGCGTGCCGGCACGGGCCTGCGGGGCAGTGGTGGGCGGACTCGCCTCGGGAGGAATGGCCGGAGGATCCGGTGCGGCGCGCGGAGATCGAGGCGTCGATGGAGCGGGGCTTCGGTGATCGACGGCAGGAGATCGTCCTCATCGGGGCGGACATGGATCGGGACCAGATGACATTTCGCCTCGATGACTGTCTGCTGACCGCTGAGGAAATGAGCCTCGGGTCCGAGGTGTGGCGAGACCTTCCAGATCCCTTCCCGCGGTGGGATCTCATGGAGGAAGGCGACGAAGAAGAGGGTGTCGAGGACCGCGCGCTCGAGGCGACCGCCGTCGCGTCCTAGGCGCCCGCCTGCTCAGCCGCAGCGATCGCAGCGCCCCCGCACCTGGATCTCCAGGCCCTTGCCGCGCAAGGCGCGGGGCGCGCCGCGGGCAGCGACGATCTGCACGCTCTGATCGGGCAGACACATCACGTTCCCGCAGTCGTCGCAGAGGAAGTGCGGATGAGTGGATTTGCTGTGCTCCGCCGTCTCGGTCTTCGCTTCGAAGCGCCAGACGTGATCGCCCAGATCGGTGCGCCGGGCGAGGCCGACCTCGGTGAGGTCGGTGAGGTTGCGATAGATGGTCGCCCGGTCCCAGCCTTCGGCGGCGAGCTTCTCGACGAGCTCGGCGTGGCTCAAGGGAGACTTGGCGGCGAGCAGCCCGCGGAGTACCGCGATCCTCGGCGCCGTGGCGCGGAGGCCAGACTCCCGGATCTGGGCTCTGAGGTCGTCGAGGGAGGGAGCGGCCACCTTCGGGCTCATCACTCGATGGTGTACCGCTCCTCGGACACGATCGCAACGCGCTCGGTCGTCCAGGGGACGAAAGGCCTTCGGCTCGGTTTCGTTTCAACCAGGCAACGCGACAAATGCAGAGGACGGCAATGCTCGAATGGCTGATCGTTGGCGGTGGGATTCACGGCACGTACCTCTCGCTGGCGCTCACCGCGCAGGGAGGAGTGCCCCCTGATCGCATCCGGGTGCTCGATCCTCACGAGACCCCGCTCGCACGCTGGGAAGCGTGCACGAGCAACACGGGAATGGCCTTCCTCCGCTCTCCCTTCGTGCACCACCTCGACCTCGAGCCCTTCGCGCTTCGCGCCTTCGCGCGCTCGCGCGAGGGTCGACCGCACAAAGGTTTTGCCTGGCCTTACTCGCGCCCGGCCCTGGGTCTCTTTCGCGCACACACGAGCGCGGTGATCGCCCGGCATGGGCTCAGAGCGCTCCGCATCGCCGGCACCGCGACCGACCTCGCTACCTGCTCGGGCGGCATCCGCATCGAGACCGCGCAAGGCTCGCTGGAGACGCGCCGGGTGCTGCTCGCGCTGGGCGCGGGTGACCGCCCCGCGTGGCCTCCGTGGGCGCGTGCGCTTCGTAGCGAAGGCGCCCTCGTGGACCACGTCTTCGACGTCGGCTTCAGCCGCGAAACAATGCCCCTCTGGTCGAAGGCCCTCGTGCTCGGTGGTGGGATCACCGCAGCGCAGACCGCGGTGGCGATGGCACGCCGGGCCCCGGGCACGGTGACGTTGCTCGCTCGGCACCCGCCGAAGATTCACCAGTTCGACAGCGATCCCGGCTGGATGGGCCCACTCCACCTCGACGCCTACTCCAAGGTTGCCGACCTCGTTGAGCGACGACGCCTCATCCAGGGCGCGCGCCATCGGGGATCGATGCCGAGCGATGTCGCCAGCCAGCTTCGACAGGCCATTCAGAGCGGGGCGATCGTCTCGCGCACCGCAGCGGTGATGGGCGCCGAGAGAGAGGCGAGCGGCTTCCGGATCGATCTCGACGATGGAAAGGGATCGATCCGCGCCGACCGGCTGGTGCTGGCGACGGGATTCGAGAAGAGCCGCCCCGGGGGCGAGCTTGTCGATCGGGCCATCGCCGCGCTCGGCCTCGCCTGCGGCGGTTGCGGTTATCCAATCGTGGATCGGAGCCTGCGCTGGCACCCAGGGATCCACGTGACCGGTCCCCTGGCGGAGCTCGAGCTCGGCCCGCCCGCTCGCAACATCCTCGGCGCGCGCATGGCAGCCGAGCGCTTGCTCGGAGCGGCCTGAGCGCGCGCCGAGGACTCGCTTAGCCCTTCGAGATCTTCTTCTCGACAAAAACTACGTGTTTGCGTGCGATGGGATCGAACTTCTTGATCTCGAGCTTTCCCTGCATCGTGCGTTTGTTCTTGGTGGTGACGTAGGCGTAGCCGGTGCCGGCAGTGGAAACGAGCTGGATCGTGTCGCGCATGGAACCTCCGCAGCAGATGCTACTGGCGCTAAGTTTCAATTGCAATCAAGTTGCAATTGACGTACGGACGACACATGGAGGAAGTGACCCCCGAGATGCTCGACGACGAGCGTGACGAGCTGCGCGCCCACGCCGCGACGTATCTGGTCTACGCCGGCTTTCACCGAGGACCCCTCGACTCGCCGGGCTGCCTCGCCATGGAGCGACGCGGCGCCCAAACCTCGCTGGTCGTACGGATCTACATCCAGAAAAGGCGCGTCGAGCTGGACGTCACCTTGCGCGGCAAGAAGACGCTCGCCCGCATGTTCCATGGCCGAAGTGCGTATTTGCAGCTCTTCTTCCAGAAGAGCTGCGATCTGCTAGGCTTCCTCTGTCTGCTCACCAGCTCGCACGACGACCTCTCTGAGGACAGCGCGGCGGAGTGGATGGACGCTCTCGTCCAGCGCTGCCCAGAGACCTACGCCGTCCTCTCGGAGCCCGGCGAGCGGGTGGCGCTTGCGCACGTCGCGGTGGCCTTGCCCCGCGTGGTCCATTGATCCTGACCCGACGTGGTATCACCGCGTGATCAAGCGACGGGAGCCTCCTCTCCATCAATGACGACATCGCGACGTCATGTCTCACCGCTCCGCCGCGCGCGCAGCCGGCGGAGCGCCTCGCCGCGGCGCGCGCGATCGGGCGTGGCCTCGCCACGGGCACCTTCCTCACCCGCCATCCAGACCGCAAAGGCCCGGATGGTGGGTCGGCGGAAGATCTCGATCAACGGGACCTCCCGGCCGAGCGCCCGCTCCAGCCGGCCGGCGAGCACGGCGACTTGCAGGGAGTGACCACCGAGATCGAAGAAGCCGACATCGATCGGCGGCGCCTCGACGCCGAGGACGCTCGCCCAGACAGAGGCGATGCGCTGCTCGAGCGCGCCGCGCGGCGCCTCGCCCCGAGGAGGGGAGAGAGGGTCGAGCACGACGGCGGCGAGCGCCCGGCGATCG
>Ga0075163_10008875_pt1 | contig 13208 bp, 12 predicted proteins | sample JI1023141ADNA_FD_71478 | JGI IMG/M metagenome (GOLD analysis project Ga0075163, IMG submission 71478) | Wastewater effluent complex algal communities from Wisconsin, to seasonally profile nutrient transformation and Carbon sequestration -... | ecosystem: Engineered > WWTP > Effluent > Algae...
CCGCACATGCAGGCGGTGAAGGAAAAAGTGAAGCAGTTGGAAAAGCTGCGGCCGGATATCTGACTACGCGCTGCTCAGTCCCATCGCCGTCTTGCAGCTGTCATATAAATCCATAATACTGGATTTATGGAATCAACTCTTGCCATCGACGCCCTCAGTGCCCTTGCCCAGGACACTCGCCTTGAAACCTTCCGCCTGCTGGTACGCCATCAGCCGGACGGCGTCGCCGCTGGTGAACTGGCCCGCCTCACAGGTGTGCCGCAGAATACCATGTCGGCCCACCTCGCCGTATTGACGCGAGCGGGGCTGATCGAGAGCGAGCGTCACAGCCGCTCCATCATCTATCGCGCCAATCTCGCCCGCTTTCACGAGGTTATGCTCTTCCTGCTCAAGGATTGCTGCAACGGCAAGCCGGAGATCTGCGCGCCCTTGATTGCCGACCTCACCACATCCTGCACCACCGGAGCCTGCTGCTGATGACCGCCCGTATCTACAATGTTCTGTTTCTCTGCACCGGCAACACCGCCCGCTCCATTTTGGCGGAAGGCATCTTGCGCAAGGAAGGGGCAGGGCGCTTCAACGCCTTCTCGGCCGGAAGCCAGCCCAAAGGCGTGGTCAATCCTTTTGCCGTGAAAACCTTGCGCGACAACGATTATCCCACCGATGGCTATCGCTCCAAGAACTGGGACGAATTTGCCGTGGCAGGCGCGCCTGTCATGGATTTCGTGTTCACCGTCTGTGACAATGCCGCAGGTGAAACCTGCCCCATCTGGCCGGGACAACCCATGACCGCCCATTGGGGCGTTGAGGATCCGGCCCATGTGGAAGGCACGGATATCCAGAAGCAGACGGCCTTCAACACCGCCTTCCGTCACCTGCGCAATCGCATCACCGCTTTTGTCAATCTGCCGCTGGCCAGCATTGATCGCCTGTCACTGGGCACTCGCCTGCGTGACATCGGCAACATGGACGGCGCCACCCGCCCGACTGTTTGAGGAAATCCCATGAACCTGTTTGAACGTTATCTCACCCTCTGGGTGTTTCTCTGCATTGTCGCTGGCGTGACGCTGGGCCATCTCATGCCCGAGGTGTTCCATGCTTTCGGGGCCCTCGAGATCGCCAAGGTCAATTTGCCCGTCGCCATTCTCGTTTGGCTGATGATCATCCCCATGTTGCTGAAGATCGACTTCGCAGCCTTGGGCCAGGTGAAAGACCATTGGCGCGGCATTGGCGTGACACTCCTCATCAATTGGGGCGTGAAGCCGTTTTCCATGGCGCTGCTGGGCTGGTTCTTTGTGGGCTATCTCTTCCGCAACTGGCTGCCTGCCGACCAGATCAATTCCTATATCGCGGGGCTGATCCTGCTTGCTGCAGCACCCTGCACCGCGATGGTCTTTGTCTGGAGCAACCTCACGAAAGGTGAGCCACATTTTACGCTGTCGCAGGTGGCCCTCAATGACACAATCATGGTGTTCGCCTTTGCGCCACTCGTGGGGCTGCTGCTCGGACTTTCGGCCATCACAGTGCCGTGGGACACGCTGGTGCTGTCGGTGGTGCTTTATATCGTCATCCCCGTTGTCATTGCGCAAGTCGTGCGCCGCATGGTGCTGGCGCGGGGCGGCGATGCCGGGTTGAAAGCCCTGTTGGCGAAGCTGGGGCCGGTATCACTTGTCTCGCTGCTGGCAACGCTGGTGCTGCTTTTTGGCTTCCAGGGCGAACAGATTCTGGCCCAGCCACTGGTCATCGCCCTCTTGGCTGTGCCCATTCTCATCCAGGTCTATTTTAACGCCGGACTGGCCTATCTCTTGAACCGGATGGCGGGTGAACAACATTGCGTCGCCGGACCATCGGCCCTCATTGGCGCCAGCAATTTCTTCGAGCTTGCCGTCGCCGCCGCCATCAGCCTTTTCGGCTTCAACTCAGGTGCGGCACTGGCAACGGTTGTCGGTGTGCTGATTGAAGTGCCAGTCATGCTCACGGTCGTGTGGATCGTGAACCGCAGCAAAGGCTGGTACGAAAAGGACCTGAAGTCTCATGCTTGAATACACCGTATCGGCCCGCCGTATTGATGCCCATGGCAGCGAAGCATCTGCGAAGGAAGCCCGGCTCGTTCTCGACACCAACATGAAAGGCCGGGTTGATGCCTTCAATCCAGCAGAGCTTCTGTTGGCATCAATCGCCGCCTGCATGATCAAGGGTATTGAGCGGGTGGCTCCGATGCTGAACTTCCGCTTTTCAGGCGTTGAGGTGAAGCTGCATGGCCAACGCCAGGATTCGCCGCCCATGATGGTTTCAATCACCTATGAACTGATCGTCGATACCGATGAGGACGACCGCCGCCTTGAGCTGCTGCACACCAATGTGCGGAAATACGGCACAATCTCCAACACCATCGCGCGCGCAACAACCTTGCAGGGCGTGATCAGGCGGGCAATCCCGACGTCTCGGTGAATTGCGGGCGAACGTCGGAGGAGATCAAACGCCCTTGCCGTCCTTGCCCACAGTGGCCACGCGCAACATGTTGGTGGTGCCCGGTGTGCCGATGGGAACGCCAGCCGAGATCAGAATACGGTCGCCCGGCTTGGTGAACCCTTCACGCGTGGCGATTTCGCCAGCCTTGGAGAACATCTCGTCGATGGATTGCGCATCTTCGGTGAGCACGCAATGGGTGCCCCAGGCCAACGCCAGTTTCCGCGCCGTGCCGGCAACCGGCGTGAGGGCGAGAATTGGCATGTTGGGGCGTTCGCGGGCGATGCGCAGGCCCGTGGAGCCAGAGCCCGTGTAACAGACGATGGCCGGTACATGCAGCGTTTCGGCGATAGTGCGGGCTGCCGCGGAAATGGCGTCGGCAACAGTTGCCTCTGGCTCGGTGCGCTGGGCATGGATAATTCCGGCATAGTGGCTGTCGTTCTCGACCGACTGGGCCACGCGATCCATCGTTTGAACGGCCTTCTCAGGCCACTTGCCACTGGCGCTCTCAGCCGAGAGCATGACGGCGTCCGCGCCTTCATAAACGGCGGTCGCAACGTCAGAGACCTCGGCGCGCGTCGGCACCGGTTCTTCAATCATCGATTCCAGCATCTGCGTGGCGACGACAACAGGGCGGCCAAAACGGCGGGCGGCACGGGTGATCTGCTTCTGGCGGGCGGGCACCGATTCAATCGGCAGCTCCACGCCAAGGTCGCCACGGGCCACCATAATGCCGTCAGCATATTTCAGGATCTCATCGAGGCAGGTGAGGGCAGAGGGTTTCTCGATTTTCGCCATGACGGCAGCCCGTCCGGCAATGAGCTTGCGTGCTTCCGCCACGTCTTCAGGGCGTTGCACGAAAGACAATGCAATCCAATCCGCGCCAATGTTGGCAGCGGCTTCAAGGTCGGCGCGGTCTTTTTTGGTGAGGGCCGGAATGGGGATCACCGTATCGGGCAGGTTGACACCCTTGCGGTTTGACAACACGCCACCGAAAATCACCCGGGTGGTGAGAGCAGTTGGTGTGGCCGCGATGATCTCGACGCGCGACTTGCCGTCGTTGAGCAAGAGGCTGTCGCCCACTTTTGCAGCCGCAAAAATCTCAGGGTGGGGAAGATGTACACGTGTGGCATTGCCCGGCGTCGGGTCCGTGTCGAACACGAACGTGTCACCCGCGTTGATGCGCACTTCCTTTTCCGCAAAGGTATCGATGCGGATCTTTGGACCTTGCAGGTCGGCGAGCACGCCGATGGGGCGGCCCACTTTCTTTTCGACCGCGCGAATGTGACCGTAGAGCGTGGCCAGCATTTCGTGGTTGGTGTGGCTCATGTTGATGCGGAACACGTCCACACCGGCGATGAACAGCTTCTCGATCATCTCCGGAGTCGAAGATGCAGGTCCCAGCGTTGCCAGGATTTTGACTTTACGGTTACGGCGCACGGAATCTGAGGCCCTTCATACGGCCTGAGCAGGGCAAACCTGTCATGGGGCCTGGGTTGATTTTTCGCCAGACAGCGAGATGGTCCAATCCGCCTCTTCGCCCGTGTCGACTTCAAAGAAGCCGACCTGCGTGAACTCGCGTTCCTTGCAGTTGTCGAAGCCACGGATGGTGAAGATCTTGTCGCGGATGCACATCATGGCCTTGCCGCCCCATGATCCGCCTTTGTCGTAGTCTACGGCATAGACGTAATAGTACTTGGCAATCAGGTCACCTTTGAGCAGCGGCAGGCACTTGCCCGGATCAAATGTCCACCAACCCTCCGTGGCCCAGCCTTCCTTGTCCTTGTAGCCAATGGCCACGCCGACACGGCTGGTGGTGTTGTTGCACAGTTTGAGATCAGCCTTGGCCGGCACGGCAGCAGCGCCGAGGAGCAATACAGCCCCCAGGATACCCGCCAATTGTCGCACCATGCCCGTCCTCCCGGAAATTGCCATCCGAATCAGCCCTACATTTCATTTTGAGGGTACACCCGTCAACTTAAAACGGCGTGCTTTTTCCGAAAGCACCCACAGTCAGGGAGCGATTGCCTGTGGATGACTCCGCATGGCCCTTTGTGCCTCGAGCCGGGGCTTCCTATGTATGGAACAAGAGAAAAGCCCATGGACAAGACAACCCAAACGGAACTAGAGGCGGCCGCCTTCCGCCGGCTCGTTGAGCATCTGCGCAAGCGCACGGATGTGCAGAACATTGACCTGATGAACTTGGCGGGTTTTTGCCGCAATTGCCTGTCCAACTGGATGGAAGACGCCGCCAAGGCACAGGGCGCCGCACTGACCCGCGATGAAGCGCGCAAGCACATTTACGGCATGTCCTACGAGGACTGGAAAGCCATACACCAGACCGGGGCCTCGGAGGCCCAGAAGCAGGCCTTCGAAACCAACAAGCCCAAACCAACCGAATCCCACTGACTGATCAAGAGAGCACCGATATGGCCGAGAAGACCAAAACCACGTTCGCCCAAGGGCAACTGCGCACCATTGTCGAGCGCATCGAGCGCCTCGAAGAAGAGAAAAAGACCATCGCCGGTGACATCAAGGAAGTCTACGCCGAAGCCAAGGGCAACGGCTTTGACATCAAGATCCTGCGCAAGGTGATTTCGCTGCGCAAGAAGGATGCCGACGAGCGCCAGGAAGAAGAGGCGATGCTGGAAGTCTATCTCGCCGCCCTCGGCATGCCGGAAGGGGCACGTGAAGCGGCGGAGTGAGCAGCTATTGTACAGGTCAAACAAAAAGCCCCGGACGTGCCGGGGCTTTTTCAATTTCACGGTGACAGTTGATTATTCTGTCGTGTTGGCCTGCGAGAAGCGCAGGTTCATCGGCGGCAGGCTGCCCTTGCCCTCGCGGTTGACGCTGAGGAGGTTGCCTTTGCCTGCGGCAGACTGCACCTGGCCATAGCCAACCACGCCGCTGCCGTCCGGTCCCAGAATGGCGGGTTTCGGCATCACATCCTGGATATTGGTATCAACGGCAGCAACGGTGCTGTCACTGCGCTGCAATTCTTCGGCGCTTGAGAACAGGCGCTTCCACCAGCTGATGTCACCGCCATCGACCGATGCATAGGTGACGTCGTTGGTCAGTACATCCTGCTTAGTGTCGCCACGCAACTCTGCGGCAAAGCTGGTCTTCGTTTCCATGTTGGAGACAACTTCAATCGAGTCGTCTTCCAGCATGGTTTCAGCTTCGGCCACGGTGCCAAGAGCGTCGACAACCGGCGTCGGCTTCTTCTTGAAGGTCTGCGATTCTGGCGGCGCATTGGCCGGCTGAACCGAAACACCATCGCCAAGATCCGCGAATGAGGCGGCCATTTGCATGACGGCTTTCGGCTTGAGACGTGGCTTAACCACGGCACTTGCCGCATTTTTTTCGGCAACCTGGGCAGAGCCATCTGCCAGCGCTTCCACCGTCGCAGTCTGCGACAGGGCGGCCATGCCATCGGTATCCGGGTCAACCAGCTTAGGCCGCTTCACGCGGGCCACAGGGGCCTCAGCGACGGCGTCATCGACAATTGCCTCGTCCAGCGGCACCGCGGTGCTGATGGTATCGGCACCCACGGCGGAGGCGTCGTTGTAAAGCTGGTCAAGGCCATTACCATCGCCTTCATAGGCAGCGAGCGGCGCGTTGACGTCGATGGGCTGCTTCTTGCCCTTCTTGTCAGTGAAATAGCCGATGATTCCGCCCGTTTTTTCGTTGTCGTCATCCTCGGACGCGACTTCCATCGAAACAGGTTGCGGGGCCTTGCTGGTCAAGCGCTTGCCAACGTACTTCTTGCCGTCCTTGAGAAGGCCGGCCATTTGCGAGGCACCCATGCCGGGGCCCCAATGGCGAACATTGCCAGAATCGACATGGAGGAAGCCAGTCGGACCACCTGAAGACCGATAGTAGCCCACACCACCGACGCGGCGCACGAGGGCGCTGTTGCGGATCTTGGCGGTCGGCACGTCAGGGAAGAAGAAATCGATGGCCTTGCCCTTGATGTGCTGGCTCTTGGTGGCGACCTTGCGACCAACCTTCTTCAGGAAGGCATTGGTGCGGGCGCTACGATAGCCGGAGACAACATGAATGGGCTTCTTAGATCCAAGATCAGCATGCAGTTCCCAGACGAGATCGATTGTCTTCGGATCAATCGTCGTGGGCTCATTGCGGCGCCAGTCACGCAGGAAGTAGTTCAGCTTCTTCATCGCGGAAGGAACATAACGTCCATTCTGCATGTAAGTGACCGAGAGACTTTCCTTGGTGTGGATTTGATAGAGCGAAATCGTGCGCGTTTCGCCACCAGCCTCAGTGGGGCTGGCGTCAACAAAGGACCAAGCACCCAGTGCAAGTGTCCCCGCAATGGCCATAGAGGCCAAGGCTCTGGCAAAACGTTTGGTCAATTGAATGCGATGTCCGACGTCCGTTACCCGATTATGTTCCACGCAACTCACCCCAGGCCCCGGCCCGGCTCCCACACATTACACAGGGCAGGACTGAAGAGAGCAACTGGCCCACTCTAGTCCCATTCCCGACTTCGGACAAGATTGAGGCCACCATGAGGCGACCCCGCTTGGGAGATAACTTTGCCCGATTATGATTAATTGGGGATTAAAGCGCCCCAATTCAATTCCTTAGTCAGCCGAAATATCGGTCGATTTTGCCGCAGCCTCGACAATCTTGACAGTAGAAGGATTGCCAAAGGCCTTGGCGGTGATGGCGCGGGCCCCTTCCAGCGTCTTGTCGCGTTCGTAAATATCGGGGAAATAACGGATTTTTCCGTCATTATCGGGCCATGCCGTGAAGTAGGTGAGGTGCACCGGCACTTTCTCGGCAAGTTTCACGTTCTGGGTATTGCCTTGGGCAATGCGCGATTCGACTTCTTCGTCGCTGATACCGAGCAGAACCTTGGCGAATTCCCGCGGATTCTGCACCCGCACGCAGCCATGGCTGAAGGCCCGGCGGTTTTCCGAAAACAATTCCCGATTGGGGGTGTCGTGCATGTAGATGGAGTGGCTGTTGGGGAACAGGAACTTCAGTTCACCCAAGGCATTGCCATCGCCGGCGGGCTGGACCACGCCGATCCCGGAGTTAGCACCGACGCTGCCCCAGCTAATGGAGCGCGATGACACCTTCTTGCCTTTGGCGTTAACCACCTGATAGCCGATGCGGTCGAAATAGCCGGGGTCACGGCGCAGCTTGCCAAGATACTCGTTGATCAGGATGGACTGCGGCATGCCCCAGGTGGGGTTGAAAACCACGGTTTCCATCTCGTCATGAAACACGGAGGTCTGTGTGGTGGGCCTGCCAACAATGACATTGCTGGTCCAGATCGACCGTCCCTTGTCCATCACGTTGACTTCATATCCCGCCTGATTGACGAAGACATGGCGTGAGCCGAGGGCTTTTGGCAGCCAGCGGATACGTTCGAGGCTGGAGATGATCTTCTCGCGCTCGCCTTCGCTGTTGTCAGCGCCAAAGGACTTTGTGGTGATCTGGTCAAGCGCGCTGGTCTGCGGAATGCCCGTGGCCGTCTGGTAGGCCTTCACGGCCTTGCCCAGGGTCTTGTCAAAGACCTCTTCCTTGCCGGGCTCCACCACGGCGTCAGCGGCCGTCATGTGGCCGAGCGCCACCATGCGCTGACGCAATTCCGGTACGCGGGCGTCTTTCTGCCCGATCTTGACGCGCTTGCCGGGGGGGAAAGGCAGCGGCTTTTCCTTGGTCGTATCCGCCACCTTGGCAAGCTCGGCCTTCAGCAGGGCATAGGCCGGGTGACTGGGCTCCAGCGTCTTGAGATACTCAACGGGATAAGGCGTATAGGCCAGAATCTTGAGGGCGGCGGATGGCTCAACTGCTTCAGGTTTCACATCATTGTAGAGTGAGAGCTTGCCCGGCTCAAAGGCGCCGCCGCTCATGTGCATGGCATAGGTGGCCACAGCGGTTGTCAATCCCACGTCAAACTGGGCTGCGGCGAGGCTCGATCCAGCAAGCTGCGAGTCAACGTTGTCAAATGAGGCAAGTCCGGCGGGCAGGTAACGGCCTGGCTCCAGACCATCCTGCCCGGACGCCTTCAATGTCGCGAGAACAGCCTTTGCCCGCTCAGACGGCATGCCATTCTGCAGCCAAAGAGGTCGGAACTTGCTGTCCCTGTAAAGGGCGATCACATTTTCGCGCACCTTCTGGTCGGCTTTTACCGGTGTCGCCTTGTCAGCGAGGACCAGACGGATAGACTCGCCCGCGATGCCATCGGCAGGAAGACCGGCCAGCCCCTTGTCAAAGACGGGCTGCAGGCGCGGCAAGACAAAGGCCACATTGCCCATGCCAAGTCCTGGAATGGGTTCCGGATCATCATAGACCGGCAGGGCCTTCTTCTTCTTCGATTTCGATGCTTGCTTGGACAGACTGTCGTCGCCGAAGCCATTGTCTTCGAGCCACCACTTGCGGCGCTGCTCGGCCTCCTTGCGACGGCGCTCAGCCTTGGCGGCGCGTTCGGAGCTTGTGCCAAACAGGCTGTCGAAGAACGACTTCTTCTTGCGCTTGACGACTTCCGCGTCTGCCGGTGTCACCAAAAAGGCGAGGACTGCTAGGGCAGTGGTTACTCTGAAAACACGCTTGTCCATGGCGACTCCGGGAGGGCCCCGTCTCTTAGACTCACGGTTGTGGTTTTGCAATGTCCCGGCTGCAACAGTCAGGGACAATTTGCAGTGATCAACCCGCCAGTTCCTCAAGACCAAGGTCACGCATCTTGCGGTACAAGGTGGAGCGTCCAATGCCCAATTTACGGGCAACTTCCGACATCTGGCCACGGTAACGGTGCAGTGCCAGCTTGATCATGTCGGACTCGACGTCCTCCAACTTTCGGATATGTCCGCCATCTGTGACAGCCGGAATGCCGAGGGCCGTGCCGTCGCTGACTTCCATGCCACCTTTGCGCATCACGGGCGCTGGCACGGCGGCTGGCTGCGGCATGGGAGGGGCGGCTGGAATCTTGATGTCGTAGCCTTCGACAAGTGAGGCGATCTGCGGGAAATCCTCAATGCCAAGCTGGTCGCCTTCACAGAGCACGATGGCGCGGAAGACAGTGTTTTCAAGCTGGCGCACATTGCCCGGCCAACCATAGGCTGAAAGCATGGTGAGGGCGTCCGGCTGGATCCCGCGCACCTTGCGGCCCTCTTCAGCGGCAAGTTTGGTAATGAAGTGGTTGACGAGGGCGGGAATGTCGTCCTTCCGGTCACGCAGTGGCGGCACCATGATGGGGAAAACATTGAGGCGGTAATAGAGATCCTCGCGGAACTGCCCGGCTTTGACCATCTCGATCATGTTGCGGTTGGTGGCAGAGACGATGCGGACATTGACTTTCACCGGTTTGCGCGATCCCACCGGATCAATCTCGCCTTCCTGGATGGCGCGCAGCAGTTTGACCTGCATGTCGAGTGGCAGCTCGGCGACTTCATCAAGGAACAGGGTGCCGCCGTCGGCCTCCTGGAATTTGCCAAGATGCTTTGCCGTGGCCCCGGTGAAGGAGCCTTTTTCGTGGCCAAACAGCATGGATTCCACAAGGTTTTCGGGAATGGCACCGCAGTTGACAGTAATGAAGGATCGGCCAGCCCGTTCGCTTTCGCCCTGGATGGCGCGGGCGATCATTTCCTTGCCCACACCTGATTCCCCTTCGATGAGAATCCGAATGTTCGAGGCGGCGCCGCGTTTGCCCAGCTGCATGACATTGCCCATGTTGGGTGAGGCGGCAATGAGATCGCCAAAAGTGAGGGCCCCGGAGACCTTCTTGTTGAGGCGCTTCACCTCTTCGGTCAGCGCGTTCACTTTCAGGAGATTCTGGATTGAGACTTTCAAACGTTCCGGCGACACGGGCTTGACGACAAAGTCATCGGCCCCGGCGCGCATGGCCTTGATCACGGTTTCGATGGAACCCTGCGACGTCTGCACGATCACGGGCACGTCACCACGCACCCCCTGCAGTTTCTCGAGGAATTCAATGCCATCCATTTCCGGCATCATCAGGTCAAGAATGATGAGTTCGTAGGTGCCGCCCTGGGGGCCGCGCAATGCCTCAAGGGCGCGCAGTCCGCTTTCAGCTGGAGTGGTTTCAAAGCCGAATCGCTTCACCATCTCATCAAGAATGCGGCGCTGGGCGGGTTCGTCTTCGACAATCAGGACGCGGGCAGCCATTACGGGATCACAATCTCACTGACAGATGTTGCATGCGGTTTCTCACGTCCGCTTGTAGGGACAGTCGCGATTTGTGGCAGCGGAAGGTAAATTCCGTCTTAACGACATCTCCCATTTGGAGACAAATGCGGATTTGCGCCGCGCCCGGCGACACCAATCGAGGGAAAGGCCATGGTTGAAGTGTGGCAATGGCTCCGCCATATGCGTGAGTGATCAAAAGGACGCTTCTCATGACCGCTCTCGCCAACCTCCCCGAATGGAACCTTGCCGACCTTTATCCGGCACCTGATTCTCCGGCTTTTGCCGCTGACATGCTGAAGGCCCGTGATGTCGTGGCAGCATTTGCGGCGAAATGGGCAGGCAAGCTGGCAGGGTTGGCCCCGGATGAGTTGGCCACGGCCATCGCAGACTATGATTCGCTCTCCGATCTCATCGGCCGCATCGGCTCCTACGCCCAGCTGCATTATGTTGGTGACACCACGGACTCGGCCCGCGCCAAGTTTTACGGTGACGTCTCCAATGCGCTGACCGAACTCTCAACCCAACTGCTGTTTTTCGAACTCGAACTGAACAAGATCGATGACGCGGCCTTGGGTAAGGCCATGACCACGCCAGCACTGGCCCACTGGAAGCCGTGGATCGACAACCTGCGCATGGAAAAGCCCTATCAGCTGGATGACAAGCTGGAGCAGCTTTTCCTCGAAAAGTCGCAGACCGCCGCCGGCGCCTTCAATCGGCTGTTCGACGAAACCATGGCCGACCTTCGCTTTGAGGTGAACGGCGAAAGCCTGCCGCTGGAGCCGACGCTGAACTTCATGCAGTCGCCCGATGAAGCAAAGCGCAAGGCCGGTGCCGAGGCCTTGGCCAAGACCTTCAAGGCCAACCTCCGTCTCTTCACGCTGATCACCAACACCTTGGCCAAGGACAAGGACATCTCCGACAAGTGGCGCGGCTTCAAGGATATCGCCGACGCGCGCCACCTCTCCAATCGGGTCGAACCGGAAGTTGTCACGGCCCTGGTTGAAGCCGTGCGCGCCGCCTACCCGAAGCTCTCGCACCGCTACTACCGCATGAAGGCCAAATGGATGGGCAAGGACAAGCTCATGCATTGGGACCGCAACGCGCCACTGCCCGCCGAGGACACGCGCGAGATTCCGTGGGCCGATGCCAAAGCCATGGTGCTGGAGGCCTATGGTGAGTTTGCCCCCGAGATGGCGAAGATCGCCGAAACCTTCTTCGACAAGCGCTGGATCGATGCGCCCTCGCGCCCCGGCAAGTCATCAGGTGCCTTCGCCCACCCCACCGTGCCGTCGGCTCATCCCTATGTTTTGCTCAACTATTTGGGCAAGCCGCGCGACGTGATGACGCTCGCCCACGAGCTGGGCCATGGCGTGCATCAGGTGCTGGCCGCCAAGCAGGGCGCGCTGATGTCATCAACGCCGCTGACCTTGGCCGAAACCGCCAGCGTCTTCGGTGAAATGCTGACCTTCCAACGCCTGCTGAAGAACACCACCGACCCGAAGAAACGCAAGGCGCTGCTCGCCTCCAAGGTGGAGGACATGATCAACACGGTGGTGCGCCAGATCGCCTTCTACACCTTCGAGCGCAAGGTCCATGCCGCCCGCAAGGAGGGCGAACTGACGCCAGAGCAGGTCAATGATATCTGGATGAGCGTGCAGGCCGAAAGCCTGGGCGACGCCATTGAATTCGGCCCCGGCTATGAAGTGTTCTGGACCTACATCCCGCACTTCATCCACTCGCCATTCTACGTGTACGCCTACGCCTTCGGTGATTGCCTGGTGAACTCGCTCTACGCCCGCTATCAGGAAAGCAGTGCCGGTTTCCAGGACAAGTATTTTGAGATGCTGAAAGCTGGCGGCACCAAGCACCACGCCGAACTGCTGAAACCCTTCGGCCTCAACGCCGCTGATCCTGCCTTCTGGCAGAAGGGACTGAGCGTGATTTCGGGGATGATTGATGAGCTGGAGAAGATGGAGTGAGGGTTGACCCTCACTGCCCAGTCATCAAATTGCAATCACGGCATCCGGGTCGCCTGCTGCCAGCGCCTTGATGGTGTGCAGGCAAAGCTCGCGGCTGAGGTAGCGGCCATGGACGGCCCTTTCCTCGCGCTCCACGATCGGGAAGGTGGAGAAAATATAGGCCGCCGTCTCCAGCAACTCGGCAATCTCCGCCGCCGTGGCGCTGGGGAAATAGAGCATGAAATATAGCGCATCCAGCTTGGCGCGCCGCCGCAGCCGGTCCGTCGGGTCCCAGATGAAGGGCGGCTTCACCTCGCCCGTCGCCGCATCCACAAATCCCATGTCGCGGGCAAAAGGTGCCATGTCATGGGCCGTGTAGGTCAGCGCCAACACCTCGGCCCGCACAATCTCGCCAGCAGTCTTTGCGCCAAATTTGCGCTGATAGGCCTCGGGTGGAACGACGGGAAGTTGTTCGACGATAAACAGGTTCAGCGTTGTTGCGTGAACTTTCTGACGAACCACATAGTCAAACGGCACTGAATTGAAGTTTGCAAGAAGCAAGGGTGCGTGAAGGCCGTAGTGGGCCATAACTTTGGAACGATT
>Ga0075163_10008876_pt1 | contig 13207 bp, 9 predicted proteins | sample JI1023141ADNA_FD_71478 | JGI IMG/M metagenome (GOLD analysis project Ga0075163, IMG submission 71478) | Wastewater effluent complex algal communities from Wisconsin, to seasonally profile nutrient transformation and Carbon sequestration -... | ecosystem: Engineered > WWTP > Effluent > Algae...
GATGACCGCCTACGCCGATCTCGACACGGCCATCGATGCCCTGCGTGCCGGGGCAGCCGATTTTCTGCTCAAGCCCTTCTCGGTGCCCCAGATGCTCAATGCCGTCGAGCGTTGTTTCGAACGCTCCAGCTTGCGCCGCGAAAACTTCGTGCTGCGCCGCGAGGTCGAGGAACGCACCTCGACCGTCGACGGGGTGATCGGCCAGTCCGCCGCAATCCTCGGCATCTGCGACCGCCTCAGGCGCATCGCGCCGACGCCGGCGACCATCCTGCTGACCGGCGAATCGGGCACCGGAAAGGAGGTCGCGGCCCGCGCCCTGCACCGGATGAGTCCACGCGCCAACGGTCCCTTCGTGCCGGTCAATTGCGCCGCCATTTCGGCCGAGCTGATCGAGTCCGAGCTGTTCGGCCACGTCAAGGGCGCCTACACCGGCGCCCAGCAGAGCCGCGAGGGGCTGTTCTACTATGCCCGCGGCGGCACGCTGTTCCTCGACGAAATTTCCGAACTGCCGCTGGCCGCCCAGGCCAAACTGCTGCGCGCCCTTGAGGAGCGGCGCATCCGGCCGGTCGGCTCGGAGCAGGAAATCGCCGTCGACGTCCGGGTCATCGCCGCCACCAACCGCGACCTCAAGGTCGAAGTCGCCGCCCAGCGCTTCCGGCAGGATCTTTACTACCGGCTGCAGGTGCTGGAAGTCACCCTGCCGCCGCTGCGCGAACGGCCGGAGGACATCCCGCTGCTGGTCGACCACTTCATGGCCCAGCTGACGCCCAATCTGGGCGTGCCGCCGCTCGCCCTCGATCCGCGCACCGCCGCCCGCCTGAGCGACTACGACTGGCCAGGCAATGTCCGCGAACTGCGTAATCTGGTCGAGCGCTCGCTGATCCTCGGCTGGTTCGACATCGGCCCCGAGCCGGACATCGATTTGCACGCCGTCGCGGTCAGCGATGAAACACTGGCTGCCGTCGAAAAACGCCACATCCTGGCCGTGCTCGCCGCCTGCGCCGGCAACAAATCGGAGGCCGGGCGCCGCCTCGGAATTTCGCGCAAGACCATGGACCGCAAGTGTCAGGCCTGGGGCATCTGATCGCCACCCAACCGACCGCCGACAGCGGTGCGCTCGGCGCGGCGCCAGCCCATCGTTCGATCCGCGTCCGCCTGCTGGCGCTGGCCCTGATCCCGCTCGGCGTCGTCGCGCCGATCACCGTCGCCGCGCTGGCCTGGTGGGGCGGCAAGCATCTCGACAGCCTGCTCGTCGCCAAGGTCCGCACCGACCTCGCTGTCGCCCACGGCTATTACCAGCGGGTCAGCGACAGTGTCGGCCGCTCGGTGACCAGCCTGGCCGAATCGGAGCGCCTGGCGCGCACCTTGCGCCGTAGCGGCGGTCAGCCGTCGGCCGCGATGGCCGAGTTGCTCAACGCGACGCAGGTCGAATTCCATCTCGATTTCCTGCGTTTTCTCGATTTGCCGCACAGCCGGGCCGAAGCACAGCGCTGGCCGGCCATCGCCGATGCGCTGGGTGGCCGGGCGCGAACCGAAACCGAAGTGTTTCCGGTCGAGCAGTTGACCGCGATCAAGCCGGAACTGGTCGCCATCGCGCGCACCACGCTGATCCCGACGCCGAACGCCCGCCCCGATCCGCGCGAAGTCGATACCAGCGGCCTGGTCATCCAGTCGGCCGCCCCGGTGTACGACGGCGACGGACGGCTGATCGGCGTGCTGGCCGGCGGCGTGCTGCTCAACAAGAACCTCGACTTCATCGACCGCCTGAACGCCATCGTCTATCCCGAGGGCGCCCTGCCCTTCGGCAGCGCCGGCACGGCCACGCTCTTTCTCGGTGACCTGCGGGTGGCCACCAACGTCCGCCTGTTCGGCGAAACCCGCGCCATCGGCACCCGCGTTTCCCAGGCGGTCTACAACACCGTGCTCGGCAAGGGCGACACCTGGCTGGACCGCGCCTTCGTCGTCAACGACTGGTACGTTTCCGCCTACGAGCCGCTGCTCGACGGCCGCGGCGAGCGCATCGGCATGCTCTACGTCGGCTTTCTCGAAGGCCCCTTCGTGACCGCCCGCAAGCAGGCCTTCGCCGCCGTCGTCGCGCTCTTCGCCAGCGCCATGCTGATTGCCGGGGTGTTCGCCGTGCTCTGGGCGCGCCGCGTCTTCAAGCCGATCGAGCACATGCACGCGACCATGAACGCCATCGAACAGGGGCAGGACGACGCCCGGGTCGGCGCCGTCGAAAGCCAGGACGAACTGGGCATCGTCGCCGCCCATTTCGACCGCATGCTGGACAAGCTGCAAGCCCAGGCCAGATCGCTGAAGCGCTGGGGCGAGGCGCTCGACGCCAAGGTCGCCGAACGGACGGCCGAACTGGAACAGGCCGTGGCCGACCTCAAGGCCGCCCAGTCGCAACTGGTGATGAACGAAAAACTGGCCGCCATCGGCCAGCTGACCGCCGGCGTCGCCCACGAGATCAACAACCCGATCGCCGTCATCCAGGGCAACCTCGACGTGCTGCGCGACATGCTCGGCGAGGCGGCCAAGCCGGTCGAACCGGAAACCCGGCTGATCCAGGAACAGGTCCATCGAATCCGGCTGATCGTCGCCAAACTGCTGCAATTCGCCCGGCCGCAGGATTACGTCGGCTACCTCGAACCGGTCGCCCCGCCTACGCTGATCCAGGACAGCCTGGTCCTCGTCCGCCACCTGCTGAAGACCGGCAACATCGCCATCGAACAGCACCTCGATTCGACGCGGCAGATCACCTGCAACAAGAACGAACTGCAGCAGGTGGTCATCAACCTGCTGGTCAATGCCATCCAGGCCATGCCCGACGGCGGCGTGCTGAAAATCGGCGTCGAGGACTGGGACGAGGCCGACATGCCGGTCGGCATCCGCGTCATCGTCAGCGACACCGGCCCGGGGATCGCCCAGGTCGATCTCGACAAACTGTTCGAACCCTTCTTCACGGCCAAGAAGCCGGGCGGTCACGGCCTCGGCCTGTGGGTCAGCAAGAACCTGGTCGAGCGCTACGGCGGCCGGCTGACGGCTAGCAGCACTGTCGGCCAGGGGGCCAGCTTCGTCGTCTGGCTGCGCTGCGAGCCGCTCAGTTAAACGCCATCCGAATGCTACGGTCGGCCGGAAATTTTGGTCAAAATCGAAATTTTCCCGAACGGGTGCCCGCCGTCGATTTGAAAACTGTTAATTAACGATTTACAATCAATCCATGATCAAATCGTTCATGCACAAAGGGCTGGAAGGCTTTTTCCAGACCGGGAGCAAAGCCGGCATCCAGCCGCACCACGCTGGCAAGCTCCGTCTTCAGCTCACCTTGCTGGACAAGGCCAGACGGCCCGAAGACATGAATGCCCCCGGATGGCGCCTCCACGCTTTGGCAGGTGACCTGAGCGGGCACTATGCGATCACGGTCAACGGCAACTGGCGCCTCACTTTCCGCTTCGAAGAGGGTGATGCGATTTTGGTGAATTATCAGGATTACCACTGAGGAAAGACGATGAGCAGAATGCATGACCCCGCCCACCCCGGCGAAGTCCTCAAGGAATGGATTCCCGAGGGAATGACCGTCACCGCCGCCGCCGAACAACTCGGCGTGTCGCGCGTCATGCTGTCCAAGATTCTCAACGGCCGGGCCGGCATTTCGGCCGACATGGCCCTGCGCCTCGCTGCATGGCTGGGCACCGCCCCCGAAATCTGGCTGGACATGCAGTCGGCCCGCGATTTGTGGGAAGCAGAGCAGAAGCCCTTGCCGGCAGTCGCACCGTTGCGGATGGCGGCTTGACAGCGGCTTAAACCGACTTGGCTGCTTTCTTAACTCCAGACCCACCTGAGCACGATGTACGACAAACAATCAGACGAAGTGCTTCGGCGTGTCGGCCGCAACCTCGTCATATTCCAACAAGCCGAGTCCCTGCTGAAGTTCTTGCTCTGCAACCACAACGCAGCCGGAACGCTTGAGAACTTTGCCGACAAGCACCAAAAGCGCGTTGCGAAAATCAATCGTACGACGCTCGGTAACCTTGTCGAAACCTACAAAAATGAAGTTATGCAGGACGCCGGCGAAGACACCGAGGACGACCCGGCCAACGGTGAGGAGGCGTTACTGCGCTTTCGCTTTTCGGTAGGCATTGAGGCGGAACACATCGGACAGATGCGAGCGGAACTCCAGGCGATGACGGACGAACGCAACGAACTCGTTCATCACTTCCTGCCCCGCTGGCAACCCGAAAACGACGAAGTCATGCAGGCAACGCTAACTTACCTGGATGAACAACGACAGCGGATCATGCCCATCCTCGACCACCTGAAGGCAACCACCGAGGCCGTCGAGCAAAGCCACGAGGCAATACGCCATTTTCTTCACAGTGGCGAATTTGACCGTACTTACAAACTATTCTGGCTCCAGGGCAGCCCTCTGGTCGCGTTCATGCGCGATGTTTCAAGCCAAGTCTCGCGCAAGGATGGCTGGACCTATCTTGCCTGGGCCGGAAAACAGGCCTTTGAAAACATACCGGAAGAGCTGAAAGACCTGGAAATACGCTACGGCCACAAGACGCTGAAGAAAATTCTCATTGCCAGCGAGCTATTCGACGTCTTTGACGAGCCGCTGCCCAACGGCAAATTCCGTACGCTATATCGCCCTAAGTCCACGCCTTGCCCTTAAATACGGGTCGGCATTCAGCTAGCGGCAGCAATTGCTCCCCACAAAATCAACCTCTTGCCTTGGCAGCCGGCGGCGCGCCCGGTAAACTACGGGTTCTGCCGAGGAGCGCTGCGACCCTGAAACGGGGCCAGGCTCGGCAATGATCAACGGCGCTCGCAAACCCCAGCCGGTTTGTGGCGCCGTTTGTTTTTGCGGCGTCCCCGGTGCATTCCGTTTTGCCGAGGTGATCATGATGCAAGCCGACCGTACCGCCGAAATTTCCGCCCTTCTTGAGCAGCGCCTGCTCGTCCTCGACGGCGCCATGGGCACGATGATCCAGCGTCACGGCCTGACCGAAGCCGATTACCGCGGCGAGCGCTTCAAGGATCATCCACACGATCTCAAGGGCAACAACGACCTGCTGGTCCTGACCCGGCCCGATATCATCGGCGGCATCCACCGCGAATACCTGGAAGCCGGCGCCGACATCCTCGAAACCTGCACCTTCAACTCGACCGCCGTCTCGCAGGCCGACTACAACCTGACCGAGCTGGTCCACGAGCTGAATTTCGAGGGCGCCCGCCTCGCCCGCGTGCTGTGCGACCAGTTCACCGCCGCCAACCCGGCCAAGCCGCGCTATGTTGCCGGCGTGCTCGGCCCGACCAGCCGCACCGCGTCGATCTCGCCGGACGTCAACGACCCCGGCTACCGCAATGTCACCTTCGACGAACTGGTCACCAATTACCTCGAAGCCATTAACGGCCTGGTCGAGGGCGGTGCCGACATCCTGCTCGTCGAAACGGTGTTCGACACGCTGAACGCCAAGGCCGCGCTGTTCGCCATCGAGACCTTCTTCGACCGCGCCGGCCGCCGCTGGCCGGTGATGATCTCGGGCACGATCACCGATGCGTCCGGCCGCACGCTGTCCGGCCAGACCGCCGAGGCCTTCTGGAATTCGCTGAACCACATCCAGCCGCTCTCCTTCGGCCTGAACTGCGCGCTCGGCGCCAAGGAGTTGCGCCAGTACGTCGAGGAACTGTCGCGCGTCTGCGACTGCTACGTCTCGGCCCACCCGAACGCCGGCCTGCCCAACGCCTTCGGCGGCTACGACGAGACGGCCGACATGCTGGCCGACGAAATCGAAAGCTGGGCCAAGACCGGCATCGTCAATATCGTCGGCGGCTGCTGCGGCACCTCGCCGGAGCACATTGCGGCCATCGCCGCCCGGGTTGCTACCGTAAGCCCGAGAAAAGTGCCGAAAATCGAAAAGAAGCTGCGCCTGTCCGGGCTGGAGCCCTTCAACGTCGGCGCCGATTCGCTGTACGTCAATGTCGGCGAGCGGACCAACGTGACCGGCTCCAAGGCTTTCGCGCGGATGATCCTCGAGGGCCGCTTCGACGACGCGCTGGCCGTCGCCCGCCAGCAGGTCGAAAACGGCGCCCAGGTCATCGACATCAACATGGACGAAGCGATGCTCGATTCGCTGGCCGCCATGGACAAGTTTTTGAAGCTGATCGCCTCGGAGCCGGACATTTCGCGCGTGCCGATCATGATCGACTCCTCGAAATGGGAAGTCATCGAGGCCGGCCTGAAGTGCATCCAGGGCAAGGGCATCGTCAACTCGATCTCGATGAAGGAAGGCGAGGCCAAGTTCCTTGAGCAGGCCAAACTGGCCCGCCGCTACGGCGCCGCGGTCATCGTCATGGCCTTCGACGAGCAGGGCCAGGCCGACACCTTCGCCCGCAAGACCGAAATCTGCGCCAAGGCCTACCTGCTGCTGACCGAAATGGGTTTCCCGGCCGAAGACATCATCTTCGACCCGAACATCTTCGCCATCGCCACCGGCATCCCGGAACACGACAACTACGCGGTCGATTTCATCGAATCGGTGCGCTGGATCAAGGAGCACCTGCCGCACGCCCACATTTCCGGCGGCGTTTCCAACGTCTCCTTCAGCTTCCGCGGCAACGACCCGGTGCGCGAGGCGATCCACACCGTCTTCCTCTACCACGCGATCCAGGCCGGCATGACCATGGGCATCGTCAATGCCGGCATGCTCGGTGTCTATGACGACCTGGAGCCGGAACTGCGGGCCAAGGTCGAGGACGTCGTACTCAACCGTCACCCAGGCGCCGGCGAGGCGCTGGTCGATTTCGCCCAGACCGTCAAGGAAGGCAAGGCCAAGGACAGCGGCCCGGATCTTTCCTGGCGCGAACAGTCGGTGGAAAAGCGGTTGGAGCATGCGCTGATCAAGGGCATCACCGATTTCGTCGTGGCCGATACCGAAGAAGTCCGCGCCAAGTTGGAAAGCGAGGGCAAGCCGCCGCTCGCCGTGATCGAAGGCCCGCTGATGAACGGGATGAACGTGGTCGGCGACCTGTTCGGCGCCGGCAAGATGTTCCTGCCGCAGGTCGTCAAGTCGGCCCGCGTGATGAAGCAGGCGGTCGCCCACCTGCTGCCCTACATCGAGGCGGAAAAATCCCGCACCGGCCTGGGCAGCAAAGGCAAGATCCTGATGGCGACGGTCAAGGGCGACGTGCACGACATCGGCAAGAACATCGTCGGCGTCGTCCTCGGCTGCAACGGCTACGACGTCGTCGACCTGGGCGTCATGGTCTCCTGCGACAACATCCTGAAGGCGGCACTGGAGCATCGCGTCGACATCATCGGCCTGTCCGGCCTGATCACCCCGTCGCTTGAGGAAATGGCCCACGTCGCCAGCGAAATGCAGCGTCAAGGCATGAAGCAGCCGCTGTTGATCGGCGGCGCGACGACCAGCCGCGCCCACACCGCGATCAAGATCGCCCCCAACACCGAAGGCGCCGTGGTCTACGTGCCGGACGCCTCGCGCGCCGTCGGCGTCGCCACCAAGCTGCTCTCGGCCGACCAGCGCGACGGCTACATGGCCGAGATCGTCGCCGAATACGAAACCGTGCGTGCCGAGCACGCCGGCCGCAAGGGCGCGACGATGGTCACCCTGGCCGAAGCCCGGGCCAATCGTTTCACGTGGAACCAGCCGTTTACGCCGGTCAAACCCAGGCAACTCGGCCTGCAAACGCTTAACCCGAGCCTGGCCGACCTGTCGCTGCTGATCGACTGGACCCCGTTCTTCCAGAGCTGGGATCTGGCCGGCCGCTATCCGGCCATTCTGGAGAACGAGACGGTCGGCGAAACGGCCCGTCAATTGTTCGACGACGCCAAGAAGATGCTGGGCCGGATCATCGACGAAAACTGGCTGAGCGCCCGCGCCGTCTTCGGCCTCTACCCGGCCAGCGCCGTTAACGAAGACATCATCATCTACAGCGATGAAAGCCGGACCACCGAGCTGACCCGCTGGGTCGGCCTGCGCCAGCAACACAAGCAGCCCAAAGGCCGCTTCAACATGGCGCTGGCCGATTTCATCGGCGACAACGACTACGTCGGCGCCTTCGCCGTGACCGCCGGCCACCGCATCGAGGAGCGCGTGGCCGAGTTCGAAGCCGCCAACGACGACTACTCGGCAATCATGCTCAAGTCGCTGGCCGACCGCCTGGCCGAGGCCGCCGCCGAATGGCTGCACCTGCAGATCCGCACCAAGTATTGGGGCTACGCCAGCGACGAAGCGTTCACCAACGCCGAACTGATCGCCGAGCAATACAAGGGCATCCGCCCCGCCCCCGGCTATCCGGCCTGCCCGGACCACACCGCCAAGCGCGAACTGTTCGCGCTGCTCGACGCCCCGGCCAACGCCGGCATGCACCTGACCGAGTCCTGCGCGATGACCCCGGCGGCCGCGGTTTCCGGCTTCTACATCGGCCACCCGGCCGCAGCCTACTTCGCCATTCCGAAGATCGGCCGCGACCAGCTGGAAGACTGGGCAGCCCGCAAGGGAATGACGGACCAGGAAGCCGAGTACTGGCTGGCGCCGCTACTTTAAGGAGCCTTCGCGGCAAGCCGCGGGCTTGCCCGGCCGCAAATCGGGCAATTACAATGGCATCCGTCGCCCCCCGGATGACCGCGGGGGCCGGCGGCGATGCCGCCGGTCCGTTCAATTTGTCTGGTACCTGCAATGAAGAAAACCTGGATCGCCTATGCGCTGGCCGGCCTGCTGGCCAGCCCTGTCTCCCATGCCGAGGATGTCGCTGCCGCTGCGGCCCAAACACCGTCGCCCGCCGCCATTCCGGTCCAGACCGACAACCCGGAATACCTGAAGACCCTGAAACGGGTCGTCGTCACCTCGTTCAGCGTCGAGATCCTGACTTACCTGAAAGCCAGCGAAGGCGGCGACCTCGGCAACCTGATCTCGGGCAAGCCGAATTCGGTCAGCGTGACGCTGAAGGGCCACGATGCTGCCAGCTGGCAGCCGGTGGTCGACAACTATTATCGCCAGCTATTGGGCCAGCTCGAAGCGGCCGGAATCGAGGTCGTGCCGCCGGAAAAACTGCAGGACCTGCCGGAATACAAGACCATCGTCGAGGCGGCCAGTCCGACCCCGCACGAAGAGGATGCCAAGGCCGGCAAAGGCCTCTATCTCGGCGCAGCCGGCGTGCCGATGCTGATCCAGAACGAGCAGAACGTCTTCCGCAAGAGCCTGTTCAGCGGCAAGGCACCGGAAGACCTGTACATGACTTTCGGCAGCAAGTTTTCTTCCGGCTTCGCCACGGCCGGCGTCCAGAACGCCGAATTTGCGCTGGCCAGGAAACTTGACGCCCACGTGCTGAAGGTCCGTTTCACCGTGGTCCCGACGTTGCTGACGACGACCAAGGGGTTCTGGGTCGGCAATAGCGTCGACAGCAAGGCCTCGCTGTCCCTGCCCTCCTACGTCAATCGCTTTGTCGTCTATTCGCCGGAAGGCGAGCAGAGCAAGATTTCCCTGGGCGAGCCGGTGGCCAGCAGCAAAACGGTCGGTGCGATGAACGAGATCACCAGCACCGGCGGCAAGGCCTTGCGTACCGTCGACACGGTCGGCGGCATTGCCCTCGGCCTGGTCACCGGCGGCATCGCCGGCGCGCTCAAGGCCGGTGCCAACGTGGCCAAGGACTACGAAGTCGTCGTCGACAACGCTTCGTTCAACCAGATGCTGGTCGAGGAACTGGGTACGACCAGCCAGTCCTTCGTCAAACAGCTCAAGGTGGCGCTGTAGGCCGTTCGTCCCGAGTGACCGGCGTCAGTTGACGCCGGAGCGCTTGATCAGCGCCTGCAGTTCGCCAATGATGCCGCGCCGGAAGCTGAGCACGCAGATCACGAAAATCACGCCCATGATGACCGTGACCCAGGAGCCGACCGAGTCGGCCAGCTGGGTCTGCAGCGAGACGATGGTCGCGGCGCCGACGATCGGGCCGAGGATGGTACCCAAGCCACCGAGCAGGGTCATCAGCACGACTTCGCCCGAGGCATGCCAGTGCACGTCGCTCAGCGAGGCGAGCTGGAAGACCAGGGTCTTGGTCGCCCCCGCCATGCCGGCCAGCGCCGCTGAAATGACGAAGGCGATCAGCTTGAATTTATTGACGTCGTAGCCGAGCGAGATGGCGCGCGGCTCGTTCTCGCGGATGGCCTTGAGGATCTGGCCGAACGGCGAATGGATGGTGCGGTAAATGACGAAGAAGCCGAAGCAGAAGATGGCGAACACCAGGTAATACATGGCGAGGTTGTCGGAGAGGTCGACGATGCCGAACAGATGGCCGCGTGGTACGCCTTGCAGGCCGTCCTCGCCGCCCGTCTCCTTGATCTGGAGGGCGAGGAAGAAAACCATCTGGGCCAAAGCCAGCGTGATCATCGCGAAATAAATGCCGGTGCGGCGGATGGCCAGCGATCCGAACAGCCAACCGAGCAGACCGGCCGCGACGGTGCCGGCCAGGATGCCGACTTCCGGCGTGACGCCGACGTCGCGCACCATCAGGCCGCAGACGTAGCCGGCCGTGCCGAGGAAGGCGGCGTGGCCGAAGGAGAGCAGGCCGGCAAAGCCGAGCAGCAGGTTGAAAGCGCAGGCGAACAGCGCGTAGCAGAGGATTTTCATCAGGAAGGTCGGATACATCGCGAACGGGGCGACCAGGCCAATGACGAACAGCGCGCCGAACAGCAGCGGCAACTTGGTTTCCAGATAGGATTTCGAGTTCATGTTTTCCCCGCCGCCTCAGGACTTGCCGAACAGGCCGGCCGGGCGGACCAGCAGGACGATGACCATGATCACGAAGACGACGACGCTGGAGGCTTCCGGGTAGAACACCTTGGTCATCCCTTCGACCAGCCCCAGCCCGAGCCCGGTCAGGATCGAACCCATGATCGACCCCATGCCGCCGATGACGACCACGGCGAAGACGACGATGATCAGGTTGGAGCCCATCAGCGGATTGACCTGGAAGATGGGGGCAGCCAGCACGCCGGCAAAGGCGGCCAGCGCGACGCCATAACCGTAGGTGAAGGTGATCAGCAGCGGCACGTTAATGCCCAGCGCCTGGACCATCTGCGAATTTTCGGTGCCGGCGCGCAGGTAGGCGCCGAGCTTGGTCCGTTCGATCATGTACCAGGTGCCGAAGCAGACGATCAGCGAGGCGACGATGACCCAGCCGCGATAGATGGGCAGGAACATGAAGCCGAGATTGACGCCGCCGGTCAGCGCCTCCGGCACTTCGTAGCTTTCGCCGGAAATGCCGAACTGGTCGCGGAAGATGCCCTCGAAGATCAGCGCCAGGCCGAAGGTCAGCAGCAGGCCGTAGAGGTGATCCAGCTTGTAGAGCCGGCGCAGCATCAGACGTTCGATCAGCACCCCGACGATGCCGACGATCAGCGGTGCGGCGATCAGCGCGACCCAGTAGTTGATGCCGAAGCGGGTCAGCGCGATCCAGGCGACGAAGGCCCCCATCATGTACTGCGCGCCGTGGCAGAAATTGATGATGTTCAGAAGGCCGAAGATGATCGCCAGCCCGAGGCTGAGAATGGCGTAGAACGAACCGTTGATCAGGCCCACCAGTAGCTGGCTTCCAAGCAGGGCGGTCGGGATTCCGAAAATTTCCATGAGGGGCTCCGGTCCCGGCGCGAACCACCGTCCGCACCGGGCATTGCGATGAGGCTTACTTCTTGATCAGCGGGCAGCGCGACTGGGCCAGCGGCTGGAAGGCCTCGGCCGCCGGGATGGTCGCCTTGATCGTGTAGTAGTCCCATGGATACTTCGAATCGGCCGGCTTCTTGACCTGGACCAGGTACATGTCGTGCACCATCCGGCCATCGTCGCGGATCTGGCCGTTCTTGGCGAAGAAGTCGTTGATCGGCGTCTTCTTCATCATCGCCATGACCTTGGTCGTATCATCCGTGCCGGTTGCCTTGACCGCCTTCAGGTAGTGATAGATCGACGAATACTGGCCGGCCTGGACCATGGTCGGCATCTTTTTCTGCTTTTCGAAGAAGCGCTTCGACCAGGCACGGGTTTCGTCAGTGCGGTCCCAATAGTAGCCGGTGGTCAGGAACATGCCCTGGGTCGGCTTGAGGCCGAGGGCATGGACGTCGGTAATGAACATCAGCAGGCCGGCCAGCGACTGCTTGGGCGTGATGCCGAACTCGGCCGCCTGCTTGATGGCGTTGGTGGTATCCGCACCGGCGTTGGCCAGGCCGATCACCTGGGCGCCGGAAGCCTGGGCCTTGAGCAGGAAGGACGAGAAATCGGAACCGGGGAAGGGATGACGCACCGTGCCGACCACCTTGCCGCCGTTGGCCGTGACGACGGCTGCTGAATCCTTCTCCAGCGCGTGGCCGAAGGCATAGTCGGCGGTCAGGAAGAACCAGCTCTTGCCGCCCTGGGCGGTGACCGCCTTGGCCGTACCGTTGGCCAGCGCGTAGGTGTCGTAGGTGTAATGGATCGAGACGTCGTTGCACTGCTCGTTGGTGATCGGCGTGGCGGCCGGGCCGTTCATGATGACCAGGCGGTCCTTTTCCTTGGCCACTTTCATCACGGCCAGCGCCGTCGAGGTGGTGACCAGTTCGGTCACGGTGTCCACATTCTCGCGCTCGATCCATTCCCGCGCCTTGTTGGAGGCGATGTCGGCCTTGTTCTGGTGGTCGGCGGTGACCATTTCGACCTTGAAGCCCGGCTTCTCGTTGGCGATGAAGTCGTCGATGGCCATCCGGGTGGCGAGCACGGCGCCGGAGCCGGCGAGGTCGGAATAGGTGCCCGAAAGATCGGTCAGCACGCCGATCTTGACCGAGCCGCCGGAAATCTGGGCCTGGGCATTGAAGGAAAGCGCGGCCAGGGCAGCGGCGCAGGCGGTCGTTGTAAATTTTCTGGATACCATGGTGACTCCTCCTGAGGGTAGGCGCGTCCGATCAGACGCCGAGCGTGCGGTGCAACCAGTCCATCTTGTCCGGCAGTTCTTCCCGGGTGATGGTGGCAAGTATTTCTCCGTGTTCGAGCACGTAATGGCGGTCGGCCAGCGGCGCCGCGAAACGGAAATTTTGTTCGACCATGATGATGGTGAAGCCGCGTTTCTTGAGTTCGGTGATTACCTCGCCCAGCTTCTTGACGATCACCGGGGCCAGGCCTTCGGTGATTTCGTCGAGAAGCAGGAGCTTGGCGCCCGT
>Ga0075163_10008877_pt1 | contig 13205 bp, 14 predicted proteins | sample JI1023141ADNA_FD_71478 | JGI IMG/M metagenome (GOLD analysis project Ga0075163, IMG submission 71478) | Wastewater effluent complex algal communities from Wisconsin, to seasonally profile nutrient transformation and Carbon sequestration -... | ecosystem: Engineered > WWTP > Effluent > Algae...
GTCGAGACCTCGCCCGGCATCCAGGGTTCGCGCGTCGTCGTCGGAAGAAACCCGACGCGCAGGCGAGTCGCGTGGTCGAACGTGATCAGCGGACGCATGAAGTACGCCGCTTCGCCGGGGAACTGCGATGCGATCAACATGTACGCGTCGACGAGCTGGCGTCCCCAGGTGGCGACCAGCTTGCGTCCGACCGGGTTGTCGCCGCGCACGGGAGCGCTTCGCCAGTCGATCGCCGCATAGCGGAGGAGCAGCGTGTGGTCGTCATCCTCGATCGCGTCGAGGACGTGGTGATGAGGCAGCAGCTCGAGCCAGCACCGCTTCAGGGCGCTCCACGCCTCCGCGCGGTCGGGCTCGTTCGGGGTCAGCTCCATCACCACGATCGGCCGACCGTCCTCGAAGCGCCGCAGCGCGCCGAACATCGCCGGGTGGCCACGCCAGTCCGTGACGTCGAGCGCGCTCGGTCGCTCGAATCCCGCCGTCGCCATGCGCCGAATGATAAGCGCGAACCCTCGGATCGCACCGCGCCAATCTGGCAGGTCGCGTTGCCGGTTCGACAGCGCCGCAATGACTGTTCGGCAGTGAGGTGCGAAAAAATTAGCAGCAGACTTGCTAAAGAATTAGCAGCCTGTTAATTCTTTCGCACGTGACCAAGAAGCCCGATCCGCTGACGCGCCGCGAGCGCGAGATCATGGACATCCTGCATCGCCGTGGGCGGGCCACCGCGCACGACGTGATGGACGATCTCGACGAGCCGCCGAGCTACTCCGCCGTGCGCACGTTCCTCCGCATCCTCGAGGACGGGGGGCACGTGCGCCACGAGCAGGATGGCCCGCGCTACATCTACATGCCCACGGTCGCGCGCAAGGACGCGCAGCGGAGTGCGATGGCCCACCTCGTCGAGACGTTCTTCGACGGCTCGGTGGAGGAGGCGGTGGCCGCGCTCGTGGGCTCGCCGAAGTCGAAGCTGTCCACCGACGAGCTCGACCGGATCGGTGCCTTGATCTCGAAGGCCAAGAAGGAGGGGCGATGATCGCCGAGTCGCTCTTCGGAGGTCTCGGGCTGCCGATCACGCCGCTCGCGATCCTCTGCGTGTCACCGCTGCATGCCGCCGAGCGCCGCCGCGTGCTCGCGCTGATCGCCACGGCCAAGAGGGCCGGTCGGTGATGTTCACCCACCTCGAAAGCCTCGTCGCTCCGGCGAGCTGTCACTCCACTCGTTCACCCCGTTCGTGGGGCGTCGCCGACGGAGTCGTGCGAACCGCCCGGAAAGCAGGTCGCTGATGACTTCTGCACTTCTGTTGTTCGCGCGTGGCGCGGTCATCCTCGGATTCGCGCTCGTCGCGATCCGGTTGCTGCGCCGATCGCCGGCAACCTTGCGCTACCTCGTTCTAGCCGCCGCCCTCACGGCGGTGCTCGCGCTGCCGCTGATCGAGGGCGCGATCCCGACCTGGCACACCGGTGCGATCGCCTCGCCCGCGGTCGCCGCACCGATCCAGGCCGAGCTGCCGCTCCCCGATCTCGGGGGCGCAGCTGTCGCCACGTCGTCGGTCATCCCGACGCCGGCGGATGTCGAGATCCCGTGGACGTCGATCCTCGCCGGGCTGTGGTTCCTCGGCTGCTCGCTCGCGCTGTTCCGCGTCGGCTACGGCGCTGCCCGTGCGCGGCTGATCGCGCATCGCGGATCGCCTGGCCGTCCCGGCGTCGACGTCACCGAGGTGTGGCGCTCGCTCGGCGGGAGCGGCCGTGCCCCACGCCTGGTCAGCAGCCACGACGTCGACGGTCCGATCGTCGTCGGCGCGATCGCTCCGATCGTCGTCGTGCCGCGCAGCTCCACCGGCTGGTCGGTCGAACGCTGGCGCATCGTGCTGCTCCACGAGCTCGCCCACGTCCGCCAGCGCGATGGCCTGATCAACCTGGTCGCTCAGCTCGCGTGCTGCCTGCACTGGATCGATCCGCTCGCGTGGATCGCCGCGCGCCGCCTCCGCGAGGAGCGCGAGCTCGCCGCGGATGACGCGGTGTTGCGCGCCGGCGCCCGCGCGTCGTCGTACGCCGAGCATCTCGTCGAGCTCGCGACCGGGCATCAGTCCACGTCGGTGCTCGCGATGGCCGAGCGCTCGCGGTTCGAGTCGCGGGTCGTCGCGTTGCTCGAGACCGACCGTCCTCGCCGCACCGGCTGGCATCGCGTCGTCGCGGTGATCGCCGCGGCCGCGCTCGTCACCGTCGGGGTCGCGTGCGTCTCGCCGGGCGCTGCGCCGGTCTCGACCGAAGCCTCACCCGCCGCGCCCGCGCCGAAGCTGGCGACCGACACCGCGCTGCAGACCTTCCTCGAGCAGCAGCTCGACACCGCGATCGAAGCGCATCGCGGCACCGGCGCGGTCGCCATCGTGCTCGATGCCAAGACCGGCAAGCCGCTCGCGATCGCGTCGCGCGGTGACGTCGATGCGCGCACCTCGCGGATCCCGGGCTCGACGGTGAAGCCGTTCGCGTTCGCCGCCGCGCTCGAGGCCGGCACCGTGGACACCACCACCAAGATCGACTGCGAGAACGGCGTCAAGACCTACGGCACGCACACCGTGCGTGATTCCTCCCCCAACGCCACGCTCGATCTCGCCGGCATCCTCGCGGTGTCGTCCAACGTCTGCACCGCGAAGCTCGTCGAGCCGCTCGGCGATCAGCTCGGCCAGGCGTTTCGTCGCTATCGCCTGTCCGCGCCCGAGCACGTCGACACGCGCAGCTTCGAAGGCGCCGCCGTCGCGTTCGGCGAAGGCGTCGCGGTGTCGCCGCTCGAGCTCGCGTCCGCGTATACGGCCCTCGCCGACGGCGGCATCCATCACGCCCTCACCGGCGATGGCGTCCGCGTGATGCGCGAGGACACCGCCCGCACCGTGCTCGGTTTGATGGAGCACGTCGTCGTCGATTCGTGCGGCACCGGTCAGGCAGCTCGCCTCGCCGGCGTGCGGGTCGCCGGCAAGACCGGCACGGCGCGCTCGAAGCCGGGCAGCGATCGCAACTACGCCAGCTTCGTCGGCGTGACCCCGGCCGATGCGCCGCGCTTCGTGATCCTCGTCGGGATCGACGGCGTCACCACCGCGGGTGGCAAGGCCGCCGCGCCGGTGTTCGCGACGATCGCGGCCCACGTGCTTCGCTAGTTCGCGGGCGCCGACACGATCGTGAGCTTGTAGTCCGTCGTGTCGCACCCATCATTGGTGCGCGCCGACAGCAGCGCATCGACCTTGGTGCCGACGACGAGCTCGACCGCGACCGGGATCGTCGCGCCGTTGCCGTCGTCGAACGCGATCTCCTTGGTCATCTCGAGCGCACCGTCGACGACGAGGCTGGCCTCGACCCCATCTCCACACGAGGTGTCGGACTTGCCGACCTCCACCACGACGAGCGCCGGGCCCTGCACGTCGCTGATCCAGCGACGCACCGGCATCCGCAGCGGATCGAACTGGGGATGCACGCCGAAGTCGCGCAGGTAGATGAACGGGCTGCCCATCGGATCGACGGGCTCGTAGGCGCCATTGTTGAAGACGCCGAGCTCGAAGTCGGCGGGCTCGTACGTCGGATCATCCTGCGCGAGCCAGAAGCCGTAGAACCAGCCCGACGCACCCTGGGGCGCAGCGAACTCGACCAGCGAATCGGCGACCTGACACCCGGTCTCGACCTGCGCGCTGGCACACACCCCGGCCTGACAGCTGGACGTGTCGGTGCAGATGTTGCGGTCATCACACGGCGTGCCATCCGGAAGCGCCGTGCAATCCGCCGGCGCGGTATCCGGCGCGACATCGGCGGGTGGCTCCTCGCGCGCGCTGAACCCGAGCCGACCACACGCGGTCAGGCACAGCAGGATCGACGCAGCGCGCACGCTCGAACGATCGCACGGTTGTCGGCGCCTTTGCCAGCCCGATGGTATGAGCGACCCATGCAGACGCGTGCCGAGGCCACCAACTACGCCGAGACTTCGCTGCACGCGGACGTGATGGCGTTCCTCGCCGCCCTCGCCGCCCGCAGCGACCGTCGCCTGTACCTCACCGAGTTCGGCAAGAGTGGTGAGGGCCGCGAGTTGCCGCTCGTGATCGCGTCCGCCACCGGGGTCAAGACCCCCGCCGAGGCCCGCGCGCTCGGCCTGCCGATCGTCCTCGTGATCAACGGCATCCACGCCGGCGAGGTCGAGGGCAAGGAGGCGAGCCTGATGCTGCTGCGCGACCTGCTGGACGGCAAGCTCGGCGGGTTGCTCTCGAAGCTCACGCTCGTCGTGGTGCCGCTGTTCAACCCCGACGGCAACGACGCGCTGTCCGAGGACAATCGCAAGCTCGACCTCCCGAACCTCGCCGGCCAGATCGGCCCCGCGAAGGTCGGCACGCGCGTCAACGCGAAGGGCATCAACCTCAACCGCGACTACATGCGCCAGGAGGCTCCCGAGATGCGCGCGCTGCAGGCCCGCGTCGCGCAGGTGTGGGAGCCGGAGTTGACGATCGACACGCACGCCACCAACGGCTCGCTGCACCGCATGTGGATGACGTACGACGTGCCGCACACCGTCGACAGCGGCCGCGCCGAGCCGATCGCGTTCATGCGCGAACGGATGATGCCCGCGGTGCAGGCCGCGCTCGCGAAGGACCACCAGCTGCTCGCCGGCTGGTACGGCAACTTCGTCGAGGACGAGCGCACGCTCGACGCGCGGCAACCCGCGGTGCCCGAGGCGCCGGTGCGCGAGGGCTGGATGACGTATCCGCACAACCCGCGGTTCGGCTCGAACTATCGCGGGATGTCGAGCCGCCTCGATCTCCTGCTCGAGTGCTACTCGTACCTCGGCTTCCCGGAGCGCGTGACCACCACGTACGCGACGATCCTCGAGGCGCTGCGCTACGTCGCCACGCATGGTGAGGAGATCGTCACGCTCGTCGCGAGCTGCGCGGCACCGCGCGATCGGATCGCGATCCGCTACAAGCTCGACGCGTTCACGGTGCCGATCGACATCCCGACGCGCCGCCCGCGCACGCTCGATGGCGAGGCGTCCGTCGTCGAGATCCCGTATTTCGGCAACTTCGTCGGCACCACGCTCGTCGATCGCCCGCGCGCGTACGGCGTCCCGGCGAGCGTCGCCGAGGCGCTCGCCCGCCACGGCTTGCCGAGCACCGCCGCCGCGGGACAGTACGAGGTCGAGGTCGCCACGGTCGCCGGCTTCTCCACCGAGGGCGGCCGCAAGATCCTCGAAGCGTCCGAGGTCGGCGACCTCGAGGTCACGTGGCAGCGCAGCACGCGTGCGCTCCCCGCCGGCTATCGGCTGGTGCCCACCGACCATCGCTCCGCCGCGATCGCCGTGTATCTGTGCGAGCCCGAGAGCGACGACAACGCGATCGAGAACGGCCTGATCCCGACCCCTGCCACGGGCGACGAGTACCCGATCTGGCGCGTGGTCTGACGGGTTGCCTGTCGAGAGGCAAAATCATCCGCGGCCAAGTCCTCGTCTCCACGTCGCAGGCCCGGGCTTACAGGGTGATTCGCGTCAACCTGACACCTTGCGTCGCGACCAACGAGATCCACGGTGTGGACATGCCGATGACGTTCTCTCGCTTCACTCCGGGTGACACCCGGAGCCTGGCGGCCAAGATGGCCGAGCAGGAGCGCGCCGCCCAGGTGAAGGTCAGCAACCGGCAGTTCCTGATCTCGATCGGTGTCGTGATGCTCGCGCTCGCGCTGTTCGCCGCGTTCTTGCTGCTGCTCTAAAGCTCCGCGAGCACCTGCGCTGGATGCGTGGTGTGGTCGACGGGATCGAAGATCTTCACGATCCGGCCATCCGGTCCGATCAAGAACGAGATCCGCTTCGGCCATCCCGGGTCCGCGGGATCCTCGACGCCGAACACGTCGGCGGCCTTGTCGAACGTCAGCAGCTTGAACGGGAAGCCGAACTTCTCGGCGAACGCGCGGTTCTTGTCGGGCGCATCGAAGCTCGCGCCGAATACGGTGACGTTGCGGGCCTCGAAGTCGCGGAAGCGATCGCGGAAACCATTGCCCTCGATCGTGCAATGCGGGGTGTCCGCCTCCGGGAAGAACCACACCAGCACGTACCGGCCGGCGTGGTCGGCGAGCGCGACCCGCGAGCCATCGTGCGCGGCGACGTCGAACGCCGGGGCGAGCGAGCCTTCCTTCACAGGCGATACCGCGTGGAGACCGAGCAACGGAACGCCTCCGGGTCGAACGTGAGGTCGGCCGCGGGATCCACGTCGCACACGCTCTCGTCGAGTGACGTCGGGCCGAGCTCGCCGGTCTTGATCTTGTGCGCCATCTTGAGGAACAGCGGCGTCAGGTCGGCGTCGATCTCCTTCGCGACGCCCGCGAACGGCTTCTGCGGATTGCCCGACGAGTAGCCGCGCTCGCACAGCTCGGACTCGAAGATGTCGTCGACCTCGGTGGGTTCGGTGAGCAGGCGATACAGCCCGGCGAGGTAGCCGGTGCGATCCTCGCCAACGGTGCAGTGGAGGAACGCGTTCGTGCCCGCATCGCGCCACTCGACGAGCTTCGCGAGGCCCTGCACGGTCTGCCGGCACGGCGTGGCGAAGTCGGTGAAGTCTTTGTAGCCGAACGGGATGTTGACGATGTTCGCCGTGGGAACGCCGATCGGCGTCAGCGACGCGGTCTCCTTGCTGACCTCGTTCGCGGAGGTGGGTTTCTTGAAGATCAGCACCGCGCCGATGTCGAGTGACTGCAGATCCGCGAAGTCCTCGGTGCGGAACGGCTTCATGCCGCGGAACAGCTTCGCGCCATTCCCCTCGGCGACGAGGTGCGAGTTCGCGATGCCGAGCTCGATCGACGACGAGAACGGCGACACCATCTGACCGCCGACCATCGACTTCGGCGACTTCGCGGCGCAGGTCAGCTCGGCCGGCCACGCCTCGGCACCGGCGGTGGTCGCCTCGCAGTGATAGAAGGAGCGCGCATCCGGCAGCGTCGCCGACTTGCGATAGATCGCGGCACCGGCGAGCTCGCCGGGACCCCACGTCAGGCTGAGCTGCTCGTTGCCGCGCTCGCACAGCAGGCGCCAGCCCTCGGCAGTGCGCTCGTCGATCGGACACGTGAACTTGGTCGACGTCGAGGGTGCGCCGGGCAGCTTCGGCGACTCCTTCGCGCGCATGCCCTGCTGGGTCTTGTTGAGCTTGAGCCTGAACTCGGCAATGCCATCGGCCTTGCCGTCGCTAACAGTTCCAGACTCGAAGTCCGCCTCGTCGACACATCCCGCCAGCAGCAGCGCACCGACCACGAAGCGGACGTTCATGCCCGCGGTCGAGCAAGCTCGGTGCCACCGCAACCGTTTGATGATGCTGGTCGAGCGGGTGACCACTCGAGCAGCCACTCGGCCAGACCTGCCAGTGCAAACCAGTGGTCGCTGGAGCGAGATCGTCGGATCTGTCGCAGACTCGCTTCAGAACGCGCCGCGGCTGATCGCGACCTTCATGGTCTGCGGCGTCGCGGGCTTGTCGTTGTCGTCCTTCTTGACGCGCGCGATCTTGCTGACCACGTCGAGCGGCTTGCACGTGCCGAAGATCGTGTGCTTGCCATTGAGGTGCGACGGCGCGCCCTCGGTGATGAAGAACTGGCTGCCGTTGGTGGACGGGCCCGAGTTCGCCATCGCGAGCGTGCCGGCGGCCATCTTGTCGTTCGGCGAGACCTCGTCGGCGAAGTCGTAGCCCGGGCCGCCCATGCCGGTGCCCGTGGGATCGCCGCCCTGGATCATGAAGTCCGGGATCACGCGGTGGAAGATCGTGCCGTCGTAGAACGGCTTGTTCTTCTGCACCTTGTTGGTCTTCGGATCGAGCCAGGACTTCTTGCCCGTCGCGAGCCCGACGAAGTTCGCCACCGTCATCGGCGCCTTGTCGGCGAACAGCTGGCACTTCACGACGCCGGTGGGCGTGGTGATCGTGGCGATCAGCTCGCCCTTACCGGCGATGCCCTTCGTATACGTCTCGAGATCCTTCGCGACCGGCGCCTTGATCTCGGCGAGCACCTCCGCCGATGGACCGGGCGGCAGATCGGGATTCTCGACGCGCCTCATCGCGTTCGCGACCGCCTTGCTGCCGGCGCACTTCGCGAACGCCTCCGGATCCTTACCCATCAGCGAGGACAGCTTCTGCTCGGCGGCCTTCGGCAGCCCCTTGCCGGCCGCGACCTGCTTCATGATGGGCTTCAGCGTCGCCGCGTTGTCCGTCGTCAGCTTGTCGATCGCCGCCGCCATCTTCCCGCAGTCGGCCTTGTTGGCGACCATCACGGGGAGCAGCTTCTCGAAGAAACCGACGAGCTTCGCGGTGTCTGCCGCCGAGAGCTCGGCCGCGGGCTCCGCGGGTGCGGCGGTCCCGATCGCGGCGAGGAGGACAATGGCAGTCAGACTTCTAGCGATTCGCATGGCGGGTATCGTGACATGCAGTCGCGGAGTTAGCCCAAGAACGGCGGCGTGAATTTCTCGGCCACCGGCGTCGTCGATACTGCCCGTCGGTCTGAGCTAGAGCGCGCGGTACATCACGTACGCGTCGACGTCGCCCTGCGCTGGGTGCGCGAACGCCCCGGGCAGGGTGCCGACGATCGCGAACCCCATCCGCTTCCACAGCTCGACGGCGCGCGTGTTGGTCGCGACCACGAAGTTGAACTGCATCGCGCGAAAGCCGCGCTCGCGTGCGTGGCCGAGCGAGTGCTCGCACATCGCGCGTGCGACACCCTTGCCCTGTGCGTGCTGCGCGGTCGCGTAGCCGCAGTTCGCGACGTGCGCGCCTCCACCACCTTGATTCGCGCAGACGAAGTAGGTGCCGAGGATGGCTCCATCGTCGGCGACGAACACGTCGTGGCCCGGCTGATGCCAGTACGCGAGCATGTCGTCGCGCGAGCGATCCCGCGGCTGCGCGTAGGTGTCGCCGGCGCGCACGATCGGTTCGAGGATCGCCCAGATCGCGTCGTCGTCGCTTGGTGTGGCCGCGCGGAGCTTCATCAGTTCTTGAGCGCCGCGAGCTCGTCCGACTCGAGGTGGCACTTCTTGTACTTCTTCTTGCTGCCACACCAGCACACGTCGTTGCGACCCGGTCGCTCGCGGCGTGCGGCAGGAGGCTGCGGCACCGACGGGTCGGGCGCCATCGCGATCTCGAACTTCGCTTCCTGCTCGACGGTCAGCGTGCCGCCGAGCTGCTCGATGTTCTCGCGCAAATCGACGAGCATCCCGTTCGCGAACGCGGCGTCACCGCCCTCGACGATCTCGAAGTCGTCGAAGGCCTCGACCAGATACGGCAGCGCGCGGGGATCGCCGTAGCTGGCGAGATCGAGGCCGGTGTCGTCGAGCTCCGCGTCGAAGCGGTCGAGCAGCAGCGCGTAGATCCGCTCGTCGCGGATCTTGCACTCCGCGAGGATGCTCGCGACGCTCGATCGGAACTCGCCGTCGACAGCCTCGTCGTACGCCTTCAGCGCCGGCTCGATCACAGGCGCGCCGATCATCGGCATCGCCTGGATGATGGCGTCGTGGATGATCGCGTCCCAGTCGGTCGCGCGCAGCACGTCGAGCATCGGGCCGATCGCGGCCTCCGCGCGCAGCTCGCCCAGCAGCCACACGGCGTGGATCGGCGCCCAGCCCCCGCTCGGGTGGTCCTCGGCGCCGAGGTCCTCGTCGCTCACCATCGAGATCAGCGTCGGAATGACGGCTGCGCCGAGCCCGGCGATCTCGCGCTCGCTGCGCGACAGCGGCTTCTCCATACCCAACAGCTCGATGATGTGTTCCCGTTCCACGGCGCGGGACACTACCACTCGAACCGGCGCGCTCGAAGATCGCGGTGTTCGGGTCGATCCGTCGCCGGTACACTCGTGGCATGCCCCGCCGGCAACGCAGCCCACAGGAGAAGAAGCGCCTGTCGCTCGCGCGGGACAACCTGTCGACCACGGGAGAGGCGCCCCACGCGCTCCGCAACCACTGGAAGAGAAAGAAGCGCGCCGCGGAGCGAGCGAGACGGACCAGGGAGCGGGTCGTCCTCGAGGTGAAGCCCGACGACTTCGCGCCGGTTCGGCGGCGCACCGTGCGCAAGTGGGGCTTCGCTCGGCTCGGGGAGGCGCTCGCCTGGAAGCTCGAGAAGCGCGCCACCGCGACGCCGCGAAAGTCGGCAGCCGCGCGCGACCGGCGACGAGCGCGGCGCGGCAGCAAGCGCACGCGCCCCGAGAGCTAGCTCATGGTCGCAGGGAGAGCTCTCCGCAGCGCGAGATCGCCACGTCCGCTGCAGCCAGCGCGCGTGGCCACGGTGCGTTCCACAAGAACGCCTCGATCACGGCGTAGATCTCGCGCAGCTTGCTGATCTCGACCCGGCTCGGCACGTTCGCCAGCTCGCTGACCAGGATCTCCTCCATCAGATCCTCGAAGCCCTCCATGTGCTCGCGCAGGTCGTCGGTGCGGGCGATCCGCCACTCGGTCTCGTACTCCGCGTAGGCGCCGCGACACCCGTTGTCCACCGCCGCCGGCGGTTTCTCGACGCGGGGAGCGGGAGCCACCGTCGCGCCACACGCGAACGCCACCGTCGAAAGGATCGCAAAAGCTCGCACCAGACGCCTCGCACGTTACCATCGCGCGAATGTCACGGAAGTCCGGGTCTGCACTTCGCGCGCAGATCCACGAGCAGATCCGGAAGCTCCCGGCGGAGGTCGATCCCGTCGTCGCTGCCGATGTCGCGCTCGAGATCCTCGTCGACAGCGCCTGGCTGTTCTCGCGCGACTGCAAGCGGTTGCCTCCGACCGTGATGCGCGAGCTGCTCCGCCGCCGGCCCAAGGATGCGACGCATGTCTACCTGACCCTCGCGGTCGATCCCGACGAGCCCGATGCCGCCCTCGCGAAGAGCTGGGCCCGCGCGATCCAGGGCCTCGCGGATCTCGAGATCATCAACAGCTGGCACTCGCCGCAGAAGCGCGCGAAGTTCGCCGCGCTCGCCGACAACGAGCACCTGCTGCATGCGATCCGGGGCGCGTCCGCGAACGGCGACAACGTGTCGAACAACATGCTCGCGGTGCTGGTCGCGGATGGCTCCGACGAATCGATCGACGCGCTGGTGCCGCACCTCGAGCCGATCGGCGATCGCCTCGACGCCATGCGGATGCTGCGCGTCCACGCGAAGACCACGCCGCGGCTGACCACGATGTTCGCGCAGCTCGATCGCGAGGCCGAGCAGGCCGGCTCGCCGGCGCAGCGCATCGCGCGGCTGGTCGGCCTGCCGAACGAGAAGCTGTTCTGGTTCAAGGCGTCGGTCAACTCGACGTCGCTCGACGGGATCCCGGCGGTGCAGGTCCACGTCATCGTCGATAGTCGCCGGGCCGCGTGGTTCGAGGTCAGCGTCGCCAAGATCGCGCGTGGCACGATCGCGGGCTACACCAGCTTCACGCACGATCAGGTCCATGGCGATCCGCTCGGCCTCGGGCGCTGTGACGCCGGTGACCTCCCGGCCTGGCTCGTCAAGGTGGCAAAGAGGCTGCGCGTCGCCTGGGACACGCCGCTGATCTCGAGCAGCGTGCGCGGTACCAAACGCACGCAGATCTCGGAGTGGCTGCTGCCGGGATGACGAGGTCGCGTCCGACAGCGACGATCGCGATCGTCACCTTCGTCGTCCTGGTGCTCGAGCTGACCTCGACGCGGTTGTTCGCGTACATCGGCAGCTCGCACGCGACGTCGACGGTGCTGTCGATCGCGTTGCTCGGGCTCGGGCTCGGGGCCTTTGCGCGCCTGCGTCTGCCGCGCTGGTCCGAGCCCGCAGTCACGGCACCGGCGCTGGCGGCCTCGCTCCTCGCGCTTGGAGCGACCACGGTCGCCGGGGTGGCGTTGCCGATCCTCGTCGGGATCTCGCTGGTGCCGTTCGGCCTCGCCGGTGCGCTGATCTCGGATGCGTACGCGGTGCGCGGGAGTGCGCATGCACGCGGCACGTACGCGATCGATCTGTTTGCCGCCGCGACGGGCTGTCTGGTCGCGCCACGCCTGCTCGGGCCGCTGTCGCCGATCCAGATCGTGCTGCTGCTCGGCCTCGGGTGCTGCGTGCTCGCCGCGCTGGTCATCACGCGTCGCGGGATCGTCGCGCTCGCGGTGATCGCCGCCGCTCATCTCGGCTTGCTGCTCGCCGGCAGCGCGTTGCCCGATGGCCCGCTCGAGGTGCTGTTCTCCTCGGACCAGGAGGAGAAGGCGATCGTCGACAACGCCACGTCATCCGCCGACATCATCGACTCGGTGTGGAGTCCGCTCGGTCGGCTCGACGTGCGCCGGGTTCCCGAGGACGCCGGCCAGCGGCTCGGCGTGTTCACCGACGGGATGAGCCCGACGTATATGGTGGAGAAGGAGCGGGCGAGGGCGGGAGCCTTCGAGGGCTCGTGGGGCCTGCTGATGGCGCTGCCGTATCGCGCGCTTCATCCCAGGCGCGTGCTCGTGCTCGGGGCGGGTGCGGGCGCGAGCGTCTGGCTCGCGAAGAAGTATGGCTCGACGCGGGTCGATGCCGTCGAGGTCAACCCGGCGATCCGCAGCGTGCTCGCGCGGTGGCGAGGGTTTGCCGGCGATGTCTATCACCAGCCGGGCGTGCGGCTGTTCGTCGACGATGCGCGTCGCTTCCTCGCCGACACCGACGAGCGCTACGACCTGATCGAGCTCGCGCTGGCGCTGACCGGCAACGCGCAGGCCCAGGCCTCGGGGCTGGAGGCACACCTCTACACCGTCGAAGCGGTGCAGCTCTACCTCGATCACCTGACGCCGACCGGCTCGCTGGTGCTGATCCACAGCGATCCCGGCAACGCGTATCGCCAGCTGCTCACGGTGCTCGAGGCACTCGAGGCCACCGGCATCCCACGCGACCGCGCCCTCGAGGGCATCGCCGTGCTGCGCGATCCCCGACCGGCCACGGCCTACCAGTACATGCTGGTGGTGCGCACGTCGCCGATGCCGCTCGACGTCGCGGATCGCCTCGACGTTCCGCCCGCGGAATCGCTGTGGGCCCCGGGTGACTCCGCGGAGCGCCGTGCGCAGCTGCTCGATCCAGCTCAGCTCGGGGCTACTGCCGACGACGATCTCTCCCCGGTCCACGACGAGCGCCCATACTTCTTCCAGAACACGAACGGGCTGCTCGCCACGGCGCTCGCGCAACCCGGGCGCCTGCTCGTGTTTGCAGGGGCGCTGCTGCTCGTCGTCCTGCTGGTACGCGGGCGATCGTCGATCCG
>Ga0075163_10008879_pt1 | contig 13203 bp, 13 predicted proteins | sample JI1023141ADNA_FD_71478 | JGI IMG/M metagenome (GOLD analysis project Ga0075163, IMG submission 71478) | Wastewater effluent complex algal communities from Wisconsin, to seasonally profile nutrient transformation and Carbon sequestration -... | ecosystem: Engineered > WWTP > Effluent > Algae...
TTACATTATATTAGCAATGCGATAGAACCCTCTATTGGCAATATACCTAACCATATTTTCTTTTTAACTTGTGATGCGTATGGTGTACTTCCGCCTATTGCCGCTTTAACACCTGGGCAAACTATGTATCAATTTATTAGTGGATATACAGCAAAAGTTGCAGGCACCGAAGCAGGCATTACAGAGCCAAAATCCACATTCAGTGCTTGTTTTGGCGCACCTTTTATGCCCTTACACCCTGGCGAGTATGCACAAATGTTGGGCGATAAAATGAAAAAACATAAAGTAAAAGTGTGGTTAATTAACACAGGCTGGACAGGCGGCTCGTATGGCATTGGCAATCGTATGAAATTATCTTTTACCCGTGCTATGATTACCGCAGCATTAAATGGATCTTTAGAGCAAGTTACATATGAAGAGCATCCTATATTTGGTATGGCCATACCCACCACATGCCACAACGTACCTTCAGACATTTTAAATCCTCGCAATACTTGGTCCGATAAAACTGCTTACGATGATAAAGCAAAACAATTAGCTAAAGAGTTTATAAAAAATTTTGAAAAATACGCTAGTGGGGTAAGTAAAGAAGTGTTGGATGCAGCACCTAAAGCATAAATACACTCAAAGAGGCTGTCTAAAATGATCATAACAATATGATAATAGAACGCAGATTCACGCAGATGGTCATGATTTATTATGATCTGATCTTGATTAATCATAATAAATCATGATTATCTGCGTTCTATTTTATGGAATGAGAACATTTTCAATCATTTTAGACAGTCTCTTTGAATAGATATCTAGCGTAAGTCATCAACATTTGTCTATTACAATACATATTGCATAAACATATACTCTGCGTTTTCTTTGCGTACTCAGCGGCCTTTGCGGTAAACGTTAGCTAAGCCGCAGAGGGCACAAAGTACGCAAAGAAGACAAAAAGCAAATTTGACCATCATCAGTATATTAAATGCTTGACTTACGCTAGAGGTTCAATATTATACCATTACATTTTCTAAAACTTTTTTAGCTAAAGTCTCTATCTTTTCTTTCTTATAATTATACCACCAAATAGGTGCTGTTTTTTTCATTACATTATCAATATTACGCATACCTACAAAATTCCATACCCCTTTAATTTTACCTGTTAGCTTAGCGTTAAATGCTCGTAAAGTCATAGCAAATCCACTATCTAAATATTCCATGTGGTGAAAATAGCCAGAAGGCATAAATAGAGTGTCTCCGTGTTCTAAAATTACTTCATATCCATTTGCAAATTGTATGGCAGGAAACTGCTGAATATCTACTTTACTACTGTCGGTATTATAATTAGAAAAGTCGGCTAAACTCAATACTTCAAATGGTTTACGATATAATTTGTATTGCTCTTCATAAGGAAAAAGTAAAACTCTTTTTCGCCCTAAAAATTGAGTGTGCATAATATTAGGTAAGTCAATATCAAAATGCATGTGCGTTATAGATCCTTTACCTCCTACAAATAGGGCAGGCAAGCGTTTTAAAAATCCTTTTACTAAATGATCAGGCCAAGTAAAATCTTTTCTTAACTGCGGCGCATGTGCAAATATGTTGAAGAAAAAAATACGCCACTCTGCAGGGCCTTGGCTTATCATATCAATATATTCACCAAACGTAGTGTAATCATCTGCTTTATTAATAGGTGTATACGCATCGCTTTTTGTATTATTATATATGCCTAGTTTTTTATTACCTGCTACAGCTTTTAAAAAATTCCAATCCCATTTTGTGTACGCAGGCCAAGTATGAGATAATTCTTTTATAATCAATGGTTTTTGAGGCAAAAAATAATTTTGCTTAAATGCTTTAGGCGATATATTTTGGACAACATCAACTGATTTTAAATGCATAGGCTTATTTTTTTGCAAAAATACAAGTATTCATAATGCAAACTATTCGTTATAATTTTGTTTATGCTTATCACCCTCCATCCCACACATCCTCCAACTCGACAACTTAAAATTATTGTTGAATGTTTACAAGATGGAGGCGTTATTATTTATCCAACAGATACTATTTACGGATTGGGATGCGATATTTATCAATCTAAAGCTATAGAACGAATATGTAGCATTAAAGGTATAGATGTAAAAAAAGCGCAACTCTCTTTTATTTGTGCTGATTTAAGCCATTTAAGTGATTTTACAAAAGGCATTTCTACACCCTTATTTCGGATGTTAAAAGAATATTTGCCAGGGCCTTATACTTTTATACTACCTGCTAGTAAACAAGTGCCTCGGATATTAAAAAGCAAAAAAGACACTATAGGCTTGCGTATTCCTAATAACATTATTGCTCAATCTATTGTGCAAGTGCTTGAGCATCCTATTTTAAGTTCTTCTTTACCAGGTGAAATGGTAGAAGAATATACAGATCCAGCATTAATACATGAAAAGTTTAAGCATTTGGTAGATATAGTAATAGATGGAGGTATAGGTGGCGTAATCCCTTCAACTATTATTGATTATACTTCTGATGAGGGAATATTGGTACGTTCTGGACTTGGAGAATGGCCGAAAATATAAAAGTCTTTAAAATTCAATTTCTTATTTCGCCTTCGCTAAAACTTATACGGAAAGATGGAGGGAGTCTTAACAACTCAAGTTCTTGAGTGCTAAATCCTACCAGTAAAATTTTTAATACTAACAAAAATAATGAGTAAGAGAAGCGATTCTACTTTCTTCTAACTTTGCGTTTAAAATATACTTTTAATTTTTCTCACTTATGCGTCTTATATTCCTACATGGTTTTGCAGATTGAATCTTAAAATCTATTGCGTTAATGAATAAAATAATATGGAACAACAAGAATCTATTTCTGTTTTTGATATTTTTAAAATAGGTATTGGACCTTCCAGCAGTCATACCCTTGGCCCATGGCGTGCTGCAGAGCAATTTATTCAAACATTAAAAACGAGAAACTATTTTGATAAAGTAACCACTATAACCATTTGGCTATATGGATCACTCGCTAAAACAGGCAAAGGACATGGAACGGATATGGCTGTAATATTAGGCCTTTGTGGTAAAGACCCTATAACTTTTGATACCACAGCGGTACAGCCACTCATACAACAAGTTGCAACGCAAAAAGAATTATTATTAGCAGGTACACATCTTATCTCTTTTGATATAGAAAAGCAAATTGCTTTTTTATACAAAGAATCACTTCCATACCACCCAAATGCTTTAACATTTACTGCTGATCTAAATGATGGTACTGCTATTGCAGAAACTTACTATTCTGTAGGTGGAGGATTTGTACAGCAAGAAGGTATGAATAATGCATGCACACAACCTATAACCTTGCCTTATTCCATAGAAAAAGCAGAAGACATACTCTATTGGTGTACAAAAAAAAATATATCTATTAGTGGATTGATATTAGCAAATGAAAAAGCTTGGCGTACTGAAGCAGACACTAGAAAAGGACTTGAGCGTATATGGAAAGTGATGATAGATTGTATCTATGCAGGATGCCACACGCAAGGTATATTGCTTGGAGGGCTACATGTAAAAAGGCGTGCAGCTGAAGTCAATAAACGATTATTAAAAGAGAAAATATACAGCAATTATACTTCTTGGTTACAAGCTATAAAAGCTGGTGGTAATGATTTTGCTTATATCTTAGATTGGGTAAGCTGTTTTGCATTAGCCGTAAATGAAGAGAATGCTTCTTTTAATAGAGTAGTTACAGCGCCTACCAATGGCGCTGCAGGTGTTATTCCTGCTGTATTACAATATTATGTTGCTTTTTGTAAGGGTGGAAATGATCAAAATAAAATTGTATCTTTTTTACTCACGGCTTCCATAATAGGTATTATTTTTAAAAAAGGTGCTACTATTTCTGCAGCTATGGGTGGGTGCCAAGCAGAAATAGGTGTATCCTCTGCTATGGCTGCCGCTGCATTAACAGAATGTTTGGGTGGCACACCAGCACAAGCATTAATGGCTGCTGAAATTGCTATGGAACATCATTTAGGATTAACTTGCGACCCTATTGGAGGACTTGTACAAATACCTTGTATTGAACGCAATACTATGGGTGCCATTAAAGCTATTACTGCAGCACAGCTTGCTTTACAAAGCGATCCAAGCCAGGCAAAAGTATCTTTAGATGCAGTAGTGAAAACTATGTGGGATACTGCATTAGATATGAATAATAAATATAAAGAAACAGCTGATGGAGGGTTGGCACTACAAATACCATTAGGTTTAAGAGAATGTTAAAAGGTTGATAAGTTGAAATGTTGATTAGTTAATAGATTCTTTATTAGGTTTAGAAAGATGTATTGAACTTGTCAACCCAATCAACATTTCAACTTATTCATTACTTTACAAACAAATGAAGAAATACATAATTGGCATATACTACTCTTTACCAGTACAACTCGTATTGTTGCATACTAAAAAATATCAACTATTATTATTGTTTTGGTATTTATTGTTTGCAACTGTAAGCGGTAATTTTATGCATATATATGGTGCCAATTCTTTATTTTTAGCACCAGAATATTTAGGCCAAGTAAGCCTCCTAAGTACTACTATTGTTGGTTTTTCTGTAGCAGTATTTATTATTGGATGGAATATTACCACATTTATTTTACACAGCAAGCATATTTTATTTTTAGCAACTACCGCACAACCTTTTTTAAAATATTGCATCAACAATTCTATTATACCTATTAGTTTTTTAATATGCTATCTATATTATTCTGTAGACTATGGCATTCATAAAGAGCTAATTTCTGTAGAGCAAATGTTATTATTGATTGTAGGATTTTTGGGAGGCCTAACATTATCTATTTTAATAGCATTTACTTATTTTTTTGGTGCGGATAAATCTATTTATCGATTTATGTCTCCATCTATGAAATTGGAGAGCCAACGTTATTTAGAGCGTATTAAAAATAATCCATTAGCCAAACAAAAACATAAAGTACGAGTAGATTGGTTTCTAAGTGCCCGCTTCCGTTTGCGCAAACCTCGTGATGTAAGGCATTATAGCCAACCTTTTCTCGACTCTATATTTAAACGACATCATTTTGCAGCAGTATTATCTATTGTTATAGCATTTATAACTTTAATAGCTGTTGGGTATTTTTCTGATGATCGTATTTTTCAAATACCAGCAGCAGCCAGCATTACTTTACTATTTGCTATTTTAATTGCTGTAATAGGAACACTATCTTATTTTTTACGTAACTGGGGGTTAATATTAATACTAACCCTTTACATAGGCATTAACTATCTTTTTCAAGAAGGATATTTAGATTTACGTAATCGAGCATATGGTTTAAATTATAATAACATAGAGGAAAGGCCTACTTACGATAGAGAAAATATTATGAAGTTGTGCACTCCTGCACAAATAGCGTACGATAAAAATAATTTCATACGCATACTCAACAATTGGAAAAGTCGCCAGCAAACAAGCAAACCTTACTTCATCATTATAAATACAAGCGGTGGGGGTGCCAGAAGTGCAACATTTACTATGAATGTATTACAGCGATTGGACAACCTTACTAAAGGCAATTTTATGCGCAATGTATTTATGATTAATGGTGCATCAGGAGGTATGATGGGAGCCGCTTATTTTAGAGAATTATATGCTGAAAAAGTACGGGGCAAAAGTATCAACCTACAAGATCATGCTTATGTAGAAAATATTTCTAAAGATTTATTGAATCCTATTTTTTCTTCTTTTATTACTCGTGACTTAGCTTCACCAGCAAAATATTTTAACGTAGGCAACTATAGTTATATAAAAGACCGAGCCTACGCATTCGAAGAAAAACTAAATGAAAACACACAATACTTATTGAATAAATCCCTAAAAGATTACACAGTTGAGGAAGCTCAGGCAAAAATACCGATGATGATTTTTAATGCAGCTATTACCCGTGATGGACGAAAACTTATTGTAGGCACACAGCCTATGACTTTTTTAATGTGTGGTAAGTATGATAGTGCACAACTTACTTTACCTGATGCAGATGCTATCGATTTTGTGAGCTTATTTAAAAAACAAAACCCTTACAATTTACGTATACTGACTGCGTTGCGTATGAATGCCACTTTTCCATACGTACTGCCCAATGTTTGGTTACCCACCAACCCTGTTATAGACGTTATGGATGCAGGATTGCGTGATAATTATGGACAAGAAACCTCTTTACGATTTTTACAAGTATTTAAAAATTGGATTGCCGAAAATACAAGTGGTGTGCTGCTCATTCAAATAACAGATAGGCCTATAACGCAATGGGCAAAAAAGCCCCTTTCTAACAGTATTTTACAACCATTGGTAACCCCCTTTTTGCTTTTGCAAAAAAACTGGCATACTCTGCAAGCGTATTTTGAAAACGATCAACTTAACTATTGGAAAGAAGCTGCAGGAAGTACATTCCGCCATTTTAATTTTCAGTATGTTGCTTCGAGCGATGAGGCACATGCATCCCTAAGCTTTCATCTTACTCCAGCCGAAAAAGCAGATATTGCAGGTGCTTTAGATAACCCAGCAAATGCTAAAATGTTTGAACATTTATTGTCCTTTTTAAAGTAAATCAATTGTAGATGCTTACGCAGAGTCCCTTGCAGAAGACTCTGCGTAAGCATGTAATTAAATCTTATACTTCCAAAGTAATCTTTTTATTAAAAACAGGCACTTGTTAGAGCGTCTTCCAATTCTTCTATAACCATTCTATTATCTATATGCTTTTTACACAAGCGCACTATATAACTAAGTTGTGTTTCCTCTTTCTCTATGTGTATAGTCGGTTCATCTATAACACAGGTAGCTACAATATGCATAATATCTTCTTTGCTTCTTTCAATCAAAAACCAATCAAAAAAATATTCTAATGGAATTCTAAATGGATTATTTGAAGCGATATTGGTAAAAAATATTTCTCCTGTACTTGAAAGATTATGAGTATATAATTTTTTAAGAATATTTGTGATAAACTTATCCGATACATAATCAAATACGCCACCTATTAAAATTAAATCATATACTTCAGTAATTTGATGTAACAGTTTATATATGTTGCCTTGTTGTATATGAATATGAGATTTAAGGGCATTTAATTTACACATGGAATAATCAAGCGCATCTGCATCAATATCTAATAAAGTAATTTTTGTTTTCGATGTTTTAATTTTTACTGAGGCTCTGTATATGTCTTCTGAGGTGCCACACCCAATAGATAAAATTTTTGCAGATGGATTTTGATGAATACAACGAATGATAGCTTTATACTGTTCCTGCACTTTATTGCGATGCTGTTGTGCAATAGGAGCATGCATAAAGTAATCTTCAAATAAATAAGCAAGTGTATTTTCAGGTGCAAATTTTTTGTATTGAATGATAGATTCAATCGTTTCAAAATCTCCCTGATAGCCTCTAGGCCAATCTTGTACACGCTGCAATAAAGGAGATTGGCGAAGCGCCTGCCTTAAAGGATTAAGTATATCAATAATTTCTTTACGGCTACAATTACTTTCTAATGCAGCAATTTGCTGTGTAAGATGCTTGCAAAATAATTGTAATCTTGTTTTAGACTTTGTTGGATTGCCCAATATGCTTTCTTGTTGGGCAAAAAACTGGCTAATGTAGAATGTTACATGGTTTTTCATAGGACAGGTTTTAGTTAAGAAATGGGTATATATTCTCAACACATTGTTAGGAATATATAGTTAAATATAAAAACTTTTACTCTATTTACTAATTTATATGCGAGTATTTTAAAAACTTGGTTTTTATTTGTGTAGATCATAATCAATATACAAATTAAGAGTTCAAATGTAAGTGGTAGTGTAAACATGTATGCATTATTGTATATATATGGCTTTTGGTAGAACCTTATTTAGGAAAGTTAATTTCTACTAATCATTTATGTTTAATACTTTTGATAGCGGTGTATTGTGAATAGATATATCTCATAATAAAGGAGCAACAGTAAACACTGCTGCTCTTATCGTTTTTCATAGGATATGGATCACCCTTTTGGGGTATTTTAGTCTGTGAATATAGGGGATTTTTTTAATATAATACTATCGATACTTCATTTAATTAAACTAATGAGGTTATAATCTTAACAAGAATTGATGTATGGAGTTTATATTCGCAGAAAAATATATCAACTAAAATGATAATTCGTGCAGAAGATAATTGCTGAGGTCATAAAAAAATTTATCAATCAAAAAAAATCATAGTATGAAAAAAGAAGTATATATCGTTTCAGCTGTTCGTACACCTATAGGTAGTTTCGGCGGCTCGTTAAAAAGTTTTACGGCACCTCAACTAGGCGCTATTGCTATTAAAGCAGCTGTAGAAAGAGCTGGTTTAAAACCTGAACACATTGAGGAAGTACTTATGGGTTGTGTGATACAGGCTAATATAGGTCAAGCGCCAGCAAGGCAGGCTGCGAAATTTGCAGGTTTACCAGATAATGTAATATGTACAACAGTAAATAAAGTTTGCGCTAGCGGTATGAAGGCTATCATGCAAGGAGCACAAAGTATTTTGTTGGGTGATGCAGATGTTTTAGTAGCAGGCGGCATGGAGAGTATGAGCAATATTCCTTTTTATGTGGATAGTATAAGGTGGGGAAATAAATATGGTAATACAAATTTAATAGATGGTTTAGTAAAAGATGGATTAACAGATGTATATCATAATTATGCCATGGGAAATGCTGCAGAGTTGTGTGCTGCGACATGTGGAATAAGTCGTAAAGAGCAAGATGCATTTGCGATAGAGAGTTATAAACGTAGTCAGGCTGCATGGAAAGATGGGCATTTTGATGCAGAGATTGTTCCAGTAAGTATTCCACAACGTAAAGGAGATGCTATATTATTTAGTAAAGATGAAGAACCTTTTAACGTTCAGTTTGATAAAATTGCAGGGTTAAAGCCTGCGTTTATAAAGGATGGAACTGTAACAGCAGCCAATGCTTCTACCATGAATGATGGTGCTGCAGCGGTGGTATTGATGAGTGCAGAAAAAGCAAAGGCATTGAATATAAAGCCTCTAGCTATTATAAAAAGTTATGCTGATGCGGAGCAAGCGCCAGAATGGTTTACCACTACACCATCATTAGCAATACCAAAAGCAATAGCCAAAGCAGGTTTAGAAATGAGCAATATTGATTTTGTGGAATTGAATGAAGCCTTTTCTGTGGTAGGTATTGCCAATATACAAAAAATGAAATTGGATGCATCTAAAGTAAATGTACACGGCGGAGCTGTTTCTATAGGACATCCATTAGGTTGTAGTGGTGCTCGAATTATTGTTACGCTTATTCATGTATTAAAACAACATGGCGGAAAGATAGGTGCAGCGGGCATTTGCAATGGAGGTGGTGGGGCTAGTGCTATGGTGATAAGCCTTCCTTAATCTTATATTGTTCCAAAATAAACTTAATGCTAAAGTAGCTCTGTTAGTAGCTATTACAGCAACATTTAGGCTATATGTAATGTTAAAGACGGTAATCTTGTACAAACTATGGCGCAAGCACAAGCGAATAGTATTGATGTTTGGTCCTATTTTCAAGCAAAAAGTACCAAGCAGTCTTTAGCTGAAAATACACTTGAGATATTAAAATTACAAAATGCATTAGGAGGAGAGGAACTAGTTAAAAAATATGAGGTAAAAATTGCTAAATATGAAAAAGGAAAAAATGAAATAAAGGCTCAAGCAGAAGGCTATCAAAAAGAATATGATGCTATTAATGTTTTTGATGATCAATTTGATATGACTGAAGCTTTATTACCTATTTCCATTGCATTGTTTGGTATTACTGCACTTACACAAAAAAAATGGTTATTTTATTTTGCTGCAATTTTAAGTTTAAGCGGATTTATTTTAGGAGTAACTGTATTTATGAAAATTAGCCTTCATTCAGATTTTATTTCAAGAATACTAAGCTAGCTTTTAAAATTTGCCCAATATTCATCTGCAATTTTTTGTAACCCATCAACAGATATTTGTTTTTTATCTTCTGTAAATATTAAAATTTCTGCTGCAGTAAAAGTTAATATTCCACCAACAAGTTCTGTTTTGCCATCTACCTGACACATGATTTCAATGGTATTAGCGTTCGTTTTTGTTTTAAGAATATCTAGTTCTGTATTAATAATATTTATATCATTTGTAGGCACTGTTCCCTTTGTAGGCCAAGGTATAAAACTTACATTTGAACGATGGTTGAGTGCTACATAAATTTTTGTACATTTTGGATTAATTAATTCAGTTGCATAAGATACTTCTATAGTTAATTCAAGATTTTTATTTTTAAGCATACAGCCTATAGTCTTTCCATCGTGTAGAATATTAAATACTCGAGCAATGGTATTTTTCATATAAAAATGACTAATGAACTTAAATATGGGCACCTCTAAAAATTATCATTATGAAAAATAGAACGCAGATCTGTTATGATTTTTCATGATTTTCGTAGATAAAAAACATAATTTTTAGAGATGCCCATATAGTAAATAATGAAAGAAAGAATTGATGCTGTTTTTGAAATAAACGAAGAATATCCTCTTTTCTATATTGAAAGTGGTAGCCGGTTATGGGGTATAACCAGCCCAGATAGTGATTTTGATGTTAGAGGTTTTCATATACAATCCAAACACCAATACTTTGATTTTAAACAAAATAGAGATACTATTGAAATAATGAATGGCGATTTTGATTTTATATCTTATGATATAGATAAAATGTTTGGTCTATTAGCCAAAAGCAATCCCACGGTGTTTGAATGGATTATACCAATAGCATTTGTATTTTAGTCCAAAAAATTCACGCAAAGCCGCTATGGAGCAAAGGCGCAAAGAATACAATTGGACTATTTTATATATGCAAATGGTATTAGATCTAGTATAACATATATCAATAATATTCCTAATTGGACACAGTTTCAAAAAGATATTATTGCAAATTTCGATTTTAAATCTCTCTTCCATCATTACCTTTCTTTAGCACACGGGAATATAAATTTGTTAGAAACTGAAAAAAATTACCTATAAAATTGTTTTTTATGCTATTCGTGGGTTGCTTGCTGCAGATTTAGCATCAAAACAAATCATACCAGCATTTTTAATAGATGATTTATTTAATCAATTTGATAAAGGCAATGAAGTATTATCTTTTGCCAAAGAAAATTTAGCACATAAAAAACAATCTGCAGAAAAAGATAGAATTGAGCTATCTCAGAAAGAAAAGATATTAGCGATCATCAAAAAACATGCAAGCACTTTGGAAACTATAGCTCCTAATAGCTCCAACAAGAAAGAAAAATTGGAGAAAATATTAACCGACTATAGCTTTTCCATTAAACAAAAATATTATTCATAGAATTTAATAATACAACTAACTTCCTCTATAAGTAGAATACCCAAAAGGACTGAGCAAAAGCGGAATGTGGTAATGTGATCCATTTTCAATTGTAAATACAATATTTATATACGGATAAAAGGTTTGAATATTTTGGCTTTTAAAATAGGCTTCGGTCTGATAGCTCATTTTATAAATACCTTTTTCAAGTTTTATACTTTCAGGTAAAAGATTTTGAACTCTTCCATCAGTATTGGTATCGCCGCCTGCAATTTCCTCCCAAATAGTATCATGTACAAGCACAAATAATTGTACATGTATACCTTTTGCAGGCAATCCAACGGAAGTGTCTAGAACATGTGTGGTAATAGTACTCATAATATTTTTTCTAATCTTAATTTGGTGATTTTATTTTGTTCTTCCATAGCTATTTTAATTTCTATTGCGGCATTGTTTTTTATTCTCTCTTTTAGTACAGCAAGCATTTCCTCCGCAGATTTTCCAGTAGCACAAACTATAAATATATATCCAAATTTTTTTTCATACACTTCGTTTAAAGATATAAATTCAGTGAGCGTTTCTATAGATGCGTTTTGTACACCAGCCTGTTCTCCCTCAGCAAAATGCTTTGTAGAATGAAATTTTTCCTTGATAGCATTTAAGTCGCCAATTTTGGGGTGATGGGAAAAAGCTTCAAGCCAATCTTTTTTATCCAGCGCATACCAAATACTTTCAGCAACCTTAAATAAGGAGTCTGTTGTATGAAAAGGTCTACTTTTAATAAATGCTTCTACCCATTTTGTAGATCCACAACATTTTCCAAATTCAAGCTTTGCTTGGCTTACACCCCATTCATTTATTCTCTTTAGGTTTATCATAACCGTTTAAAGTGTAAAAATAAGTTTTAAAAAAGATAACAAACAATCAAAAATGGATTTATATTACTGATGCGAATCAAGGGTTCAAATGTAAGTGGGCAGTGGAGATACTTACCATGGCTTGGGTTTTATGCGGCGCTGCCGCATAAAACCAATAGCATTTATATTTTAGTCCAAAAAAATCACGCAAAGCCGCTATGGAGCAAAGGCGCAAAGAATACAATTGGACTATTTTATATATGCAAATGGTATAATATTTGTAGATATTAATTCATAAATATCATTAGGAGCAGCGCACCATAATATAAATGGAGCAATTGAAATATTGCGGTGCGCTGCACCTTAAATGCTTTACGTATATAAACTCTACAAATATTATGCAGCGCTGCTGCTATAAATGTTTTATTGAAAGTGAACATTTGTATTGTTTAGAAAACTATTATACATTTTTTATGCTGATGAATAGGTTAAAGCCAATGGGATGAGGGATTGGAGCGGAAACCCCCGCTGAGTTTGGAGCTGAGTGGCCTGTGTGCCACAAGGCCAAGGAAGCGTTCTGCGGGCAAAGTGTACAAACTGCATACTTGCATTTGAACACTTGATCCGCATTACTGATGTTGTAATACTTTACTTCTATCATAACAATTTTTAATAATAGCTGCTAATCCTTTAGGATGTTGATGAATAAAATGATCGCCTGTTAATAAAGTTGTTGGCATAAGCCCGAAGTATAATTTTGCCAGTTATCGTATGCATTATGATTCAATACCTATCTATCAATTGATTAGATAATAAGTTTTTATTATAGGTATGTATGTCCTCTGCTATTAGTTTACCATAATCCATCTTATACAATTTATCTGCACAGTGATAGTACTTATCATCGTGCGTTACGGCAATAATGGTAAAACCTTCTTTTTTCAAAAAAGGAATAATTTCA
>Ga0075163_10008880_pt1 | contig 13203 bp, 9 predicted proteins | sample JI1023141ADNA_FD_71478 | JGI IMG/M metagenome (GOLD analysis project Ga0075163, IMG submission 71478) | Wastewater effluent complex algal communities from Wisconsin, to seasonally profile nutrient transformation and Carbon sequestration -... | ecosystem: Engineered > WWTP > Effluent > Algae...
CGCCCCGACGGGTCGGCGGCGATCGTCTTGTACACGCGGGTGTCGTCGAGCAGCGCCCCGCGCATGTCGGCGATGCTCTGGAAGCGCTCCTCCGGCTGCTTGCTGAGCGCCCGCATGATCACCCGCTCGACCGAGCTCGGGATGTTGGCCTCCGGCGCGACCCGTCGCGGCGGGATCGCCGTGTCGAGCAGCTGCATCGCCAGCACCGTCGTCTGCTTGCCGCTCTGGAACGGGCAGGTCCCGGTCAGCAGCTCGTACAGCAGCACGCCGACCCCGTAGATGTCGACCCGGGGGTCCGGCTTGGCCCCGCGGATCAGCTCCGGCGCCATGTACTCCGGCGTCGCCAGCAGCACCCCGCCGGCGAGCAGCCCGTCGGGCAGGTCCTCGTCGACGATGCGGGCGAGGCCGAAGTCGCAGACCTTGATGTAGTCGTCCCCGGTCGCGTGGCGGATCCGGAAGCAGTTGCTCGGCTTGAGGTCGCGGTGGATCACGCCCTTCGCGTGCGCCGCCTCGAGCGCGTCGCAGATGTGCAGGAACATCGGCAGCACCCGCGTCCACGGCAGCGGCCCGTGCCGCTTCAGCGTCTCGCGCAGGCTCTCGCCGTCGAGGTGCTCCATCACCAGATACGCGAGCCCGTCCGCGACCCCGAAGTCGACCACGTCGACGATGTGCGGGTGATGCAGCCGCGAGGCGACCCGCGCCTCCTGCACGAACCGGCGCTGGACCACATCGAGCGCCGCCGGGTTGAAGTTGTCGTTGCGCAGGACCTTGACCGCGAACTTCTTGCTGCCCGTCGCCTGCTCGGCCAGGTACACCCGCGACAGCCCGGCCCCGCCGAGGCAGCGCAGCAGGCGGTAGGTCCCGAGCTCGCGCCCGATCAGGTCGCCGTCCTCGGGGTTGCCGCCGGTGATCGACGCGTCGGCGACGAGGTGGTAGTCCGAGCCGCTCAGCGCCGCCGGGTCCTCCACCTCCGCGACCATGCTCGGGACCCGGATGACGCCGGAGGACTCGCCGGGGGAGGGCTCATACGTATCGGACGGGGGGCTCATCGCGGGTCCGCGAAGCATACCCGAGCCCGCCCGCCTCGATCGAATTCGCGGGAGTCCGCGTGTCACGGCCCGCCAGACCGCGAGCTCTTGAGCGTTATCGCACGCGGACGCCGCGAGCCCTCGCGCCGCCGCGGTCCGAGCGGTGCGCCGCACACGATGTCCTGCGCCGGGCTCGTCGTCACAGGACCTGTCCCTCGGGACAGGTCCTGCGCCGCGAGGTTTCATCCGCGAAGCGTCGCTCGCGGGTCGCACCGTTGGCGCGTGACGTCGAGGACGCCGGGTGCAATTCAAAGCGATCGCCTGGAGCGGCCGCAGCTCGGGAGCGCAGAACGCCGCGAGGGCGCCCTCGCGCGCACGTGCACGACGGCTACAAACAACGTGTGTCGCGGCCGATCTCCCGGACATGCATCGGACCCCGGCAGTTCACGCACACCTGACTCCAGCGACCCGCGCCGCCCTGGCCGCCGCGACGCTGGCCAAGCCGGAGCGACTCACGCATAGTACCTGGACCCTCCGATGGCCTTGCGAACGCGCGCTACCCCCCTGCTTCGCTCGTGGCGCGCGCGCATGGTCTGCGGCGCCGCGGTCATCCTCCTGTCCTCGGGGACAGCCGCCGCGCAGGCGCCGACACCCCCGAACTTGCCCCCGGTCTTGCCCCCGCCGACCTCGCAGGCGCAGCCCGCCGCGACCGTCGCACGCCCCGCCGCCGCCCCCACGCGCACCGCCACGCCCGTCGCGCGTCCGGCCGCCGCCGCGACCCCGACGCGGCCCGCCGTCGCCGCGCCGCGCCCGACGTCCGGTCCCGTCTCCAGCCCCGCCGTCGCCCCCGCGGCGCGCCCGGCAGCGACCGCGGCGCGCCCGACCATCGCGCCCCCGCCCGCGGCGGCGCGTCCGACGACGGTCACGCCGCGTCCGGCCGCCGCCCCGCCGCGCCCCGCCCCGACGGCGCCGGTCGGGCGTCCGCCGGTCGATGTCGGCCCGCCGCCGAGCCTCCCGGACCTCGGCCCGCCGCCGAGTCTGCCACCGACCGACGCCCCGGTGGGCGCGCCGGAGCCGGCCCCGGGCGCGACGCCGACGCCCCCGCCGCAGCGCCCGGGCACCGCACCGCCGGCGCTGCGACCGACGCCCCGCCCGACCCCGGTCCCGCCCGCGGCGGCCCGCCCGACCCCGGCCCCGGTCGTCACGCCCCCGCCGGCCGCCACACCGATCCCCACGCCGCCCCCGCCGGTCGACGGCGGCGTGCCCGTCGCGCCTCCTCCTTCGGACAACCCGACCAGCTCGCCCGCGCCGATGTCCCCGGTGCGCCCGCAGCTCACCGGCGACCCGGCGCTCGAGGCCCCGTCGATCGGCGGCGACCCCGTCGAGGCCGAGCCCGTCAAGAAGGGCCCGACCGTGGAGGACCTCGAGGCCCTCGAAAAATTGCGCCGCGAGGACGAGCGCAAGAACCCGAAGAAGTGGCGCCACGGCGGCCTCGTGTTCGACCTGGCGATCGGCACGGCGTTCTGTACGCGCCAGTTCTGCCGCAAGGAGTCCGGCCACGACGCGGCGCCCGGCTTCACGATCGGCGGCTTCATCGGCGGCAACGTGCTCGGCATCCTCGAGGTCGGCGTCGAGGCCGGCTGGAGCACCCTGCGCCCGCGCGGCGTCGCCGGCCGCAACGCGGTCACCCTGTACGGCCTCGACCCCGCGCTCCTCCAGCAGATCATCGCCGACCAGGTCGGCGTGCAGAACCTCGAGGTCGACTTCTCGACACTGACCGTCACCTCCGCGACCTCGCGGGCCTTCAACGTCGGCCCGACCGTGCGCATCCACTTCATCCGCAAGGGCCGCGGGATCGCCTACGTCGGCACCGGCATCCACTATCAGCTGTGGCGCAACCGCTACGAGACCGCCGGCGGCGACACCCGCCTCGACTTCCACGGCATCTCCGCCCCGTTCCGCGTCGGCGGCGGCGCCTACGTCCACCCCAACATCGCCGTCGTCGGGGAATTCACCTACGCCCTGGCCTACTACGTCGTCGCCGGGGTCAAGCACCCCTCGCTCTCGTCGATCGCCCCCCTCGCCGTCCTCGAGGACTCGGCGATGGAGGCCGGCTCGAGCCTGCTCAAGGGCCTGCCCCACTTCGGCAAGTTCACCGTCAACCTGCGCTTCCGCTTCTGAAGGATCGAAGCCTGCGCCCACCCCGGCGGGGATCCGACCGCGCGCAGCGCGCAACGTCGCGATGTTTGACGCTGCCCGAGGTACCGGCCTAAAGTCCGCGCACCGCGTCCGTGCGGCGCAGGAGCCCGTCCGATGAAGAGCCTCATTTCCGCAGTAAGCCTCGTGTCCCTGCTGGCGCTCGCCGGCGTATCCGCCTGTGACGGCGCCGGTGGCAGCAACACCCCGACCATCGAGGTCAGCTCCGAGCAGCTCAAGGGCGGCGGCGTGTACATCTCGTACATGGTCGGCTGCGAGAAGGGCTGCGACCAGCTCGAGAAGGGCGACCTCATCCAGGCGGTCGACGGCCAGCCGGTGACCTCGTCGAAGGACATGCGCGTCAGCCGGATCGCCACCGGCGCCCCGCTCAAGCTCTCGGTCCGCAAGAAGAACGGCGAGATGAAGGAAGTCGAGATCGTCGCCAAGCCCAACGACTCGATCCCGCCGATCAAGGAGGCCCCGCCGTTCTGGACCGTCGGCGCCGCCGACCTCGACAAGGCCCCGCAGTGGGCCCGCCGCAGCCTGTTCGGCCACGCCAGCCCGATGACCATGCTCGTCAGCGCCGACGGCGGCATCACCGACGGCCGCCAGCTGCTCGGCAAGAAGCGCCTGATGCTGTTCTGGGACTGGGCGACCCGCGACGAGCAGGCCCAGGCCGCCAACATGATGCAGGTGCTGCAGCTCGCCCAGGACGACCTCAAGGCCGCCGGCATCGACATCATGTTCATCCAGATCAAGTTCCCGACCAACGGCGACCGCCAGCTGCCGATGAACGACACCGCCCTCCGCGACTTCCAGAAGAAGTACGGCGTCGCCGGCAAGAACCTCCTGCCGATGTACCGCTTCCCCAACGCCACCGAATACAACCAGAGCCGCGAGCTCGGCCTCGAGGGCTCGACGACCTACATCCAGTACCTCCGCCAGCCGCCCGCCATCGTCCTCCTCGACGAGGGCGGCATCGTCCGTTGGCACTCCGAGGGCCTGCAGTCCGCCCCCGCCGGCGACACCACCTACGCCGGCAAGGACGACCAGTACACCATCGTCCAGGCGATCGACTTCGCCAAGGCCAGCCTTTAAGACCCGCGGCGCCGTCCACTTCTTCGCCCCCCCGCCGCCCTTTCGACCCGAGACACCGCGCCCGTCGCGGTGTCGTCGCGATCTCCCTACTCCGCGTCGTCCTCGTCGTCTCCCTCGTCGACCGCGGCCACCGGCGCGGCCGGGCGCAGCGGGTGAGCGAGCACCGGCAGGCGCTCGTTCTCGCTGCGCTCGACGAGCAGCTCGAGCCCGTCGAGCAGCAGGTCGGGCGAGCTGACCTGGACGTCGACGGTCTCGCTGAGGATGCCCTCGACGCCGGTCTCGGCCGTGAAGCCGCCGGTGTAGCCCGGCGGGATGCGCATGGCCACCGGGGACGCCGTGGCCCCGACCGCCCGGATCCTTCGCAGCACGCGCATCGAGGCCGGGCTGAACATCGCGCCGCGCACGAGCGTGCGCTTGCCCGAGCCGTCGACGCGATAGATGCGGGCGGGCAGCGGCAGGCTGACCTTGCGCCCGCCGCCGTAGCTGGTCGCGCCCTCGCGCTCGACCGGGCCGAGCACGTTGTTGTCGCGCAGCGCCTCGACGACGTACGCGAACTCGTAGCCGTCCTCCCGCGCGCGCCGCAGCAGCTCGCGCTCGAGCTGCGCCCGCGGCATCCCGCGCTTGCGCGACTTGAGGCTGAGGTTCGAGATCGTCGGGCCGACCCGCAGCGACGGGCTGACGCGCGCCCGCCCGTTGCTGCCCGCCCGCGACTTGTTCGGCGTGCGCGTCATCAGCAGGTCCCTCAGCACCCCGCCCTTCACCAGCGTCAGCGGCTGGGCCGCGAAGCCCTGGCCGTCGACCGCGTAGCGCCCGAAGCCCTCGCGCGGGTCGTCCTCGAGGTCGAGAAACGCCGGCATCACCGCCTCGTCGAGCGCGTCCTGCCACAGCGGTTCGAAGTCGCGCACGCGGCCCGCGTCGCCGAGCGGCGCCGGGTTGCCGCCGACCTGGGTCGCCACCGTCGACGCCAGCAGCTGCGCCGCGGCCGGCCCGCGAAACAGCACCGGGCCGTCGTAGTCCTCCTCGATCATCGGCGCCTGGACCTGGGCCTCGAGCTCGCGCAGCACCTCGTCGACGAGCTGCTCGCCGCGCCTTCGCAGCTCGTCGTCGGCTTTCGGCAGCGCCTGGAGGTGGATCGCCGCGCCGCCGTCGAGGTGCATGCCGTCGGCCGCACGCGCGTCGGCGACGACCGCCAGCACCGCGCGGTCGTGACGCTCGTGCATCACCATGCCCTCGGAGTTGATCGTCGTGATCTCCGTGCGCAGCGCCTGCACGTACACGTCGCCGTTGTCGATCGCCGGGTGGTCGACGAAGCGCTTGCTGAGCTGGGTCACCAGCCCGCGCAGGCCCTCGCGGTCGATCTCCGAGGCGACCGCCGGCGGCGCCGGGTTGCGCGGCTGCGGGTCGGGCTTCGGGCCCAGGTCCGGCGGCAGCGGCTCGCCCGCGAGGCGCGCGAGGATCGACTGCTTCTGCGCGAAGGTGGCCGTCGCCGCGCGAAACGCCTGGTCGAGCGCCAGCCACAGCTTGCGCCGGCTCAGCGTCGCCGACGGGTCGATCGAGATGTTGAAGCGCAGCTGCGGCCCGTCCGACCCGAAGGTCCCGCTCTGGTCGCGCGCGGCGCTGCCGACCCGGACCTCGACCGAGGCCGCGGCCTGGTCCTCGAGCACGTCCGTGATGACCCCGCCGTACGAGCCATCGAGGCTCAGCACCGTCGCGCGGATCAGCTGCACCTGCGCGAGGTACGGCGTCGGCGAGTCCGGCAGCTTGAGCCCCGCGACCCCGCGCGCCAGCTCCTGCTCGATCGCCGCGACCTCGAGGTCGAGCGGCGTCTTGCCCATCGGCGCCGCCTTCGCCCCCGGCGTCGGCACCTTCGGCGCCTCGCTCTTGAGGACCGGCGCCGCCTCGGCCTTCGCCTCCGGCTGGGTCTCCGGCCTCGCCTCCGGCTTGGCGATCTTCGCGGGCGCCTCGACCGGCGCGGCCAGCAGCAACGCGAGCGCGACCAGGCCCTTCACGGCGTCACCGCCTTCGCCGGGGTCGGCTTCGCGCCTGTCCCCGGGGACATGTCCTTGCCGACAGGCACCGCCGGCCGCGGCGGCGGCGGCAGCAGCGGCGGCTTGTCGCGGTCGTGGCTGGCGCGCTCGATCTCGAGGCTGCGCAGCAGCAGCGACGGGCTGACCGCCGAGACCGGGACGTCGCCCGACTCGGCGCCGCACATGCCGTTGAAGATCCCGGGCGAGTCGCCGGTGGCGATGATCGTCTCGAACGCGGCGATCGGGGTGCCGACGATGTCGACGCCGCGGACCAGCTCGTCGGGGCGACCGTCGGCCCACACGCGGTAGACCAGCAGCGGCATGACCTTGAACGCCTGCGGCCCGCTGCGCTCGGTGATCGTGTAGCCGCCCTGGATGTCGCTGAACCACAGGCCGTAGGGCTTGCCCTCGCGCTTGACCTCGTCGATCAGCGCCTGGCGCAGGTTCGCGTCGGGGATCGTCTTGCGGCTGGTGATGATGAGGTTGCCCTGCCGCGCGACCACCTGGTTGCCGCGCTCGCGCCGGCCGTGCCCGTTGCTGCGCTTGAACGGCAGCACCGGCGAGCGCGACAGCAAGAAGCCCTTGAGCTTGCCGCGCTCGACCAGGACCGTGCGTTTGGCCGGGACCGCCTCGTCGTCGATGTAGTAGTGCCCGCTGAGCGGCACGCCGCCGAGGCGCTGGGCCGTCGGGTCGTCGACCATGTCGAGGAACGCCGGCAGCACGCGCTTGTCGATCATCGTGCTGAAGGTCTGGCCCTCGAGGTCATCCTTCTGTCTGTGGCCCTCGAGGCGGTGGCCGAAGATCTCGTGGAAGAACACCCCGGCGGCGCGGCCGGCCAGCACCGCGGGGCCGGCGTAGGGCTCGGCCAGCGGCGCGCTGCGCAGCGCGATCAGCTCCTCGCGCAGGCGCTTCGCGGTCGCCAGCAGCATCGTCTGCGTCGGCAGCTCGCCGGGCGTGTGGACCTCGAAGTTCTCGAAGCGCGCCAGCTTCATCCCGTCGTCCGCCTGCGCCGACGCGCTCAGCATGATCCTCAGGCGCACGTGCGAGCCCTGGACCCGGCTCCCCCCGCTGTCGACGAAGCTGCGGTTGTCGACGTTGACCAGCAGCACGACGTTGCTCTCGAGCACCCGGTCGTCCTCCGCCAGCGTCGCCGACGCGTCCGCCAGCCGCGGCTCCCACGTCCGCGCCAGACCGACCAGGTCGAGCTGCGCGCGCGGCTCGAGGTGGACCACCGCCGGCTCCTCGCTGAAGTCCGGGCTCGGCGGCTTGCCCTCGTCCTGGCTGCGCAACTGCTCGCCGCTCTCCGCCGCGCTCAGGGCCACCAGCGCGTCCTGATACTGCGTCTCGGTGCTGACCCACAGCGCCTGCGCGAGCGCGACCGGGTCGTCCTGCATCGGCATCGTGTAGCCGGAGCCGAGGCCGTTGCCGGGCCCGTAGTTGCCGCCCTGCGGGTGGCTGTTGTCGAGCTGGGGCGAGCCGACGCGGACGTCGACGTCGGCGGTGCGGTCGCTGTCGAGGCGGCGGCGGACGAGCTGACCTTGCTGGGCCTCGAGCCACAGGTGGTCGCGGGCGACGAGGTCGTAGGCGAGGAAGTAGGCCGGGACCTCGCGCTCGTCGGACTTGAGCTGGGCGAGGTTGCGGGCGACCTCGGCGGCGAGGATCTCGAGCACGGGCGAGGCCGGACCGACGGGCGCGTCGCTGCGCTGGATCTTGATCTGGCTCGCGGGGCCGGTCCCGGGCACGCCCCAGACCGCGGGGTTGGGCGGCTGGGTCGGCCCGCGGGGCTTGCACGCCGCGAACAACCAGACTGCAGCCAGGAGAGCGCGCCCCGTCGCGGACATGGGTACATCATACCCCGGAGGCCACGCGCCGGGGGAACCTGGCCGCGGAGGAGCGCGCGCGATCTCAGCCGGTCTTGCGCGGGCCGGTGCGGGCGGCGGCGGCGGCGGGCGTCGGCAGCACGATGCGCGGGCGCTTGGGGTCGTCCTTGCTGCGGCGGCGGTACAGCACGACGACCCGACCGATCACCTGCACCACCTGCGAGTTGGTCAGGCCCGCGAGCTCCTGGGCCGCGGCGACGCGCTCGCCCTCGAAGCTCTGGCCGAGCTTGATCTTGATCAGCTCGTGGTCCTCGAGCGCGATCGTCGTGGCCCGTCCGACCGCCGGGGTCAGGCCCTCGCTGCCGACCTGGACGAGCGGCGCCAGGCCGTGGGCGAGCGACTTGAGGTGGGCACGGGCGCGGGCGCTTAGCGGCTGCATCGGTCCGCGATCCTTAGCATCGCGGGCGCTCGCGGGCGCGCGACTTCCCGCACGTCGCCGGGCCGGCTCCGGGCGTCCTGGCGACCTCTGCCTGTCCCGAAGGTCAGGTCCTGCGCCGTCCGGCGCGGCCGGCGACGATCCCTGTCATCCTCTCACTCGCCCGGCTCGGCCGCGCCGCGTGACCTGTCCTCGGGGACAGGCTCGCGGTCCCACGCGAGCCACGCGAGGAACTCGACGTTCCCGTCCTGCCCGGAGATCGGCGAGTCGCAGGTCGCGCGCAGCGAGAAGCCGAGCGCGGCGGCGGCGGCGAGGACGGCCGCGCGGGCCTCCTCGCGCGCCTCTTGCTCGCGGACGACCCCGCCCTTACCGATCCTTCCCGGCCCGAGCTCGAACTGCGGCTTGATCAGGGCGACGAGGTCGGCGCGCGGCGCGAGGAACGCCGGGACCGCCGGCAGCACCTTGGTCAACGAGATGAACGAGCAGTCCGCGACGACCAGCGTCACCGGCTCGCCGACCCGCGCCGGCGCGAGCGTGCGGATGTTGGTCCGGTCGAGCACGACCACCCGCGGGTCCTGGCTGAGCTTCCACGCCAGTTGCCCGTAGCCGACGTCGACCGCGTAGACCCGGGCCACGCCGGCCTGCAGCAGGCAGTCGGTGAACCCGCCCGTCGACGCGCCGATGTCCATCGCCACGCGCCCGCGCACCTCGAGCCCCGCGAAGCTGTCGAGCGCGCCGCGCAGCTTGAGCCCGCCGCGCGACACGTACGGGTGAGGCTGACCCCGCAGCCGCAGCTCGACGTCGGGGCCCAGCAGCTTGCCGGGCTTGGTCTCGGTGTGCTCGCCGACGACGACCTTCCCCGCCATGATCAGCGCCTGCGCCCGCGCGCGCGTCTCGCACAGCTCGCGCTCGACGAGCAGCCGGTCCAGGCGCGTCTTCGGGGCCTTCGCCATCGCTGGCGAGCCCTATACCGCGGGGGCCCCGGGGTGCTAACCCCTGTCGCAGTGACGACCGGCTTGAGCAACTTCACCTCGCTGGCCGCGCTCGAGTGGCCACCCGCGTGGCTGGCGTGGTGGACGGCCCCGCGCGACGCCCCGGTGCTGGCGCTGCTGGGCCTGGTGGCCGTGATGGTCGGCCTGGGCCTGCTGACCCGCGCGAGGCGATGACCTCGCCGGGCGCCACGTGCACGCCTGACCGCGAATTGAGGCCTTGCGCGGCGCGTCCAGTTCGGATAGCTTCCCCGCCTCGTCCCGGGGCAGTAGCTCAGCTGGGAGAGCGGTGCGTTCGCAATGCACAGGTCAGGGGTTCGATCCCCCTCTGCTCCACAACCAAAGTCGAGGCTCGAAGCCCGGATCTCCGCCGCAGCGGGGCCCGGGCTTCGGCTTTTAAGCCGGTTTTCGGCCGCTGAGGGCTCGCGCGCGCTCCCGGCCGAGATTTGCCGTCTTGCCGTAACCGGGGCCAAGTGTCAGGATCGCAGCGCTCCAGGGCGCCCGACTCGGTTCATGTACAAGCTCTTCAAGCGCACCTACTACCCGGGCCACTTCGAGGTGCAGATCGCCGGCGCCTGCGACACGGGGATGTCACGCGAGCACAACGAGGACGCCATCGCCATCCAGGAGGACGACGGTCGCGGCTACTACATGGCGATCGTGTGCGACGGCATGGGCGGGCACAACGCGGGCGAGGTCGCCTCGGCGATGGCCGTCGACAAGATCCGCAGCTACCTCGACGCCAACTTCCGCAAGCAGGGCCCGCGCGAGCTACTGTACCACGGCTTTCTCCTCGCCAGCACCACGATCTCCGAGTACAGCGCCAAGAACCCCGACACCGAGGGCATGGGCTGCACCTGCGTGATGGTCATGGGCGTGCGCGACAAGATGTGGGTCGCCCACTCCGGCGACAGCCGCTCGTATCTGGTCGACAAGAAGGCCGCCACGCCGATCACGCTCGACCACACGATGGTCCAGGAGCTCGTCACCAAGGGCGTGATCACCAAGGAGCAGGCTGCCGTCCACCCGTACCGCGGGCGCATCTCCCGCTGCCTCGGCCACGGCCGCTCCAAGGGCGTCCCGGACATCAACGCCGGTATCATCGAGCTCGGCGACAACATCCTGCTGTGCAGCGACGGCCTCAGCGACGTCGTCCCCAACGAGGAGATGCACAGCATCGTCATCCAGAACACCGCCCAGGAGGCCGTGCGCAAGCTCGTACACGCCGCCAACCACCACGGCGGCCCCGACAACATCAGCGCGATCATCCTGCGTCGCGTGCAATGACCGCCCCGGAGGCCCGCGCATGCATCCCCGTCCGTCGCTCCTGCCCGCCTCGCTCACGCGCTCCGGGTCGCTCACGCTGGCCGCGCTGGCCCTGTGCGCCTGCACCGTGGGCGTGATCCCCCGCGACGTGCCCCCGCCCGAGCCCGAGCCCGAGCAGCCCGCGGGCGCGGCTGCATCCGCGGACAGCCCCGCCGCGCCGGTCAGCTACCGCCTCGACGGCAACCGCCTCGAGCTGCCGGGCCCGATCGTGTTCCAGGCCGGAGGCGACACCCTCGACCCCGCGAGCGATCCCGCGCTGAACCACGCGCGCGGCTTCATGGCCGACAAGCCGGCGATCTCGATGCTGCGCGTCGAGGGCCACGCCGACGACCAGGCCCTGTCCGAGCGCCGCGCCGTGGCCGTCGCGCGCTGGCTCATCGCCCACGACGTCGCGTGCACCCGCCTGATCGCCGTCGGCTTCGGCCCGACCAAGCCGATCGCCGACACCAGCACGCCCGAGGGCAAGGCCCAGAACACCCGCGTCGAGCTCCACGCCGCGCAGATGATGGGCCGACCGATCGGCGGCGCCCCGCCCGACGGCGGCGGTCAGGTCGCGGCCGCGTCCCTGTGCGACTGACGGCGAGCGGGCCCGTCGCCTCCGCGCCGGCCTGGCGCCAGCCGCACGGGGTTTGCATCCGCGGCGCCGCACTGCTACCAACCGCGGTTACATATGTCCACGGCCCCGTCGTTCGTCTACCCGCGTTTTGACCTGCAAGAGCGCCGGCGCACCCTGCCGCTCCTGCGGGCCATGCAGGAGCGCGTGCTCGTGTGTGACGGGGCGATGGGCACGATGATCCAGAACGCCGGCCTCACCGTCGACGACTTCGAGGGCAACGACGGCTGCAACGAGCTGCTCGTGCGCACCCGGCCGGACGTCATCAAGCAGATCCACGCCGCCTATTTCACCGCCGGGGCCGACTGCGTGGAGACCAACACCTTCGGCGGCACGCGCCTGGTCCTCAACGAGTTCGACCTCGGTCACGAGGCCTACAGCCTCAACCGCACCGCGGCCGAGATCGCGAAGGAGGTCGCGCGCGAGTTCTCGACCCCGCAGCGCCCGCGCTTCGTGCTCGGCTCGGTCGGCCCGACCACGCGCCTGGTCTCGCTCGGCCACATCACCTTCGACGACCTGCTCGCCAACTACGAGGAGCAGATCGGCGGCCTGCTCGACGGCGGCGTCGACGGCGTGCTGATCGAGACCTGTCAGGACATCCTGCAGGTCAAGTGCGCCACGATCGCGGCCAACCGCGCCGCGCACAAGCGCGGGGTCCAGACGCCGATCCTCGCCCAGGTCACCGTCGAGACCACCGGCACGCTGCTGGTCGGCACCGACATCGCCGGCGCGCTGGTCGTCATCGAGTCGCTGCCGATCGACGTCATCGGCCTCAACTGCGCGACCGGCCCCGACCTGATGGTCGAGCACGTGCGCCACCTCGGCCGCCACGCCACCCGCCTCGTCAGCGTCCAGCCCAACGCCGGCCTGCCGCAGAACGTCGACGGCCGCGCCGTCTACCACCTGACCCCGGCCGAGCTCGCCAAAGCCCACCACCGCTTCGCCAGCGAGTTCGGCGTGTCGCTGGTCGGCGGCTGCTGCGGGACCACGCCGGCGCACATCTCGGCGATCGCCGAGGCCGTCAAGGACATCGTCCCGGGCCCGCGACCGACCGGCTTCACGCCGCAATTGGCGAGCCTCTACAGCGCGACCCCGCTCGACCAGGACAGCGGCCCGCTGCTGGTCGGCGAGCGCACCAACGCCAACGGCAGCCTCAAGTTCAAGGAGATGCTGCTCTCCGGCGACTTCGACGGCATGGCCGAGCTGGCCAAGGAGCAGCAGGCCGAGGGCGCGCACGTGCTCGACGTCTGCGTCGCGTACGTCGGCCGCGACGAGGTCAAGGACATGACCGAGGCGCTGCGCCGGATCGTCCCGGCGATCTCGCTGCCGATCATGATCGACACCACGCAGCTCGACGTGCTCGAGGCCGCGCTGAAGATGATCGGCGGGCGCCCGATCATCAACTCGATCAACCTCGAGGACGGCGAGGGCAAGTTCGACAAGATCGCCTACCTCGCCCGCGAGTACGGCGCGGCGCTGGTCGCCCTGACGATCGACGAGGTCGGCATGGCCAAGGACGCCGACGGCAAGCTCGCGGTCGCCAGGCGCATGCGCGACCTCCTGGTCGACCGCCACGGCATGCTCGAGTCCGACATCGTGTTCGACCCGCTGACCTTCACGATCGCCCAGGGCGAGGAGGACAGCCGCAAGCTCGGCCTCGCCACGCTCGA
>Ga0075163_10008881_pt1 | contig 13201 bp, 11 predicted proteins | sample JI1023141ADNA_FD_71478 | JGI IMG/M metagenome (GOLD analysis project Ga0075163, IMG submission 71478) | Wastewater effluent complex algal communities from Wisconsin, to seasonally profile nutrient transformation and Carbon sequestration -... | ecosystem: Engineered > WWTP > Effluent > Algae...
GAGATCGTGACGTTCGGCGGCTACGACCCAGCCCAACCGATCGGCACGTGGACCTTCGACCAGACCTGGGTGTTTGATGGAGTCGCGTGGCAGCGCCGCCTGCCGACCACGGTACCGCCGGTCGGAGGCTATGGTGCATTGGTCTACGATGCCGTGCGCCAGCGGACCGTACTGGCCCAAGGGCAGATCGGCGGCTTGCTCCAGACCTGGGAGTGGGATGGTTCCGCCTGGTCGGCGATCGCGACCGCGGCGGCGCCGCCGACCCGCAGCGGAGCATCGATCGCGTTCGACCAGAGCCGCGGCCGCACGCTGCTGGTTGGCGGCAACGATGCGAATGGTCCGCTCGCCGACTGCTGGGAATACGACGGCACCACGTGGCAGCAGGTGGCGTCGCTACCGGGCGCCGCGCGCAGTTTCGCCGCGATCGCCCACGATCCAGGCCTCGGCGGCATCTTGGTGCTCGGTGGCTTCGACGGCACGTTCGAACTGCAGGACGCGTGGCTCTGGGATGGCTTCGCCTGGACACCAGGCCCGGCGTTTGGCCCTGCGCCGACCGCGACCTACGGCGGCACCGTCGCGATCGAACCCACCGGCCCCAGTGGTGCCGGCGTGCTCTACTTCGGCGGAGGCAACCCAGCGCGCTTCCCCACCTACAGCAGCGAGACGTGGCGGTGGGACGGCAGCGCGTGGGCGCAATTGCCGGCACCTGGGCTGGTTCTCATGCCGACGTTTCCGGCTCCACTGGGCTCCGGTTTGCAGGGCGCCTTGCTGTGGTCGCAGCAGGCGGCGATGCACCTGCTGTTTGGCTACACGATTGCAGAACAGTCGTACAACGTGCCGGTCGTCGGCTACCCGCACAGCATGTCGACGTGGAACGGCTCGGCGTGGAGCCCCACGCCAGTGTCGTCGCTGCCGCCTGTGCGCCGCTTCGCCGCACTCGCGGTGGACACCGCCCGCAACGAAGCCGTGCTGTTCGGCGGCACGCCAGCGACGGGGGCCCTGCTCTCTGACACCTGGGTGTTCGACGGCAGCCAATGGCTGCAACGGACGCCGGCGGCGAGCCCGTCGGCGAGGTCCGGCCACACGATGGCGTACGACGCCGGCCGGAACCGCACGGTTCTGTTTGGCGGCTACGACAGCCAGGGAACTTGCACTGACACCTGGGAGTGGAACGGCAGCAGCTGGACGCAGGTCGCCACCGCGCACCTGCCACCGCAGGGCAGTGCCACGTTCGACGCAATTCGCCAACGAGTACTGCTGCTCGCCGACCCCGTGTCGTTGCCGGCCGGCACCGCCGCGGCGTGGACCTACGACGGGGTAGACTGGTCGGGCGTCGTTGACACCGGGCCGGCCCTCGGCGGGCGCGCGCTCGGGACGTTCGGCCAGGACGTGCTCGTCGAACAAGCCGGCCGCCTCTACGCCTACCGCTTCGGCGATGCGCGCGTCGAGGCGTTCGGCACCGCCTGCAGTGCCGACGCCGCGCTATTGACCACAAACCGCCTGCCCGAACTCGGCGCCGCGGACTTCACGGTCGAACTCAACTACGCCCCCGGCAGCAGCATCGCGCTCGTCGTTGGCGCCGTGGGGGTGCTGCCGGTCCCGGTCCCCGTGCTCGGCTGCACGCTGCTCGTCGACTCAACGCAGGCCGTCGTGTTGCTGGCGACCGATGCGCGGGGCCGCGCCGGAGCGGTTGTTCCGGTGCCGAACCTCGTGGCCCTGCTCAGCGTCGAACTCGGTTTTCAGGGGGCGACGTTCGCACCGTTGGCTCCCCAGGGCATCGCGCTGACGCGCGGCGTGCGGGCGCGGCTCGGCCGCTGAGGCTCTGTGCTGTTTCGTCAGCGCACCCCTTGATCCGCTCGGCAGCGTCGTGGATGGTTGCGCACCAACCGTTTGTGGTCTCAGTGGCAAACGGTCGGTTCGTTATCTGGTATTCGTCCCGCGGAAACGCCAGTCTGCGGGGCCATGACAACAGGGGCCGAGACCCGACCTGTTGTGCTGTTTCCGTTCGGGAGTGCATCAGTGCTGGTGTGCTGCCTGGTCTTCAAAACCTGTGGGGTCCCACCTCGAGTGGGTCCCGGTGGGTTCGATTCCCATGCACTCCCGCCATTTCTACAGCCGCAGAGCCGCGAACAGCGGCGCGTGGTCGCTGCCAAACACCGGCTCGGTGCTCACGTTCGCCACGCCGATGCCGCTGCTGACCAGCACGTGATCGATCGGCACGCGCACCAGCCACGGCATCTGCACGGGCCAGGTGGGGCGGAACCAATCGCCCCCGGCATCGATTAGCCCCGTGGTCGCGAGCAGTTCGCGGAACGCGCGATTCCAGGGCGTTGCATTGCAGTCGCCGAGCACGAAGTGGCGTTCGGGCAGGCCTTTCAGCACCGCGGGAATCGCCTGCAGGGCGCCGTCGCGTTCGGCGTTGCGGGTGCCCATGCCGGGGCGCGGGGTGTGCACGCCGAGCAGTCCGACCGGCCCCACCTTGGTGGTGAGCACGGCGCGGATGGCCGGGGCCCAGTCGCAACCGAGGGGGATCACGGCGCCGTCCGTGAGTGGCAGTTTGCTGAACAGGGCCAACCCGAAGTAGCCGGGGTCGGCGTGGAGGATGCGGTGGGGGAAAGCCGCGAGCCCCGGTTCTAGCGCGGTGAGCCAGGCTGGGGTCACTTCGGAGCAGAACACCACGTCGGGGTTGTGCGTGGTGACTGCAAGCAGTGCGGCCGGCGCGTCTTTCTCGTTGCCACGTAAGAGGTTGAGGCTGAGGACCGCAAGGTGTTCGCCGTCGGTGCGGGTGGCGGCGCGGGCCGCCCACCAGCCGGGCAGGATGGCGAGCAGGGCGAGCAGGCCGCCCGCCAGGTAGGTCCAGGCGAGGCGCTTGCGCCGGGCGAGCGCAAAGACGAGGGCGGTGGGGAGCAGGCACATTGCCGCCTGCGTGGGGAAGCAGGCGGGCAGATCGATCAGCCAATGCCAATTCGGAAGGAACGGCGCCAGCGCCGGCACGAACGCGGGCATCGTGAGCAGGCAGAGCAAGTTGGTGGGGCGGACGCGCACGGGCCGCAGGATGCCGGGCTGGCTTGGCGAAGGCGAGCAAAAGCCCGTTCTGCCGCGTTGCCGAGCACCGCGCGTCTCTGGCATGATCCTCGCCCCTTGATGCCGACCGAACCGACCCCGAACCGCGCTGCGATCCTCGGCGAGATCCGCACGTTCATCGCCAACTGGTTTCGGGAGGGCCGTGAAAGCGACCTCGAGCCCGAGACGCCGCTGGTGACGTCGGGCATCGTCGATTCGGCGGGTGTCGTCGAAGTCGTCGAGTTCCTGGAGTCGCGTTTTGGCGTGCGCATCACCGATGCGGACATCTCGCTGCGAAACTGCAATACGCTATTGGGCTGGGTCGAACTGGTGGCAAGTCGTCTCGGTTGAGTGGTTCGCAGAGGCGTCTGCGAACGATCCGCGGCCAAAGTCTCGAATCTGTCGCGGAATTCGCTAACGTCCTTCGACCCCTCTCCTGGTCGCAGCGGTGTCGACGTTACTACTCCCCATCCTGGTCTTCACGATCCCCGTCATGGCGATCGTGTTCTTGGCTCTCGGCGGCCGTCGGCTGTCGGGTTCTTGTGGTGGGATGAACCCCGATGGTTCGTGCCAGCGCTGCGGCAAACCCGCGGGTGCTGCCGATCCCGGTGAAACTCCGTGTCGCTAGCCGACTTCGTTTCTTCCAGGTTCGTTTTCCTTGTCCCCAGGTCTCCGCTCGGATGACTACTCACACCATCACGAAGGGCTTCGACCTCCGGCTTGCCGGGGCACCGGAGCCGGTGTTCGCGGATGCGCCGGAGCCGGCGCGCGTGGTTCTCGAAACGGCCGAGTTCCCGGGTATCAAGCCCAAGGTGCTCGTCAAGGAAGGCGACTCGGTGAAGACCGGGCAGCCGGTGTTCCTTGACAAGGCGGACCGCGACATCGTCTGGTGTTCGCCGGTGACCGGCAAGGTCGCGCGCATCGACTTCGGCGAGCGTCGGTTCCTGCTGCGCATGGTGATCGAGAATGCGGCGGCTGGTGGTGCTGCGGAAGCGTTCGCCGAGCTGCCGAAGCCCGCGGGCGATCGTGACGCGCTGATCAAGGCGATCAAGGGCGCCGGCTTGTGGCCGCTATTCCGGCAGCGGCCGGGTGGCAAGATGCCGCGCAGCAACAAGGTGCCGGTGGCGATCTACTGCAACGGCATGGATACCGCGCCCTTGGCGGCGGATCCGGCCTTTGCGATGCAGGGCCGGAAGCAGGATCTGCAGGCCGGCATCGACCTGTTGAAGAAGCTGACGCCGGGCAAGGTCTACCTGACGCTGCGCGCGGCGGGCGATCACCAGAGTGATCTGCGCGACCTCAAGGGTGTCGAAGTGCACGACTTCGAGGGCCCGCATCCGTCGGGTCTCGTTGGCACGCACATCAGCCGCATCCAGCCGATGAAGCTCGCGGAGACCTGCTGGGCGCTGCGCCTGCAGGACGTCGCGCGGCTTGGCGAATGGGCGCGCACGGGCAAGTATCCGGCGAAGACCGTGGTGGCCGTCGCCGGCAGTGCGGCAGCGGTGCGCAAGTACTTCCGCGTGCGCCAGAATGCCGAAGTGAGTGCGCTGAACGGTGGCAAGGCCATCGGCGGCGACGTGCGCATCATCGATGGCACCGTGCTGCACGGCAATGCCGTGGCCGCCGACGCGGCGATCAGTTCGCGCTGCACGACGTTGACCGTGATTCCTGAGGGCACCGACCAGCGCGACCTGTTCGGCTGGGCACTGCCGGCGTTTGGCAAGCTGAGCTTCAGCCGCAGCGTGTTCAGCTGGCTTGCGCCGAAGAAGGAATACGTGCTCGACGCGCGCCTCAACGGTGGCCACCGCCCGATCGTGAATATCGGCGCCTGGGAGCGGGTCTCGCCGCTCGATATCCACACGAGCTATCTCGTGCGTGCGATCCAAGCCAACGACATCGAAGAAGCGGTGAAGCTCGGCCTGCTCGAGGTCACCGAAGAAGACGTCGCTCTTTGCACCTTCGTCGATCCCTGCAAGAACGACGTCGGCACCGTGATTCGCGCTGGTCTCGACCTCTACGAGAGGGAGGGTTAGTCCGTGCAGTTCCTACGCAATCTGATCGAGAAGCAGCGCAAGCTGTACCACGCCAAGGACAGCAAGCTGCACAAGCTGTGGCCGCTGTTTGACGCGTTCGAGACGTTCCTGTTTGCACCCGACCACCGCGCGCCGAAGTCGGGCGTGCACGTGCGCGACTACGTCGACCTGAAGCGCGTGATGAACACGGTCATCATCGCGATGCTGCCGTGTCTGTTGTGGGCGATCTGGAATACGGGCGCGCAGCACTTTGCGGCGTGGCACAAGGTCGCCGCCGACAAGGAATACGTCACGGGCTGGCTGCAGGCGATGTTTGCGCCGAATGCGGCGGCGCCGACGGCCTTCGACACGGTGATCTTCGGCCTGCAGCGCATGCTGCCGATCCTCATCGTGAGTTACGGCGTGGGCCTTGGCATCGAGATGCTGTTCTCGGTGATCCGCAAGGAAGAGGTCAGCGAAGGCTACCTCGTCTCGGGCATGCTCATCGCGCTCATCGTGCCGGCGTCGATCCCGCTGTGGCAGCTGGCGATTGGCGTCGCGTTTGCCGTCGTGCTGGGCAAGGAGGTCTTCGGCGGCACGGGGATGAATATCTTCAACCCGGCGATGATGGTCCGCGCCTTCCTGTTCTTCGCGTTCGCCGCGCAGATGTCGGGTGACATGGTGTGGGTGGCCGGCAACCAGTCGCCGGTTGGTGTGCCGGGCAGTCTCATCGACGGCTACTCGCAGGCGACCGCGCTGGCGGTGGTCAAGCAAGCGACGGCCGACGCCAGCCACGCACTGACGGCCGTATACAGCCACAGCGACCTGTTCTTCGGCAACATCCCCGGCAGCGCTGGTGAGATGAGCAAGCTGGCGATCCTGCTCGGCGCCTTCTGGTTGGTGTTCACGGGCGTCGGTAGCTGGCGGGTGATGCTCGCTGGTGTGCTCGGCCTGCTGGCGAGCGGCTACCTGATGAAGGGCTTCGTCGGACTCGGCTGGGTCACTGCCACGGGGCCGATCCATCTGGAGGTCTACGAGCACCTGCTGTGCGGCGGCTTCTTGTTTGGTATCACCTTCATGGCGACCGATCCGGTGTCGAGTCCGGAGACCAACACCGGCAAGTGGATCTACGGGGCGCTGGTCGGTTTCGTGACCATGCTGGTCCGCACCATCAACCCCGCGTATCCGGAAGGCACGATGCTGGCGATCCTGCTCATGAACGCGTTCGCCCCGGGCATCGACCACTTTGTCGTCGCCGCCAACATCAAGCGGAGGCTCGCACACTCATGAACACGAGCAGCAATGGATACGTGATGGGTTTTGCCGTCGGCGTCTGCGTCATCATCAGTGCGGCGCTGGCGTTGACTGCCAACGCGCTGAAGCCGATCCAGGACGGTGCGGCCGAGTTCGACCGGCAGAAGAACGTCATGGTGGCCGCCGGGCTGGTGACGCCCGACGACCTGCGCCCGCGCACCGAGCTCGAGCAGCTTTACAAGGACCGCGTCAGTGAGGTCGTTGTCGACGTGAAGACCGGTGAGGTCGTCGCGGGCAAGGGGCAGGGCGACGTCGCCCTGCTCAACAAGGAATCGGCGAAGGCCGCCAAGGACGACAAGGACGCTGCGACCCGGTTCCGTGCGGTAGCGATCAGCAAGGGCGCCGACGGCAAGCCGGACAGCTACGTGTTGCCGATCTCAGGCAAGGGTCTGTGGAGCACGATCTACGGGTATCTCGCGCTCGAAGGCGACCTCGTGCATGTGCGTGGTGTGACCTTCTACAAGCACGGCGAGACGCCAGGTCTCGGCGGGGAATGTGAGAATCCCGTGTGGTGCGCGCAGTGGAAGGGCAAGTCGATCCTCGACGAGCAGAAGAAGCTGGTCGGCGTCGGCGTGAAGAAGGGCCGGGTCGATGCGTCGATCCCCGCCGAGAAGGCCCACAAGGTCGATGGCCTCTCTGGCGCGACCATCACCAGCAACGGCATTACGAACTTCGTCAAGAAGGACCTCGTGTCCTTTGATTCCTACCTCGCGGCGCTGCGCAGCAAGCACAACTAGGCCCGAAACCCGAGACCAGCAATGACGGCAACCACTACTCCTCCGGTCGCGAAGCGCTCGCTGTTCGGCAAGGAAGAGCTCAAGGTCATCAAGGATCCGCTGTGGGACAACAACCCCATCGCGTTCCAGATCCTCGGCATCTGCAGTTCGCTCGCCGTGACGACGCGCCTCGACAAGGCGCTCGTCATGGGCATCGGCGTCACGCTCGTGACGGCGTTGTCGAACGTCATGATCTCGATGATCCGCAACTTCATCCCGAACAAGATCCGCATCATCGTCCAGCTCGTCGTCGTGTCGGGCGTGGTGATCGTGTTCGACCAGTTCCTGCGCGCCTACATGTTTGACCTGAGCAAGCAGCTCTCGGTCTTCGTTGGGCTCATCATCACGAACTGCATCGTGATGGGCCGCCTCGAGGCCTACGCGATGAGCAACCCGCCGTGGCGTAGCTTCCTCGATGGCATCGGCAATGGCCTGGGCTACCTGTGGATCCTCGCCGTCGTCGGCACGATTCGCGAGATCCTCGGCTCTGGCAAGCTGCTCGGTTTCCAGGTCGTCCCCGACGCCCTCTACGCCGCCGGCTACGTCAACAACGGCCTCATGGTGCTGGCCCCCGGCGCCTTCTGTCTGCTCGGCATCATCGTCTGGATCCAGCGCTCGATCTCGGGCTACGTGGAGAAGTAAGCCATGACCGCAATGCTCGCTCTGTGGAACGACGAAGGGCTCGCCAGCGTGCTGCTGAAGTCCGTGTTCGTCGAGAACATCCTGCTGTCCTTCTTCCTCGGCATGTGCAGCTACCTCGCGGTCAGCAAGCGTGTCGACTCCGCGATCGGCCTCGGCATCGCCGTCGTGTTCGTGCAGGTGCTGACCGTGCCGATGAACTGGGCGCTGCAGACCTACGTGCTCGGGGAAGGCGCGCTGGCTTGGGCTGGCATGCCCGACAGCGACCTCGGCTACCTGCAGTTCCTGACCTTCATCGCCAGCATCGCCGCGGTCACGCAGGTGGTGGAGATGGCGGTCGACAAGTTCAGCCCGAAGCTCTACGCGGCGCTCGGCATCTTCCTGCCGCTCATCGCGGTGAACTGCGCGATCCTCGGTGGCTCGCTGTTCATGGCCGAACGCAAGTACTCGTTCGCTCAGGCGGTCACCTACGGGTTTGGCTCGGGCATGGGCTGGGCGCTCGCGATCGTCAGCATGGCGACGATCCGCTGGCGCATGCGCACCGCCAACATTCCGGGCCCGCTGCGTGGCCTCGGCATCACGTTCATCACCACCGGCCTCGTCGCGATGGCCTTCATGACCTTCAGCGGCATCTAGAGGAGCCAGCAATCCATGGAAGTGCTCACTGGAGTCATCGCGCTCACCGGAGTCATCGTGCTCCTGGTTCTGGTGCTGATGTTCTGCGAAAAGAAGCTCGTCAAGAAGGGCAAGGTCAAGCTGCTCATCAACGACGACCCGGCGAAGTCGCCCGAAGTCGACATCGGCAGCAACCTGCTGATGGCGCTCAGCGGCCAGAAGATCTTCCTGCCGTCGGCGTGCGGCGGTAAGGGCTCCTGCGCGATGTGTAAGTGCCAGGTGTTCGAGGGCGGCGGCGACATCCTGCCGTCCGAACTCACGCACATCAAACGCGCCGAGGCGAAGGCCGGCTGGCGTCTGTCGTGCCAGGTGAAGGTGCGCGGTCCCATGAAGGTCCGGGTGCCCGACGAGGTGTTCGGCATCCGCAAGTGGGAGTGCACCGTCCTCAGCAACGACAACGTCGCCACCTTCATCAAGGAACTGAAGGTCGCTCTGCCGGCTGGCGAGACCATCCACTTCGAGTCGGGTGGCTACATCCAGATCGACGTGCCGGCCTACCAGGGCCTCAAGTTCAAGGACTTCGACGTCGCCGAGCGCTTCCGCGGCGACTGGGACAAGTTCAAGTTCTGGGACCTGGTCACCAATAACCCGTCGCCGATCTTCCGCGCCTACTCGATGGCGAACCACCCGGCCGAAGGCAACATGGTGATGCTCAACATTCGCATCGCCACGCCGCCGCCAAAGCAGATGAACCTGAACCCGGGTATCTGCTCGAGCTACGTGTTCTCGCTCAAGAAGGGCGACAAGATCACGATCTCGGGCCCGTACGGCGAGTTCCACATCAAGAAGACCAACCGCGAGATGATCTACATCGGCGGTGGTGCAGGCATGGCGCCTCTGCGCAGCCACATCTTCCACCTGTTCCACACCGAGAAGACGACCCGCAAGGTCAGCTACTGGTATGGCGCGCGCAGCAAGCGCGAGATGTTCTACACCGAGGAATTCGAGGCGATCGAAAAGAAGTTCCCCAACTTCCAGTACCACGTCGCCCTCTCGGAACCGCAGCCCGAGGACAACTGGACCGGCTTCAAGGGCTTCATCCACCAGGTGGTGTTTGAGAACTACCTGAAGAACCACCCGAATGTGGACGAGATCGAGTTCTACCTCTGCGGTCCGCCCATGATGAACAGCGCCGTGCAGAAGATGCTCGGCGACCTCGGGGTCGAGAAGGAAATGATCGCCTTCGACGACTTCGGTGGCTGAAACGAACGCGGGCGCCAAAGGCGCCCGCGATCGTTTCACCCCCCTCGTTGTTTTCCCGCCCGCGCTGCGGAAGCCGGTTGGGGGCGAGGGATGCAACTGGCCGCAACGCGCGGGCGGAGGGCGCGCGCCGAGCGCGCGCGGGGCGGCGGGGCGAGGAGCGGGGTGGGCGAGGTGGGGGCAGCCGCGGGGAGGACCGGGGGGCGGGGCGGGCGCCAAAGGCGCCCGCGTCGCTCACTGGCGAGAGTTGAGGCGGCCCACGGCTTCTCGCGCCGAGAGGATTGGAATGCCATCGACTGCGCCCAGGGAGAGCATGTCCGCTTTGTCCCCGGAGACCACGGCTGTGGCACCGCCGGCAATCGCCGTGGCCAGGATCAGGTTGTCGTCCGGATCTGGCGAAGCAGCAACTTTCGGTAGCGCTGTCGCCAAGCTCGCGAGGGCCTCAATGTTCTCGACGAAGTCCCGCGCCTGGTCGGGGTCGATGTAAGGCCGGAGCTTGGGGTAGCCTAGCACCCGCCGCAACTCGTCAATCTGCTCCCGCGAGGTCACCAGCTCGAAGCGTTGATCGAGCCATGCGGCCACGAGTTGACCGGGTGGCCCCTTCGAGGAGAGCAGGCCGGACACCAGCACGTTCGTATCAAGGACGAGCCGCACGCGTGCCTGCGATGGCTTCCTCGGCGAGACGCATGGCCTCCTCCGCACTGAGTTCCGAGTTGTGCGCCTGAACCTCGGCTACGGTGCGCCGCAGGACCTCCGCCCGACATGCCGCCGCGACGAACGCGGACAGATCGCCCTTCTTCATGCCGATGCGCGCGAGGAACACGCGCACGAGCCTGTCGGCGTCCTCGGAGATCGAGAGGTTCCAGCGCGTCATGCTGTTCTTCATGTGTGTCTATGCGCGTAAACACCTATTGTAGCACCGGATTGCTGGAGCGGCAAGTGCCCGCACGAGTGCCCCACGACAGGTGCCGCCGCAGGGCCCTTACCAGCGGCGGGACGCTGTCGACGGAATCGCAACGCGTTGGTGGAGGGTGCCGGCGTGCGGACGCGCGCGGGGCGGAGCGGTTACGCTTGTGGTCCCACCCCCTGGCTCTTGGTTGGTTTGGCCAAACCCTAGCCCGTCATGAACACCCTTTGCATTCGTCTAGGTTTGGTCGTCGCTGTTGCCTTGGAACTCTGCGTAGCTGCCCTCGCCCAGCTGCCTCACGGTGGTTGGTTGGTGGGTGGCGATATGGGGTATGTGACTTATTGGACGCCGGGGTTCGCCCTCAGTGACCGGCTGAGTACCCTCTACGGATCTGGCGTCAGTGGTGGTGGCGCATATGCCGTGGATGGACGCCGTGTCGTGTTCATGACCGATGGCAACAGCTTCTACCGGGTGACGTATGATCCGCACCTAACTCCCGGGGCGCGCCTGGTCATTCACCCGCCGGGGATCTTCCACCCCATGGGATCTGCCGGCGTGGTAACAACGGCCCGGGGCCTTTTGAGCTTGGACGCATTTGGTAACCTGAGCAGCATCGACACGGCTGTGGTCGGCACTCCTACCTTGCTGGGATCGGTTTGGGCGGGTTCGGTTGCCAATGGGTATGTGTTTTCGACCTGTTCGGATGGTCGTGAGCTGTTCTTCGCCGTGGGATTGGCGGATGGAATCGCTGGCCACGTCGCGCTCGCAAATACCCAGGTTTGGGCTGTGGATCTGGAGTCGCCGAGCTTCTCGAGGCGTTTGCTCGCCACGATCCCGGTCGACATGTTTACCACGCTGGCGATGGGTCCAGACGGTGACGTGTTGGCTATGCGTTATGACGGGTTGTTTCGGATCAGTCCCGTGACCGGAGCATTGTCCAATTTGGGACCCAAGCCACCTGGTCCGGACTTTGTTGTGACCCCCGGGTATGCGTTTGGCCTGATCTTCATGGGCTACGATCCTTGGACAGACACCATTGCGGTTGGGCCGCGCTGGCTGTCCAACGTCCTGCACCTTGAGGCCAGAGGTCTGGTGGCTCCGACTGCTTGGGCATTGGCCGCGTATCTGCCATTCTTCGCCACGCTGAAGAAGCTCGCGTCTGCGTCGGAGGCACCGTTTTTGAGCTTTGGTAGGGGCTGCCCCACGTCACTCGGCGCGGAGCCGCGTTTGGGGCACCACGGGTTGCCACTGCAGGGTGCGACTTTCGATTTGACGATTCGAAATGCTGAGCCAAATGGGTTTGGCGTGTTTTGGGTTGGGCAGAGCGATGCGGTATGGCCGGGCCTAGGTCTTCTACCGTTGGATGCGGCGCCACTTGGGGCTCCCGGGTGCATTCTTTGGGCGTCGGCGGACTACTCGATCGTCGCGTTGACCGACGCACTTGGGCATGCGGCAACGACTCTGACCGTTCCTCAGGCGCCAACGCTGCACGGGTTGGAGGTCTTTGCTCAGGCTGCTTGCACCTCCGGCGGCAATGCACTGGGCTGGGCGGCTAGCGACGCGCTCGCGATTCGGATCAGGTAGCACGCTCAGCCCCCGGGTTCTCGTAGCATGGTCGCGTGAAGCGTTCCCTCTGTTGGCTGGTGCTGGGTTTGTTGGCTGCTTGTGCGCGGGATCCGCGCGAGATCCAGCGGTTTGTGGGCCAGACGATGGGGTCCTCCTACGAGGTCAAGTTCGTGGGGCCGCAGTCCGTGGACGCGGTGCGCAAGGTGGTCGAGAAGGAGCTCGCGGCGGTGGACCTGGCGTTCAGCAAGTGGCGCGAGGACTCCGAGATTTCGCGCTGCAATCGGCAGGCGAGCACGGCACCATTTGCGGTCAGCGAGCGCTTCGCGAAGGTGTTGCAGCAGGCGCTCGATCTGGCGGTGGCGACCGATGGGGCGTTCGACCCGACGGTGCAGCCGCTGTTGGCGGTCTATCGCAAGGCGAAGCAGGACCCGGCGCACCACTTGGACGAGCAGGAACTGCAGGCCGCGCGCGAACGCGTCGATTACCGGCGCGTGAGTGTGCGCGATGGCGCGGTGCACAGAGCGCGCGCGGATGTGCAGCTGGACCTCGATGGGCTGGTCGCTGGCGCGTGTGCCGATGCGATCGCAGCCGAACTCGATGCGCTGGGCGTGCCGGCGTTCTACCTGGAGATCACGGGCGAAGTGTTCTGCCGCGGCGAGAAGGCGCCCGGCGTGCCCTGGGTGATCGGGGTCATCGATCCGACTTCGGATGCGCAGGGGGAGACGGATACGGTCAGCGAACTGCCGCTGCGCGACCGCTCGCTGTGCACGAGTGGGGACTACCGCAACGGGCTTGTCGCTGACGGCAAGTTCTTCCACCACGTGTTCGACCCGCGCACGGGGCGCAGCACGGACCACGGCGTCGTCAGCGTATCGGTGCTAGCGGACCGTGCGGTGGTCGCCGATGGGCTTGGCACGGCGCTCATGGTGCTCGGTCCGGAGGCGGGGGCGAAGTTGCTGCCTGAGCTGAAGCAGTATGGAGCGCTGCAGGCGCTGTTCCTCGTGGCGAACGGGGATGGTTCGCTGCGGCGGGTCGAGGTCGGCTGGCCG
>Ga0075163_10008883_pt1 | contig 13200 bp, 15 predicted proteins | sample JI1023141ADNA_FD_71478 | JGI IMG/M metagenome (GOLD analysis project Ga0075163, IMG submission 71478) | Wastewater effluent complex algal communities from Wisconsin, to seasonally profile nutrient transformation and Carbon sequestration -... | ecosystem: Engineered > WWTP > Effluent > Algae...
GTTGATAAGTGCTATCTGGCTGAAGTTTGCAGCAGCCAATTCTTCACGAGCAACAGCTTCGATGGTCTGGAAATACTCCATATGCTCAGGGGTCACGGCAGTGATGACACCCATATATGGCTTAAGGTAGCGGCCAAAGGCTTGTATATCTCCAGGATGATCCGCACCTAGTTCTTGGATAATGACATCAACATCTGTCGGGGCTAGTATCCTTGCCCGAGCACCCTTCAGTGCCGTGCGCCATGCGCCAAAACTACGAACATTATCTGGGTATGGCACGCCAAGGATCGCAAGCGGCACACTCATCGGCGTATTGTGGTTGCCCTCATGCATTCGGACACGATAGCGCTGAGAGAGCATCGTTGCGATCGCAGTTTTGGTGCTTGTCTTGCCCACACTTCCAGCGACAATGATTAATTTGACCTCAGGATGAGCAGCGAAATACGCAACGACAGCTTCTTCAAGCTTCCTTTGCACGCGCAATTTGTATTTCTGCCTTATGCCGTTAAACATTTGCTTCATTATAACATTCACTCTCAACATAAAGCTTGCGGTTTTTTCAAAATACATACATAATACTTACTAGTGCTGGTGCGCAAATATGATCCGAAAGGATTTGGGGCAACCCGTTTGCGCGGACAAAACAAACATCCACAACAAACTCGTGCCCCGGGTGGGCGCGCAACAGCAGAATACCGCTCCTAGGAGCGGTATTCATTTATTCGCCAGGCAAGTGACAAAACTTGTCTATTTGGATGCAGTGCAAGGCAACACCGAGAAGTCGCAGCGTAGTCGTATCGAGCATACGACAAGCGAGCATCGGAGGTGGTAACGAAGCAATGCGCCAAATACACAAGTTTCTTGTTGTAAATAATAAGCTTTAGGAGTATATGTTATAGCACAAGGCATTTAATGGAGGGAAAATGAGCACAAAAGAGTATGTCGACGTAAGTCATCACGGCCTCGTCGTAATGCAGGGACTCGTAGCAGTAATGTTCGGAGTCGTTGCACTGTTCTTTCCAGGGTTAACTTTGGTTGACCTCGTAACTTTGTTTGCCGTCTACTTAGCTGTAGTCGGTGTCACCGAGCTGGTCCACGGCTTGCGCGACTTGGGTAAAAGCGGTTCCTACTGGTTCTCGCTCCTTGTTGGTGCAGTTATGGTCACCGCCGGTGTGTACCTTGTACGTAACCCAGTAGAAGAACTAGGCGCATTTGTCGTATTGGCAGGCGCACTTGTTCTTGCAAAGGGTGTCGCAGACCTCTTCGTCTCTGCTTTTTACAGCAGCAAGCACGAAGTTCGTACGCTTCATCTCGTAGCTGGTGTTGTCGGCGTTGTTGCCGGCATCCTACTATGGCGTTCTCCAGCATTCGCTGGTCTTGACGCTGTCGGAGTTCTGGGTCTATACGCCCTTGTCGTCGGTTCAGTTAGCCTTGCATTGGCTAGCCGTGTCCGCGGCTAGTTGAGTAAACTGACTCAACTTTTTTCAAAATTTTGAAAACAAAACAACTAAGTTAAATATCTGTCGTTGCCTTGGCGACAGATATTTTTTGTTACCAGTTGTCGTTACGTAGGGTACGAAATGTAATCAACGCATTCATGCGCAAACGTTGTTCGCTAGCCGTCAGACCTTTGCTCGTCAGACGATACCACCTGTCATGCGCCACACTATAGGATATGGCTTTTCGCACAACTGGCTCCAATTCATCCAATGCTCGCTGCATCGTCGGTTCATCAACTTTGCATTCGCGCGCAAGTGTCTCGAGTGTCATAAAATCATATTCAGCGTTATCAAGCAGTGTAAGAATCTGTGCTTTTAGCTCTGCATATCTATCAATATTCGATTCGAATTCCATGGAATCACTGTAGCATAACGCATTCAGAGTGCGGCAGTCGCTGTGTTAAAATATTTTCTACGGGGATATAGCTCAGTTGATTAGAGTGCTTCCATGGCATGGAAGAAGTCGAGGGTTTGAGTCCCTCTATCTCCACCAAGATTATTCAAGACCCAGTGATCCGTCACTGGGTTTTCTTGTCAGAAGACTACATATATGCTGAAATAGGTGTAACTGATGGAAATACCGTCAGCGTTTCGTGAAGCTCGCTTCCGAATTTCATATCTAGGAGTAGTCATGTCAATGGCACCAACTGATGGTTGCTCGTGCTCTTGCCACATACCAGGCCTCAGAGTATTCCATGTCGCACCCTGCTGCGATATGGACGAAGTGAAAACGCCCCAATGCCCTTGCAGGACTTGCCTGGAAGGCACGGGGTTGCTTGCAATCGAAAGAATGGTCCTCTGCGTCGAGTGTGGCAACAAACGTTGCCCGCACGCCAATGACCATCGCAACGAATGCACAGGTTCCAACGATCCCGGTCAGCCGGGTAGTGCGTACTAGAGAGGTCAAATAATGCGTATAGCCAACCCTCCGAGTAATGTCCCCGATGCAAAAGAAGACATCACCCAAGCGCTTTATACACTCGTCATGAATGTAGCCGAAGCAGCAAGTCAAGGACGAATGCTGGATTCAGGCAAAGACAGCCTGACACGAGGAGCCTGCGGCAATATCGCAGATACCATCGAGAATCTCGTGAACGCGAACTGTTCGCCACCGGTGAATAAGCAAATGATCCGTGAACGCTTCGAAAAAGATGCTGACGAATGGAAGTGGCGCTCACGCCACATGTCGATTGTTTACGATATGATGGTACTGCCCAGTTACCAGCGGATCATCGGACTTGGACCGGCCGCCGTGCCGCTCATCATCGAGCGATTACGCACCGATCGCGATCATTGGTTCTTCGCTCTTGTTGCAATTGTTGGTGAGGACAAGGCCGTGGGAGCAAAGACAGTACCGGAAGCGGCACAATGCTGGATCGATTGGTACGACGAGAACCACCCGAACAACTAGGAGAATCATGCAAATTTGGGATTACATTCTCGACACAGATGATTTCGTAACGACTGGGCAGATCCGACTCAATGATGATGGAACTGTTGACCAGCGGGTCTTTCTCAGTAGCACAAAAGACTATGGGATCTGGCAATCCTCATTGCGGTGGAGAGGGAGTGAAAACACCGCGGAAAGTGTCGAAGCTAATTCGGGGCCATTCTACGAACTGTCCCGTGCCGATACCGCGTACTGATTGGAGCTAGCAATGCCCAAGAAAGCACACAGCAGCGACGTATTCCTCACCTCCAGACGAGAAGGATGGAACGAGGATGCGCAGAATTTCAATAGGCGACAAACGACCTACCGCAAGGGTAATCAAGTCATCCGTGTTGGCACGGGTCGCGAAGGGCGTATTGTATGGTGCGATCGCTACCGAAGGGGCCGATAGAAACCACTACGTATATCTAACCAGTCAGAATCCCGGCAAAGCCGATGCCATCATAAGATGGATGACGCAAGCTTGGACATAGGTCCTAATAACCGACGCCAAGAACTCCAATCTGTATGCCTAGCATACCGCCGCCCGATGCGTTAATCGGGCTTTTTTCTTTGGCACAAGATAAAATAAAATCCATTTTGCGATATCTACTTATGTTTGTATAATCATCAATAGTTATACATGCATATGGTTAAAGTAACCAAGTAGGAGTTTTGTTATGGCTCGTCTTCCCAATCCTGGCAGCGACAACGGCACATGGGGCAGTATTCTTAATGATTACTTAGCGCAGTCCCACAAAACAGACGGAACACTCAAAGATAACATCGTCACCAATAACACCATCGCCCCCAATGCTGTAAACGCTGCTTCTATCGCCAATGGCACAATCACTGAAGTGCTCCTAGACAGCAACGTACAGACAAAACTAAATCAAACAGCGCCCACCTGGAACACACTTTCGGGGAAACCAGCTATAGTCGCAGCAGGGGCGGATCCCGCAACTGCTCGAACTGCCATCGAAGCGGTCGGCAAGTTGGACATGATCCTTAACATACTCAACTACGGTGTCGTCACGGGGACCTCATCAACCCAAACTCCTGCAATCAAGGCAGCATTAGACGCCAACCCTGGAAAGGCATTTTACTTCCCGCCCGGTGACTATAGACTTGATACTCAATTAGACGTTACAGCAAACAATTCCCTATGGATTGATGGCCGGGTCTATGCCGGCGCTTCAATGGATATCTTGATCAACTACGATAATGGCCTGACAGTTAGTAACTACGCTCAAGATAGATACCTTATTGGCGGTGGAATCATTGACGGCAATTTATTGGCATCCAAGACCGTTGCGGTAGGTTCGGTGATTCGTTTTCGACTAGGTGACGGCTTGACGATCGTTAATCCTATTAATCGAGGCGTCTGGCTTAAGCCTGCCGGGGCAGAAGTCTACTGCAACGTACGTATTCACAACACAGGTACGACCAATACCGGATCTAGCGTATCGATAACTACGACAAGCGGTAGCACGGCAATCACAGGCACCTTCTTAAGCACTGATGTGGGCTCCCCGATTGTTGGAGCTGGTATCCCGGTTGGCACGTATCTCGCTTCGGTAACCGACGGCACGAATGCCGTTCTATCGCGCGCTGCTATAGCGTCGGGGACGGTAACTGCCGCGATTCTGTCGAATATTGCCGTTGAAGCCGATATGGGTGACTCTACCTTTATGCATATGGCCATAAGGGACTTTACGGTTGGCGTGTGGGACAAGGGCAACAACCGTCTTGTCGATGTTCACCCTTGGGTTGGAACAACAGCGCAACAGTCAGCTCGATACCCAAACAGTGTTGGATTCCTCATTGGGGGCAACAGCATCCTAATAGGATGTGAGTCCGATACCTTCCGTTACAACTTCCGCACCGCCCATCCAGGTCGAGTTTTATCAGTAACAACGAACTCTACTACCACCGTCACATCGTCTGCCGGTTTTACGAATGCGGATATTGGATCCCCTATCGTGGGCGAGGGTATACCGGCGGGGGCCACGATCACAGGCTATACCAATAGTAGTACTGTTACTATTTCTGCCACCGCAACCGCATCGGCCACCGTAACAGCCACAATCCTCGGGTCGGCAAAAGTACAATTCACAAACTGCCGAGCATTTGCGAACACTGGAAACTTGACCGATGTAATCGCTGCTGCAAATCCCGGTATTGTTTATGACATCCGAGACGGTGCGCGAGTCATCGTAACCTCAGGGCGTTATCAAGGACATGGAACAACACCTCACGCATGGCTAGGAGGCTTCTCGTCGAAGTTCACGTGCACGGACCCGATTGATGATGTACCTGGAAGTGTCAGCGGTATAGCGGAGTACAAGCGTGGCGTAAAGCAGGGTCCGGTGTCGTTTGGAGCGACAGTTTTTGGGTCGAGCGGCGGAAATATAACCTTAAGCACTAACTCTTGTCAAATGGAAGTTCGAGATGGATTCGTGGAATACCACTTTGTTCTCATAGGCAATGTCCCCGCTTCAGGCTTCGGCGGCGCGCTTCGGATCGGTCTACCCACATTTCCGACCGGTGCACTCGCACAAAGCACAGGCCGCGGAACCCTAAGTTATCTATCCTCAACGGTCAGCCCGTCTACATTCAACAATGTAGTTGGTTGCTTCTCATCTGGTTTAGCCGCGCCAGGAACGACCGTTGTTCAGCTCAGTACAGTAGGCACTGGCAGTTCGGCTGAACCAACTATGGGTGCGGCACCATCCTCGATTGCGAATGCCGCTATCCAGATCTGGGGATCTCTGCGTGCCCCATTCACCTATCCATCGTGATCTTCAAAGTTATTATGAATAAACAACAATCTTCGAACATCATTCTTGAAATACTCGGCTGGATCGGGGTTATTTTTGTCCTAGGCAGTTACTGCCTGCTCGCTATGGGCATCATCGATGGCAACTCATGGATCTATCATGTACTCGTCCTGGCTGGATCAATTTTTATCGCTGCTATCTCTTACAAAAAACGTATTTTTCAACCCATGGTACTCAACCTCTGCTTTTCCGCCTTTGCACTTATTGCGCTTATGAGAATTCTTTTCTTCTAATGCTAGCGTTTTTATTTTAAGTATGCTTTAATAATGATGTTCAGAAGCATGCGCCGAAATACGTGTTCCTCCTTGGTTCAGCAGTAACGAGCAGTTGGTCGATCTGACGAAAGTTATAACCAGAGAGAAGTACATATTTCAATGGCATCACAAAATCTATTTATTGGTAGCTTGGCTTACGCCACTACTGACGACACACTGAAGGCTCATTTTGAGACTATCGGTCCTGTTGTCAGCGCTCGCGTGATCACTGATCGCGAGAGCGGCCGATCAAAGGGCTTTGGCTTTGTTGAATTCGAAAACGATACAGACAACCAAAAAGCAGTTGATCAGCTAAACGGCAAAGAATTGGACGGTCGTCCAATCAATGTCAGCCTAGCTCGACCAAAAGAAGATCGTCCTCGTGACAACGGTGGCGACGGCGGTTCATTCCGTCAGCGCAGCTGGTAATTTATTACCCATAAAATAACCCCGCTTCGGCGGGGTTATTTTATTTGACCAATAGTTTCATAACCGATGGTGTCACTAGATGGTCAACCGGCTCTTGTGCCGCCAGTCGCCTTTTGACGTCTGTGGAGCTCGTTGCAAGCGTATCGACGTCCAATCTCGTCGCATAGCGTCCGAGCTCCTCGATAGGCACGCCGGGGCGCTCAACGATGAGCATAGGGAGATTATCCACGAGCCACTCACCGTGCCGCCACTGCGCCATCGTAGTGACCGAATCAGACCCAAATACCCATACGAACCGCCGATCCATATGCAACAGACTTAATCTCGTCACCGTGTCGTATGTTTCCGTCTGTTTTGCCTGATCTAATTCGCTCGTATCGACATGGATAGTGACCGTCCGTGTCAGGACATCACTGATCAGTGCGTCGAGCATACGCAGACGATCATCACGCGAAACCTCTATCGTTTTGTCGGTACGATCACCACTTGGTAGCAACCACACGTCGGCGCCAGTCCGCTCGGCACGGTCGACACACGCCTGCAAGATCGCTTGATGTGCCCTCGTCGGTGGATTGAATGCTCCGCCGTAGATGATAGTGTCGGTCTGTTTTCTACTTTGTTCCATGATGACTATCTCATTCCTTTTTTGATTAGTGTTGACATTACACTAACTAATTCCTATGCTGAGTATAGCACCTTAGTGTGCGAATGACAATAAAGGAGGTTTTATGAACTTACAACGACAAGAAATCATCCGTAATCTAGGCGTTCAGCCAGAGATTAACGTGAAACAAGAGATTGAGTGGCGCACTCGCTTCCTCGCCGACTACCTGGGTCGTAGCGGACTAAAGGGCTTCGTACTCGGTATTTCAGGAGGACAGGACTCCCTACTCGCTGGCATCATCGCTCAAAAGGCAGTGCAACAGATCAGAGACCAAGGCAACGAGGCGATATTCCATGCTGTACTTCTCCCCTATGGCTCACAAACTGATCGCGATGACGCCCTACTGGCTATCGAAACAATCCAACCCGACAAGGTGCATGATTTCAATATCAAACATGGCGTTGATGGATTGGCACAAGATTTCGCAACTGCAGAAGGCCGACCCATCTCCGATTACGATAAGGGCAATGTCAAAGCACGTATGCGCATGATTGCACAATATGCAATCGCGAGCGATCAAAAACTACTCGTTGTGGGCACTGATCATGCCGCCGAAGCGGTGACAGGATTCTTCACCAAATACGGTGACGGGGGCGCAGATATCCTTCCACTATCTGGATTGTCCAAACGCCAGGGCAAAGCACTTCTCCGCGAGTTAGGCGCACCAGAACAATTCATGACCAAGGCGCCCACTGCCGATCTCCTGGATGTTAAGCCCGGTCAGACCGATGAATCGGAGCTTGGACTCACTTATGATATGCTCGATGACTACTTGGAAGGAAAAGTTATTGATGATGTAGTCGCGCGCAAAATCGAAGCCCGATATAGTGCGACACGACATAAACGAGCCGAACCTCAAGCCTATGACGCAACCATCGGAGCCGAATGGGAGCCGGGCTACTAATCTCTAGCCTCATGGTAAAATAGTAGCAATGACTCGTCTGTATTTCGTCCGACACGGTGAATCAAATATGAACCTAATGCCCGATATAATCGGTGGACGAAGTAATCATACAGAACTTACAGAAAAGGGTGTTCGACAAGCCAAAGCCTTTGGACGATGGCTTGCCGACTCCTCTCTGCGACCAGACGTAATCTACTTCTCGCCTGCTGTCCGCACGATCCAAACAATGGATTACTCGCTCGAAGCGGCCGGAATAGATACGGTAGAGCGCATCATGGATCTGCGCATCCAAGAGCTATCCCAAGGTATCAATGAAGGTGCGCCCCGCAGGGAAACCTACACTCCAGAAGTACTTGCTCAAATTGCAGAACAACTATTAGATTTCAAATTCGATGATGGTGAATCAATTCAAGACGTCATGGATCGTAAACTTGAGTTCGCACTCGATATGGCTAATAAGCATCCAGACCAAACAGTGCTTGTGTATTCACATGGATTTGCCATCCGTTCACTTGCCGGTGCAATCAACGCCCTCCCTCATCACGACATCGTCAAAGTTCTTGAAACGCCGAATGTTTCACTCAGTAGTTTCCACGTCACGCCCGAATCACAGTCGGTTAAGTATGTTGGTAAGCGCGTTATTGATGAAGAAAGTGTATAGCTAGAACCTATCTCAAATACCCTTTCTTCTGCAAAACCTCCTCAATGCATCAAATAATTGTCTCGCTTCGCTAAGTATGAGCCCATACTTATTGTCACGAATACAATAATTTGCTACTATTGAGATAGATTTTTCGAATAGAAAAGTATTTAAGTTAGGTTCTGAACATCATGAAATACGATAAACCTTACATCGCACCGATTCTTGTGGTTGATGCCGTAATCTTCCAACTAGTTAACAACGCTCTCGAAGTTGTATTGGTCAAGCGCTCGAACGACCCGTTCCAGGGAGCGTGGGCGCTTCCTGGCGGCTATAACCCCGAAGGCGAGACGACTCGCGACGCATTGCAACGTATCGTCAAAGAAAAGGCAGGAGTCAACCTGAGCGATGATTTGAGCTATGTCGAACAGCTATTTACCTTCGATACAGTCGCCCGCGATCCACGTGGTCACGCAGTTTCAGTCACCTACATGGGCTGCGGCCGCGAGTTTACGTTTGGTGGCGGTGAAGCGCATACTGCATCATTCCCTGTGAGCAGTCTGCCCGAACTTGCCTACGACCATGCGGATATCATCCACTATGCGCACGAGCGTCTCAAATCAAAGCTCACCTACACCAACGCCGTCTATGCGTTTCTGCCAAAGAAATTTACTCTGACTGAACTACAGAATGCCTACGAAGCAATCCTCGGTCGTGAACTCGATAAACGTAATTTCCGCAAAAAATTCCTTGGTCTTGATCTCATCCACGAAACCGGTGAAATGAAGCGCGAAGGTGCCCACCGCCCCGCTCAGCTATATGCATTCAACTCTTCCTCACTCGAGACGCTCTCTCGCAGCTTTGATTGACCAAACCTGTTTTTTAATGCATAATTACCCCATCCTGTAGGTTGGCGCATCCGCGCCTCGTGTTGGGAGTTCATTAAATGACACATGTTGGAAATGTTCGTGATAATCACGAACTACGGTTTACTAGGGCGCTTGTCATCGGTACTGGTTTCTCGGGACTGGGTATGGGCATCGAGCTACAGAAGCTCGGCGTCGATTTCCTCATCCTCGAAAAGGCCAATGAGGTCGGTGGAACATGGCGGGATAACATCTACGATGGTATCGCCTGCGATATCCCAAGTCATCTCTACTCATTGAGTGGCCGTGAACAAAAAGGCGGCTGGTCACACCTATGGTCCCCTGGAGCGGAAATCCAAGAGTACCTCATGGATGTTACCAAGCGACACAACCTGCGTCGCAACATCCGTTTCGGACAGGAAGTTGTCCGGGCTCAATGGAATGATCAGGAAGCACGCTGGCACGTCTTCACGAAGACTGGCGAAGAGTACGTGACGCAGTTCCTCATTTCAGGAGCTGGCGCCTTGCATATCCCCATGGTTCCGGATATCAAGGGTCACGAAACATTTCGTGGCGCTGCATTCCATACCGCACAGTGGGATCCGTCAGTTGATCTGACAGGCAAGCGCGTCGCCGTCATCGGTACTGGTGCAAGTGCGATTCAGGTCGTTCCGAGTATCGTTGATCGAGTTGCCGAGTTGCATCTCTATCAGCGTACGCCGGCATGGGTGATGCCACGAGTGAACCTGGAGTTTCCCGGTTGGACTCGCTGGATCTTGGATCACATTCCGGGGCCTAAGCGCGTGCTTCGAGACAGTATCTTCTGGATTCACGAGTTCGTCGGCTACGCCATGACTCGTCGTCAGCGATTCCTCGTAATCGCGAAGTGGCTAGGCGAAAGCAACATCAAGAAGCACATCACCGATCCGGAGCTTCAGCGCCAGTTGACGCCAAGTTATTCGGCAGGGTGCAAGCGCATCTTGAACAGCAGCGCCTACTACCCGGCGATTGCAAATCCGAAGACCACGCTCATCACCGACGGTATCGATCACATCGTTCCCGAGGGTATCGTCACGCGTGACGGCACTCTCAATGAAGTTGACGTGATCGTATACTCAACTGGTTTTCATGTCACCGATTCGTACACATATGTGACGATCGAGGGCGAAAACGGCGAGAGCCTCGGCAAGCGCTGGGACAAGAAGGGTGTTCAGGCTCACCGCGGCGTTAGCGTCGCGAATATGCCAAACCTTTTCTTCCTCCTCGGACCGAACACCGGATTGGGACACAACTCGGTCGTCTTCATGATCGAGTCGCAGATCCATCACATCAGCCAGTTGATTCAAACGGTTGATGACAATGGAGCGGAAGGTATTGCCCCCACCTGGGAGGCGCAGAATCGGTACAACAAAAAGTTGCAAGAGGATCTCAAGCACACGATTTGGAATACCGGTGGCTGCAAGAGTTGGTATGTCGACAAGTTCGGCAACAACACAACCCTGTGGAGCAAAACAGCCTGGCGGTACTGGCGGTCACTGAAACGACTGCGTCATAGCGAGTTCCAACTGTACTGACAAATTGTCAGACGCCTGAATACAGGATGGCCTGGGTTTCTTCGGAAGCCCAGGCCATTTTCATTTTGTGCAGCATTTAATAAATATCGACGAGATAGGCACCGAACTTATGAGAAAGCTTCCGTAAGTCTTGGATGTCCTGGACCTTCGCTACATCTTCGGGGAATGTAATTTCTCCCTTGTTGCGGAAATTCACCATTGCCCCTGCGATAGATGCCGTGCTATCTGCATCTCCACCCAAATTCACTGCCGTGTAGACTGTATTCGCATAATCACCCCCGCCTAGTTCAAAAGCCGCATATGAAATTGCCAACGTCTCCGGAACATAGAAACCGTAACTTCTACCAAATTCTTTATCAGTGACACCCACTGCCTTGTGTGCGTATTTCTTCTCCACATCAACTATCCGCAAATGTCGATGATCTTTCAAAAATTCTAAACCTCGGCTTGTGTCACGATTTGCCAGACCAAACTCTCGCTCATGGTAGATCGCTCTGCTGTTCGCGAAGCGTCCGAAACGCTGCTCATCATAATCATTCGTCAGCAGATCATGCAGTACATCACCATGTACTCGTGTCGTGATCCGCGCTACGTCGCTGTCATGTGTCATTGTTGTTAGTTGGTCGTATTGCTCGTGACGCTTTGCATCAGGCAAACGCTGAGCGTATTGCCAAAGGACCAGAGCAGACATCTTCATGATGACTCCGTTGCCGTTGCCACCTACTTCACCTGATTCATAGGGAGAAGTGCCTGCCATGATTCTCTCAAGACTATTACTTGTTGAACTCCCATATCCCAATTTCTTCACCTTTTTGATACCGTTTTTGGTGATCGTCACTTCGGGCGTGTTACCAAAAGTTTCGATATGATTGCGTGCAATTGCAGGTAAATCAAAAGAGTTTGACTCCAGGAGCGCCTTGAAGATATCGATCGACATTGCCGTATCGTCACTCGTTTTTCCTTCAGGCCAGTCACCTTTGAAGTACAGATTGTCTGTCGTTGGTATCAATCGATCGATCGATCCATAACGATCGGCAATATAGTTATAACTTTTGGTTTCTACAGGTACGCCAGCAGCGTCGCCATATGCAATAGCAGGTAGTAGCATTTCCCCTGTTCGTCGTAGCTCGCTTAACATATAGCCTCCTTTTGTCATGCAGTATAGTGTAATTGTAACACTAACATATCGCAGTGTCTATATATTACTCGGGTTTTGCAGAGCCATCCCATAGACTGTCGAACATGACAGCAAAGGTCTGAGATATTTCATCGGAGGTGATGAGCACTGCCGACTTCTCTTTGATCGAATGGATAAACAGTACCCTATCGTCAAACTGGATGATCGTTGCATTGAACTGCCCCGCCATATCGCTACCGAGGTATCGTGGGCGTCGCATGAGGAGCTGCTGCAGATCAAGTTTCGATGAGCCTACACCTGCTGGTTCCCATAATGATTTTGATTGTATACCCCGCTCTTTGCGAGTTGTCATGAAATATTCGGCGTATTCTCTCGGTAGCTGCGAAAAAATATTTTGCTTTGGTGCGATGATACGCCATTTGCGTTCACGAGCGTAGAGCGCTTTATCGACAGCCGCTTTGATGCCATTGATGCCATCGAACTTCTCAACAGATACAGGGTGACGGTCGCTATCTTGCACAGGAAATTCTTCGATCAGTTCGGTCAGCTCATGCTTTTGAGTCTCCAGTGCGGCCTGCCGTCGACTCAGCATCTGCACGAGATACTCAGGTCGTGTCATGACATAGACGAGCTTGCCGCCAGATTTTGATTCGTGGCAAAATCCTTTTTCTTTCAATGTTCCCAGAGCATGGTACGCGGTCGTACGGTTGATGCCGGTTTTGTTCACTAGTTCACTCACCCCAGCCTCGGCGACTTCCAATCCAGCAAGATAGAGTTCTTGCTCTGTATTGCCGAGCCCAAATGAGTCTAAAAGTGATTCTAATCGTGTCATATTACAAAGTTACTTTGACACTATAGTACTACATATTATATCTGTTGTATAGATTTTGTTTATATAGCTTTGTAAACACATATTGTACATATCGGTATTTCATTTTATTGTAGCCAAAAGGAGATTATATG
>Ga0075163_10008884_pt1 | contig 13199 bp, 12 predicted proteins | sample JI1023141ADNA_FD_71478 | JGI IMG/M metagenome (GOLD analysis project Ga0075163, IMG submission 71478) | Wastewater effluent complex algal communities from Wisconsin, to seasonally profile nutrient transformation and Carbon sequestration -... | ecosystem: Engineered > WWTP > Effluent > Algae...
CGGTAGCAATTCAGCGGCCAGCTGCAGAAGCCGGTGCCCCGGCCCGTGCGGCCTGCAGGCGTGTTTCCCACTCCCACAGCGCGGCGCGCGCGCGGCGCAGGTGGTCGTCGCTCTCGCTGCGAGCCAGGTGCAGGTAGCTGCGCATCGCACCCATCGCCATCTCGATGTCGCCTTCGGCCTCCCAGGCCAGCGCCAGGCCGTAGTAGGCGTTGGCCTGGTCGACCTTCAGCGCGGTGGCGCCTTCGAAGAAGTCGCGCGCGGCTTTCGGCTTGCCGTTGCCGAGCAGCGCGAAGCCCATGTTGACGTGGGCCTCGGGCAGCTGAGGCGCCAGTTCGAGCACGCGGTGCAGCGCGGTGATGGCGTGGCCGTACTGCTTCGCGTGCAGCATCGCCACGCCTTCGTCGAAGCGGCGCCGCACCTCGGCGTCGCGCGCACTGCGGGCGTGCGCGGCCGGAGCGGTCTTGGGGTCTGGCGCGTCGGGGGCGGTGCCGGTCGGTCCGCCCAGACCCTGCACCAGCGCGCCGCCCAGCAGCACGATCGCAAAGGTCAGCAGCGCGCCGCTGCGGCGGCCGTCACGTCGTGGCAGGGCCGGGTGGTTCACACCGCCCCCTTGTGCGGCGCGGTCGAGATGAACGGCACGCCGAAAAAGGTCACGAAGGCCAGCATGAAGGTGCCGGCCAGCCACAGTCCATGCTGCACCGGCGAGGGCCGCAGCGTGGCGCGGGCGTGTTGCACGAGTGCCAGCGCCAGCCAGCTGGCGAAGGCCCAGGACTCCAGCGGGTCCCACGCCCAGTAGCGGCCCCAGGCGTCCTGCGCCCACACCGCGCCGACGATCAGCATCAGCGTCTCGAAGACGAAGGCGAAAGCCGCGAAGCGGTGCGCCAGTTCGTCGCAGCGGCGGTCGTCGGCCGCGCGCGCGAACAACGCGGCACCGAGCCCGTGCTGCCGCAGCACCGGCACCGCAGCGAGCGCCACGGCCACCAGCAGCAGCCCGAGGTAGGCCTTGCCCATCAGCGTGTGCAGGTACAGCAGCGTCGTGGCATAGGTCGGCGGCAGGTGGCCCGGCCGGTTGTCGGCCATCAGCAGCCACAGCCCCAGCACCGCCAGCACCGGCGCGGCCGCCAGCAGCACGCGGCGCGCCTCGCGCACCGCCCAGGTCGCCAGCACCAGCGCCAGCGACAGGCTCCACAGGTTGCTGCTGAGGATCTCGTGCATCGTCGTGAACGGGCCGTGGCCGTGCGCCTGCCAGCGCAGCAGCAGCGACAGCGTGTGCAGCGCCACGGCGGCTTCGAGCAACGTACGCGGCAGGCGCTCGCGCACCGCCCCGTGGACCGGGCCGGCAGGCACCGCCAGGGCCATCGACAGGCCGTACAGCGACAGCGCGGTCCACAGCAGCAGCGACTCAACCATCGATCACTCCCGCCCGCGCGCCCTGCACCAGGGGCAGCGCCCGGGGGGCTGCGCCGAACTTGCGCAGGTAGTGCCAGCCCAGCGACAACGCAGCCAGCAGCGCCGCCGCCAGCAGCCAGGGCAGCGTCGGGTCGTAGGCCACGCGGTAGCCCATCCACGTGCGCAGGCCGTCGTAGACGATCGTGCCGCCGGCGATGGCCGCACCCTCGCCGGGGGCGAGCTCGAAGCGTTGCTCGCCCAGGCGCAGCACCAGCCGGTGGTCCTTCGGCAGGCGGAAGCTGGCGGCGGCTTGCGGGTCGAGCAGTTGCTCGTCGAACTGCAGCATCACCCAGGCGCTGCGGCCGTCGGGCAGCGGCCACTCGCGCGACTGCCGCAGCTCGTGCATCGGGTAGCTCGGCAGGTGCACGGCGCCGGCCACCGGTGCGCCCTGCGCCGGCACCCAGCGCAGCACCGGCGCGAAGCCCTTGTTCGGGCTGGTGTAGATGCGGTAGCCGTCCAGCACCAGCGGCTTGTGGTCGCCGATGGTCGCGCTCTGCGGGCGACCGTCGGCACCGATCCAGGTGACCCGGTTGCGCGTCGGCCCGCGCTTGCGGCCGGGCGCGTAGTCGATGTCGAAGCCGTCGTGGCGGAACTGCAGGCCCGGCAGCGTGCCCGGGTGCAGGGCACCGGCGTGCTGCTCGATGAGCTGCCCGTCGAAGGGCACGCCCTGCGTCAGTTCGAAGCGCCCGTCCAGCGCCGCCAGCCGGCCGAAGCCGGCCAGCAGCACCAGCGCCAGCAGCGCCAGGTGGGCCACCAGCAGCGGCAGCTGGCGGCGGAAGGCCGGGTGCACCACCAGCGCGGCCAGCAGGTTCAGCGACAGCAGCGCGATCACCAGCGCCACGCCGACACCGAAGGCGGTGCCGCTCACCGAGCCGCCCAGCACCACGGCGGCGAGCAGCACCAGCAGCGCCAGCGTGCTGCGCAGCGAACCGAAGTGGGCGATCAGGGCGTGGCGATCCTGTTTCATGGCGGGTTGCTGCAGACGTCCTTCATCCAGTCCTTGCCGTTCTTGGTGTTGTTGCCGTTGGTGCCGAAGGTGACCGCCGAGTTGTTCGAGCCGCAGTTGGTGTCGACCCAGTTGCCGCTGGTGGCAAAGGTGCGCACCTTGAGCTTCGAGTTCAGGTAGTAGGGCTCCTGGTTGTAGGCCTGGTTCGACGCGTCGTAGCGGAACTCGCGGTTGCCGCTGGGGAAACCGGCCTCTTCGCCGACGTCGTTCAGGTTCACCAGCAGGGCCTTGTTCTTCCAGCCGTGCGGCACCGCGACATGGCACCAGTTGCAGCGGATCTTGCCGATCTTGTCGGTGTGGAAGGCATGCAGGTTGCCCTTGCTGCTGTTGAAGTAGCCGGTGGTGCCGCTGCCGTTGCGGTTGGCATAGGTGTTCGGGTTGTGGCACTTGAAGCACAGACCGTTCCCGGTCGGCCCGTTGTCGCCGCCGTTGTCGGCGCCCACGTTGTTGTTCCAGAGGCCCTTGAGCAGGAACCTGTTCGACGAACCGTGCGGGCCCCAGGGCGTGCCGTTCTCGCCGCCGGGCGGGACCACCGAGTTGTCGGGCGTGTTGGCGCCGTGGCAGTCGCTGCAGTACATCGTCTGCGTGCCGATCGCATTGCCCCAGGGCGCGCGGAAGGCGCTGGCGCTGGGCGCATTGCGGCCGGTGCCGTTCATCACAGGGTGCCAGGAGCGGTGGTTGTTGGACAGGTAGAGCGACCCCGAGCCGGAGTTGGCCTTGGTGCCTTCGCCCTGGTGCGACGTCGGAGCCTGGAACTCCTTGGCCTGGTTGGTGTAGATGGTGAGGTTGTTGCTGCCGGCGGAGGTGCCCCCGATGCGACCCAGCGGCGGGCGGCTGCCGTTGGGGTAGACGTTGTTGTCGTTGTAGCCGTAGTCCGAGTGGCACTTCAGGCAGACCTGGTACTCGCGCGTCACGTAGCCCTGGGTGACCGCGGTGCTGGTGCTGGTCCCGGGGTCGCCCCGCTTGACGGTGTAGCCCGAGGGCAGTGTCTGGAACGAGGTCGAGCCGTACTGCGGCTCGACGCCCCAGCTGCCGCGCAGCACGCCCGAGGCGATATTCGTGTGCGTGTAGCCGGTGGTCTCGTCGTGGCGGTGCGTGCCAGCGGCGTCCGGTGGGTCGGCCAGCGTGCCGGTGCCGCCGTTGCCACCGGCGAAGGAGCGGAACTTCACGACCCGGTGCGGGTTGTGGCAGTCGGTGCACTCGGCGTGGCGCTGCGCCAGTTTCGACCGCGGCTCCATGCCGTCGGCGCCGCAGCGGTTGTTGGCGGTGGTGCAGTTCAGTGCCGGGTCGTTGAAGTTGGCGCTGATGTCGTGGACTTCCTGGCTGCCGCCGTCCTGCTCGGCGGTCGTGATGGGCATGCGGATCGCCGAAGCGAATTCGGTGGCGATGTCGGGCACGCCGGTGACGTTGGCCAGCGCCGACTTCGCCGCCGTCGTGTGGCACTGGTAGCAGGTGTTCTCCAGCGCCGGGTTGCCACCCTGGCGTGCAGCCAGCGAATTGCCCCCGGCCTGCGCGCCGTCGGTGCCTTCGCGCGTGAGGCGGCGTGCGCCGGGCACGGTGTGGGTGTCGTGGCAGTTCAGGCAGGCCGCCTTCCACACCGGCAGGCCGGCCGGGAACTGGCGCAGTGCCGCGGCCGCGGTGTTGTAGGTCTCGTCGGCCACGCTCGGCCGCGCGTGCGCCGAATAGGCCCAGATGCCCTGACTGCCGTTCTTGTCGTGGCACGACAGGCAGATGATGTCGCTGGACGCCTGGTGCGTGGCGGCCGGTGCGGCCTCCTGGAAGCGCTGGGCGCGCAGGAACTTCTGGTTGCCCTTGGTGGTGTCAAGCTCGCGCAGGTGCGGGTCGTGACAGGTCGCGCACTGGACCTGACCGGCACCGCTGTTGCCGGTTGGCTCCAGCGGCATCAGCGGCTTGTAGCCCGGGCTGCGCACGCCGAGCACGGTGCCGCTTCCCGGCGGCCACTTCTGCTGCGCATCGACCGGGCGCAGTTCGCCGTCGCGCGTGGCCAGCGCGCTGTTGAAGGTCACCGAGATCGGGTGGTCGTTGCGCAGGTCGGTCCCGAGGAAGCGCGTGAAGCCGGTGTTGCTGCCTTCACCGGGCGGCATCGTGCCGCCGGGACCGGTGCCGGTCATCGGGATGCTGACGTTGGCATTGCCGTTGAGCACGTTGACGTTGCCGATCGCCAGCGTGCCGTCGTGGCACGACAGGCACAGCTTGGAGCTGCCGCCGGGCTGGTCGTTGAGGCCGTCGGTGATCGACTGCGCGTCCATCGACGACGAGGTGTAGGGCGTGTAGGTCGCGCCGTCGGGCACGCGCCGGTTCCACAGCGGCGCGCGCATCGTGTTGTTGCCCTGGTCCGCCTGCGTGGCGTTGTGCGGCGTGTGGCAGAACACGCAGATCTCGCTGGTACCGAGCCCCGACGCGTGCGTGGTGCCCGGCCCGTTGGTCGACAGGTTGTGCGGCGTGTTGCGGATGTCGGAGACACGCTGCGCGTCGGCCAGGGGCGCAGGCAGCCAGCCGGCCAGCACGGCCAGCCCGAACAGCAGGAGCAGGCGCGCGCTCATCAGCCTCCACCCAGGAACTGGAAGAGGACCACGCGGCCATTGAACATGTCGGCCACGTGCACGCGGTTGCGCGCGTCGACCCACACGCCGGCGGGCAGGTAGAAGCGCCCGGTGGCGGTGCCGGTGCCGCCGATCGGCAGCAGGAACTCGCCGCGTGGCGAGAACACCAGCAGGCTGTCGTAGTACGACTCGACGACGTAGACGTTGCCCTCGCCGTCGACGCTCACGCCCTTGGGCCGCACCAGCTGGCCGAGCTGCAGGCCGCGCTCGCCGAACTTGCGTTGCAGCACCTGGCCTTCGGCGCCGAGCACCTGGATGCGGTTGTTCATCGTGTCGGTGACGTACAACTCCCCTTGCGCCCAGGCCAGGTGGGTGGGGTAGTTGAATTCGCCGTCGGCACTGCCGCGCCGGCCGATCACATGCAGCAGCGCCCCGGCGTCGTCGAAGACCTTGATGTCGTGCGCGTAGGTGTCGGCCACGTACAGCAGCCCGCGGGCCGGGTCGCGCGCCAGCCCGGTCGGCCGCTGCAGCAGCCCGCGGCCGATCACCGCCTGCGGCTGGCCCTGGGCGTCGAGGCGGAACACGGCGGCCAGCTCGGCATCGGCCACGTACAGGCCGCCCCCCGGGGCCAGCGCCAGGCCCGATGGCGACACGAAACCCGCCAGCGAGGTGGCGCGGTCCCACACCTGCAGCTCGCCGGCACGCTCGTCGAAGACGAACACCGCGCGGCGGCTGCTGTCGCTGACGTACAGACGCCCGGCTTCGTCGCCGACCAGGCCCGACGGGCGCTGCAGCACCACCGGCGCGATGGCCGGGTCGTCGAGGCCGACCACGGTGCGGCCGAGCCGGGCCAGCGCACTGGTCTCGCCGCCGGGCTGGCGGAAGTTGGGCTCGCCGGTGAGCGTGCCGGTGTAGAGGAAACGCGGCACCTCGGGCGCGGCCGGCCACAGCAGCCGCTTGCCTTCGGGCGCGTCGTCCATGCCGTAGTGCAGCTGCCCGCGGATCGGTTGCGGGCCGCTGGCGCAGCCGGCCAACGCCAGGAGAAGCCAGGCGGCCAGCACGAGCCTCATGGTGCCGCCTCCGCGGCCAGCGTGACGATCAGCACCTGGCCGGTCAGCCGGTCGGAGACGGCCAGGTGGCGCTCGTCGACGGCCAGCCCGCCGATCTGCTGGGCGCCCAGCGTGGCGGCGTCGAGCACGCGCGGCGCGCGGCCGGCCTGCAGCACGGTGATGCTGCGTCCGCCGACGTCGAGCAGGAAGATCCGGCCGAAGCGGTCGGCGGCCAGCGTGCCGGCCTGCACACCCGCCGGCCAGGGCAGGCTGTCGAGCACGCTGCCGTCGCGCGCGACGCGGTGTACCGCGCCGGCAGCGCGGTCGAGCACGACGACCTGGTCGCCGGCCACGGCGAGTGCGTCGACACCGAGCAGCCGCGCGCCGTCGGGGCGCCGCGGCAGCACGCTCTGCGCCAGCGCGCCGCCGCTGCGCAGCTCGGCCCATTGCGCCAGGCCCGGGTCGGCCACCAGCAGCGTGGCACCGCCATCGGCCAGCGCGATCGCCGCGGGCGACACCGCCGCCGTGCCGGTGCGCCAGGTCTGCAGCAGGCGCCCGTCGCGGCCGAAGCGCAGCACCTGGCGCGACGCGCCGTCGAGCACCCAGGCCGACAGATCGGCACCGAACATCAGCGCCGTCAGCGGACTGGCGGTGAGGCCGGCCAGCGGCGTCAGCGTGTTGAAGCCGATGTCGGCGCGCCAGAGGCGGCCGCTGGCGAGGTCGGCGACCAGCAGGTCCTGCCCACGCAGCGCAATCGCACCCGGCGACTGCAGCCGCACGAAGGCGCCGCTGCCCGGGCGTGGCATCACGCCGGGCAGCGCTGCGGTGGGCAGCGCCGGCGCCAGGAAACCGCCCATCACCGTGCGCCAGGGCGTGGTGAAGCCGGCGGGCCGCGACGGGCCGTCCGCCACGGGCTCGCCAGCACAGGCGACCAGGGCGGTGAGGGGAGCGAGCAGCAGGGCGCGGCGCCGCATGAGGTCTACCACCGCCCCGGCCCGGAGGTCTGCGCGCCGCCAGTGATGCCGCTGGGCAGCCCCTTCAGGCCGGAGTGGCAGAGGTCGCAGCGTTCGGGGCCCCAGGCGATCTGCCCGTTGTGGCACATGCCGCAGAACTTGCCGTCGATGATGTCGCTCATCAGCACCTCGTTGCTGCCGGCGCGCATCTTGAAACCCAGCTCCGAATGACAGACCTTGCAGCGGAAGCGGATGCGGTGGAACCAGTGCGGGAACACCACCGGCCGCACGCCCTGCTTGTCGGAGTGGCGGTTGAGAACGACATCGCCGTACTCGGCTTGCAAGAGCGCCGGCAACAGCAGCAGCGCGGCGGCGAACAGCGCGCGCTTCATGGCGGCGTCACCTTCGCGCTCGCTCGAGGGTTGGCCGGCGAACTGGCCGTGGCCAGCGGCGGCAGCTGCGAACGCGGCACGCTGTGGCAGCGGTTGCACTCGGTCAGCGGGAACGACACCGCGCCGTGGCACAGCCCGCACTGCTCGCCGTTGAGGATGGCCGTCATGCTGTACTTGTTGGCCCCGGCCTTGGCCTTGAACAGGTGCTCGTGGCAGTTGCTGCAGTCCAGCCACAGCGTGTGCTGGCGGTGCGGGAACTTCACCGCCGGCATCGAGCCGTTGCGCGCGATGATGATGTCCTGGTCGAGCACGCGCACCTCGGTGCCCGGCAGGATGCTGCTGCGCGGATTGATCACGCCGCTGTCCAGCGCCTGCACCCACTTCACCATGTTGCCGGCGGTGTCCGGCGGCAGCGTGGCCAGTGCCTCGGCCGGCTGCTGCAGCAGCGCGATGCCCGGCCCGCGCGGGTCGTGCACGCCGTCCTTGGCCAGCGGCAGCCAGACCGTGGCGGCCGCGGCCAGCGCTGCCGCACCGACCCACGCTACGGCCGCGACCAGCCAGCGCGGAAGTCGGGTGCGGCGTGGGCATGGCGGCACGTTCACCCGGGGATGTAGATGCCGCCGGCACGGATGGCGCGCACCAGCTCGCGCGTGCTGTCTTCGAGCACCTTCACCGCGCCGCCGTGGTCGCCGCTGCGCGCCAGGCCTTCGGCGTCGCGGCGCAGCGCGCCGGCCTTGTCGATGAAGGGCTGCATCGCCGGCGGCATCGCGCCAGCGGCGTCCTTGCGGTCGGCCAGCAGCACGGTGATCAGCATCCGGTGGGTGTCGTTGCGGTCGATCTCGTAGTCGTACTCCTCGCGCCGCGAGCCGAAGTTCAGGCTGCGCACGAGGGTGTCGCCGCGGCGCATCGACTCGATCGAGACGCGGGCGCTGAGGTAGGCCTTGTCGAGCACCGGCCGTGCCTCGTCGTAGCGGCCGGCGGTGGCCAGTGCCTGCGCCTGCGCCAGCTCGGCCTCGATGCGCCGCGTCGCTGCCAGCGCTTCGGGCGGGGCCGACTTCTCCTGCGTGATGCGCTGCTGCGCGACGAGCAGCGCGCGGGTGCTCTCGAGGCGGGTGTCGAAGTCGCGCTTGCTCTTTTCGCCGGCGACCTGTTCGGGCCGCGCCAGCCGCGCGCCTTCCATGATCTCGCGCGCCGCCTGGTCGAGCAGCCTGGCTGCGCCCGCCAGGTCGCCGGCGGCGATCAGCGCGCGTGCCTCGCGGTGCATCAGGCGGGCGTTGTCGCGCCGCTCGCGCGCGGCCGCGACGCCGCTGGTGTCGATCTGCCTGGCCGCCGACGAGCTCTCGATCAGCGTGCCGACCGACTGCGCGCGGCGTTCCAGCGTGACCACGTCCTGCGCCAGCACGCTGCCGCTGAGCAGCAGCGTCCACAGCACGTGGCGGACCAGGGGAGAGGCGGTTCGTTTCATGGGGTGCTTCCGGTGGACGGCGGGACGACCAGTCCGGCACTGGTGAGGGCGCGCTGTACGTACATCAGCGCATTGCGCAGGTGGACCAGCGCCTGCGGCAGGTCGCCGGCCTGGAACTGCGCCTGCGCCTGCTGGCGCAGCTGGCTGCTGGCCTCGGTGTAGCGGTCGATCAGCGCCAGCGCATCGCCGCGCGGCTTGAGGTCGTTGACGGCCAGCGGCACCAGCTCGGTCAGGCTGCGGTGGCGGGCCATCTCGAGCTGGAACTCCTCGGCCGGGGTGCTGGCGCGGGCGGTGTAGTCCAGCGTTCGGGCGTGCATCACGCGGTTCATGCCGGTCAGCACATGGCCTTCGGCGGCGCCCAGCGTCCACACCGCCTCTTCGAAGCGGCCTTCACCGGCGAAGCCGCGCGCGGTGGCGATCAGGCCGATGGCGGCGAACAGATCGCCGTCCTCGACATCGGTCGGGCCGATGCGCTGGCGCCAGGCGTCGATCAGCCGCTCCAGGCTGGCCAGCATCTGCTCCGAGCGTTGCTTCGCGGCGTTCTGCCGCGCCGGTGCGTCGGGCACCAGGCGGCGGGCCTGGCCGAGGTGCTTGAGGGCCTCGTCGGCGGCACGGCGGGCGCCGGCCAGGTCGCCCTTGGCGAGCAGCTCGACGGCCAGCGCGTGGTGCACGCGGCCTTCGTCGAGCAGCGCGGCGGCGCGCTGATTGCCGCTGCTGGTGATGCGCTTCGCGGTGCCGCTGTCGGACATCATCGAGGCGGTCAGCTTCAGGCGCTGTTCGAGCTGCTGCCGTGCGGCGGCATCGTCGTCGGCCGCGACGGCGTGGGTGATGGCCGCGAAGGCCAGCGCCATGCCGACGGTCAGCGCGCCGGTGCTCTTCACGGCTTGGCCTCGGCGGTGGTGGCGGCGGCCTTCTTGCGCGAGTGGCACAGGCGACACTCGGAGACCGGGAACGCCACCTTGCCGTGGCATACGCCGCACTTCTGGCCCAGCAGGATCGAGGCCATGCTGATCTGGTTGGCGCCCTTCTGCGGCACGAAGATCGCCGGGTGACAGTTCGAACAATCGAGCCACTCGGTGTGCTGCTTGTGCGGGTAGACCACGTCGGGCATCGAGCCCTTGACCTCGCGCACGATGTTCAGGTCCATCACGATGGCGTTGGCCGCCGGGTCGTTGCGGTCCCAGCGCGGCGTCAGTGCCTTGACCTCCAGCGCCTTGACCCAGTCGACATGGTTGCCGGCCTGGCTCTTGGGCAGGGTCGCGAAGGCCACCGCCGGCGGCTGCAGCTGCAGCGTCATGTCGTTGGCCGGGTCGTGGATGCCTGATTCGACCGCTGGCCGGTTGAAGCGGCCCAGCGGCTTGAGCAGGCGGTTGAAGGCGTTGACCTCGGCGCTCGGTGACGGGGTCGGCGCGGCGCTGCGGGCGACCGCCGGCACCGCGGTGGCCGAGGCCGGGGGGGGGGCGGCCGCGGCCACGACGGGGGCGGGAGGGGCCGCAGCGGCGGCCGGTGCGGCAGGTACGGCCGGTGCCGCTGCAGCCTTGGCCGGCGCTGGACCGCCGGCCATCATGTATTCGATCACCGAGCGGATCTGCGCGTCGCTGAGGTCGACCCGACCGCCCTTGGGCGGCATGCCCTTGGCGGTGCCGGCGATGGCGCTCTTGACCAGCCCGTCGAGGCCGACCTTCGCGCGTGCCGACCAGGCCGCGCTGTCGCCGAACTTCGGCGCGTTGAGGATGCCTGCGCCGTGGCAGGCTGCGCAGGCGCTCTCGTAGATGGCCTTGGCGCTGCTCTTGTCCTGCGCCTGCGACAGCGCCGCGGGCAGGGTCAGGGCCAGCGCGGTCAGCGTGGCCAGGGTGGCGTGGAGGAGGTGTCGCATCGTGTGTCCTCCTCAGGGCCGGGCGCTGGTCTTGACCGCCGAGGCTGCGGCCGGCGGCGGGGGCGCCAGCTTCTGCAGCGTGCTCTCGTGCACGTGGGTCGAGGTGCCGGGCTTGCCCGAGTGGCACAGGTTGCAGTTCTCCACCGCCCAGGCGAGCTCGCCGTTGTGGCAGGCACCGCAGAACTGGCCGTCGATGATCTTCAGCATGTTGATCTGATTGCCACCGGCCTTGAACTGGAAGCCGAGGTCGGCGTGGCAGACCTTGCAGCGGAAGCGCACGCGGTGGAACCAGTGCGGGAACACCACCGGGCGCATGCCCGCGGCGTCGGAGTAGTTGTTGATCACGACGTCGCCGTATTCGGCGCCGGCCGGCGGTGTGAGCGCCAGGCCGGCCAGCGCCAGCCCCAGCGTCGAAAGGATGCGAAGGAGTTTCAAGACGGTCTCCGTGCGAGGATCTAGAAGCGCCGCTGGGCGCGGGCGGACAGCGCCGCGACGGTGTTGCCGTCGATGCGTGCCAGGCGGGCGGCGAGCCGCGTGTCGAGGCGGCCGATGCTGTAGTCCAGGCGCGCTTCCAGCGACTCGGTGATGCGCTCCAGCGGCGCATCGATGTCGCCGGCCGCGCGGCGTTCGATCTGCTGCGAGTTCACCGTCGCCAACCCGGTGAAGCGCAGCTTCGGGATGCCGAACACGCGCTGGCTCTCGAAGGTCAGCGCGCCGCTGTAGAAGCGCTGCCAGCCGTCGCTCTGCATGCGCAGCGTGCCGGTGAAGGGGTCGATCAGCTCGGCGTCGCTGCGCGTGGCCTGCAGCGTCAGGCTGGCCGACCAGCTGTTGTGCCGCGACAGCTGCGTGCGCCGGCTGACCTGCAGGTTGACCAGCTGGAAGTGGCCATCGGCCAGCGCCTGCGTGCGCGAGTCATTGAGCGAGAGGCCGGCGAAGCTCTGGCTGGCGCCGTCGCCCGAGGATTGCCAGAACAGGCCCAGCCCGTGCGAAAAGCCGCTGGAGGTCACAGGGGTCGGCGACTCGCGCAGCACGCCCAGGCTCTGCGAGAGGTTGAGCGACAGCGAGTGTCCGCCGCCGAGCGCCCAGTTGCGCGACACGCCGTGCGATCCTTGCAATCCGATCAGTTGCCGGCGCTCTCCTTCCGGGGTGTCGTTGAGGCCGACGCTGGCCGATGCGGTCGGCGCCCAGCGCCAGTCGCCCCACATCACGTTTTCGGGCGTGAACAGCACCGAGCCGTTGAGCGCGGTCAGCGTCGTCGGCGTGCCGGCGCCGATGTCGAGGTGGTTGACCGACACCGCGCCGTTGACCCGCCAGGCGTGGGAGAACTCCTTGGCCAGGCCGGCCGACAGGTTGACGGCCTTGGCCCGCTGCACGCTGCCGCCGTTGCCGCTGGCCGACTCGAGCAGGCGGACCGTCGCGGCGCCGGTCAACGGCGCATTCTCGGAATAGCCCCAGTCGCCCTCGCGCGGCCGCCAGGTGGCGAAGGTCGACAGCTGCAGCATCGTGGTGTCCAGCCGCAGCGGCGAGCCGGCGCCGCCGACGCGCAGCCGCAGGTCGTTCCAGCTGGCCAGCGTCTCGGTGCTGAAGGCCGTCTGCGGCTGCCAGGCATGGCGCGCGGTGAGGTTGGCCTGACGGCTGCGGTCGTCGTTGTCGCTGCGCTTGTTGTCGCTCCAGTGCAGGCCGACGTCCAGCGATTGGTCGGTCCACTGCTTGACCGCGCTGGCCTGCAGCAGGCCGAGCGAATCGGCGGCGCCGTCGCTGCCACGCACGCGGCTGAGGTCGAAGTTCAGCGCGTAGCTGTCGTTGCCGGTCGGCGGGCGGTAGGCCTGGCTGACCGAGACCCGCAGCGTGCGGTAGTCGTTGACCAGCGTCTCGCCGCTGGAGCGGCTGTCGCCGACGTCGGCCCGCAGCTCGAACGGGAAGCGGCTGGCCGGGAAGACGATCAGCTGCACGCGGCCGGTGGCGGCCAGCGTGCCGTTCTGCGTGGGCGGCGAATCGCCACCGCCGGAGGCGTCGCGTGCGACCAGGCCGCCGACACCGCCGCGCAGCTGGATGAACCAGGGCTGCCACACGTAGCTGGCGAACTCCAGGTCGCCCAGCACCTGGCCGAGCGTGGTGTGTCGGCCGTCTTCCAGACGCAGCCAGCGCGTGTCCAGCGACAGGCTGCCGCGCCAGCGCGGCGGCGCCAGCTGCCAGCGGATGCCGCCGCCGGCGAGCGGCTCCTCGGGCACGGCCACGGCCTTCTCGCCGGTGGGCGGGTCGGCTTCGTTGGGGCCCGGCAGGAAGGCCGCGGCCGTCGCCGGGCCGGCGGGCAGCAGGGCCGACAGGACGGAGACCGCGCAGACAGCCAGCGGCCCGCACCAGCGCGGGCGGCGCGCGCGGGTGGGAGGGCGGCGATGGCCAGGCACGCGAAGAGGCCTCGTGCGGTGCCAGCGGAAGCGCCGA
>Ga0075163_10008885_pt1 | contig 13199 bp, 26 predicted proteins | sample JI1023141ADNA_FD_71478 | JGI IMG/M metagenome (GOLD analysis project Ga0075163, IMG submission 71478) | Wastewater effluent complex algal communities from Wisconsin, to seasonally profile nutrient transformation and Carbon sequestration -... | ecosystem: Engineered > WWTP > Effluent > Algae...
CCCCAAAACCCCAAAACCCCATAGAGTTCAAGTTTAAATCAAATGGAATCAGTCGTCGAGACAACAGAGCTGAGTGACACCTCTCTTTATCCAGTGCGACTGTGGCTTGTCCGAAGGAAGTCGCATGTTAAGTACGAAGTTCGTCGAGTGGCCGGTGGTCATAAGAGTGCCTCTTCTCTCTGAGGTCTTGTACATAGGACACTCGTAGTGAGGGAAGTTCCTAATTTCATCTTTCTGGCAAGGTTTGAACCAAACCATTGGACACTCAGAGTACAGGATCTTAGGGTCACTCTCGTCCAAGAGGCGTGTCTTGAAGTTCCACTTGCAGCCTTCCATGTAGGTGCCGAAAACCAAGATTCCGTTCTCTGGAGGAGGAGGATTCTCAGCTTGGACAACCTCGAAGTCAAAGACAAGATTGTCGATGGCGATCTTTGTCTTTCTCGCATAGTTCTGGAGCGCACCAGTCATGAAGCCCTGTGTGAAGTAGAAGAGCGAGATGTTGTAGTAGCTAGGAATTCCATTCTTTTCCCAGTGATCAAAGAACTGGATTCGCTTAATCAAGTCTTTTATGTAGCTTCCGAGGGGTTTGAGTGAGGGATAGCTGACGTCTTTCCATTGCTATGGAACTCTTCCAATAAGTAGGGAGTTCAAAGTGCCTTCCAGCGTCGAGGAAAGGAGCACCTCTCCCTTTATAGCTTTCTTTAGGTCCTTGAGAGACTGTCGGATCTCCCTGATAAGACCATTGAAACGAATAAGTTCCTAGGTGAGAACTGTGTTCATCGACTGTTCGTAAGAGGGCGGATACTTCTTTTCAGCCCTTTCAACGTCTAGCTCCGCAGAAACGTCTTGTAGTATCTACTCGGCTAGTTACTGAATGATCTAGTCGGTGTCTTAGTCTCCGCCTGCGGAAGCTCCAGACTATGTTGAGAGAATAGCATCAAATGTGATCTTTGTTTCATTGTTATCCTTTGTGATTGAAGCGTTTGAGTGTAGTCCGAAGATTTCAGGCTCAGGATACTAGGGAAGCTCGTTCATGTAGTCAATGTATCCTTCATAGTCCATAAACTTAGGGGCATAGTAAATTCCAGAGGGCGAGAATCTATAGTTGTCGTCAAAGATTTTGTCCGTAAAGTAATCCTCCAGAATTGTCGACAACAGCAGTCGGTCTTGCTTCTCCGTCACTCTGCCTCCGTAGTTGCATTGGCCCGTCAGATACTTCAAGGCATCGAAGGGCACTTTCTCTGGGTACTAGTCCAAGAACATCTTGAGCTGCTGAACAGAGATCTTTAAGTCACTGTCGTTGAACCCGTACGGAATGTTCCAGCCTAATGGGCCAAATTTCCTCCTCTCTTGAATCAGTGCGTGGAAGAAACAGAGCCCAAACACCAGCTTCCTGAACTCCCTTGGCTTAGTGCACTCGTCAAAGAACTGGCGGTTTGAAATAGGATCCATCAGGTAGGAGCCCACCAAGTTGTTCGCAAGTCCTTTTGGCGGCTCATTCGTCATCTTAATTCCGTTCTACAGGATCGACACAGGGAAATCTTTCGAAGGATAGGAAGTAAGCCAAAGTCGGAATTCTCTCGAGGCAGCTTTCGGGTCAGAAGCGATGTCTTCGCAAATCTTCTCCAAGGAGCTCATCCAGGTAACAGCTAAATGGCAATTCTGCAGAACTACCCAACCTCCTGTCTCAAGAGCTTCTTTAATCATCTTCTCTGCCTTCGGACCCTGGCCTTGTCCGAGCGAGACTCCCTGGATTTCTTTCTTTCGCGATTCCGCGTACTTGTCCAAGGCCGACTTAGGGTCAGAGCCTGGAGAAAGCACGAAAATCAATGGGGTCGTGTTTGAGCTATCCTTGTAAATGAGGTTCAGATCAAATGGTGGAGGCTTTATGAACTGCTCCCCGAGCTTTTCGATAACGAACGTTTGCATTGCAGGGACGATTTTGTCGCCGCGTAGACATCTGAGAATAAGCATGCGCTGGAAGGAGTTGTATTTCTGAGCTAACTCCGGTGGGTACTCGAATGCATCTGGGCTTTGCGAGTCGAAGAGCTGCTGGAAAGTTTCTATGTTGTCCTTAAAGTCGTTCAACAGCACTCCTTTGAACGAAGGAAGCGCGGAGCAGCGTATCACTTCTCCCCAAGACTTTTCGGTGAGCCATTCGGCGGGCGACTTCTCCTCGTTTTCTCCAATCTGGACGCCACCAGTGAGCAGGTACATGAACTCTGCCTGGTCAACTTCTTCTGCCATCTGCAGCAGTTTGATACAGAGCAAGAAGGAGAAGATAAGTTTGTCCTTTTCGAAGAGCGAGCGGCAGATGTTTCTGTAGAGCGAGATCAAGAACTCTGCGTTCAAAAACTGAAGTCTTTCGGAGAGGTCTTCACTGGGCTCTGAGCTGGTGATTGCATTGGTGAAGAGTGAGATGAAGAAAGGCAGTGAGTACTGGTACATAGGGTCGATGTTGGCCAGGTCAGTGATACAGAAGAACAGTCCAGCAGTCCTGATGGCGCAAGGTTTGTACCCGATTCGAGCTTCGTCGATTTCCTTCTCTGTTTTCTCTGCGATTTCCTGTTTCTTCTCGATCTCGTCCGACAGTTTCTTCGCGTTAGAAAGGATCTCGATCGCTTTCGCGTCTCCTAAGATGTCTTTGCTCTTTGTCAGAGTCTTCAAAATCGAGTCCTCGCACTCTTCCAACTTGTTCTTGTTGTCAGCAGCCTCGAGCACCAACTGCTCCTTCTGCTGCTCGAGTTCGGGATTCTCCTTGGCGACTACAATTCCCAGTAGCTAGTCAGTAAGGCCTTCCTTAGTGATCATGAAGTTGATGAGCGTCACTTTGGTCGACACTTCAGGCAGGTAGTGCGGGTTACGCAACTTTGTTGTCATAAAGAACTTGAACTCGTTTGAGTACTCGATCGTTTGGTCTCCCAGGCGGATGCTGCTCGTGTTTCCTTTCTTGAAGATTTGTTTCTGGAGCAGAGGCTCGATGGCAGGGTCGAGCTCCTCTCGGACGTTTTCAATCATGACAGGATGGCCGAGGCGGATACAGTTCTCGAGAATCTTGAGGTAGTTGGACTGAGAGAACTTCATTACTTTCAGCGTTTACTTGTCCTGAAGATTCTTTATCCATTTGTTGGCTTGCCCCTGAGGATCAATGAAGAGAGGCCATCGTCTAGTCTTCGAAGTGATGATACCATTCTCAACAGAGAAAATGTCGCTTGGTAATCCAGCTATCTGCCAATTTCTAATTTTGACCGGGTCTCCAAGCGTTCTCTGCAGCGAAAACTTGCCATTGCTTGGAATCTCCTTTTCTTGGCAAAGACGAACCCAATCTTCAGCCAGTTCGGTTCTGTAAACAGAGGTGAAAGCGCCGAGGTACGCTATCATTCCGGAGGCTACTAGAACATCGCCGGTCAAGTTGTAGAGCACGTGGCCTAGTTCCTCAGACATTCCACTCCAACGTGCCTTTTCACCTCCAAGTCCGTTGATCAGTGTCTTAGCTCTTTCTAACTTGTTAGCGCAATCCTCCACATCATCTTCCAGTTGCTGCTTTTTATCCATGGTTTCTTGCAAATCCCGTTGTAGTTAGTTCACCTTTTCCTCTACTTTTCGCAGCTCTGACTGCTTTATCTTTAGCTTTGAGTCGACTTCTTCGAATCGCTCTTGAGATTCTTTCAGCAACGCCTGTTTCGGCCGAACGATTAAGTTCACTTGGTACAGCTACAGCATCGCCTTTACCCAGTTCGACAGCTACGCAGCTACCTCCGAAACCTTTTTAAGCGAGTTGAATTCGAATCTCTGGCCTGCTTTGTCAATTTCCTCTTGCGTTTTAGTGCACATTTCTTCGTTTAATCTTACTTCATAGTCGTATCCTTACAACTGCGAAAGGAACTCAGAGTTTGTTATCATCTTTGTGGCTGTTGGCCAGTAGTTCATGAATGCTTTCTGAGTGTCAGGGTTGATCTCCCTCACTGGCTTGAGCTCAAAGAGAAGGCAAACTGTGGTAAGAACAGTCCTGACATCGTCTGGTGGCTTCTTCATAGCCTTGATCTCGGCGATCATACCTTTGTTGATACAGTCTACGGCCTTTTGGGCAGCGTGCTTCAAAGGCATGGCTTCGTCTAACTTCTGCTAGCAGTCTGCTGCAATCGCCGAGGCTTCATCTGCCGCTTGCTTGGCAACAGCTTCATCGGCAGCTACGACATCCTTGACCTTCTGGGCCGCCTTAGCTTCAGCCTCCACGATCTTAGACTTCTCTTCAGTTTCTTTCTGAGCAATCACCAATTTAGGCTGCTTCTCTTCCAACTCTCTCTGCATCACTCCGACGTCGCCTTCTGTCTTGATCAAGTAAGAATAACCGTGCTCGTATCGATGTTTCAAGGCTGCAACTTCCTCCCTTTTTTCCTTGAGAAGCGCCTTAAACGTCGTAATCAGTTCAAGGTAACTAGTTGGTGTGACGTAGTAGTTCCTCTTCTCTTGCCGGAGGAACTTTTGTGCGCTCCTTCTTGTTGACTCGTGGAAATACTAGACCATCTTGACGCAACTAGCTCTCACAGGCTTTTCCAGCTCGATTTCGTTCAGGAACCGCTTAGCCACGCTCTCAAGCGCATCCTTCGGCCATTCAGAGAACCAGTCGATAGTCGTACAGTTCACCAAAGAAGGGAAGTTTCTGATCCTGTCTCTCAGACTGTTTCCAATAGGAGAGAAGCACAAAACTATGTGCAACTTCTTTATGCATCGTTCAACGAAGAAGGAGAACAATTGCTCGGGAGTTCCTTCTGGGCAACGGTTTTCTGATTTGGCAGCAGGACGCACCATTTCACAAACATCCACTTTCTCATCTGGAGGAAAGATGTTAGGCACCTCACCCGTGTTTAGAATGTTGTTGACATCTTCGAGGAACCCCTCTTCCTTGATCTGGGAATCGGTCATGATGAAGGTACTTGTGGCGCCCTTGCCTCCAGCGCCTCTCAGTAGCGTCTTCACATCCTCTCTCCACTCCACCATCCTGTAGTTCTTCTTTATCTCTACTTAGAAAACTTCCATGTCAGCCATTTTGGCACCTAACCTGGTGAGGGACTGGCGACCAGAGCCGCCGACTCCGACGAGCAGAGCGTGACCTCCCTGCTGTTTGAGGATTCTAGAGATTCTGAGCAAGTGCTCCAAGGCGAACGAGAAGAGTACGAGCTCCATAGGCTTGTCAGTCATCGAGTTATAGTTCGCAAGCTGGTCTTCACAAGAATGCTGCAGCTTGTTTTTGTCCTGGATTTCTTCGTAAGGTCGGTCCGCAAGGCCAAAAGGAGTAAGTACGTCTCCGAAGATCAGGCCTCTGATCTCATCGAGTGTCTCAATCTTGCCATTTTTGTCACTGTCAAGGTGGTGGAAAACGGTATCAAAGGAGGCTCCGAACTTGGACCTGACTGCCTCTTTGACAGCTTCCAGCATCCACATGCGATCCTCGTCGTTTATGAGTCTGTCGCCAAACACTCTGATTGTTTCGTGGGCCCAAAGTCGCGTTACAACGTCTGTGTCTGGGACTTGGTTTTTGCCAGCCATGCACATCCCGCAGATTACCTTTGAGAAATCTCGAAGGTTGAAAGTGTAATGAGACTTCAAAGGTGTTGGTTTTAGGTCTTCTTGAATGCGCTTATAGATTAACGCAGTGGCAGAGACGACTTTGGGAGTAATGAGAATAACATCTTCCTTGAACTTGTTCTGAGTCATGTACCAGTTGATTATCTTCGTAAATACGTTTGTCATAGTCTTCTCATCAAAAGAGATGAATCCAATCTATGCAAAGTGGCGCAGGAATCTCGGGGTGATGAAGGACTTGCCTCCTCCGGGGAGTCCCATGGCGCAAACAAGCATAGTTTCGACTATGTTCATGAAGGGATGGCGGTCTTTTCGGTCGTACCAACCACCTGAGTCCACGAACTGACGCAGAATTTCGATGGGCGGTTGAGCCTGGTACTTCTCTGGCTTAGGCATGTTTAGGTCGTCCACAAACACTACCATCTTCACTCCATACTTTGCTGGACCAAAGGTATCTTTGACCCTCTTCTTCAGCTTCAGGTCGATGATGTCCTGCGCCTGGTTGCAGTGGGTTTAAGCAGAGAATCCGATCTCCACAGTCTCGTATTTGTCTTTCGTCAATTCTTGCCTAAGCACGCGTTAGATGTAGACGGACTTGCCCGTTCCCGTTGGACCAACGAACAGAGATTGAATGTTGTTCTGGATGAAGTGTTTCTGGATGTAAGAGTATCTCACTGTGTCGTCAGTGGTTACAATTATGTCTTAGACTGAAGTGCCTCTTGCATACTTGTCGCAGTTTTCCTTGTCGACTAGGTCCATCCAGGGCTTCCAGGCATCTTCAACCGGGTTGTAAACGAAATCGTAGATCATGCCTCTGTCGAAGAAACCGGGGAGGATCTTTTTGCCCTAAAACTTCTTGATCCCTTCAATTTCGCCGTTGCAGATCTGCTTGAATCTCAAGTCAAACGGCCTTCTGAACTCGGTTGTAACAGTGATGCACAGCGACCACACAGCACTGAACACAAAGGCGCTGTCTATGATAGATTGTACTTTCTTCTTGTCTTGTTAGTGGAGACTTTCTACCTCGTCAGGATCCTCGAGCCTTTTCAGAAGAGACTTCCATATCTTCAGCAAGCTCACTACCAGAGTCTGGTCTTGGGTTGGGCTTCCTTCTTGAGCAGAGGTGCGTAGGAAAGAAAGGCAAGGATCAACAACCACGTCCACTAGCTCTGAAATGGCTTTCTTGTGCTCTTCATGAAGTCCAGCAGGAAGGGTGTTCTTCCAAGACTCGAAAATCGGTTACCATCCCATTTGTGCTGGCTGGAGGTACACCATTCCACAACGCGAAACAGTAGCAGGTGAAGCAACAAGCAGGTCCATTGGCTCGAAAACCATGTTCATGTTGTCTGACATAGCGATGATCTCCCCCGACATCAGACAAAGTTTCTTGTTATCGTCAAGTACTGTGTTCATGTTCTCAATCCAAATTGCGTCTACAGGACCGTCGAATATCAGCCATCTTCTGTCCTGTTTGTCTCGAGTCGCAAAGTTTCTGTACCAGACAGCTAGAACTCCGTCGCTCCAATCATGCGAAACTGGGTCGAAGTTTCCGTACAGCTAGCCCATTGTGATGCTCTTAGGATTGATGACGCAGAGGTGGGTCTTCATCTCTTCCATAAGTCCTTTGCTGGCCAACTCTCCCAAAGCGGCACCTAGAACTTTGAGTGCCATAGACTTGCCAGACCAGGGAAGGCCTACGATCATGAGTCCGTGTCTGACCTTCACCATCTCGTACAGCTGGACAACTTTCGTTATGAAGTAGTCGGTGGGCTCTAGATTCATAAGCTTGCACTGGTTGTTTAGGGCTTGGAGCAAAGAAGCATAATCAGGAGTCGGAAGAACAACGCCTGGGAAGAGGTCCGAAGTGATGTTTTTGAATAGAGGCAAATCGTGGGACAAGAACTTCGCAAGATTGACATCATTGATTGCTCTCAGCAAAAGAATACTCTCATCTTCATCAATGTACTTTCGCTTCAAGTTTCCTGCCGCAGTCAGCACTGATTTTACGGCTCTCATACCGTAGTCGTAATGAGATTGTGAGGATAGTTGTTCCGAACACAAGACGTAGGTCGTGACGATCTTACCTGCGAGATTGGCTGCTTCTGTGAATCCAAAAGAATAAAGAGATATTGAAGCGATCTTGCCATAATCAGGGACCATCATGGCGACAGATCTGAAGAGAACCTTGAGATTGTCAGGCAACTCTGACCTGCCTGCATAACCGGGGTTCATAGTGATGAAACAGTTGCAAGTTGATTTTAGTGGAATTTCAGACCCTTCGAATAGGAAGCGGTCTTTTCCCTTGTCAATGGCTACCTATATTGTTTGAAGTTATTGTGCAATGACCGAGAGCACCTCGAGCTCGATTCTGTTGAATTCATCGAAGCAGGACCAAGCACCGCACTGAGCCAGCCCCTTGAAGAACTTGGCCATCTGGAGATAGTCGAGTCCATCTGAACAGTTGAACACTATACATTGCCTCGCCAGTGCTTTCGACAGATCCTTTACTGTTTCAGTCTTTCCTGTTCCTGCGGGTCCTTCTGGTGCTCCTCCATAGTTTAGGTGAATAGCTCCGCACAGAGTTCTATAGCATCTATCGGTAAGAGGCGTGATGACTAGTCTGGGTGAGTTTCCAAGATATTCGTAGTTGTAGCCGAGGACGGCGTTTATGATCTTGACTACCACATTGCTGTCGTCCCAGTAATATCTGAGCTGAGAAAGCCAGGCGAAGTCTGAAGCATCGCAGACGTTGCTTGCTACTAGCTCATCCTAGATAACATCTTTAGCGTGCACATCAAGCACAATCAGGGCTTCTAAAGTGCAGCGTTGTAGTCTTGAGATGTTCGTTCTCACCACAGCGACTGTTGCATTTAGCTAAACAAGAGTTAGAGTCTGTTGAAAACGGGTAACATCAAGTCTCTACGTCAACTCAGAACCTGGCTAGACTAGTTCTTCACTCTCCGAAGAGTCAGAATGCTAGATCATCTTGTGACTAGGACGATGCCAGTGAAAAGACTGCAAATACTTACCTAAGAGTGAAGTTTCTCGAAAAATGCTGCGAGTCCTGAAATTCCTGATTTCTTCATGGCTTCCTCGGCCAAAGAGGTCCAGAAAATCTAGGAGACGCAAAGCACAGCCTGCCCTTGCCATGTCGTAATCCACTTGTCTCTTTCCTTGTTTGTGTAGTCCTTGAGACTCTTCTCGATAATGTCCTTGACAGAGCGCAACATAACGTCCTCGACTTTGCAGAGCCAATCCTCGACATTCCCCTTTGAGGCGTTAGGATCTATTTCGGTAACGAAGGGAACGTATTCGTCTTCTGAGGAGTACATGCCATGGATCTTCTTCTCGTCGTCAAACTCAAGAGCAGCTATTCCCTCGAAGCATTTCTTCAGGTGAGGCTGGACCTTCAATGGTTCCTTCGTCTCCGACAAGATTTCGAGAAGCTCTCCGTCAGACAAGAAGCAGAATCTGGGGAACAGACCTCGTTTGCCCTCAAGGTAGTTGTTCAGTCCCTTCTGCACCTCTTCTAGTTTTTTGTGGGCTTCGATGAGGATCTTTCCAAGACCTTCGAGTTTCATGACGTCGAGAGCTCTCGTGTTTTCGTAGATTTGCTGCATGAGTTGCTTCCAGCTGTTGTCTACCTGTCTGAAAATGTTGCCTTCAACGGGCATTTGCTTGAGGATGTCTTCCGAAGAAAAGACGGGCTCCAGATAGAGCCATACAGCCTGTACTCTAACCCACTGATCGAGGTTTTCCTGTGTGGTCAGCAGCTGGTTCTCCCACTTGGTGATTTCTTCGATGAAAACCTGAGCAAATGGAGAACCTTTCATTCCTTGCGTTTTGATCAGATGGTCGTCTAGCAATGCTTGATTGTTCTCCACAGCTTCTCCATCGAGGATGAACGTCCCTTTGTACTCCTTGACAGCAAATTCTGTAGGCTCCCAATCTGCGTACATCTTTCTGATCGCTCTCTCGTTGCTGTACTCTTTGGAAGCTCTATCCGAGATCTCGTCTAGCTTTTGCAACACTTTAGGATCATCATAGCCGACAGCTCTAGTCATGATCATCTGGACTGAAGAATCGGAACTCAACTGGCCTTCAGCGTGAAGCAGCTCGTTTATTGCTTTCCAGTGGCGTTCTTGAAGGCCTCCGTTGCAGAATGCGGCAATTAAGGGGAGCTGCCTCTTCTGGTCTTCTGCTAACTGATCCTTCGTCGACTTCAGGAGTCCCTCTATTTTCTACAGCTTCTTTTCCTTGAAATATGCCTGGAACTTAGCAACCAGCTTAACTTGTGTCAGCATCATGCTCTTGTGATCCTTCTGAATCTTCTCAGGGTCCATGTCTTTGAACTTGCTCTGGCGCCAAGACTAACTCTCATCAGTGTGAGTCTTGATTAGGTTCCAGAACTCTTCGAAAGGCCCAACTTCCTCTTGGCACTCCTTCAAAAGCGGGTGCTCTGATATGTCGAACTCTAAGTCAGCCTCGTCGGCGTTTATCTGTTGCATCTCAACATTCAAGTCCGCAAGGTTGGCGTTAATCTTCTTGATGCGCTCTAAAGCTTCAATTGCTTGTCCCTTTATTCCAAGGTCTTTGAGATCCTGAATGTCTGTTTTGACCTTTTTGAGCCTCTCCTTGAAGTCCCCTCTTTTCTGAACGAGGGCGGTTTCGATTCGGTCTCTCTCGTCCTTCAAGGTTTCCTCTTTGTGAGTCACATGCTCAGGCAGTTTACGCATAGAGTCAAAGGCACCTGAGATGCTTTTAATGTTTTCTTGCTACGCCTTGTGGCAAGGATTGTTGTAGAGCATGGAAAGCCACTCAAGCAACTCGTCGTATTCTTTCTGGAGCCTGCCTTGCTCTTGGAGTCTCACGTGTTCAAGGTGCTTTTCGGCCTCCACTAGCTTCTTACTATTGTCAATTTTCTATCCAAAAACTTCAGTGATTCCCTTCACTCCAGAAGTGATGGCACCGCATCTGTCCTGGAAGATCTTGTCAGAGGTCTCCCTCAGGATAGTGGCAATCAGCTCCTAGCACTCTCTTATCAGCTCTTGGTTCAGGGCAGCACAGTCGATCAGGAACATGTTCATTCTAATCTCGAAAGGCATGTTCTTCCTTATACTTCGAATCGTCTCTTCTAACTTTCGAATTTCTGTGATGTACTCTTCTATTGAGTGCTCTCCCTGGCAGAACTTCTCGATCCTTGGTCGCTCCTTGAGGATGAACATGTAGTCTTTGTAGATGTCCAAAGCCATCTCTGCAGTGTCCAGGTTGTGCTCCAGGATTTCCATGATCTCGCTCTTTGCATTCTTCACCAACTCATCTTCTGTGCTAACTTCCCACAGGTGCATCTTGTCGCTCCTGGCAATGGTGTTCTCAGGTCTGGGTAGACCTTGACTTTGCGCAACAATTTCATCAATTACCTTCTCAAGGGTCTACTTCACGTGGTACAGGCCGTCTGAGAATTCTATTCTTCCATTCCCTTCTCCAGTAGATCTCTCTAAAGTCAGGATTAGGAAGTTGTCTTCGAACTCGCTGTCAGGATCGTACTCCCTTTTTATCACCTCCTGAGGCCTTGGGTATTTATCCTTCTTGAATCTTCGGAAGAACTCCACGTAAGCTTTCACGCTCTTAGCTATGAGCTCTCTTACTTAGTTAGCCATCAAAGTGGCGACTGACTCGAAGAACGTTTTCGTTTGGTCTTTGTCTAGATTTTCAAGCTCCTCTCTAAGAATGTCGACGGCGCTTTTGTTCCAGTCCGAGCTAAGGAGGACTTTAACGCTGTTCATCTACATTTCCTAGTCGTCTTTGAATTTGGTCAAATGAACAGGGGTCGTTCGAGGATCGGGTAGCTTGACGAACAGGTTCTGCTCGTACTCTTGCCACAACTTCATGAGCTCGAGAGTTGCGTTGGAGCAGATGCACAGATTCTCACTCATGAGCATACGGGCCATCATCACGTTATGCTTCCACTCTTCATTCGGCTCAATTCCTTTGTAGTAGTTGTCACCCCAGTCAATTGGTTGGTTTAGAACCTGCTGGATGCCAAGTCTCCTCATTTCATTCTCATCTTTAAGTATGTAGTCGAGAATAGCTTTACGAACACTGTCGTGGTAGTCCTTGTTGATCTCGTTCAGCATGGCGTCGACCAGGTACTCCACTCTGTCTTTGTCAACAGCGTGTAAATCTCCGGGAATGAGTTCCAAGATGTGACTTAGCCAGTACTGACGAATGGGAGCTATCACGTCCTTGCTGATTTCGTTTTCAACATACTGCCTATATCGCTCGTAAGAGACTCTTCTGGCTCGGATGCGTCTTGGATCACCAGCATCTTTGTTCAGACAGTGCTCATACTCCTCGCTTTCCTCAGCAGGCTCAATGTCATTAAGACCCACTATATCTAGCTTGGTTCCGGTGTCGTTCACATCTTTGTACTTGATGTTTCTGCTTTCGGAGTCGATGAAGAACCCTTTGGCTGAGGGCGTAAGATTGGTGCCGATTCTGTGGCACACTCCAAAGTAATGGCGTTGCGATGAGATAGGAGCAGCCACTGTCCTCGAGAAGGGGTCAAGGACTGGCGGGTATCTAGAAACTGCTTTTCCCGGTCTTTTGAAGGAAAGCGCCATCATTTGTGCGGGGTTGTTTGCGATCAAAGAGAACTCCTATTTTTTGGACATCGGGTCGTCTCCTGCCCCCAGTAGTTCGCTCGATATCTTCGCCTCATTCGCAGGTTTGACGTAACGTCTAGTTGGCGAGTCAGCAGCACCACTCATAGTCCCCGACTTCACGAGTGAGCTCTGCCCAGCTCCTCCTGAGATGGCGCTAAGTTGCCCGAACCGTGACCCTTGGATCGCTGCAACGTCACCCTTCCGCAGAGACCCTGCTGCGAAGTCCTGTTGATGCCCTCTTTTTTGCTCCACGTTTTCCATCAGCGACTTCACAGTCTGTTTGCCATGTAAGGTCTGAGGCTTCTGTTTGGAGAGCGGAGCGTAGATAACTTGGCGGTTAATGGCTGAGAATTTGCCGAATTCTTAAAGGTCAATTTCGACGTTCGATCCTTCGCCCAAAAGCTCTCCGATCAGGTGGAGGGTGTTCAAAACGGAAGACTGCATGGCCTGCTTGTCAATTCCGGAGGCTTTTGCCATGCCAGCGAAGTTGGGCTTGGTTGCGGGGCTTGTGACGACGACCGAAGCCTTCTCCAACTCTGCTTGGCCTTTGTTGTACGCGAGTCCATGCTGCTGCAAGAACTAGGGACTGAGCTTCGTGTAGATCACGTTCAAGTTCTCTCTGACCTGGGAGTAGCCCACAGTTCCAAAGTTTTGCACGACAACTGGTCTGCCTTGGTCGATCTGACTCTGACACCACCTGACGGTTACTTCATACTTACTAGGTGAATGCGGACCAGCAAACTGCATAGGTTGCCTGACTGATGACGGTTCCAATAGTGTTCTGGTTGCCGCGTAGGTTCCTGGGAAATGAAAAGAAAGAGTACCTTTCAACACATTCGGTGAACAAACGGTCTGAGTCGTAGTAGCTTAAGCCGCTTGATTTCTCCATGTCGGAATCTTTCAAATAATTATTAATTTAAATCGTTAAGGGGTTTTGGGGTTTTGGGG
>Ga0075163_10008886_pt1 | contig 13199 bp, 9 predicted proteins | sample JI1023141ADNA_FD_71478 | JGI IMG/M metagenome (GOLD analysis project Ga0075163, IMG submission 71478) | Wastewater effluent complex algal communities from Wisconsin, to seasonally profile nutrient transformation and Carbon sequestration -... | ecosystem: Engineered > WWTP > Effluent > Algae...
GGTCGTGGCCTGGGCGGCCTCCGCGAGTGCCTCGATGGCACGTCCGGCGGCGCCCAGTCGCGCCGTGAGGATGGTGGACTCGGCGAGCGTCAAGGCTACCCGTGCGCGATCGTCGGTGGCTGCCTTGCGCCGCGTCGCGAGCGCGCGTGCGCACAGCTCCCACCGCTCGGCGCGGGCGTGAATCGTGGTGATGAGCTCCCACGCGCGCGTGCCGACGCGCCAGTCGTCCTTCAGCTCCTCGGCCAGGATGAGCGCGCGCTCCGGCTCGGTTCCCGCCCACACCTCCGCAGCCCGCAAGCGGAGCTCCTCTCGCCCCTCGGGGTCCTCCACCACCTGCGCCTCCGCGAGCAGAGCCTGGGCGAGCTTCTGCGCATCGCCGGCGCGGGCCGCTGCGGCCCCGAGCCCCATGATGGCGCTGGTGCGCTTGGGGTCGAGGCGCAGCACCTCCTCGTAGGCGCGCGCCGCGGCCTCGGCGTCGTCCGCCACGTCGGCCTGGAGCCACGCGATACGCTCGAGATAGTAGACCCGGCGCGCGATCTCGCCGGCCGGTACCGCGCGGAGCGCCTGCTCGTAGAGCGCGACGCGCTCGGCGGCCGCCTTGGAGGCCGGTGTATCCTTGCTGCTGGCGAGGCGCTCGGCCATGGCATCGAAGATGCCCGGCCCACCCGGCTGGATGACCCATGCAGAATGCAAGTGTTTCGCGGCGTCCGCTGACTTTCCCGCGGCAGCGGCCGCCTCCGCCGCCACCAGGAGCGCGCGCGCTTTTCGCCCGTCACCCTCCACCCGCGCCGACTCCCGGAGCCACATGGCGGAGCGAGCCTGATGCTGGCCCGAGGTCAGGAGCAGACGGTCGAGGTCCGCGAGCAGGGTGGAGTCTTCCCCTTCGAGCACCCGCGCTCGCTCCAGCGCGGCCAGCGCCTCGTCGGGCTGGCCCGCGAGCTCGGCGGTGGCGGCCAGTGCGCGCAGGGCGAAGAGCTCGGCGCCGTCGCTCGCGGCGTGGGCGAGGACGGACTTGCGCACCCGGAGCGCCTCCTTGTGCTTGCCCGCCGCAGAGAGCACGCGCACCAGCTCTGCCGCCACCCGCGCATCCACCACCGCGCTGCTGGGCGCTCGCGCGTGGGCACGAGAGAGCAGGTGCTCGGCGCGTGCGGGATCCTTGGCGTGCATCCACGAGAGCGCCGCGTCGAGCTCCAGGCGCGCGGCGCGTACGGGATCGCTCTCGAGGTCGGCCTCGCCCTCGAGCAGCAGGGCCGCCCGCGCGTCGTCGCGATGCCGGAATGCGTGATCGATGGCCGCGCTGCGCACCGGGCCGGTGCCGGGGTCCAGCGCCAGTGCCTGGTCCATGGCGGCGCGCGCCTCGTCGGCCTTGCCCATGCGGCGGTCGAGCAGCAGCGCGCGCTCCACGTGGAGCCACGCCGCGGCCTGTGGTGAAGCCAGCTCTGCGAGCTTGCCGAGGTGCGCCTCGAGCTCGGCCCACTGGCCGTTGGCGAAGAGCGACGCCTCGCGTCCGTAGAGCGCGCCGGCGTGCTCCGCGTCGAGCTCCAGCGCCTCGCCGAAGGCCTGCGCCGACGCGGTGCTCGGGCCGTTCTTGGCCTCGAGGATGCGCCCCTTCTCCGCCAAAAAATCGGCGCGGAGGTGAGGGGCGCCGTGGGCCACCAGGTGCTCCACGTGGGCGAGCTGCTCGTCCTTGCGATCGCGCTTGCCCTCGAGCATCCGGAGGAGCGCGTGGGCCGCAGGGCCGTGGGCGGTGGTGCGCGCGGCGTTCTGCGCCTCGCGAAATGCGTCCGCCGGCCGACCTTCGTCGAGGTGACCGTAGGCCAGCTCGAGCAGGGCGCGCAGTCGCGACACCACGTCCTCGCGGAGATCGGCGGTGATGGCCCGGGCGCGGAGGAGCGATACCAGCGGGCCCTCGCCGTCGCGCGCAGCCCACTTCACGCCGTCCGGAAGGAGCGCGGTCGGCGCCGGCAGTCGCACGGAGGCGCGCTCCGCCGGAGGCACCACCACGCGATGCGTGCCGGTGAGTGTCGTCGCCGAGCGCGCCTGGGCTGCTGCCTGGAGGAACGAGGCGGGCTCGTCCGCCGCCACCACCTCTTCGAGGTCGTCGGGCGAGAGCTCGATTTCCGAAGCCGACGGTCCGTGCATGCAGGTAGGGTACACAATCGCTTGCGCACAATCGCCATTCGCGGCGATTGAGGGTGACTGCACGCAATTCCCTCCGTTCCGCGCCACTGAACTCCTGGGCCGGAGCGAAATGTGCGACGGGGTGCACTCCGCGCGCTCTTGCGATTCCCGCCTTTGGCCCCTATCTCAGACGGCGTGTCGTTCACTCCCGGCGTCGCCGCGCCCTCTCCGCTGTCTTCTCGCGTTCGCTTCTTCGTGGTGCACACCAAGGGCCTGGTCCTCCGAGAGGTGGACGGCGTCGCCGACTTCCCGTCGGAATCCGACCTGACCACACTCGGGCTCGACCTCGCTTCGGCGCACTACATCGGTCGCCACGACGAGGTGGATTGCTTCGCGCTGCCGCTCGACATCGAGCCCGTACCGCCCTTCGTCACCCTCGGTCTCCGCGGCCTCTTCGGCCGCTTCGACGAGGCGACCTTCGCGGTGGCGGGGCGTGCGCTGCAGATCGCCGGCTGGGCGGAGACCCATCGATTCTGCGGACGCTGCGCCACGCCCACCGAGCGCGACCCGAAGGAGCGCTGCCTCCGCTGCCCGCGGTGCGCGCTGGCGATGTATCCGCGCGTGTCGCCGGCCATCATCGTGCTGGTGCGTCGCGGCGACGAGGCGCTCCTCGCGCGCTCCTCGCGCTTTCCGGTTCCCTTCTTCAGCACCCTGGCGGGATTCGTGGAAGCCGGAGAGTCGCTCGAGGAGACGTTGCATCGGGAAGTGCGCGAGGAGGTGGGCATCGAGGTGGACCGACTGCGCTACTTCGGGAGCCAGCCATGGCCCTTTCCGCACTCGCTCATGGTGGGGTTCACGGCGCAGTACGTGAGCGGTGAGCTCCGACCCGATCTCACGGAGATCGCCGAGGCTCGGTGGTTCTTGCCGAGCGCGCTGCCGACCGTTCCTCCGCGGCTGAGCATCGCCCGCGCGCTCATCGATGCCTGGTGCGAGGAGGTTGCCTCAGCCGGCGCGTGAGGCTCGCGCCTCCGGAGCGCCGGAAGAGGTGGCCTCCCGGAGCGCGCGGTCCGCTTCGAGCCCGTGACGGGCGAGCCCCGGTACGGTGACCTTCGCCAGGGTCTCCGCCACCAGGTGGAAGCTCCGTGGCCCATCCATGACGCCCACCGAGGAGGCTTGGTCGCTGGCCGCGGGAAGGTCGCGGAGCGGCGTGTAGGTCGCCAGCTGGTGACGAAAGATGGTCACCAGGTGAAAGCTGAGGCGCCGGCGCTGGGCCGCGCTCAGCGCGCCTGCGGTCTGCTCCAGTAGCCGCCATCCGAACCGCGCGTGACCCACCTCGTCGCGGAGGATGGTCCGGAGAAGGTCCGCCAGGGCCGGCGTCGCCGCGAGCTCGCGCTCGGCGCCCACCAGCGCCACCGCCACCGTCTCGCTGCAACAGCCGACGGCGATGACGTTTCGCAAGAGGGCTTCCAGCGGGTCGGCGTCGCGGTGCTCCGGCACGTCGGGGAGGTCGGTGGGCATGGGCGCGAGCGGTTCGGCGTCGAGATTCACCAGCACGTCGGCGCAGAGCTCCGCGTGGGAGATTTCTTCGGTCGCCATGCGCGTGAGGTCTCGCACGCTCCGGTGCGGCAGCGACGCTCGCATGGCTTGCGGCACCAGCGCCGCGAAGACCCGGGCCGACACGTACTCGCTGACCATCCGCCCGCGCCAGCTGGACACCGCGCGTCCGCGCTCTTCGGCGTCGAGGTCCACGCCGTCGAGCCCCAGGTCGCGCCTATCTCGTACCGATCGGCGCCGAAGGTCGAGTGCGCTCACACCCACCCCGCGAGCTCGTCCTCGACGAACGCAGGAGGTGCGGGTGGACCCCAGGTGACCGGCGTGAAGCATCCCTTCGAGGCCGGCTGGAGCCGCAGGATGTCGGCCACGCGCTCGTCCGGAGTGCCTGTCTCGGCCTTCGGCTCGGGATCTCCGTTGTTCTCTTCGCCGCGCGCCGCGCCAGCGGCCACGCACGTCAGCGCCACCGCGGTGGCGATCCTCGCTGCCATGCGCAGCGCCTTGCGATCCGCGTCCGCTCGGGTGTCGAGCGTGTTCGTCGATGTTCGATGCATGAGGAACCTCCGGGCAAGAGGCAGTGCAACGAATGGGCCGCGTGGTCGACTGACTGAACCAGTTCGCGGATCCCCGATTGTGCTCGGCTTTCGCCGCACGTTCGGGAAAGCCTTTGCGCACCGCGATGCGAACCCGCGCGCTCCTGCGCACGTTCCTTCGCGCGCAAGATTTCCGCGTCCTCCGCTCGGCTCGAGTGAGCTTGACACCCGAGCGGTCCACTGTGACGCTCGTCAATCCGAGGGGTTATGCGGAAAGGGTCTGAGCCGAACGGCGAAGCAGAGGTGGCGCAGTCGACCGTATCCACGAGCCACGTGGCGGTCGTCGACGCGTCCGGGAGCCAGGAGGAGCTCGACGCGTTCTTTCACGGGGTCGGCGCCGACAGCGGCATCGCGTTCGTGGTCCTCGGGCTTACCCTGAACGGGGGGCACGCGCCGTTCAAGAGCGAGCTGCCGCAGCTGCGAGTGCCCGAGGGCGCGCCGGTGGAGCTGCGCCCCAACCACGTGTACCTCGCGCCGCGGGCCGACCTCGCGCTCCAGGCGCAGCAGCTCTCCCTGGTCCCCCCCGGCAGCGGATCGCTCTTTCGCGACCTGGCCCGGGAGTTCGCCGATCGCGGCGCGGCGCTGCTGCTCTCGCAGCCGAACGACGAGCTCGGCCTGATGGAGCTGCATCAGGCAGGTGGCCTCGTGCTCTCGAGCAAGCCACTGGACGGGCCACTCTCGACCCTGCTCGAAGGGCCCGTCTCCGCCGCGGCCATGCCCACCGCGGTGCTGGCCTTCGCCAACACCGGCCCAGTGAAGAGCCCGAGCGATGCGCCCGAGGCCATCGCAGCGGCGGCGACGTCCATCTTCGGTCGGCTCCGCAAGGCCTTCGGCGTGGACTTCGCGCAGTACAAGCCCGCCACCATCGAGCGTCGCTTCGCCCGCAGGGTGGCCACCCACTACGATCACAGCCTGGTTCGCTACGCGGAGCGGGTCGAGCACGACGACGCCGAGCTCGAGCGCCTGTTCAAGGACCTCCTCATCGGCATGACCCGGTTCTTCCGGGACGCGGAGCTGTTCGAGCTCCTGGCCGAGCGAATCGTTCCGGCGCTGGTCGACCAGTTGCCGGAAGGCGAAGATGTGCGGGTGTGGGTGCCCGCGTGCGCCACCGGCGAGGAGGCGTACTCGCTGGGTATGCTCTTGCTCGAGGCGTTCGACGAGCGCGGCCGCACGCCCAGCGTTCGCATCCTTGCCACCGACGTGCACCGCGGCGCGCTCCAGTTGGCATCCGAGGGCGTGTACGGCGAGGAAGCGCTCGACGCCTTGCCGGCGGGCTTTCGTGCACGCTACTTCGCCCGCGAGGCCGACGGCCGCTACCGCGTGGTGGAGCGGCTCCGAAAGCTCGTCCTGTTCTCTCCCCACAACCTGCTGCGCGATACACCCTTCAACCGCATCGACCTCGTTACCTGTCGCAATCTGCTCATCTATCTGCAGCCGAGCGCACAGGCGCGCGCCATATCGATGCTGCACTTCGCGTTGAAGCGCGACGGCATCATGGTGCTCGGTCCGAGCGAGGGCATCGGCGAGGCCGAGAGCGCGTTCGCCGTCGTCGACCGAAGCTGGAAGATCTTCCGCAAGAACGGCGACACCCGGCTTCCCTGGGACGTGAGCTCCACGGCGCCGGCGCAGAGCCCCGGACGCACGCGCGCCCCCGACTACCACCTGCGCCGGGTGCATGAGGACCTGCTGCGGCGGTTCGTGCCTACCGGCGTGCTGGTGAACGGCAAGCGGGAGGCGGTGCACATCTTCGGCGACGCGCACCGCTACCTGCAGATGACCCCGGGCGTCGTCACCCAGGACATCACGCGGCTCTGCCACGGCGAGCTTCGACTCGCGGTGGCTTCCGGCATCACCCACGCGCAGAAGCAGAACGAGCGGGTCATTCTCCGTTCGGTGCGGCTCGCCGAGGGCGGTGTGGTCGACGTGGCAGTGGAGCCCTTCGTGGACGGCGCCACCGGCAGCAGCTTTTCGCTCGTGCTCTTCGAAGCCGAACGGCCGGCGCCTCCGTCGCGGCAGGTCGACCTCTCGGCCTCGCGCAACGAGCAAGAGCGCATCGAGCAGCTCGAGCGTGACCTCCAGTACTCGCGCGAGTCGCTGCAGTCGGTGGTGGAAGCTCTCGAGACCGCCAACGAGGAGCTGCAGGCGAGCAACGAAGAGCTCCTGGCGAGCAACGGCGAGCTCCAGACCACCAACGAGGAGCTCCACTCGGTGAACGAGGAGCTCTACACGGTCAACGTCGAGCACGAGCAGCGCATCCGCGACCAGAACGAGACCATGGCAGACCTGCGCAATCTGCTGGACGCGACCCAGGTGGGTACGGTCTTCACCGATGCCGAGCTACGCGTGCGTCTCTTCAACCCCAGCGCCGAGCAGGTGCTCAACCTGCTGCCGCAAGACCTGGGACGCCCGCTCTCGCACTTGACCTCCAAGGTGCAGGACGACGACACCGTCGCCGAAGCCGAGAAGGTGATGGTCGACGGCGAGCCGCGGCAGCGTCAGCTCAAGCTGCGCGACGGCCGCGCCGTGCTGCGGAACGTGCGCCCGTACTTGCTGGCCGACGGCAAGGTCAGCGGCGTCATCCTCACCTTCGTGGACATCAGCGAGGTGGTGATCGCGCAGGAGAACGCCCGCGAGCAGCGTGACCGACTGGCGGCACTCAACGACGCCGTGCCCAACCTGCTCTTCGGCCTCAATCGTGAGGGAAAGCTCACCCACATGAACGCGCCGTTCGCGGCCTATACGGGGATCGAGCGGGGCACGACGCTCGATCGCGACGCACGGAGCGCGCTCGTGCATCCCGACGAGCTGGAGCGGATCCGCAAGGAATGGCGAGAAGCGGCGGCGGCCGGCCGTGGTTTCCGTACCCAGGTGCGCCTCCGGCGTCACGACGGAGCCTGGCGCTGGTTCGACTTCGCGGCAGTGCCCGTGGGGGTCGGAAGCGGACGCACGGACTGGTACGGCGCAGCCACCGACATTCACGACATCAAGACCGCCAGCGCCGATCTTCGGCTGCTCCTCGATACGGTGCCGGCGGCCATCGCGTTCTGGGACAAGGACCTCCGCAACCGGTTCGGCAATCGCATGTTCGAGGAGTGGATGGGCGTCGACGCCGAGAGCCTGCGTGGTCGCCACCTCGGCGAGATCATGGCGGTCTCGCTGTACGAGGAGGACTTGAAACGGTTCCAGCAGGTGCTGGCCGGCGAGTTGCAGACCTTCGAGCGCGCGCTGCCGACGGCCGACGGCCGCATCCGCCACCTGAGCGCCTCGTACGTGCCCATGCTCGAGGACGGGGAGGTCTCCGGGTTCCTCGCCATCGGCATGGACATGACCTCGATTCGCAAGGCCACCGAACAGCTCGCGGAGAGCGAGTCGCGCTTCCGGCGCATGGCCAACGACATCTCCGTGCTCGTCTGGCTCTCGCGACCGGACGGCGAGCGCGAGTTCTTCAACGCGCGATGGCTCGAAACGGTGGGCGGCGTCGAGGAGGAGGAAGGCGCGCTCTGGCCCACGCGCATCCACCCCGAGGATCGCGCGCCGTTCATGCAGGTGTACGCCCGAGCGCACGCGGAGCGCACCGGCTTCGGCGTGGAGTATCGGCTGCAGACCCGCACAGGATCGTACCTGTGGGTGCTGTGTCGGGCGACGCCGCGCTTCGACGCGCAGGGAACGTTCCTCGGGATCACCGGCTGCTGCCTCGACATCTCCGACCAGAAAGCAGTGTACGACGAGCAAGCCCGGGTGGAGCGCAAGCTCCAGGAGGCCGCTCGACTCGAGAGCGTCGGCGTCCTGGCCGGCGGCATCGCCCACGATTTCAACAACATCCTCACCAGCGTCATGGCCAACGCCAGCCTGGCCATGGAAGAGGCACACACGCCCACGCTGCGCGAGAGCCTCGAGGACATCACCACCTCGGCGGAGCGTGCGGCAGACCTGTGCCGCCAGATGCTGGCCTACGCCGGCAAGGGGAGCTTCGAGTTCCGGACCGTCGACGTCGCGCAGATCATCCGCGATACGAGCCGTCTCATCCAGGCCTCGGTGCCCAAGAACGTGACGCTCCACATGTCGTTCGCCGCCAATTGCCGGGCCATCCAGGCCGACCCCACGCAGCTGCGGCAGGTGGTGATGAACCTCATCATCAACGGCGCCGAAGCCATCGGTACGAAGTCCGGATCGGTCACCGTCAACGTCGAGGACCGGCAGCTCGCCGAACCGCCCGAGACCGCGGTCTTCGTCTCGCCGAACTTTCGCGCCGGAGCCTTCGTCGAGCTCACCGTGGCCGACACCGGCTGCGGCATCGCCGACGAGCTGGTGCGTCGCGTGTTCGAGCCCTTCTACTCCACCAAGTTCACCGGGCGCGGCCTGGGGCTCTCGGCGGTTCAAGGCATCATCGGCAGCCACGGCGGCGTGCTCGACCTCACGTCCTCTGGCGAAGGAACGACCTTTCGTGCCTACTTTCCCGCCACCGCGTCGGACACGGCGCGCATCGAATCGCGAAGGCCTCCTCCGGTGCTCCCGGCCGCCGAAGGGAAGGGGACCATCCTGGTGGTGGACGACGAGGACGCGATTCGCAGCGTGGTCGTGCGCGCGCTGAGTCGCGTGGGCTTCGCGTGCGTCACAGCGTCGGAAGGCCGCGAGGCGGTCCAGCTGTTCCAGGCCGCGCCGGCGCGCTTTCGGCTGGTGGTGGTGGACCTCACCATGCCGGTCATGGACGGCAAGGCCACCATGCGCGCCATGCGCGAGGCGCACGCCGACGTTCGCTTCGTCGTCATGAGCGGCCTCGCCAGCGCCGATGCACTGGCGCAGTGCGGCGACGAGGTGGTGGAACGGTTCGTAGAGAAACCTTTCGATGCGCAAGCCATGGTGGACGCGGTTTTTGCCGCTCTCGACGGGGGCCCGACCTCTGCAGTGGCTCAGACCAAGGAGATGCCGTAACGTGGATACTCAACGCAACATTCAAGGGGTTCCACCCATGACTCCGTCCACTTCCGCTTCGGTGCGGCGAGTCCTCGTCGTCGACGACGAACCCGCAGTCGCACGCGCCTTTCGCAAGATTCTGGAGCGACTGGACTTCGAGGTGCTGCTGGCCAACGATCTCCAGAGCGCGTCGCAGCGCGTGATGAACGGCGGGGTCTCGGTGGTCGTCTGCGACATCGGCCTCCCCGGCGGCTCCGGCGTCGAGGTGCTCCGCATGGTGAAGGCCTACGATCTCGACATCCCGGTCATTCTCGTCACCGGCAACCCCACCATCCAGACCGCCATCGAGGCGGTGGAGCTCGGCGCGCACCAGTACCTCGAGAAGCCGGTGACCATGGACGCGCTGCAGAAGAGCGTGGAACGTGCGTTCACCCTGGGCCAGCTCGCACGGCTCAAGCGCGACGCGCTGCACATCTGTGCCCAGCCCGGCTCCGGGCCTTCGGACATGTCGTCGCTCTCGCGCACGTTCGAGCGGGCCCTCGCCGGGATGCGCATGGTCTTTCAACCGATCATCGACCTGCGCCGCCGCAGCATCGCCGGGTACGAAGCGCTCTTGCGCTCGCGCGAGCCGGAGATGTCGTCTCCGGCGGATGTGCTCAGCGCCGCCGAGCGACTCGGGCGACAGGCGGAGCTGGGCCAACGCGTGCGCGCGCTGGTGAGCGAGGCCATTCCCATCGCGCCGCGTGACGACATGCTGATGTTCATCAACCTGCACACCGCCGAGCTGCTCGATCCGTTCCTCTATTCCCAGGACGCTCCGCTCTCGTGCTTCGCCAAGCGCATCGTCCTCGAGATCACCGAACGTGCTTCCCTCGATAGCGTGGGCGATGCCAAGGACAGAGTCCGCAGCCTGCGCGGCATGGGCTACCGACTGGCGCTCGACGACCTCGGCGCAGGGTACGCCGGGCTCAACAGCTTCTCGGTGCTGGAGCCGGAGATCGTGAAGCTCGACATGAGCCTCGTTCGCAACGTGCATCGCGACCCCATGAAGTACCGGCTCATCGAGTCGATGATGGATCTCTGCCGCAGCCTCACCATCGAGGTGGTGGCAGAAGGCATCGAGACGCCGGAGGAGCTCGACGCCATCCGCACCCTGGGGTGCGACTACGGTCAGGGATACTGCCTGGCGCGGCCCTCGCCCGACTTCGAGATCCCCAGTCTCACGTGGGGCCGATGAGGTCGCCGACGCTGGGAGCCCTGGCCGCATGCGCGCTTTTCGCGCTCGCATGCACCAAAACCGAGCACGTGACCGCCGAGCCCCCTCGGCCCGATCCGGATCCCGAGAGCGCCTACCCCACGCCGACGCCGCTTCCCGCACCGCTGGCGCCGCTGGGCGCACCCTGCGACGCGCCGGTCCCCGATCGCACTGCGGCGCAGTGCGGGCTCTCCGGCAAGGTGTCGATCGTGAGCACGAACCTGCCGGCGTGGCCCGCGGGCTTGCAGGCGATCGCGCCGCCACCGGCCTCGAACGAGCCGAACCACTTCGAGCAGTACCCCGTGACCCGTGTGGGGCTCCAGCGCGGCCGGGTGTGGGTGGGCAGCTCGTGCGCCATCTGCCGCACGCAGGTGGACGAAGTCCAGGTGGTCGACATCGCGCTCGCCACCGACGCGCAGCTCGCCCAGCTCCAGGCGCGCCTCCGCATCGCCAAGACCCCCATCTTGCGCAGCACGCGGGCCTTCGCCGATAGCTTGCCGCGTCAACGGACCTGAAGCCGGCTCCACGAAAGAAGGTGACGGCTGCGCGAAAGTTCCGGCCGTCGCGGCGCGCTAGCGTTTCCGCATGATCCCCGAAACGTCACTGGGTCGATGTGGACTTCCGGCTTCTTCGCTGGGCCTCGGCGGCGGTCCCTTGGGCGACCCTGCTCTCTCGGACGTGGCAGCGGAACGCCTGGTGCACGCGGCTCTCGAGCGGGGCGTGCGGCTCATCGACACCGCGCGGAGCTACGGGGAGTCGGAGCGCCGCATCGGCAAGGCGCTCCGCGGGCGGAGCGAGCAGGTCACGGTGGTCGCCAAGGGCGGATATGGCGCAGAAGGCGCCGTGGACTGGACGCCGGAGGCCGTCACCGCCGGGATCGAGCGCGCGCGCGCCACGATGCAGCGCGACGTGCTCGACGTGTTCTTGCTCCACGGCTGCGGCATCGAAAAGCTGGTCTCGGGTGAGCTGGTCGAGCCCCTGGTGCAAGCGCGAGACGCGGGCAGGGTGCGGGCCATCGGCTACGCGGGTGAAGGCGGGGCTCTGCTCTGGGCCGCGGATTGCGATGCGCTGGACGTCATCGAGTGTTCCATCAGCATCCTCGACCAAGAAGCGCTTCGTGGCGCCGTGCGCATCGGCATGGACCGCGGCAAGGGCATCATTGCCAACCGCGCCCTCGGCACCGCGCCGTGGCGCCAGCGCACCCGCCCCAATCGCTCGGACCTGGCGAACTACTGGGACCGCCTCCAGGCGCTGGTGCGCGAGACCGGGGCCCTGGAGAACGAGTGGGCTCCCTGGGCCGACACGGCGATCCGCTTCGCCGCCTACACGGGCGGCGTGAGCTCGGCCCTGGTGGCCACGGCGCGCATCGAGCACTTCCTCGACGCCATCGAATCGGTGGGGCGTGGTCCCCTGCGAGAAGCGCAGACCCACCGTCTCCGCGGCGCGTACGAGCGTTGCGGCGCGCAATGGGCTGCGGTTTTGTAGGGACCGGAAGAAATAACGCGCCAAGACTGTCCATCCGCACCCCCTTTGAGGCAACATGGGGGGGTGAAGAAGTCGGACGCGAACCCCAACGCGACCATCCAGATCGATCGCTCGGACGTCCTCGAAGCCCTGGTGGAGGAGCTCCCGGACGACGCTGCCGCGCGCCATGCTCCGCCACCCCTACCGCCCGAGGCCTTCGACCCGGCACTCACGGTGCCGGAGGAGGCACCTCCAGCGAGCCCAATGCGATCGCTGGTGTGGGGCATCGTGCTCGTCCTGCTGGTGGGGGGAGCCATCGTCGGCGGGCTCAAGGTCGGCAACCTCCTCTCTCCGGCCCCGGTGGCGTCATCGCCGGCCAGCGTGGCTCCGCCGCCCTCGGTCACGGTTCCGCCGCCCGCCACACAGGCCGCGCCGACCCCCGGCGTCATCACCATCCCCACCGTCGAGCTCGGAAGCCCGCGCTGAAGCCATCATGCCGCGGGCCGCGCTCTTCGACATGGATCGCACGCTGGTGCGCCGGGAGACCGCCTCCCTGTACGTTCGCTACCAGCGCGAGATCGGCGAGGCCTCGCTCGTCGATCTGGCGCGCGTGACCTTCTGGGTGGCGCAATACACCTTCGGGGTCATCGACGCCGAGGCGGTGGCGCGCCGCGCGGTGGCCACCCTGGCCGGCACCAAGGAATCGGATCTCGAGGCCCGCTGCGACGCGTGGTTCCCGCGCTATGTCGTGCCCCACGTGGCCGACGCCGGGCGGCACGCCGTGCTCCACCACAAGCACCGCGGGGACGTCGTGGCCATCGTCACCGGCGCCACGCCCTACGTGGCTCGGCCGCTGGCGCGCCTCCTGGGTATCGACCACGTGGTGGCGAGCGAGCTCCAGCGCGACGACCGCGGGATCTTCACCGGCGTGCCGGAGAGCCCGCTCTGTTACGGGCCGGGCAAGATCGTGCGCGCCCAGCGCCTTGCGGATGCGCTCGGGTTCGAGCTCCAAGAATCTGTATTTTACAGTGATTCCTACACCGACTTGCCGTTGCTCGAGTACGTGGCGGAGCCGGTGGTGGTGAATCCCGACCCGCGCCTTCGTCGAGAAGCGCGTCGACGCGGCTGGCGCATCGAACGCTGGTGAGCGCTTGCCGTCGCTCCGGAGGCGCGAGCCTCAGGCGGAGGCGTCCGCGGTCTTTCCCGCGGTGACGGCCCGGCGGTGGCGCAGCGTCCGCACGATGCCATAGGCCACCACCAGCGCGAACAAGAGGCCCATCGGCCCGTCGCCGAAGCGCACG
>Ga0075163_10008887_pt1 | contig 13198 bp, 12 predicted proteins | sample JI1023141ADNA_FD_71478 | JGI IMG/M metagenome (GOLD analysis project Ga0075163, IMG submission 71478) | Wastewater effluent complex algal communities from Wisconsin, to seasonally profile nutrient transformation and Carbon sequestration -... | ecosystem: Engineered > WWTP > Effluent > Algae...
CGACAAAAAAGCCAGCACGTTTAGACCTGCATTTAGCTATAGTTTGCCTGCATCATAATAGGAATTTAAAGAGCTATCGAGCGCCCCCAACCGCAGGCTAAGGGGCCAGTTCTTGAAATGATACTGTCTATAGTTTAGACAGGCACAGAACTCAAATTGTCTCCGTCGAGATGAAATCAACTTAATGTAGCAGAGACCTGTAATAAATCTGGCCGAGGTTTTGGACTTGCTCATTGTAGGAGATAAAATGCGTTTTCCACTTAGACCACTAATTTTATTTGCGATGATGTCTTACTTTTTGGGTGCGTGCTCTGGAGTGAAGTTCTCGCAGAACTTTGATTGTCAAAAAGATGGGACCTGTGTCATTCAAAATGGTAAAGCGGTTTATCCGGCTCAAGATTATACCGTAGATGGTGGTAAAGTAGATGTTCTTATTGTGGATGATAATTCGGCGTCTATGTCGTTTGAACAAAATCGTATGTCGGCGCGTTTTAACCAATTTATTCAGAATTTGGAAAATAAGGGTGTTAATTATCGGATTGCTTTTACAACAACAGATATTTCTAATTCTCAAAATGCAGCTCGTGCGATTAATGGCAATGGAGCTTTACAAGATGGTAAACTGATTGCGCTTTCCAGCGGCAAAAAATTCTTGTCCAAAGAAGATGGAGATTTGGCTGCGAAGACGGCTATCTTTAAGACCGCGATCGAAAGAAAAGAAACACTAGCCTGTGAGACATTTATTAAAAATTGGATAAATGGTGGCAAGTCGGTAAGAGATGGAAACTATTCCACAGAGTATTATAACAATTGTCCATCGGGCGACGAGCGTGGGATATATGCAGCTCACTTAGTTACTAAAAATAATCCAGATAGTTTTTTACGAGATGATGCTGACTTTCATATTATCTTTTTGTCGGATGAGGACGAACGTAGCCAGTTATATTTACAAGGTGGTCAGTACACGCTTGAAGACATGGATAAAGGTAAAAACTTAGCAACGATAATTCGAACGACTTATCCTAGTAAAAACTTTGGTATTCATCCAATCATAACTGCCGACGAGTATTGCTTGCCGATTCAGAATCAGCAAATGTCTGGAATTGTAAGCGGTTCGTATGGAACAGAATACAACAATGCTAGGAACGAAGCGTTGTCGATTATGAACACAGAGCGATCCCAAAAAGGTTTAACGCCGGTTAAAATGATTTTAGGCGATATTTGCTTGGATGATTATGCCGGACAATTAACAGAGATTTTTGACAATGTGGTTGGGCCAATTGTGGATAGTTACGCAATTAAATGTTCAAATCCTGAGGGGTTAAATATCACTGTGTCTACGTCTGATTCGTCAATTCAACATGAACTTGTAGGTAATGTGATTAAATTTAATAAAAAGTTACCCGTGGGAACAAAAGTTTCAGTTAGCTCGTATTCATGTCCAGCAGAATAAATTAATACCGCCAGTACAAATCCAAGAACGCGTTGTATCCGTCCTTAAGATCAAAACGGTCGGCGCGGATGTCGACCGTATTTAAATTTAAATTTAAATTAAATCGATCCCAAATCATTACATAGGATAAATAACCACCAATAGTTTTCTTTTCGAAATTATAGTTGGGGCCAATCAAAACACGATTCCAATTTTTCAAAACAAACTCATATCCCGTTTGAATCGAGCTAGATCCAAACGACTTAATAGCAGTCGTTTCAGCCGCGCGATCGTAGGCTAGAACAGCTAAGCTCAAAAAGTTATGAGTTACCATGGTGTCGTTGGAGTAGGAATCCCATAGAAAGGTTAAATTTAAATTGCTTTGAGTTGAATCGGGAACACGGGTAAATGTCACTAGAGTGGAAATCGTATTTTCATTGGTCGAATGAATTCGGTATTTAGCCAAAAAATTCAAACCGCCAGCCGCGTTGACCAAAGCAGTAGTTCCGATGGTTAGACGTGGGTACATACCATAGTAGACCTGCCCCAAGTAGTTAATTAAGAATTCATCTTGATCTAATGTTGCCGCGGTATCACCAACTAGGAATCCTTGAGAGTACAGGGGTTTGTAGCGGCTCGAAATATTTTCGCCCGTTGACCGAATCATTAATAGTGTTCCGCCTTGATAATTTGGATTTTCGGTAACTAGCAATAACGGTTTTAAACGCTGACCGGGAAAGACGATTTGGTCTTTCAGAATTCGTAATACAATAAAGTAATTTTCAGTATAACCCGCTGGAGAAATTTGTGAACTGATTAATTCGGCCAAGCCGACTATTTCTTGATTTTTTTCAGAGTGAATGCTGTAGCGATCGCCAACTTTAAACGTCTCTTCGTAGGTTATTGCAACAAATGTTTTTTCATCCTCGATACGTTTAATTACGAGGTCGTTATGTGGTTTTGCAACAACAGCCACTACAATAAAAATACACAATACAAACGTGCGCACCATCATTAGGACGGTATAGCGCACTTTGTATTGTTAGGCTATTTTTTTAATTTGTTCTAATTTGTTTTTTAAAACTGAATTTTCTATACGCAGAGTCGTGGCTTCTTGGGTCAATTGATTAATTTTCTTTTTGAGGAAGTCATTCTCTTCTTTTAGCGTATCTAGTTTGTCATTTCCTGCACTCGCGCGGTTATTGGCACCACTAAAATCTAATTTTACTTCGGCATCTTCATCAGGTGCAGACGTAGCCGAGCTTTCTACTAGTGAAATGCCAGTGCTGGCTTTTTGACTGATAAGGTCTTCAATATTTTCTGGCACGGCCATGTCCGGATTAAATTTTTCAAGTTTAATGATGCCTTGCTGAACGAGGCTACGTACTTCCGTTACAATTTTCGAAAGACAGGTTGCAATTTCAGCAGGATTTGGATTTGTTTCATCAATTAAACTTAAAATTTTGCGCCTATCACTTTGCGATAGTACGGCTAGAATTTCTTCGCGTTTAGGGGCTTCAAATTTTCTAAGCGCAACGGCTAATGTTAATGGCTGGATTCGTGAAATGATTTCACTTAAAGGTTCTCTTGGCCATTCGACAATTTTATCAACCGTCAAAACACGCTTTTTCAGTTCCATTTCCCAATTTATATTTTCTTGTGAAATCAAAGTTAGAAATTGCTCTTGTTTTGCTTTACTTGAAGTTTCAAGTAAATTAAGAAGTTGAATGAAACCACCTTTTTTCTTGTAACGATCTAGCATTCCCATATAAAAACGTTTCGGGAATATAGGGGATTTCTTTAAACAAAAAAGTATGTAAGTACTGTCTCAATTTGAACGGTTACAGGATCATGGACCAGAGGATGCCATTGCGTAGCCCCACCCTAGGCACAAAGATGCGATGAGCATCGCATTGTCGTAAAACCATTTTAACAGTGAAGATAGCTGGTAAAATGACATCCGCACGGTCGGGGCGTAGGTTAAGTTTTTCGATTCGTTCCTTAATCGACATTTTAGAAAGCTTGTCATAGATCTCGACTAATTCATTTAATGTTATAAACGTGTTAGAAGATTTTTTCAATAAATCCCACTTTAGACGAGCCATACATTCCAGGTTTCCACCTGTGCCAATTGCGAATTCAACATCGCTGTGAAAATCATTTTTGTCGATAAATTGAAAAACAGGCTTGATGAAATCACCTACGACCACTTTAAGATGATGTTCACCCAGTCTCCGTTTTTCAAGCTGATCTAAAATACGAACCGTTCCCATAGGAAACGATTCGGTTTGCTTCATTTTTCCATTGTCAGACAAAGTAACCTCAACGCTACCACCACCGACGTCAATCAAAACGCAGCGATGGTTTTTGAGTTCGACTTCTTTGCTAACGGCTAAATAAATCAGACGAGCTTCTTCTTGGCCATCAATGATTTCAACTTTGATTCCGCTTTTTTTTGCGATTTTTTCTATAAATTCAAATTTGTTGCTGGCTTCTCGAAGTGCACTGGTCGCGACGGCACGGCAGCTATGGACTCGGTATTTTTGATTGATATTGCGAAAGTGTTCAAACGTCTCGATGGACTCACTGAGTGTGGCTTGGGAAATGGGCTTATCTAGAAAAACTTCTTTACCTAAACGAATAGGCGAACGGATTTTCTTTATCTCGTGTAATACATAAGACTTTGTTGAAGTATCATACGTTACTTCAGAAATAATCATACGTATTCCGTTTGATCCGATATCGATAGCTGAATAGACCTTACCCATGTTTGACATTGTTATTCAAATATTGTTCGATGTAAAGACTTGAAGGGGGCTTTACTATGGGAAAAATAATTTCTTTTGCATTCGCATTTATTCTTCCATTTGTTGTGACCGCACAAGCGAAAGGGGAAAATTGGGACGTTGAAGGTGAAATCGATATCGTAACGAAAATTGGCTCCAAACCAACAGCTGAGCGTGGACAAGTGGCTTTTTCAGTACCCTCGTTAAAACTTGCCGGTGACTATCTGATCGAAAGAAACAAGTCAGTCTATTTTCAAATGCAGATGTCAGAAAATCGCGACAAAGATACTAAAAAATTTCAGGCAGAACTCAGCCGAGCGTATTATCAACAGTTATCGGAAGACGATTCGTGGATTGTTCGTTACGGCTTAATTAAAAATGCATACTTGGACGACAATGACAGTTTGCTCGACTACGACGTGGTTCCGGAATTTCGTGCCTTCGCTTATCGCTACAACTATCTTCCGGGTGCGGACATGGGTTTAGAGGTTCGCTATGTTCCAAGTTCTTATTTTGATGTATCCGTAGGCGTTTTCAACGGTGAGGAAAATACGACCAAAGAAGACGGTGTGAATAAGGACATCTATGTTGGGCTCAACTATGACGATTCTAGTTTTCACTTTGCGTTCTTAGCGATTCGTGGTGATTACGACGAATATGAAAAGCCATTTAATGTAAAAGAGCGAAACTTGGCTCGCATTGCATGGAAAGGAAGCGTAATTCAGGTTGGCTTCGAAGGGCTAACTTCAAACGAAGTAAGCAATGCGACCGTAGCCTACAAGCGTGCTGATGGTTGGGACGGCTCCGCCTATCCAGAAATGATGGTAAAAGCGGAAGGTCTTTCTGGCTGGTTAGTGTTTAAAGTCGATGCAGAATTAGAGCTTTTAGCACGAAAAGACTATTTAGACCCTTACAAAGAGGTCAAAATGGATGAAATCGAATCGGAAAACCTTGCGTTAATCCTAAAAGACAAATGGCGATCATTGATCTTAGGTTATACTAAAACAGTTTACAAAGACTTGCATTCGACTCAATCCGCAGAAAAAGAATACGGCTTTTTTGGCCTAAGGCAAAACTTTTAAAAAACGAGAACGGCATGGAAACCGCGAACGCCAATCGCCAAATCGCTGTCGGCACCGGTTATCGATCATTTACTTAATTTTTACTGTAAACCGCCTAGATTTTCCCTAAAAGTGTGTTAGATTTTTGTTAAGGGCTTGTACTGTGATTTACAAGTCTATCAAACTTAGATAACTAAATAGACATGGAGCATTCGTTGGAACGAGCTTTAGACACTCAGATAGAAGAAGCTAAACGATTAATTTTAATCATGGCGGGTAGCGTGGAATTGGCTCTTTTTGAAGCCACAGAGGCATTACTTGGTCGTAATTCTTCAAAACTAAAAAATATTCATCAAATTGAAAATAAGATCAACGAAGACCATATCAAGATAGATGAGTGCTGTTTAAATATTTTGGCTAAGCAAAGTCCCGTTGCTAAAGACTTACGCATTATTTTGTCGATTTTAAAAATTAATACCGATCTAGAACGCATGGGCGATCAATGTACAAATATCGCCTATACGACTCAGGATTATTTATCTAGAAAAGAACTTCCACACGTGAGTCTGATCTCTGAGATGAGTGAATTCGTCCGTGCAATGGTAAAAAAGTCTTTAGATTGCTTCGTTCGTGGGGATGCGGTCGCTGCTAAGGCCATCCTTGTGATGGATGACGAAGTGGATGAGCGAAAAAATAGAGTTTTTAGAGAACTTTGTGAACATATGAAAAAAAATCCGGATGATGTGGATGCGAGTTTGGATTTGATTTTAATTGCGCGTAACTTTGAAAGGTTAGGTGACCATGCAACCAACATTGCAGAAGACGTTATCTTCGCCTACACGGGCAGCGATATCCGACACGGTGGTAAATCTGGATCCTAATATCCTTGTTGTCGAAGACGAAACAGAGATCAGAGAATTAATTGCTCTGCATTTGCTAAGACAAGGATTCAAAGTCACTGAATGTGATAACGTATCAGACGCTATTGAGCAGCTAGGTAAAAAGAAATTTGATGTTATTCTTTTAGACTGGATGCTGCCAGGCTTAAGTGGCATGGATTTTCTAGGTTTTATTAAAGACAAAGAAATTGATGCGCGTGTTTTAATGGTAACTGCAAAGACAGATCCTGCTGACATTGTACAGGGTCTAGAGAGCGGCGCCGATGATTATTTGACTAAGCCGTTTGATCCTGCCATTTTAATGGCCCGCGTTCGTGCTGTCATGAGACGGGTTCCCAAAAAAGAAAGCGCAGAGGCTCAAGAGGAAATGAATATCGGGCCACTCTATATTAATTTTCGTACTTATGATGTAATGTTGAACAATGAAAAATTGCATTTAACTCCTAGTGAATTTAAGTTATTAGGAATTATGATCCAAAACCAGGGACGCGTATTAACCCGGGATAATCTGATCGAGAATATTCAAGGTGAAGGCGTAAATGTGATTGGTCGTACGATTGATACACACGTTTTTGGTTTACGTAAAAAATTAGGCAGCTGGGGAGATCGCATTGAAACAATTAGGGGAGTGGGTTACCGAGTTAAGACGGAATCTAATTAGTTTTACTTTTTGGCACTTTCCATGGCGGGTCTTTCTTCAATTCTTTATAATTCAGGTCGTATCATTTAACATTTTATTCCTCGGTTTGTTTTTCACACAGCTAGGAACTTTAAAATGGATCTCGTTATTTTTCTTAGGTTCAATTTTTGTTTCGGCAACGACGGCATTCTTTTTTACTCAGCCTATTCATCGCATTTATATGAAAATTTTAAAACTCACCCACAAAAAAGCGATGCGTGAGTGGAAGCCTGAAGCCGATGATCTTACAGAAGAGGAAGTGGGTGAATTTTCTGTCCTAGAAAAAGGCCTTAATAAAATCCAAAAGAAACTTAAAAAGCGTAAAGAGCAGCTTTACCGTGAGCGCGAAGAAACTCAGGCCTTTATGTCGTCCGTGCAAGAGGGGCTGGTCAGTATTTCAACGAACGAAAAAATAACATTCTTTAACTCAAAATTCGCCACCTTGTTTTTGGATTCAGGGCAAATGAATCAAGAGCAAATTTTTTTAACGGATGTATTTCGTGATCCCGTTATTTATAATTCGTTTCGTAGAGTACTTGTTGAAGGCGAAGTCGTTAAGCATGAGCTTCAAATGGAAACAAAACTTGACACCAGCACCCGTTATTTCTTGTTATCGCTAAGCCCATTGCGCAAGGGGAAGACCAATGAAATTTACGGAATGATAGGAATCTTTCATGATATTTCTGATATCAAAAAGACAGATCAGATACGTATCGACTTTGTTGGCAATGCCTCGCATGAATTACGTACCCCGTTGACGTCTATCAAAGGTTATATCGAAACGTTAAAACAAGATTTTGAATCGGGTAACACGGCCCAGACGGGCAGCTTCTTGCAAATTATTTCACGTAATGTTGATCGGTTGATTGATCTTGTGACGGATTTGTTGACGATCTCGACACTAGAATCACATCCGCAAGTCAAGACAACGGTCATTAGTCCTATGCAGCTAAGCAATTTAGTCGTGACGGATTTAATGATCTTAGCTGAAGGAAAAAACCAAAAGATATTTATTCATGCTGATGTAGACGCTCTTCGTGGGGATGCTGAAAAAATTGATCAAGTTCTACGAAATCTAGTTACAAATGCTATCAAGTACATACCTGACGGAAAAGAGATTCATATCAAATGGGAATACAATACAGACGGTGTTATTCTCAGGGTTCGAGATAATGGCCCAGGGATACCCAAAGAACACCACGATCGCCTATTTGAACGCTTCTACCGCATTGATAAAGGCCGATCAAGAGACCGCGGTGGCACAGGCCTGGGCTTAGCTATTGTTAAACATATCGTGATGGCTCACGGCGGACGGGTAGAATTAAAAAGCGAAATGGGCAAAGGCTCTGAATTCATCTGTTACTTCCCACAGCCATTAGGACTTAACGCCCAAATCTAGAAAAAACCCGTTTTTTTGAACTAAAGCCCTTCTTCTTTCCCTTAAAGCTTGGTTTCTGGGTGGGGAGGGGATCTTCCTTTTTGGAGGTCGATCTTTTTTAACGACATGAAAAAAGCTCGAACAGTCCTCTCCGTGCGCTTTGCACCGGCTGCGGAACTCGTTTTTTCATGTCGTTAAAAAAGATCGACCTCCAAAAAGGAAGACCGGGCTTGTATTGAAGCTTTAAGGGAAAGAAGAAGGGCTTTAACTCAAAAAAATTTACCGACGCCGTGGCCGTTTTTTTGGAATCTGGTTGTTGGTCTAGTAATTAGTTTTTCAAGATTCTAGAGATTCTGAATTCTTTTAGTGATTGGTAGCCATAGGTTTTCTTTCTATAGATATCGACGATTTCTTCTTCAAGATCTGTCAGAACGTCGCGGAAAACGGGCTCGGGGATGGTGTTCGACATTAACAAGTATTTAACAAATTGATCGCGTACACGTTTTACAAACTGAGATGTCGTTTCGTTTAAGTTTGACGAGTCTCTTAGGTAGGTGATGATCAGTTCAATTAATACTTGTTTATCGTTCATACATACAGTTTCGGAATTGATTTTTGAAGCTTTAAGAAAAAAAGGGCTTGTAAAAAATCAGAACAGAAATCAATGAAAGTTTGATAGTTAGTATAAAAGTTGTATCATTTTAGATGGTGTAAACACAAAGGCCTAGTAGTGTTTGTCGTTGTTTTCAAAGGGTGAAGAGGTTGAGCTAGTGAAAAGTATGAATTTTCTTGAATTCCAAGCGGGTGTCGAGCGTATTAGCGCGTTAATCCTGGGTACGCAGCTTCAAGATTTCAGTATTCAGGGTAAAGAGATTCTGCTTATTTTCTACGCAAACAGGTCTTTCATTTTACGACTTTCGTTAAAGACACCGCCAGTTTTTTTTCTAGAAGATGAAAAATTTAAGCTCGAAAAAAAAACTGAAAAAGTACCTCTTGCTTTATTTTTAAGTAAGCATTTTCTTAGGAAAAAAGTTGTAAGTGTAAAGTATTTGGAAGAATGGGGTCGTAAATTTGAAATTCATTTAGCAGATGAAAACAAAAACAGTTTTATAATAGATGTGATTTTGATTCCTGGATTTCAAAATATAGGATTGTTCGTAGAGGGTGAAGGTAAGCACAAGCAAATCTATCTAAATAAGCCACGCGCGCTATCGGAATATACAGTACAGGATGTGAAATCGGAAATTTCGGAATTTAGGTCGTTGGATTCGATTCGTGAAGAATGGTATGGGGATCTGAAACCAGTCCATTTTGCTGAAGATGCGTGGAAATTAGAAATACGTAAAAAAATAAAAAAGAAATCGGAAGCTATTGAAAAAATAAAACAACAAAGTACCGAAAATGAAGTTATCATTGAGCGCCTTTATCAAATTGGGGAACAATTAAAATTTCAACCCGTCTCGCAGCTCAGCCCTGAGGACCAGGGCTGGCTCTTAAAGACACAATCAAAATCTATTGATCGTGAACAAATATTTAAAAAGGCCAAGGTACTTGCTGAAAAAAAAGAAGGCATCCGGGCGCGAATTGAGATCCTGCACGAAGAAATTAAAACCCTAACTCAATCCCTAGAACTGGGGCCGCCTCGGCCGAAACATAAGATTTCCTTAGCCGGAAAAGAAGAAGTGGATACTCGCAAGTATGAGGTGAGCCCAGTGTTGAGTGTCTATATGGGCAAAAATGCAAAGGACAATGTTCAGCTCTTGAAAAACTCTCATCCCTGGGAAGTATGGTTCCACCTAAAAGATTACCCCAGTGCCTATGCGATCACTCGAAAAAACAAAGCGACGCCGGTGGGACATGCGGATTTAATCAAGATGGCCGTCTGGTTTGCCAAAGAATGCTTTAAGAACCACAAAGAAAAAGCACCGGCGCATATCGAAGTTATTTATACTGAATGTCGCTTCGTAAAACTTCTAAAAGGTGACAAATTGGGACGGGTCTCTCACACGAATACAAAGACTTTACGCGTATCGACCACTTGACAGCTTAGCCTTGGATGAAGACACTTTTTAGAGTCGATTTTAATATTGTCGAATCCTTTGTCGACTCCTTTGAAATCGACTCGAATAAGAATGAGGTGTTCACAATGATAGATGTAAAAAATCTAACTAAAGAGTATGGAACTTTAAAAGCGATTGATAATGTTACGTTTTCTATTAAAAAAGGCGAAGTCGTTGGCTTTTTGGGGCCTAACGGTGCCGGTAAGTCGACAACAATGAAAATTATCACTGGGTTTATGGCTCCCTCAGCTGGTTCGGCGTCCATTGCGGGCTTTGATGTATTTGAAAACCCTATTGAAGTAAAAAAACGTATTGGGTATTTGCCAGAAACCCCTCCGGTCTATGCAGATCAATTTGTGTCCGAGTATTTAAAATACGTAGCCCAATTAAAAAAAGTTCCAAAAGATAAAATTAATTCTTTTGTAGATCGTGCGATCGAAAAAACAAATCTAGGTTCCGTTAGGAATAGACTCATTCATCATCTGTCCAAAGGTTTTAAACAACGTGTGGGAATTGCGCAGGCGATTGTGTCAGATCCGGAAGTTCTAATTTTAGATGAACCAACAGTAGGTCTTGATCCTAAACAGGTAGCTGAAATTCGACATTTGATTACTGAATTAAAAGGCCATCACACTATTATTTTATCCACGCATATTCTTCCGGAAGTGCAGGCCACGTGCGAAAAAGTGGTCATTATCAGTAAAGGCAAAATAGTCGCCCAAGATACAATAGATAACTTATCTAAACTTGAAAAAGGCCAAGGTCGTATCTTTGTTCGTCTCAGAAAAGAAGTGGCCGATTTAAAAGCAGTTATTTCTGGAATCGACGAAGTTATGAGTGTCGATATTGGTAGCAACAAGAAAGAGTGGCGAATCGACTATAAAGGTGACGATGAAACAATTGATAAAGTTTCCTCTAAAATTGTTAGCACGGGTTTAGGCTTGATTGAATTGACTCCATCGCGGGTTGATCTGGAAGACGTATTCTTGAAACTGACTTATGGAATGGAAAAGGGAGGCTGATATGTCGAGCATTATGACGATCGCAATAAAGGAATTTAAGGGGTTCGTTAAAAACCCAACATTTTATATTATGATGGCCTTGCTAACTCTAATTCTGAGTCTTCTGTTTACGGTGCAGTTGCAAAAATTCTTTCAGATGGGAAGTATGGCCATGGTGCAGCCGGGTATGGGAGCCCAGTTGAATATACATTATACGGTTTTTTTAAATCATTTGCAGATTTTAAATCTACTTTTAATTTTCATCGTTCCGGCAATCACCATGCGATTGTTTGCGGAAGAAAAAAAAATGAGAACGTTCGATCTGCTGCTAACGTCTCCTTTGAAGTCCTATGAAATTGTTTTGGGAAAATATCTAGGGGCCTTGTTAGCGCTATTGGTCGTTTTTGCTATTGCGTTTGCCTATCCCCTAGGGACAGCGTTATTTGCTCAATTTAGCTGGGCACCCTTACTGATTGCTTTTTTTGGAATTTATTTAATTGCAGCTATTTATGCGGCGATGAATTTGTTTTGTTCAAGTCTTTCCGAAAGTATTCTGATCTCTTACGTTATGGCTGCTATATTAAATATTGCCGTTTGGTTTGTGTCGCAAGGGGTGGAGTTTGCAGACTCTCAATGGGCTAGGAATATTCTAGAGCATATATCTCTAAGTTTCCATATTTCGGGCCTAATTGAAGGCACTATCCGTACGAATTCTTTAATCTATTTCTTTAGTGGCATCGCTTTGTTCTTGTTTTTGAATGAGCGTGTTGTTGAATCTCATCGCTGGAGGTAATTGTGAGCAAGTTAGGTCAATTAAGTTTATTATTTTCGGGATTGTCATTAGCGGCCTTTGGGGTGACACGGTTTTTTATCAGAGAATGGTATCCATTTTATTGGGTAATTATCGGTCTTGTTGTTTTCTTTTTGGCAGCCGCATTTTTCTTTGATCGTAAATTTTATGGTGAATTCTTTGCTATGAAGACTACAAAGCATGGCATGAATATGGGGGTTATGATCCTGCTCGTATTCGCTATCATTTTTATGGTTAACTTTATTGGTGCGCGCAATATTAAAACATTCGATTTTTCTCAAGCTCAGAGAAACACATTGTCCGAACAAAGTATTAAACTTTTAAAGGATTTGAAAGAACCTCTAAAAATTCGTTTCTTCTATCATGAAAAAGAAAAAGAATCGGATGAAAATCGTCGCGCCTTTCGAGAATTGATACGCAAGTACCAAGATAATTCAAGCCAAATTAGTCTTGAATTTGTGGAAGTAAACGAACGCCCCGATTTAGCTGAATCATACGGTGTTAAGCAAGGCAAAGGTATCGTATTTCTTGAATACAAAGGTAAGAAACAAAGTATCGAAAAAATAGATGAACAAGATATGACTCAGGCCCTCATTCGAGTCATGAGTGATAAATCAAAGAAAATCTATTTTGTAGAGGGGCATGGAGAGAGGTCCTTATCAGATACAACAAGTCCTAAAGGGCTAGGACGTCTGAAAACGGTTTTGGAAGGAAAGAACTATCAAATTGCAACATTGGCGCTAGCTCAAACGGGAAAAATTCCTGAAGATGCCGATGTCGTGGCCGTAGTCGGTGCCGATCAGGGTTTCCTTGAACATGAAATCAAAGCATTAACAGAATATTCTAAAAATGGTGGAAATTTAATTTTGGGCCTAGAACCTAAAAATAAATCTGGTTTAGACCCATGGGTTAGGGGGTTCGGTTTAGAACTTCAGAACGACTATCTAATCAGCGTAAGTAATTCCCCTTTGCCAAAAGGGATTACGTTCGCCTTTCAGTATTCGGCAACGAGTGAGATTACAAAATCATTTCCAAAAAACCAAGTCGCCTTGTTTTTCTTGCCTCAGTCTATCAAAAAATCAGGGTCTGCG